>Ga0208834_100454_pt1 | contig 12873 bp, 8 predicted proteins | sample DeeseametaMP1787_FD_184182 | JGI IMG/M metagenome (GOLD analysis project Ga0208834, IMG submission 184182) | Marine microbial communities from the Deep Pacific Ocean - MP1787 (SPAdes) | ecosystem: Environmental > Aquatic > Marine > Oceanic | place: North Pacific Ocean | collected 2011-05-03 | reverse complement strand
AAGCCGTAGTCGCAATTACCGGAACCCCTAAACTTAGCGCCTCAGCTATAGCGATACCATATTGCTCCACTTTGCTCGGCAAAATCAGACAGCAAGAGCTCGATATCCTTTTACAAACAACGTCGCTTTGTTCGAAACCATTAAAATTCACGAGATCAACCAACCCGAGGCGTTCAGCTAAATCCTTTAGCTCACGTGTCAACGGCCCGTCCCCACATAAAATTAGCTTTCTAGGTGCGTTGACGTCTTCTACATATTTCGCGTACGAGCATAATAGAAAATCGAGCCCTTTTTTTTCAACGTGTCGAGCAACGCAAATAAATGGTTTTTCTGAAAATATTAAATCTCGACCTTCTCCACTTTCAGCCTGGCGCCTAACACGCCTAACTGAAATTGAATTATATCCACTTAATACCAGCCGCTTTCTAAAACCAAGGAACTTATAGTAACTCACCCCCCTCCCCCCACACGTAATAACGCCACTGTAGACACTGAGAGCAATTGCTTTAAGCAACTCCTGACAAGCTGATCGTTGCCTATCATCAAACTTAGAGTCAGCCATCAGAAATACACGTCTACCCGCGATCCTGAGGAGAATTGAGAACAGCATTATCGGTTTTAAATCGTAGTTACAAAGGAACCAGTTCTTTCCGCCGTCCTTAAACAACAAGCCGACCAATGCTACGAATATTTTTAATCCACTAGTACGACCATCACCCGATAAAACCGTTCGAAAATGATCTGTTGGCAACGATGGATTATCCCAAGAGTAAAGTGGCGCCTTGGGAAATATCTGATACGCGATCACAGATGAGTTTGGCAATTCAAGACATACCCGCTCTATCCTATCTATATGCATTGGACCAAAGTTATTCCACAGGAACCTCACAGAGGACATGACTCCCCCTATATTCCGGTCGAAAACTGGGAAAGCGCGCGAAACGCAACACGCTCCGTCGGAGGCACTGGATACTCAAACTGATTATTTCGTTGCGCTAGCTTTACCATGGCAGTAGTGATAGCTTGCACGGAACGAGGACTACAGCTGATCCCACAGCGGTCACGAGAAGTTCTAAAACCTATTAGGCCCTCATCCGAGGCTAGGACCGGGCGGTTCGCTGCATTTGCAATAGGCAAAATACCGCTTGATGTAAAATGTGCTACGTAACATAACCATATAGCATCTGCCGATAGCAACGCACGGGCCATCCTGTCCAGGTCAATTTTCCTGTCTTCAAGTTCAATAAGACCAAGACGGGATAAATCTGAATAACTTTCACTCTTCTTAATTTCGTGGAGATATTCCGCATGAAATGAACCCAACAGTTTTACCTTGACTGAAATGGAGTACTCTTGCCTCGCTTTGACAGCCGCATCGAGAAAATTAACGATATTTTTTCTACGACCCATGACCCCGACTGCCACTATCTCTAACTCCATTCGGCCTCTGGTCCATTCCGAAATAGGCCCTGTCGAACTAAATAATTCGTGGAGTTCTTCTGCTATCGACTCCTCAAGATGACCAAGCTTTTCGCAATCAAGGCATTCCACCAACTCCTCGTCTAGACTGAATAATTTTTTTATCGTTGGATCACGAATCGCCCGTTTAAATAGCACTTTCCGCAGATGCGACCCGATTGTTGGCTTAGAACATTTGATGCCGACACTCTTTAAATGCCAAGTCTGATTCATCACGATCCCACCAACATGCGCCAAGCCGAATGGTGAACCGAAGAGAGCCATAGAGTTCACAAGGTAATCAAAGTAAGGGATGAAAACCGCACTCAGCCTATAACTCTTACTCAATTCACGGTATATATCTCGCATGAGAAGCCAATCGCCAACACTCCTTATCATCCCAGAGAGCCTCAAGAGTTTGCGCAACCTATACGATTTGCTTTTACTCCTCCAACAAGACAATTCGCTTAGACTGTGCGCGCGCACTGTACAACTCGCTGACGCCACGCACTCGAGGCTTACAGTACTTGGCGCTATCACGACAACATCATAACCGTCTTCCATAAAAGCGTGAGCAGCGGAATTGATATATTGAAGCCTATGCCCTGATAAATCGAACTCGATCAATAGAATCGAACTACGACTTGAATTATTGATTGGAACAGTCATCAAAAAATACTCACTCTCATCGGGTATGCCTTCTTGGCATATCTAAGCATTGCCAAGTTCCAGACTATAATGCTAAACCCAGTCGCAAGACTCGCGCCGACAACTCCGTACTCGGGAATCATAAGATAATTCAATATTATATTTAAAGCCGCGCTAAAACCTAGTGCGCGAGCGGTGTATCTTTCGAACCCTCCCATATTCAGCGCCATTCCAACCAGGCCCGACATATTGCTGATTAAATATCCACAAGATAGGATCACCAGCGGCACGTATCCAGTCCTGAACCCGGGGCCAAAAACGAAGGCCAGCAATTCAGAGCCAAAAAATAGGTAGAGTAGAACACCAAACAAGCTCAACAGTGCACATATTCGTGCAGCACGCACTAGCAGTCGGCTCACCACCGGGAAATTATCCCTCTTTAGCCCTGCCGCCACCTCTGCTTGGATCAATATACTAGAGACAATAAGAGGAAAGCTCAGAAGTTCTGCGCCGCGTGTGGCTGCATGGTAGACACCAACCTCTGGAGACGAGCGAAAATATGCAAGCATCAATAGATCCACTTGGGTGGACAAAGTGGTCATGATAGCGAGGAATGCCATAGGCAAGCTTGCGCGCAACCAACGCTTATATCTGTCCTTGTCAATTACCCAATGTTTCTCCACTGCTAACCGTACGTAGCATCTGCGTGTCACTGCAATGGAAAAGATAGAAACGACCGCTATTGAGAGCACCTTAGCGAGAACAGTGACAGTTGCGTCTATACCAAAATTCGAGGACGAATCGAAAAAGATTATCAACAAGAATAAAGAAAGGGGGGCGATCACTCCCTCAGGAAGAACGCTTAGCAACGTCTTACCGGAACCACGAACAGAACCGACGTAGACACCAATTCTCGAAGATAGAAAAATAGCAAAAGGCAATAGAAGATATGCCGACCAATCTCTCGTCGTAGTCGGGTCAGAAAAAAACAGATGGTAGCCCCAAAGAGCGAGCACTACGATGCCATTGCCAATCAGCCATATGAACTGGCTAAACGTCACATAAGCACCATACTCATGCCGGTCTCTTGATATATTCTGGGCAAAAACCCTGACAGCTAATGTCGACTGCCCAGCATTCGCAGGCACACCCATGATCGCTAGAGCCGCTAGGAACGAGACATAATCTCCGTATTCGCTTTCGCCTAAAAGCCTCGCAATCCATACCCCGAGCAAGGTAACGCTTACCCTTGATAGAAGGGAAACGACTGTGGGCGCGACTCTCTTATTCAAGTTGGAATCAAAAAAAACCAGCAATCACAAACCGGGTCAACGAGCCCCAGCCCGGGAAATCACTGCTCTTGCTGTTTTCAAAATAATTAAAATATCCATGCGTAGAGTTGCTTTGGCCACATACTCAACGTCCATCGCCACACGCCTTTCGTATGACACGTCCGACCGACCAGACGCTTGCCATCTGCCCGTTAGGCCGGGCCTTGTCGAGAGATACGACGCCTGGTTATCACCGTAATAAGCTAATTCTTCCTCGACGATTGGCCGCGGCCCCACTAAACTCATATCACCACGAATTACATTCACCAGCTGCGGCAACTCGTCTATGCTAGTCTTTCTTAGAAAAGATCCAAAGGAGGTCACGCGCGGGTCGGGGTCTAGCTTACGTTCTTGCTCCCATTTACGCCTAAGCCCTTCGTCACGCGCCAGCAATTCATCCAACAACTTATCAGCGTTTCTTTCCATCGTTCTAATTTTCATGCAAGAAAAAATACGCCCTCCAAGTCCAACCCGTGATTGGACATATAACACTCCGAATCCATCCATCAACAGAATGAGAAATATTATTAAAACCACCGGGGATACAAGTATCAGAATTAAAGACGCTCCAATAATGTCAAGAATTCTCTTCTTACTGGACAACAAGTATTTATTTCCCATAGCGTTCAATGCATGCCGAAAAGCCGCAACTATTCACTCACAAACAGTCTGTCTAGCTGAAACACGGTCGAGACGAGAGGGAGAACTTGGCTAACAACTGAACTAAACTCGGATAGTCCTGTTCGGTCCACGTACACAATATCCCGAGGCCAGACTTCGAAATTCTGTGCAAGAATTAGACCGTCCATTCGAGCAAGGTTTATTCTGTATATTGTTGGTCTCGTATGCTCAAAGCCATCTTTGTGTCCACTACTACGAATTACGTAGACCCCACTGGGCCTAGAAGATGGATTTTTAAGACCACCCGCCTCTGACAATATTTCAGCCAGTGGTTTTACACCATCACGCAGTGGAATGGCCTGCTGTTCGTTCGCAGCACCAAGCACATACGCTGACTGCTCGGTTGCGCTCTCGACATAAAGCTCATCTCCGTCTTCCAACAAGACACGCCCCCCCCAAAGCTCACCCTGTAGGTCCGACTTTAACTTCACTAGATAAAACTCATCGCCGCGTTTCAATAAGGCGCTACGTCGACTCGCATCATCTGAAAGACCACCAACAACTGACAAGGCTTCAATTACACTGAGTGGCCTATCAGTCAGAGGAATGACCGCCGGTTGGTTTACAGCCCCGCTCACCGTAACTTTCTTCGAACGAAAAGACACCACTCTCACATCTACTTGTGGATCCCTAACAACCCGAGCCAAGCGGGCAGCGATTAGTCTACGGATAGTACCTACCGTTAAACCAGCCACGTCTAGCTCGCCTACGTAAGGATAAAATATAGTTCCCTGCGGACTAACGAGCCTTCCGGAACTTGCGGGGTCTCTGAAGTCACCGGTCGGACTAGTCAGCTCAGGGTGATCCCAGACTATGATGCTTAATACGTCACCAGCGCCAACGGTGTATTCTCCATTAATCGCTCCCCGCTCAATGACCTCATCGGGCTTATAAACTTTTTTTCCATATCTGAAAGGCGGCTCAAATGACTCTAGCGTAGAAAGCAAGTCGGCAGACACGTTAAAATAATCGAAGCCACCCAATTCATTAGGCGCCCCAATTTTTTCGATATCGAGCGACGGACTTAGCCCTCCCGATAAAGAACACGCGCTTAAAGCCGTAACGAATAAGCTCAAAAAAACCCTAATCAGTCCACCCTCTAAACTCATTCAATTGCCTTCAGAGCTGTACGCATAGTTGTAATATCCATATCCGTAGCCGTGTGCGCCCGCGGCTGCTAGACTCTCAGTCATCCCATTAATGATGACCCCGTCTATCTTTCTCCCCCCCCTCGTGAATCGAGTTTTGCACTCGATCAGTTCGTGCATTTGGCTTACGCCAGCACGACCTACTAGGTAAAGGCAATCGACGTTTTTTGAAAGTATTACCGGGTCAGTGACAGCAAGTGCCGGCGGGGTGTCAATTACGATATAGTCATACTCTTTTCGCCATGATTCGACTAATTTCTTGAAATTGGAAGTCATTAGTAACTCGGCGGGATTCGGTGGCGAGGAACCCCGGGTAAGGACATAAAGATTGCTTTCCTTGAACCGCTTTACCCTGTCACCAGTTTCGCCAGCAACGAGGCATTCTGACATGCCACTATTTTTCTTCATTTCGAAGAGCGAATGTGAATCGCCTCGTCTAAGATCACAGTCCACGAAAAGCACCCGGCGGCCCGAATCAGACAACGTGTACGCTACGTTTGCAGCTACGAAAGTTTTGCCCACGTTTGGCGCCGGGCCCGAAAATCCGATTACTGTTGCGGCACCATCCCGATTAAAATTTCCAAGATTAAAGTGAAGGCTCGTACGCAAACTGCGAAAAGATTCACTAATGATCGAGTCTGGGCTGTGACTGGTCACCAGGCCACTGCCCGAGCTAATGGAATTACCTTCGTCCCTTAGGTTAGTGTATGGGAGCACGGCGTAAACAGGAAGGTCTAGTGTTTTTTCCACGACTTCAGGATCAGAAATTCCTACCCTAAAGAGACGTCTAAATATAATGTAGGTAGCTGATACGACCAGCCCTACTAGCCCCCCCAATAGACTTCTTATCTTTCGGTTTGGCCCGACTGGCCGATGTGATGCCGCTGCGGTGTCGACTATACGTGCATTGCCAACCGTGCCAGCCTGCACAACTTTAAGCTCCTGAATTTTATTTAGCATATATGTGTACAGATCCGTAGAAACCTCTACTTCCCTTAGGTTTCTAAGCAATTCCTGCTGCACGTCTGGTAGCGCATTAGATTGACTCTCGAGCTCATCGCGCTCATCTTGTAGCAAAGAACGCTGGTCGTTCAAGGTCCGTACCAGCGGGTGATCTGGCGTATATGTTCTATAGAGCTCGGATCGCTTCAACTCTAATTCAGAAAGACTTTTCTCTACACTGACGATCTTGTCCAAAACAGATTCTGTTTCTATACTCAAATCGATTGTCTGATTCAGTTCTCGAAACCGAGCGAGGCGGTTTTCCGCGGCCTCTAAGTCACCTCGTACGCTGGGAAGCTGTTCGTTCAGGAAATTCAGACTTTGCTGGGCCTCTGCGGATCTTCGCTCAATATTTTGTCGCAGATACGCGTTGCCTATGGCATCCAAAACATTCTCTATACGCTCGGGGGACCCGGCCTGCATTGAAAGCTTCATGACTCCGGTGTCCCGACCCACCTCGATCACACGCACCCGCTTCGCCAAGCTCGATACAGCCGAAAGCTTCGAGAGCACCTCGACTAAATAAATAGAGCCGGGGTCCGCGTCCAGTACGCGAGCATAGATAACGATCTCTGCGCCCCCACCGACAGTCACCCGCTTACTTTCTCCCTCCGCGAGGACCCAGCTTTGCCCTGAGCCCCTATCTTCTACTTTGATCTGACCGTCAGATTCAATCGTAGCGCGCAAATAAACAGCTTCGCGCTGCTCGGTTAATGCCTTGACTTGCAGGTCAACATTCTCACCACCCCAATCATATTTAGATAGAAAAGATCTTGAGAACACCCTGGGGGGTTCTAGAAACAACTCCGAACCGGATAATGTGCGACCAACTAATGGAAAATATCGAGGGGTCACGTTATGACGCAATCCGAGCGTGTCAACGACGCCACCCAAAACTGACCGAGACTTAATAATCTCCAATTCTGCGCCCAACGAACTCGTTGGAGGCAAAAACTCAGAAAGATCTGAAAGCCCACTTAGCCCGGGCTTATCCACTTCAACCTGAATTACCGAGTCGCCATAGTATATTGGCTCGATAGAAACGGCATGCAGAAAAAATAATACTCCAGCAACAAGAGAAGAAGAGAAAATCACCCACTTCTTAAGCATGAAAAGATTGAGCAGTTCACGCACCCCAATCTCATTATGCGATTCTTCGCTACCCACAAATATCTCACTCTACGTTAACGCGTATATTCTTAGCTCTTCCTCGTCGCTAAATGCGGCATCCGCGTGCGACAAGTGTGAGCCAGCTGGATTCATTTCATGAATTGCGGTTCGCAATCACCTCATCCGCGACATTTCTCGGACACGCCGAGTAGTGAGAGAACTCCATTGAGAACTGCCCACGACCTGACGTAATGGTTCTCAAGTCGCCGATGTACCCAAACATTTCCGACAACGGGACGTCAGCCTTGATTCTCACACCAGTAGCGCCCGGCTCCTGGCTCTTAATCATTCCGCGCCGGCGGTTTAGGTCGCCAATCACATCACCGACATGATCTTCCGGCGTAAACACATCGACCTTCATCACCGGCTCCATGAGTTGTGGTGAAGCTTTTGGCATGGTCTGACGATAAGCCGCTTTGGCGGCAATCTCGTATGCGATTGCTGACGAATCTACAGCGTGAAAGCCGCCGTCAGTGAGAGTCACTTTCAAATCAACCATCGGAAAGCCAGCCATGACACCCTCGGACATGCTCATTTCAAAACCCTTATTGACTGCAGGCCAGTATTCCCGGGGGACGTTGCCACCGGTCACTACTGACTCGAACTGGAAGCCTTCACCCGGCTCCAACGGCTCCACCTTGTATTCGATCTTGGCGAACTGACCAGACCCACCGGTCTGCTTTTTGTGGGTGTAGCTGTCTTCCACGGGCTGCGTGATCGTTTCACGATATGCAACCTGTGGCGCCCCGACTTCAACCTCGATACCGTGGGTACGACGAAGAATGTCAACCTTGATGTCGAGGTGAAGCTCTCCCATACCTTTCAGGATCGTTTCACCGCTATCTTCATCGGTTTCGACGTGGAACGACGGATCCTCTGCTACCATCTTTCCGATAGCCACACCCATCTTCTCGGCAGCAGCTTTGTTCTTAGGTGCAACGGCGACGGAAATTACCGGTGCCGGAAAAACCATGGGCTCCAGCGTCGCTGGGTTCTTCGGATCGGCCAGCGTATGCCCGGTCTGTGTATTCTTCATGCCTAGCACTGCGACAATGTCACCAGCCTGGGCTGAATCACGCTCTTCACGACTTTCTGCATGCATTTCGACAATGCGACCGATTCGCTCGGTCTTGCCCGTGAACGTATTGAGCACGGTCATGCCTTTCTCGATCCGTCCTGAGTAGATGCGGATGAAGGTCAGAGCGCCGAAACGGTCATCCATGATCTTGAACGCAAGCGCGCGTAGCGGACGGTTGATGTCGACGATGGCTTTCTCGCCTGTTTCATTGCCTTCCAGGTCGACTTCCGGCTGCGGCTTCACCTCGGTTGGGCTCGGCAGGTAATCGACCACCGCGTCTAGCACCAGCTGCACACCCTTGTTCTTGAATGCCGAGCCGCAGAAAGTCGGGAAGAAGTCGAGGTTGATGGTGCCCTTACGGACACAGCGCTTGATGTCTTCAATGCTTGGCGTCTCGCCTTCGAGGTAGGCTTCCATCAGGTCGTCGTCCTGCTCGACGGCTGTCTCGATCAACGCTTCGCGGTATGCAGCCACGTCGTCAACCAGGTCGGCCGGGACATCTTTGATCTCGTAGGCCAACGGATCTCCAGTGGCATCCCATACCCAGGCCTTCTCGTTCAGGATGTCGACCACGCCCACGAAGTCGTCTTCGCGTCCAATTGGCAGGGTCATCACGAGCGGTTTGGCAGCGAGTACGTCTTCGACCTGCTTGACTACACGCTTGAAGTCCGCCCCGATGCGATCGAGCTTGTTGACGAAGATGATGCGGGCGACTTCGGAGTCGTTGGCGTAACGCCAGTTCGTTTCCGACTGAGGTTCAACACCTCCGGAGCCGCAGAACACACCGACACCACCGTCGAGCACCTTTAGCGAGCGATAAACCTCGATGGTGAAGTCAACGTGCCCCGGGGTGTCGATAATGTTGAGGCGATGATCCTTCCAGAAGCAACTGGTCGCCGCGGACTGGATGGTGATGCCGCGCTCACGCTCCTGGTCCATGAAGTCCGTCGTTGCGGCACCGTCGTGGACTTCACCCATCTTATGGATCTTGCCCGTCAGGCTGAGCACGCGCTCGGTCGTAGTAGTTTTGCCGGCGTCCACGTGTGCGAAGATGCCGATGTTGCGATAGAGAGAGAGGTCGATGGACATAGCGTGAGACTGAACTTGAGTGGAGCTCACAGAACGATAATTCGTTCTGAAGCGGAATGATTGGGAGCGGCCTCTCGGAGGCGAGAGGCTCAGTTCGATTAACGTATTAAGTATACCGAATGGCTTGATTTAGAGCGCGCAGTGATGACGGGTTGCTACGCAAGTGTGTGCGCCGTCTCGCTAAAGTCTAATCCTGATCTAGTCGACACATACAAAAACGCCCAGCCTAACCGGCTGGGCGTCATACTCTTGGCAATTTCAGGTGCAGAACTAGCCGCACCGGAAATCTATCAAATTAGTTTGTGCCAGTGGTGCCGGTCGTCGGCGTATTGTCGCCGTCGTCCGATCCAGCAGCTGCAACGGTCGCGACTGCGCCGGCGATGGTCCCGCCGATAGCCACAGTGGTTGCAATGGTTGCGCTCGTTGCGCCAGCAGCAGCACCGCTACCAGCAGCAGCGCCTGCTCCGGCGCCAGAACCTTCGCCCTGAGCGAACGCGAAAGGCGCCACCAACAAGCCGACGATGAATGCAATATGTTTCATTTTGGTTTTACTCCGTGTCACCAAGCGTGGACGCTGATGCGTAGATTGATGGGTGCGCCATGACCTGTCAATGGGCGCGAGAAATTTTTTGTGCAACGCGGCACATTCGAGCGCGCCGTTCACGATGATCGAGCTTAATCCATCATCGCGCCGCGCGTTCGAACGATCTCAAGAAAATCGCGATCGCTGGTCGCGTCAAACAGCCGCCATCCATCACTGACCTTCTGGCCACCATCGCGCGTCAACGGTCTAAAATTCAAGCCGATGCTGCTGCGGGTTGATTTCGGCAAGAACAAATCGAACGGCATGCTGAAGAAGAAGCCCTTGTCGAAGGAGCCTTCTCCGAATTCCTCGCTGGACACATCTGTCTTCGTAGCAAACACCCCGATGCGAGCCCCGGAATCGAACACGCGCGCCATGGAAATCGTGCCGCCGACATCTCCGGCCAAATAACGGCCGACGCTCAACTCGCTCTCGATTGAGAGCGGGTAGAAGCGATGATAAAACGTCAGGTGACCGGTGGTGACTTCGTAATCCCGAAACGAGAACTGCTGATCGAAGTCACGCTGGCGCACGCGATTCATATTCACGCCGACCGCCCAATTCTGGGCATAGGGCCGGAACAACGTTTCGACGGCGACACCACCGTACATCTCTTCAAAGATGCCCGCAGATGCGCGCACAAACCATTCAGGCGTGAGCGGACGGATATAGTTCGCCTCGAATTCACGCAACCCATCTTCACCTTCGCTCTGGTATCGGGCGATGTCACTGCGCACACGCGGCAGCGTACTGTCGGATTGTCGTTCGATGTCGTCCAGATTACTGATCAGACTGGCTTCGGCGACCAGCGAACTGGAGAGGTAAGGCGTCCAGAACTTCTGCAGCCCCAGCGCGACAAACAGACCGGCTCGGTAGGAGTCATCCGGATCACCAAAACTTTGGCGGTACCTTGGCCGCAGCGACCATTCGAAGTCGCTCCAATGACGATGAACGGACTCATCCTCGGGAACAGGGTCCAGGGCCGGCAGATCGAATTCGGCCCACTTAAGCGGGAAGGCCGGGGTTTCCTGCCCACCTGCCGCCAGCTGCAGGTGCGAACGAATGAAGGTTACGCGCGTTTGCTCCAGGCCCCGGTTAACCTGGACAACTTCAACCCGCACCACCGTCTCGGGCGCGAAAACGGCGAGAACCCGAGCAACGCGGCCGTTTACCTGCGCAGACTTCCGATAGGGCGACTGGCCAACCCAAGCGGTCATCACGTCAGCCTGGTCAGTGACCGCCACCTTGATCAGATTGATGCCCTGGCGCTCCAGCGCGGCAGCGATATCGCGAACCCTGGCAGCATCCGTAGAGACTTCGCCACCATCACTCGGTGCGTAGGTCGGCGGAGCGGACGGAGGCGCAACTGGCGTGGGCGGAGCATCCAGCGCTTTCGCGGGGCCTGCATCACTCAGGTCCACAGCCACATGGAAACCCAGCGTGAATTGCTCGCCCCGCTCCCAGCCCGCGCTGGCACCAAACCACGCCCCTTCGTAGGCGACGCCGAGGTTGACTGGCCATTCGACGTCTAGGTTGTTGCCGAAAGGCTCCGATTGATAATCGTTGCCCTCGCGCTCGACCATCAGTGACCACGGTGAACCCGCCGGCGACCAACGCACACCGCCAAAGAACGCCGCATCACCGGCGAACAGGCGGTCTAGCTCAAAGTCACCGACACCGGGATCACTATTATTCTGCCTACGCTCAAACCGATCACTGATGCCTGACAAGGGGGCGTCTAGATCACTACGCGTCCCTTGGCGCCCCCACCCTAGACCGAGCGTCATTTCAAACGCCCCAGCCCGCTTAGTCGCAACCAGAAATTCGCTTGAGAGGAGCCCAGTTCCGCCAAGATCCTGAACACCCACCGCGATCGATGGCCAAGTCCAGCTTTCTTCGCTGAGTCGCAGCTTGAAATCGAAGGATTTGTCCAGGTAGGCATCTCGCACGAAATCACCATCGATCCCGGAATACCGGAACTTGGTATAGCGAAAGGTAGCCTCTAGCCAATCGTAGGGATGGGCGGTAATGAACGACGAATCGTAGGGTCGTGCGGACGAGAAGCCGACACGAAATGTCCCTGCGGGGGCGAACCGAGCCGTCGGAGTCTGGACCAAGCCCACGTTGCCGTAACTGTTCGCCGGCGCGGTCGCATCGACCGCCTGTGCCGGCCATGCCGAGACGCCCAACGCCAGCGCGATACCAGGCAGCGCGAGGCGATCCAAACGCGTCATGCCGGCACCTTTAGCGCTTCGAATGTGTAGCCACGGCCCTGCTGCCAGATACGCCCTTCGGTTCGCCGGATCCGGCCGTTCGCATCGTGCCAATAGGTCATGGCGAAGACGTCGTCCGCGCTGCCGGATGTGCAGTCGTAACGCGATCGCGTGGTATCGATGGTCTGCTCGTGCACGATAATCGCCGCAGCAACTGATTCCGTCTGCATGCAGCGAACGGCGAACGGAACCGAGCCCGCCGCAGCGTCTGCGAGGGTTACCATCAACCGATATTCGGCAGGCGGCGCCGGCTGAAGCTGCGCGCCCTGCCAGTCCACTGCGGCTTTCTGAGGGCCCACTTCCAGGTACTTAATCCGGCCATCCGGCGCCTGCAAGAGTCGAAAATCACCGCCGGCCACCCAAAGATGATCGCCCTCGACGTACTCGGCCAATACGGCGATCGCCGGCAGGT
>Ga0208834_100443_pt1 | contig 13205 bp, 8 predicted proteins | sample DeeseametaMP1787_FD_184182 | JGI IMG/M metagenome (GOLD analysis project Ga0208834, IMG submission 184182) | Marine microbial communities from the Deep Pacific Ocean - MP1787 (SPAdes) | ecosystem: Environmental > Aquatic > Marine > Oceanic | place: North Pacific Ocean | collected 2011-05-03 | reverse complement strand
CCCGCCTCTGGGGCCGGCCTTCGGATAATGGGGTTCTATCAGCGCGAGAAGCTGGTCCCACGGAACCACCGCATCCATCTCGGCCAGGAACCGCTCGCGCCGCGTCACCTTCTTCTTCATCGCATCACGCAGACCGGGAAAGGCGGGCTGTTTCGGCATCGGCAGGACTCCTCGAAGACATTACCCAAGTCTACCAGATCAGGCCGAAATGCGGCAGGTTTTTCAGACATTCCCTAATAATGCGAAGTTCGAAAACTAGGCAGCAACGACGTCTTGTGGTGCCCAGAACAAAAAAAGCTCATGAAATTCGCAGATTCTACCAAGGTCCGTTTCACGCATTGCGTCGTCTTTGTACGACAGTGAGGCATTCGAGAAATGAGTCGGTTCTGGAGCCGGCAATGATTGTAGTGATCGAGGAAGGTATCGATGGCTTCTTTGAGCGCGCCTGGCGATCGGTGCGCCGTCCCCACACTTGCGACATAACGCTTGATCTGGGATTCAGAGGCCGTTTTTTTCAAGGGAGTTTCTCGATGGGAGCTACAAGTGAGTTTCTGGCAATGGTGTCTCGTCGCGCTGACGGCAAGCGGAATTGGTCGCCTGGGCTAAAGGCTCGGATTGTTCCGAAGACGCTGATTGAAGGCGAGACAGTGAAGGCCGTGGCGAAGTGATATAGGTTGATCCCGAGCACAGTGTCTGATTGGCGTCGGATGGCACGACAGGGAAAGCTGGTCCTGCCAAACTTGGACGGCATGGATTTGTGCCTGTTGAGATTGAGGCGCATGCGCCTTTAGCTGAACCTCTGCCTGCCGCGTGCTCCAGCAAAATTGATTTGATCATAGGCAGCGTCATTGTTCGCCTTGATGCGGCAACCCCAGCTGCGCGGTTCGTGGAGATCGCACGAGCTTTGGGCACGTGATTATACCTTCCCACAAGGTCCGGATTTTTGTGGCCAGTGATCCGGTTGACTTCCGCAAGGGCCATGACGGGGTGGATACCTTGGTGCAAATCTAGCTGCGCCAGAAGCCATTTGATGGGTCGGTCTACGTCTTCCGGGCTAGGCGGGCGGATCGGCTCAAGCTAATACGGGACGTCGGAATTGACCTTGGGATCGTGGAGTGCTCCGTCTTGTCTGCAGGCGTCGACGCTAAACGACGTATGGTTCAGATTTGCCGAGTGTCAACCAGCTCTCGTAGGCTTTGTTGGTCCATTTTGCATCATTGTGGCGGTCAAAGATCATGTAGTCGGCACAGCCGAGGATCGCCTTTTGAATGTCTTCCACGGTATCGAAATACTTTGTGCGATCCGCGTTGAGATCGGCATCCGACAATCCCAGTGGACGGCAATCGATCGAAACCACGCGGTGCCCGTGCTGGAGCAGGTTCCGGAGGGCATCCGTCTGATCACTGGGGCTATTCGGAGCCGTTTCGTAAGCATTCGCAATGGCTTCACTCGCAATTGAGTCCATCATTGGCGCGCCAGCAGCGTTCATGAGCAAAACTTGAGTCGCCCGGCCCGTACGTTTTTTCCATGCAACAGCAAGAGCAATCGCTGCCTCGCGATCGAAACCGGGTGCGTTCGGGGTTAGAATTTCCAGCGCAGTATCGGCAAGCTCGGGCGCATTAGTCAGTAGCTTTTCAACAACCTCAGTTATCTTGGTTCGGGTCTTGTCGGCGTCTACGGCGAGCGGGCCTACCAAACCAATCCGCAGGAGCTTGCGCCAACACGGAGAACCCGGCTCCGCTTCGTGCAAGCGAATGCCATGCTCGATCGTTCGCTTGACGTTTACCTTGTCCTTGTCCTCCTCCCCAGTTGGCAAAAGGAAGAACGGGCGGATCAAAGGATGGAGCTTCTTTTCATTGTCACGGTAGCCCTCGGTTGGTCGATATCCTTCAAGCGTACGCTCGATGACCCAGCGGTTATGTTCCATCTCGGACATGTCGCGCATAAGAGTGTTATCGCCCAAGGCGCGGTTAGCAGCCTTGCTCTCAATCCGAAGGCCCGCTAGCCGTTTTCCGGGCGGCGGTGCAAAGCCCGCTGCGTAGAACATCTCTACAGCGGAAAGGGCAGCGCGGTAGCTTGCGCGACGCTCGACGGTGGACATGTTCTTCCAGTCGGTCTCCGCAGTCTTTGGAACCGATGGCATACTGCGCCAGCGATTGTGAATTGCCTCGGCCAACTCTTCGTGGAGCTGTTCCAACTCGAGATCCTCGTTATTGAGGGTTGAGCCACCGAAGGAAAGAATGCCGCCTGTCAAGTCCGTTGGAATCTCGGCCGAAACGGTCGCGAGACTGTCGCTACGCATGTAGATCGGCGCGCGTAGGCGAAGTCGCTCGACCTGAAGTTGACGCAGGCGCATGGCGATTGCCGTGTTTTTGGCATCACTTCCGGTTGCCACCACAATCGCAGTCAGAGGGTTTTCAAATTCTAGCGACAAGAGGTCGTCGGCTTGCCCGGCAGCACAGCACTCCAAAGCATTAAGGTGAACGAAACGGACCCTTACGCTATCGTCGCCGAAGTCCAAGAGGTCGGGTCGCTCGCAGCGGATCTTGTTTTTCGCAGCCTCGATATCGTCGTTAACGATGGTCAATTGTAAGGGTTTGAGCTTGAAACTCTGGCACCGCAGCGCAGCTTCTTCCGCCACGGCCAAATTGACACTTCCAAGCCCGACGAGCGCGATGTGAGGGCGTTTCTGACCGCGGCGAATGGCAAGTTCCGTGGGCGCCATCGACGTAAGTAGGGCACGGGCAATGGTTTCAGACTTGGACACCAGTTGGGCTGAGCAAAAACTATCGGACAAGAGTTCTAGATCGCGCGCGACGGAGCCGTCTTCTATGCGGAGGATCAGGTTTGGTTGCTTGTTCGGTTTGGCCTTCCGTTCCGCCAGCCAGGTTTGTGCGCGTTCAACGTTCAGAACACCGTCCGGCGCGCCGAAAATCACGGCTTTTGGATTGCCGAGCGTTGCTAGCGTCCCGGTCGTCTTGGTGATTGGGCCCGGTAAGAAACAGGTGCCGCTTGGAAGCTGACTTAGATCGGGAACAGCGTCGCTGCTGTCGAACAAGGTGATTTTTTCAGATTTGTATTTGTTGAGAACGAAATCCGAAGCCCCGATGATAACGATGTGGCCGCTTCGGAATGAGGCGAGGGCGCGCTTGATCTGTTCGCGCAAGAAGAGGGCCGCGACACCGAAAACCGCCGAGATCGTTGTTAGGAGTCCCGTGAAGCGCGCCGTCTCGATCCAGCCGTTCAAGACGGGACCGGCATCTTTCTCAATGTAGCTGTCATCACCAGTAAAGGCCAATAGGGTATGATAAAGCGCATCAAGTGGTTTGTCTGGGTAAATCTTCCACCAACCGACGAAACCAATTGCCAAAGTCGCGCAAAACAGCACGCTCAAAATGCCAAGGGTTAATCTCGGGGTGCGTTTCATGGCAACTCTCTGCCTTCACTCAATAATTGCCTTACATCGCGCCCGGTTTCAACAAACCGCTGCGCGAGTTCATTTACCGGGTGGATGTTTTCCAGATCGTCGAACCTTTGGTAGCATATAAGCTGACCTTTCGACAGGCAGAACTGGATCGCTGCATCCAAGAGGATCGGCGAGCGCCCACGACGGCTCTCATGCGGTGCGTGCAAGGCCAACTCCTTGTCCAGCCAGGTCGGCTGAGAGCCGCGGCTCCTGAAGGCAGCGTTACAGTCAGGCCAGGCGCTGATGCCGTAGCAGGCGGGCTTGGGCTTGCTCATAACAATCGAACAACCACATGGAATCGTGATGCGAATCTGTCACGGCGAGAGTTCTACAACAACGCAACGAGGGCATCCATCGCACGGAAAAAACTGACCAGAAACCGAAATTTCTGCTGGCTTGGATGGGTGGTATTGATAGAGTCGCGGTTGAAGGAAACAGGTTGGAAAGGTGCCGGGCATGCAAGATAAACTCTATATCGGAGGAGCGTGGGTCCCAAGCCGTACAGGCAAAATGATCGATGCCATTGACCCTTTCAACAACAAGAAATTTCACTCTTTCGCAAGCGGCTCGATTGAAGACGTCGATGACGCAGTAAACGCAGCTCGCAAAGCCTTTGATACTGGACCTTGGCCGGAGATGTCGGGGCAGAAGAGAGCTGAGTATCTTTTTAAAATTGCTGATGCTCTGGAAGCAAAATCGGAAGAACTCGCACTGTTAGAAGTAAGAGATAATGGCAAGCCTTTGCCTGAAGCCCAGTGGGACATAGGCGATACAATTTCTTGTTTCCGGTATTATGCAGAAATGGCGAAGACACTAGATGGACGGCACCAGGAAGTTCCGGTCAAAATGGACGGATTTACGTCGCGCGCTGTTCGAGAGCCGATAGGTGTCGCAGCGGCAATAACGCCTTGGAACTTTCCAATCTTGATGTCGGCTTGGAAAGTGGCTCCAGCGTTGGCCGCAGGCTGTACGATAGTGCTTAAGCCTTCTGAACTTGCGTCAGTAAGTTCGTTGGAACTGGGTGTCGCAGCGGAGCAAGCAGGATTGCCCGCCGGGGTGATGAACATCGTAACCGGACTTGGCGACGAAGCCGGCGAAGCTCTTAGCAACCATCCGTTGATAGACAAAATAGCCTTCACGGGCTCTGTTCCCACCGGTATAAAAGTGATGTCGAATGCGGCGCAAGATGTCAAAGCAATTTCATTAGAGCTCGGTGGGAAGTCACCACTGGTTGTTTTTGCGGACACGCCTATCGACGAAGCCGTCGAGTGGATCATGAATGGCATTTTCTGGAATCAAGGGGAGGTCTGTACGGCAACCTCTAGAGTACTAGTTGAGAAGGCAATATACGAAGAGGTTCTCACCAAGCTCAGTGAAGAAGCGCAAAAAATTAGGATTGGTAACGGCTTGGAAGAAGGTGTCCTTTTGGGGCCCCTTGTTAGTCGAGGCCAGCAAGAGAAAGTTCTCGATGCCATTGAAAAGGGCAAAGCCAGTGGGGCCCGACTAATTGCTGGCGGCGAGGTTCCTAAAGGGCTCGAAGACGGTTGCTTTGTTGAGCCAACCATTTTTGCCGATGTTCCACTCGATAGTTTCATATGGAATGAAGAAATATTCGGACCAGTCGTTTGCATGCGCAGTTTTGATACAGAGATCGAAGCAGTCGAATTGGCGAACCGATCCAAGTATGGCCTGGCTGCCGCTGTCTTGTCTGCCGATGTTCAGCGTGCAGAGCGAGTTGCTAGCAAATTTCGCGCAGGAATCGTTTGGATAAATTGCTCCCAACCTACCTTTGTTGAGGCACCTTGGGGGGGGTATAAACATTCTGGATTTGGCCGAGAGCTAGGCGAGTGGGGATTGAATAATTACCTCGAGACCAAGCAAATCACGGCGTTTGATCGAAGTTACCCTTGGGGATGGTACATCAAATAAAGAGATAAAATTGCTGCGACGCTTTGGCTTTCTATAAACAGCACTGCACGTGCAAAAGAGGCTTAATAATTGTGAACAAGCGTTCGTAATTCAAGTCTGTCGGACTGGGGATCGATGAAGAAAATCCGTATCTATATCTCTAGTACCACTAAAGACTTTGGTCGGGTAAAGCAAAGACTCGTTCATGAGCTCAATGACTATACGTTTTTCGACGTCTACGAGACACCGAAAGAGGCATCGCCAGATAACGTAGTGCATAGATGCTTAAAGGACGTCGAGGAATGTGACGTTTACGTTGGTATTTTTGGTCATTGTTACGGTTGGGTGCCTAATGATGAGGAGAGAAATCCGCATAATCAATCAATGACTGAGCTAGAATATCGTAAAGCCGAAGAAATTGGCAAGAAGAAGCTAATTTTTCTATGTGAGCTTAGCGGATATGATGCTAGTCACATGGAGCAAGATGAATTAAAGCAACGTAAAGTAAATCGTCTTAGGCGCGAGCTTGAAGAGTCAAATGAATTCTCTGCTGAAACGTTTCTTTATCGGAATAAACACGATCTAGTCGGCACGATATTAAAGCGGGTTCTCGCCGCAGAAGCTGTAGCCGAGGCGAACATCCGGACGTATGACGAATATGTTCCCCCCTATCCGGGACTATATTCGTTTTCATACGAAGATCGAAAATTTTATTTTGGACGGGAGCACGAGATAAGTAGAGCGATGGGAATTCTCGACGAGAGGGACTGCAACTTCTTTATGGTGTGTGGCCCATCAGGATCTGGCAAATCGTCGCTCGTGGAAGCAGGTTTGCTACCTGCACTTAACCCGACTTCGAACAATGAAGAACAACCAACTTGGTTTGCAACTACTCGCCCCGCCGCTCATCCGTCGAATCCGCTTACAGCTCTTGCATATAAGATTTCTGACAGATTGCCTGGCCGACCATTGCCTGATCAATTGTCAGAAAAGTGGACTAACGACCCAAATTCTTTTGTTACTGACCTGGCCAGTCTGCGTCTCCCTATCCAAGTACTTGTGATAGACCAGCTAGAAGAGCTCTTTACGAATTTTGAGGACATAGGTGTCAGACAGGCGTTCGTCTCAGCCGTAGCACATGCTTCCAAATCAGAGAACCCAAATACAGGTAAGCCACTTACCGTTCTTGCAAGTGTACGCAGCGACTACAAGGAGGCATGTCAGAGCATACCTGAGCTCAAAGAGGTCCTATCACGCACGCACTACATTGATCTTTTTGAGCTCGATAGCGTGTCAGTCCGAAAAATGATCCGATCACCCGCCGATCTGGCGAATTTAAATGTCGATGAAGTAATCGACTCGCTCGTTGCCGAAACTTCATCAAACAACGGCTCGCTTCCTTTGCTTGCTACTACCTTGCGCACTTTGTGGCAACGGAAAGAGGGGAATTCACTCAAGAAATCAACGCTTCAAATATTAGGTGGCATCTCTGGTGTTATCAGTGAACATGCCAATAATGCATATCGTGACTTTGAGAAAAAATTCGGACCAGATGAAGCGAACAGATCGTTCCATGCACTCTTTTCAGCTTTAGTGCGCGTTAACCTCGATGGCTTACCAGTTCGCCGTGTAGCAAGTGAAAATGAATTCCGGCGATCCAGTGCGATGAAACTTGCGGAGAAATTTGCCGATGAAAAAACACGACTCATTTATTTCAGCGACAGCGCCGACTCTAAAGGTAGAAGCGTCGAAGTCGTGCATGAGGCAATATTCTCTAGTTGGACTCCACTATCTGATTGGGTGAATTCACGAAAGAAGCAGGAACAAGACTTAGCTCGATCAAGGGTGAGCGCAGATGATTGGTTGAAGAATCAAAAAGATATTTCGCGCATTGACTTAGTAAATATGCATGATGCCCACAGAGCGATGAGGCTGTTAGATAAGGAGCCATCCCAACTTGACGAGACGACTCGGGAGTATCTGTTTCCAAAAGAGTATCTGGTTTCCCGTCTGTCTGAAACGTTGGATGGTACGTCGGTAAGCGATCGAGCCCGAATTGGGACGCTTCTTGATCAAATTGATCGGGAGTGGTTGGGGGTAGGCGATGACAGAGCTGGAGTTGGAGTAGATCAATTTGGTATACCAAACGGTGATGCACAGTATTGGGTATCTGTTAAGCCAGGCGAAATCCAGATGGAAATTTCACCCACTAGGAAGGAGAGACTTATTATCCCCAAGGAATTTGAGGTTGCAAAATACCCAATCACGCAAAAGCAATTTAAGGCGTTTCTGAATAGTAAGAGTGGTTATTACAATGAAGAAAATTGGCCAGATCTTGACTACATACCTGATCCGTTCCCATTCCCAGAGTATGGTGACAATCGGCCAGTAGCAAACGTTGCGTGGATAGAGGCAAAAGCTTACTGTATTTGGCTAACTCGAGAGATGCACAGCGTGGGGCAACTTGATCGGGAGAAGGTAGTGAGACTTTTGACGGAACAAGAATGGCAGCTTGCCTCAGAAGCGTCTATGGGTACTGGAAAAGGCGATTATCAGAAAACCTGGGACTATCTTTCTGCTGAGTTCGGATTAATGGCTGTAGGGTTAGGGCCGAAGCAAGAAAACAGTTTGGCTTCACATTTGGATTTTTCTAGCTGCATCTGGGAATGGTGCCTCAATCAATATGAGAATTATCACAACATAGAGTTTGACTATGAGAAAACCGACAGGGCTGTTCGCGGCGGTTCGTTTTTGATTGGAAAAGTGAAGTCACGCGAAAGATTTCGAGGTAGTCTTCACGTTTTTGGTCGTGATGTAAATATTGGTTTCCGCGTATGTATTGCTCGCGGGTGACCTCGGTATTTGATCACAGGGTTTTATGGTGTGAACCGGCATTGTTGCAGAACTAAGGCTTGCGGCATAACTGTCCCTTACCCCATTGACATCAGCCCGGAAATTCAAGCTTCCGGCGGTCCAAAGATGGGGCGCAGCGCAGGCATTGTAGTCAGACCAGTTGGTCATGCGATAACGGGTGGGGTCAGGCTTGCTCATGCCATCCGTCTAACCGCCTGGACTCGTGATGTGAATCCTTTGCCGTCAGAGTTCTCCAACAATGCCACCTAGACTACAAACAATCCCTACACTAAGTGGTAGTGGTCGAGACGGCGGAAATGTGGCTGTAATGTGCCGTCATGACCTTTTTCACAGGATATTCGGAGAAGTAAACTGAAAGGCGCGAAATTGAAGGAGTTTTTGTCATCGAAGCAGGAGAACCTTTTCCTAAAGGTTGAGCCGGAAGATCTTGACTCAGTTTCTGATTACCGAGCACTCGCATCAATTTTCAATTGGCCGCTTTTGCTTTCCCGAGAAAGCGAAACGTGCTTACGATTGCTTGACGTTGGTTGCGGTACGGGGCGGTGGCTAGATGCCTTGAATATGTACCATCCAGCCTTCTACGGGAAGCAAGATCGAATTGAGTACTCTGCTATTGACCCCTCTCGCGAAGCTTTAGCTGCGATATCGGCTAAAGCCAAGAAATATTTTTCATCTGGTGATTTTTGGGAAGCGAAAATTGAGAGCAATTCTTTACTTCAGGCCAACAGGTTTGATCTAATTTGGTCTGTTCACTCTTTATACGCAATAGCCTTGTCGGACGTAGAGGCAGCTCTCATGAATATGTATTCTGCATTGAGTCCGGGTGGCATAATCGTGATTGCGTTGGCTGAAGAAGATTCTTTTTATGGAACAGCGAAACCAGCGTTGGTCGGTGGTGATAGGTTTACGTGCGCTTCTGATATTGCGCGAGGCCTTAAAGAACTCGGGCTAATGTTTGAGTACGAAACCTTTTCCTATGTTGAACGTATACACAAGTCGGATTGGGTGGCTCTTCGAGATTTTGTGTACTCCGAATCGATAGGTAATAGTTATCCTGAAGGGTCAAGTAAAGGAGATTTAGGGGGCGAACCTGTTATAGATGAAGACTGGCTTCAACGTTTCCTGTTGGGTGACTATTTTGAGTTTCCGCAAAAGACGACAGTGTTGATTTGTGAACGCGTTAGCAATTCGGTTGCGAGTTCCAAACTCGTTCCAACACATTCCGAAATGAAGAGATTGATAAGGATCGCAAATCAAATGGTCATTGACGAACACTTGTCTATATCTCAAGCTAAGGCCCACTTTTCTGAGATTTCACCTCCCTATTGGATCCATACCGAAGACACGTCATATGATCTTGAGGTAAGCTCAGAGTTTGCAGATGTCCTCAATGAGCCCATACCGGAAGATGGGTGTCGCGACCCGGAAAGGCTAATACTTGACGATCTGGTGACTTTGAGTCAGTTTGGAACACTCGACAATGCTCCTGGGTATTTAGGTTATATCCCTTCGGGTGGCCTCTTCCATGGTGCGCTTGCCGAATGGTTGGCGGCCGCATTGAATCGTTACGTGACGACTTTTCATGCATCTCCTGGGCTAGCTTCGATCGAGAGTGCGGTCATTTCATGGCTTTGTCAGATAATTGGGTTCAATGAAGATGGCTCTGAGGATGGCATGGCATCAGGAGGGGTTCTTCTATCGGGTGGAGCAAGCGCCGCAATTCACGCTGTACACACAGCTCGAAGATCAGCGTTGCGGCCAACTCAGCTCCAAAACCTGGTGGTGTACATTGGTGAAAGCGCTCATTCTTCCATTTTGCAAGCGATCGATATTTGCGGGATCGCTACTGTTAGAACTATTCCCGTGGATAGCAAATGTCGTATTGAGACAGCCTCTTTAGTGGCCGCTTTGCAGGAAGACGAACAGAGCGGTCTCATACCATTCTTGGTGGTTGCTACGGCTGGAGACGTAAACATTGGTGCAGTCGATGATCTTACGCGATTAGCGGGCATCTGTGATCGACATCGCATGTGGTTGCATGTTGACGCATCATACGGTGGTTTCTTCTCGATCACTGAAAGAGGCAGGTTGGCTTTGTCGGGGCTAAGCCAAGCAAACTCGGTGTCAGTAGATCCCCATAAGGGGCTGGGACTACCCTACGGACTTGGAGCATTGTTAGTCCGGGACAGACAAACACTTTCCAAAGCATTTTCGTACAGTGGTAGCTATCTTCGACCATCAAATAGTGCTTCCGGCCTATCTAGAGACATCATGAACGATGGATTCGAATACACTCGTGAATTTAGGGGGCTTAGGCTTTGGTTGCCTCTTAAGCTGCTTGGGCTATCGGCATTTCGCGAAAACTTAGACCATCAACTTGGACTGACCAAGCTATTTGCGGATTCAATTAAGAAAATTCCAAATATCGAACTGATTAACGAGCCAACCCTTTCAATCTGTACGTTCCGCCTCAAGAAGCCCTCAACTGATGAAACAAACAAAAAACTTCTAGATGAGATAAACCGAAATGGCGATTTCTTTCTGACCGGGTGCAGTCTTCCAGCTGCGTGTGGTGGTGGCTTTGCCATACGGGCGGTTTTTTTGTCTTTCCGTACTGACGCCGAGACTACCAAAAGGCTTGTAGAGCGCGTATACCATGCTGCTTCGCTGCTGAGTTGAACTAGTGGAAATTCCTGATAATTAAGTCATCTTGCTTGCTACCAACTGCACTTTTGACAACTGCTGCTTCAATAGTGAGATAATGCTCGGCTCTCCTTCCGGTCCACTGGTGAAAAGTCCGCCCGAATGTTGATTTGCCTCTTTGTAAGTGGGGTCTTGTAGGAATATTTCATGCGCCTCTCGTAATTTCCAAAACGGAATTCCGGGATGGAGATGGTGGACTAGATGCCAATCTTCATTGTGAATTCCCGTGAATATTTTTTCAATCCTTTTTCCCCGTCTGTTTCTGGTGATCATAAGCTCGGAATCATAGAGTTCAACTAAAGGGAAGTGTTCAGCTACATCCGTCAACCATTCAATCGCCCGAAAAACAGTAAAATATGGCACTAGCCAAAATAATATAAAGTACCATGTCAGACCAGTATGAAAAATGAATGTCAAAACTAAAAACCAAAACGTAAGAAATTGTAAAACTTCGCGGCGGGCGACACCCCCCTTCTTGAAAGACCGAAGTAGGTTGGCAAAGATAGAGAAAATCACTCTATGTGTCTTTAGGCCAAACAGTCTCGGAAAGAGGTGTCGGCGAAATAGAACTTCTGGACCTGTGTCAAATAGGAGTTGCGAACTGTAGTTCTGAGTATCAGGATCCTTTTCCCTATCTCCTAGATGGACGTGATGTTCCTTCACATGAGACTTTTGGTAGTCATGGAAGGTGTGGAACACGCTCCAACCTGATATGGTGCCGATCACATGATTGAGTTTCCGGTTCCGGGCGAGTGTCAGATGTACTGCCTCGTGAAGTAGGGTATCTAGGGCTCGTTGCCGAGTTCCTATTGCAATTAGGCTCAACGGAAATAGCAGTGGAAACCAAATGGCCAAAGCTATCGCCACAGAAATAACAAGAACATCTTGGAAAAACGCAAAAGGGCCGTGAAAATTGTCAATCTGCCTACAAAGGCCTTGAACTTCTTTCAACACCGCAGGAGAGAAAACGTGCTTTCTGTATTTGCGTTCTTTGCGCGTATCTTTTCTTTCCATGTTCGTCGGCTTCACTCTTCTTTTCTTCCGATTGAAGCGTTGCGGAAGCTCATTACCTGGACCCCTTTGTTCAGCCGACCGTTGGATGTACGGCAACCTGGATGTCTGATAGCTCAGGCTTGACGTGGCATGAACCTAGTTGTTCGTCAACATATCTGGCCTGCGGCTCGTTGCAGCTAGCCCTCGACAACTGCGCTAACGTTGTATTTTTTGGTGTCGGCTCAGTAATTTTTCTCCTTGGTTTGACTTTGTTTCACAAATAGGGCACGGGACTCCATACTACTAACACAAAATTCTTTACCGTCAGCCAATAAGTTTGACACGATCTCGTTTCGACGTGGTTTTGCGGGCTGCTGAAATAGTTTCCAAACCTGAACGGTTTCCTTCCCGTCGGGAGCGGATCGCCTGATCGTCATGCCTGTCGGCGGGTCGGATGCGTGCACTTGATGCTGTTCTTCCGCTTCAAGCGGTCAGCAACCGCGGTAGTCTCGCGAGGTTGTTGGCGGCCATGGTCACGATGAAGCGGGATCAGACGCGTTCGACGCCCCGATACATGGTCGGTGCCATGCCGCCGACGGTCTTGGCCCAGCCGAACGGTTCTTCAATCTTCTTTTGATGCTTTTGGGTCAGGGCGTAGCCAGCATGCCGGGTGGTTCGTCCGTCGATCACTTAATATCTTAATTTCTGGGCGACATGCGGCGTGACACAGGCTTGCCTAAGGTCGGCGATGAATCCGGCCGCGTCATACCCCTTGTCGGCACCTAGCGTCAGCCGCCGGCTTGATCCGGGGGAATGGTGGTGGATCATGTCCAGCGCTGCCTTGCGTTCGGCAAGACCTGCGGCCTGGGTCAGATCACTATGCACGATAGATCCGTTCCGGTTCTCCATCAACGCATGCCCCATGAAACACAGAACCGCGCCTGTTCCGGGGGGGCTTGTGAATCCGCGCGTCAGGATCGGTGACCGAAGCATGCGTCGCGTTCGAGCGCTTCTCACCCTTGAAGTCGACCTCGGCGTTGCGGTGGCGGTGTGTCGGGCGAGTCATCGGTTCGGTTTCGTGCTGGGTCTGTCCAGGCTGGGTGTCGGCGGCGATATCCTGTGTGGGCGGATAACCGGGCCGCTCATCGTCGGGCGGCGCGCCCGCCGCCTGCGGCTGGAAACTCGTCATCAAGGCCCAAGCCTTGATCAACGTGCCGTCGACCGAAAAGTGCTCGTCCGAAAACGGGGGCGCGACCACTCG
>Ga0208834_100442_pt1 | contig 13208 bp, 5 predicted proteins | sample DeeseametaMP1787_FD_184182 | JGI IMG/M metagenome (GOLD analysis project Ga0208834, IMG submission 184182) | Marine microbial communities from the Deep Pacific Ocean - MP1787 (SPAdes) | ecosystem: Environmental > Aquatic > Marine > Oceanic | place: North Pacific Ocean | collected 2011-05-03 | reverse complement strand
CCAGCCGGTATCGGCTGTGACGGCGACGGGGATCGTTCACAGGGGTGTATCGCCGCGTTTGCACCGGGCACCTCCATCACACTTGAAGCGATTGGCAACGGCGAGCAGAGCGCATCCACATGGACGGGCCCCTGCCTGCGCACGCAGGGCAGCATCTGCACATTCACCCTGAACGACGACACCGAAGTCGCCGTCAACTTCGCTGATAGCGCCTTGCTGGAACTGGCGATCGAGGGCCAGGGCCGGGTCGAAAGCACTCCTCAGGGCATCGACTGCGACGCGAATACCGGGGCCTGTGCGCAGCGCTTTCCCCTCGGCACACGGGTAGTTCTGAATTCATTGGCCGCTGCGGATTTCCAGTTCAAGGGCTGGGGTGGGATCTGCTCCGAATTCCTGAGCAACCCCGAGTGCGGATTCGATGTGCAGCAGGATCAGCGGATCGCCGCACGCTTTGGCGAACTGTTTGACTGGCAGGTGGAGGTCACGGGCAATGGTTCGGTGGACGGAACCGGCCGCATCGCCGGATGTACGAGTGAGACCGTCGGTAGCGAGGTCTGTACCGAACGCTACGTAGATGGTCGCAGTGTCGAGTTCTTCGCAAATGCAGCGCAAGGCAACGAGTTCATTGCTTGGGGCGGAGCCTGTGCAGCAGCCGGCGGCGCAAGTACATGCCGAGTCGATGTGGCGGCTGATGCGCGTGTCACAGCCGAGTTTCGCGCCTTGGTCGTCAACCATCGTTTGACGCTGAACTTGTCCGGGGCCCCGGGAGCCGCGGGAGACTCTGAAGAACTGCTGTTCTGCGACACCGGTACGCAGCCTTGCTCTCGCAACTACGCCCAGGGCAGCCGCATCGAGCTGTGGGCCATGGCGGATGACAGCTCGCATCGGTATCGCTGGGGCGAATCCTGTGGCGGCACGCCGGACAACAGCAATTGCGTCATCGAGAACATCACCAGCCCGTTGAACGTGTCCGTTGAGTTCTTCGCACCGGCGCCTGACGGTGACCCGACGCTGAACGTGACGTTCGCCGGCGCGGGTGGCGGCATGGTCAGCGACGATCAGTTCCGCTTGACCTGTAGCTCCGAGGACAGCAATCCCTGCTCAGCGCAGTACGGTCCGGGCACTCGGATCTCGCTTAGCGCCACGCCGTTGAGCACCGACGACGTGTTCGTCGGCTGGACCAGCCCGGCGACCTGCGCCGGCAACGCAAGCAGCACCTGCAGCCTGACTTTGGACGCCGATATCACGGCGACGGTCGAGTTCGCCAAACAGTGAGCGGGGTTGGTTCGGGGCGCGTCACGTCTCCGGATGGAGCCGGAAGCATGAGTGGTTCTGCGGGTGCGGGAGTCGGTCAAAAAACGCCCGCAGGCACCGGGTGCGTCGTCACCGGCTAGCTCAGGGCATCGGCGCCGATCACCGGCCACGAAGCGCCGACCGCCCGCCCCCCGCCGATTCCGGGACCGGAACGACCAAATCGAGCCATATCACCTGGTGCTGGTCGTGCGCACCCTACCGAGCGAGCCGCCTGCCAGCGTCACCGACAATGGAACGATGCCGCCGCCATTGCTCGCAATACTGGTCGCAACTCATGATGCGCCCCCCGCAACTCCTGGTGGTCGCGAGCATGAATCGGCCCGACGATTCACCCCTGACAACCCGGGTTGCCAATGCGCGCACGTCCAGCAGGGATGCATAAACGCTTCGCGCATCGACTGACCGCTGCTCAGGCACGCTCGCATCAAACGCCGGTCGTGCGCATTGCCCCAGCTTGATCCCGCCACGGCGGCGGTGGGACACTCCCCGCCCCGAATCACGGGCCGCACACCGCCCTGGCGCGCAGGTCATTCATGCTGCCGCAGCCGGCGAAGGCCTTTGAACTCGATGCTTGAACCCCGCGAGCACCAGATGGTCGCCCGCGCCCGGACACGATTAATCCATAAGGACAAGGACTGATGAGCAACTACACGCAGATTGGCGGCTTGCAGGTCGATTCCGGCCTCAAAACACTGATTGACGAACAGATCTGCCCCGGCACGGGCGTCGATGCCGATGCCTTCTGGAGCGGGCTCGAATCCATCATCAAGACCTTCGCGCCGCGCAATCGCGCACTGCTGGCCAAGCGTGAGGATTTGCAGGCAAAAATCAATGACTGGCACCTGCAGCGCAAGGGCCAGCCGCACGACGCAGCCGCCTACAAGGCGTTTCTGCAGGAGATCGGCTATCTGCTTCCCGAGCCGGAGGCGTTCTCGGTCACGACACAAAACGTGGACACCGAAATCGCCGCTCAAGCCGGGCCGCAGCTGGTGGTTCCGGTCAAGAACGCCCGCTACGCACTCAACGCCGCCAATGCGCGCTGGGGCAGCCTATACGACGCCCTCTATGGCTCGGATGCCATCTCCGAAGAAGGCGGAGCCGAACGCGGCGGTGCCTATAACCCGGTGCGCGGCGACAAGGTCATCGATTACTGCCGCAAGCACCTGGATGTGGTCGCCCCGCTGCAAACCGGGAGCCATGTCGGCTCCGCCGGCTACGCGGTGGTTGATGGCGCCCTACAGGTCACGCTGGCCGATGGCGCCAGCACCGGGCTCGCCACACCGGCCGCCTTCGTCGGCTATCAGGGCGATGCGGCTGCGCCCAAAGCGGTCCTTCTGAAGAACAACGGTCTGCACGTGGAAATCCAGATCGACGCCGACAGCCCAATCGGCAAGACCGACGCCGCCGGGGTCAAGGATCTGCTGGTCGAATCCGCCGTGACAACCATCATGGATTGCGAGGACTCGGTCGCTGCTGTCGACGCCGAAGACAAGATCGAGGTGTATGGCAACTGGTTGGGCCTGATGAAGGGCGACCTGTCCACCTCCCTGGAAAAGGGCGGCAAGACCATCACCCGTGCGTTGAACACCGACCGGTTCTACACCAAACCGGACGGTGGTGAACTACGCCTGCACGGTCGCAGCCTGCTGTTCGTGCGCAATGTCGGCCACCTGATGACCAATCCGGCGATTCTTGATGCCGAAGGCCATGAGATCTTCGAAGGCATCATGGACGGCATGGTCACGTCATTGGCCGCGATGCATGACCTTAAAGGCGACAAATCGGACCCCGAACACAAGGGCAACACGCGCACGGGTTCGGTCTATATCGTCAAGCCGAAAATGCACGGCCCAGAGGAAGTGGCCTACGCCAACGAATTGTTCGCGGCCATCGAAGACGTGCTCGGACTGGATCGCAACACGCTGAAAATCGGCATCATGGACGAAGAGCGCCGGACCACGGTGAACCTCGCGGCCTGCATCGCCGAGGCGAAGGCACGCTGCGTGTTCATCAACACCGGCTTTCTCGACCGCACCGGCGACGAGATCCACACCTCCATGGAGGCCGGTCCGTTCATCGCCAAGACCAAGATGAAGGCCCAGCCGTGGATCAAGGCCTACGAAGACTGGAACGTGGATGTCGGCATCCGTTGCGGACTGTCCGGCAAGGCGCAGATCGGCAAGGGCATGTGGCCCATGCCTGACGAGATGGCGGCCATGCTCGAGCAGAAGATCGGCCATCCCAAGGCCGGTGCCACCACAGCCTGGGTGCCCTCGCCCACCGGCGCGACACTGCACAGCACCCACTACCACCACGTCGACGTGTTCGCGCGCATCGAGGAGCTGAAGGCCCGCGAACATGCCAGCCTGGATGACATTCTCACCATCCCGCTGCTGGGCGATGACCGGCCCGACGCCCAGGCCATCCAGCACGAGCTGGATAACAACTGCCAGGGTATTCTGGGTTACGTCGTCCGCTGGATCGACGCGGGTGTGGGTTGCTCCAAAGTGCCAGATATCCACGACATCGGCCTGATGGAAGACCGTGCCACCTTGCGTATCTCGAGCCAGCACGTCGCCAACTGGTTGCACCATGGCTTGTGCACCACGGAACAGGTCATCGAAACGCTGGAACGCATGGCGCAGGTCGTCGACCGCCAGAACAGCGGTGACCCGACCTACGCACCCATGGCGCCGGGTTTCGATGACATCGCGTTCCGCGCCGCCTCCGCGCTGATCTTCGAAGGCACGACGCAACCCAGCGGATACACCGAACCGTTGCTGCACAGCTACCGGCTGAAAAAGAAGGCGGCCGCGTAGAAGCGCCCTGTCTCATCAAAAACGCCGCTCTCGGGAGCGGCGTTTTTCTATGCGTCGTGGCCGGTTCAGTCGCTGAATCGACCCGGGAAATGCTCCTCCAGCATTGCGGCAAACGATTCGGATGTTAGCGGCTTATTCGAAAACGCCCTCACCGTCTCATGGCGCTCCGCACAGGCCGCGTCCTCGGGATTGAGCGAGGTTGTCAGCATCATGATGACCACACCGCTCTGGAACTTGGGGTCGAGTTGTTCATAGGCCTCAATAAACTCCCAACCGTTCATGATCGGCATGTTGATATCCAGGCAGATCAGCTCCGGCTGCGGGTAGTGCCCGTCGGCGTCAGCCGTGGTCAGGTAATCCAGCGCCTCCTGCCCGTTCAACTTCTCGGTAACGGCCTTGGCGACGCCTGCCCGCTCCAGGACGACCCGATGGAGAAAATTGTCCGCTTCGTTGTCGTCAACGAGCAGTATCTCGTTCAGCTTGTCGATCACGCCCGTACCTCTTTCAGAAAAACGCAAAACCGTGCACCACCGGCATCACTGGTCTCCACCCAGATACGCCCATGATGCATGTCAACGACCTTACGACAATGTGCCAGACCAATGCCTGTGCCCTCGTACTCTGAGCGATTGTGCAGCCGCTGGAAGATCAGAAACACTTTCTCACGATGTTTTTCTGGTACGCCGATACCATTGTCCGCGACCGTGATCAGCCACCCGTCGCCCTCCCGGCGCGCGGCAACCCAGACGATCGGCGGCACCTCATCGCGCCGGAACTTGATGGCGTTGGCGATGAGGTTCTGGAACAACATTCTTAGCTCAACCGCATACACGGTCAGCGTCGGCAACGACCCCACATGCACCGTGCCGGCGGCGCTGCTGATCGCATCGGCGAGATCAGCCTCGGCTCCGCGGACCAGGCTCTCGAGTTCGACGCGCTCTGGCCTGGCCTCGACACCCAGGCGGCTGAACTCGAGCAAGCCATGAATCAAGGCCTGCATGCGATAGCAGGACTCGAGGATGAACTGCAGGCTCCTGCGCCCCGTGTCATCCATGAGTTGCGCGTAGTCACGCTCGATGTTCGTCGCGAAGCTGGTCACCGTCCGAATCGGCTCCTGCAGGTCATGCGAGGCGATGTATGAGAACTGCTTGAGCTCGCGGTTGCTGGCCTCCAGTTCCTGATTCCGCTGCCGCAGCATCTCCAACGTGTCGGCCAGCGCCTGCCCGAGCTGCTTGGCCTCACCAGACAAGCTGCTGGGCAGGACCAGTTCCGGGTTGTTCTGGTCCAGGTTCTCAACGGCGTCGGAAAGCCGGACAATCGGCCCGACCGCCAGACGCGATAGCCAGATACCGAGCACGATCGCCAGCGCAACGAGAATCAGCAGCAACAGGCCAACTTGCCGTGCCACTTGGGCAGCAACGTCCGTGGCATCGGCGATGCCATCGCTGACAAACAGGCCCAGCTGATGGCCAAGATCGTCCGGTCCGAAAGGTATCACCCGGCTGCTGAGCAGCGTTTCGCCGGTGTCGGACAACAGAGACACCGACTCCACCGACCCGTCCAGCACGTGGGCAACCGTCGGAAAATCGCTGAAGACGGTGTGCGTGCCGCCGGTCTCGAAGGCAAACGACAGGCTCGAATCCGGATGCCGCAGGTACTCGCCCTTGGCATTGGTCAGGTACAGCACATGCGCCCGGTTGCCGATTGTCGCGAGATATTCAAAGGTCGGTGCGATCGCGAGATTGATGACCACCATGCCGTAGAACGCACCCTCAAAGTGCACGGGTACGCTGGCACGAATGACCGGCAGCTTCGGTTTCTCGACCACGCCCAATTCCCGATTGAGATTGATATCGGACAAATAGACCTGCCCCGGTGCGCGGGCAGCCGTCTCCCTGAAGTAGTCGCGATCCGCCTTGGGCTGCAAGTTGGCCGGCTCGACAATCTGGATCGAGCTGCCGGGTCGGTCCCGGTGCACACGCACCAGCTCGCGGCCACGGTCAGCGGCGCCGATATAGCGGACCTGTAGATACGCAGACTTGCTGTGCAGCGTTTGTCGGAAGATGACATTGAGTCGGCCACGCCAGGCTTCCGTGGAAGATCCATCGACCGGATCGACACCGCCCGCCGCCGTCGCACGGGCAATTCCCTGGATTGGTGGCGTGCCGGCCAGCAACAGCACATCGCGGAGCAACTCGTCGATACGGTTGCTGAACAAGGCCGCCTGAAGCTGGGTTTCCCGTTCCAGCTCATCCATCTTGGCGTCGATGAGCTGTTCATTCAGCCGGTTGAAGATCAACCCGGCAGACGTGGCCGCTGTCAGGACCACCAGCACCGACAAGGTAAGAACGATCTTGGTGGAAAGGCTCAAGCTGGCTCCCGTGCAGGCGGACGCGCCCAGCCGGCGATGGTAACGGACTGCGGGCCATTGTGGTGCAGGCCGTGCCCAGGGGGCCGGCTCGGCTGCGACGCGGTCAGCCTCTGCCGGATCAGCGGTCGCTGGCGACCTCTGGGCGGTCCTCGATTCGCCCAGAGTATGGGAATTTACGACCAAATTCGGCACGGTTAATGCTAACGTGGCCTGTAATTCCCACGCGATACGCCAGGGCAACGCGGTGCAGTGCGCCGCCACAAGCCCGGATGTCGCAACGCGTAACCAACGGATGGTTCACGCCGGGAATGACTCCCAAGACGGATGCGCGCCAACCTGGATGAGAGCGCGCGTCGGCATTGATCCAGGAATCTGACGTGACACAAACAAGACATCTTCCTAAGCGCGGCTGGCGAACGGCTGCTGCCGGCATCGGCATGCTGCTGGGCGCGGCACTCTGCGGAAACGCTCAGGCCACCGGCTGGCTCTGGGATCAGGACGGCGACAAGATCGACGACCGGATCGAGCAGGTGGGCCTGCAAGGCATTTCGGCCGCGTTCGAGACAGGCGACTCCCTGCTCGCCCGCCAGCGCATCGCAATTCGTGATCTAAGCGCCACACCGCTGCGCTTTGGCGTGTACGTGGGCTACGAACAGCGGCCGACAGAGGCCGACCTGCAAGCCCTGCGCGACTCTGGTGTCAGCACCGCGATCATGCACCCATACCTGTACATCGACTATGTACGGATGGAGCTGACGCTAGGGGAAATCCAGACGGTCGCCACGCTGCCGAATGTGTCACGTGTCGAAGCGATTCCGATGGTCTATGCGGTGAATGACATCGCCGCCGCCACGGGCGGGGTATTCGATCGAAGCAACACCATCTTCCCGAGCGTGCACGAACACCTCGGCCTGACCGGCCAAGGCGTGGTCGTCAGCGTGCTGGACACCGGTGTCAATGACGACGCCGATGTCGCAACCGGTTTCCCCGGCCACGAATCGGTCATCGGGAAGTTCATCGCCGGCGGCGAGTTCTTCGCAGGCCAACCCGCGCTGAACACCGCCAGCGATGCCAGCACGAATCCAATTGATCGTGGCGAGGCCGCTTCGAGCAACCACGGCACCCATGTCGCAGGTACCGCCATCGGCGTCGGCCGACCCGATGGCCTGTTTCAGGGCATGGCGCCAGGCGCGACGCTGATCGATCAGAAAGTGTTGTCCGACGCCGGCCTCGGCTTCGGTTCGGCCGACGGCGTGGAATGGGCGGTCATCAACAAGGAGCAGTACAACATCCGCGTGCTGAACCTCAGCCTGGGCGGGTTGGATGCCTCCGACGGTACCGATGCCGGTTCGCAGATGATGAATGCGGCCTTCGATGCCGGCCTGCTGCCGGTGATCGCAATGGGCAATGATGGCGAAACGAATTACGTCTCCTCGCCCGCCGCCGCGACCAAGGCATTGGCCATCGGCTCCTACAACGACCAGAACACCATCGCGCGCGCCGATGACCTGATCTCGGACTTCTCCAACGAAGGCCCGCGTGCCGATGACGGCACGGGTGACCCGGTCGGCCAGATGAAGCCGCTGGTGGCGGCCCCGGGGTCGGGCATTCTGTCAGCCGATGGCAGCCTCACCACGGACGGCCTGCAATACAAGTCCCTGGGCGGCACATCCATGGCCACGCCCGGTGTGGCCGGCATCATCGCGCTGATGCTGGAGGCCAACCCTTCGCTCACGCCCACCGAGGTGGTCGAAATCCTCAAACACACCAGCGACCATATCGACGATTGGGGCAAGACTGCAGTCGAAGACAATCCATTCGCCGGCGAAGATCCCAACTACCACCCCTCCGGAGGCTGGGGCCGAGTCAACGCCTATGCGGCGGCGAAGGAAGCACTGCGCCTGGCCGGCGACGCCGCCTCGCAGGTGCAGGTGGTTCAGATCTACGCCGAGCCGGTCGCCAGCGGCGAGGCCGCCATTGACGTGCTGTGGGTGAGCCAGCGCGAGATCGATCTGCAGGGTTATAACGTCTACCGCGCCCCCGATGTCGGCGGCACGCCCGGCGCGTTCGCTCAGATCAACGCCACGCTCATCCCCGGAACGGGCGGCGCCGCGATCGAGAAACTGAACAATCGGAATACCTACACGCTCACCGATACGGACGGTCTGGAGTTCGGCAATGTGTACTGGTACCGGATCGAGCACGTATCGGCCGCCGGCACCTTCCAGGAACCGGCCTACCCGGTCACGCTGGGTCAGACCCTGCCCGTGGCCCGGCTGCGGTACTCCATCACCCATAATGCCATCGACAACGACCTGCTCATCCTGCTCGGTAGCGGCGTGTCGTTCGCGCATGCCGAAACCATCATCTCGGGTCGGCCAGCCGGCGAAGCCGATGCGGTCACCGAGGTCCCCGGCGAAGCGACCACCGGCAATCTTCAGCACGATTTCAGCATCACGCTGACCAACCGTGACCTGGCATCGGTGTACATGCCGCCCAGCGCACGCCAACCATGGTTTCTTCGCGTGTCCGAAGGCGGGTTCGTCAACCGCACCGGTCAGGTCAACAGCTTTGCGATCGATCTGTTCGATGAAAACGGCGACGTGATCGAAACCCTGGAAACCGGTGACCTGACGCCACAACCGCTGGTCGAAACCCAGTCGGTGGAGCTGTGGATTCCGTCGAACCCGACCACGCCCACGCCGGGTGCCGCGCCGATTCTCGCATCGGTTGATCCCGAGGGCGCCGTGCAGGGCAGCGCGGATATCAGCGCGAGCTTTCTCGGCTCGCAATTCCTGGCGCAGGCCACGATCACCATCGCCGGCGAAGGTGTCACCGTAACCGATGCCGAAGTGGTGTCCGGCAACGAAGCAACGGCGCTCATCAGCGTCGCCGAAGACGCCGCAGCGGGCCCGCGTGACGTCACCATCACCAATGTGGATGGCCAGTCGGATACGCTGGCCGGAGCGTTCACCGTGGTCCTGGCCGGATCAACCGAGGAACCGGAAGAGCCCGGCGAAGAACCGGAAGAGCCCGTGACCGGCGGCTCGGACCCTGTCGGTGACCGCGCGCCCACCGGGAGCAGCGGCGCGTTGGCGCCAGGCCTGCTGCTCATCCTGCTCGGGGGTCTTGCTCTGCGCCGCAGCAACCGGTCAGGCAATCGCCACTAGACGGATAGCCTAGGCAAGGTGCCGGATCGCTACATGCGTCCGGCGCCTTTTTTATCCGGGCCTGTCGATCCGGCCCTGCGCGTCGCTGTCCCCTATCCCTGCACGGTCGACCGGCGATAAACCAGCACATAGACGGCCGGCAACACGATCAGCGCCAGTACCAGCGTGGTCACCAAACCACCCACCATGGGGGCGGCAATACGGCGCATGACCTCGCTGCCGGTCCCGCTGCCCAGCATGATCGGGATCAGGCCCGCTATCGTCGCGGTCGCCGTCATCACCACCGGCCGCAAGCGACGCTGTGCACCGTCACGCACCGCGGCCACCAGCGCCGAGACTCCACTCTCGCCGTCGCGGCGATGGGATGCCAGCGCCAGGTTCAGGTAGGTCAGCATCACCACGCCGATTTCCACCGCGACCCCGGCCAGCGCGATGAAGCCCACCGCGACAGCAACGGACAGATCGTATCCCAGCAGGTATAGCAGCCAGACTCCCCCGGACAGCGCCATCGGGATGGTCGCCAGAATGATCACCACCTGTATCAGCGAGCGAAACGCCAGAAACAGCAGCAGCGCGATCACTGCCAGGGTCGCCGGCACCACCAGCTGCAGCCGCTGGGCGGCGCGTTCCATGTACTCGAACTGACCCGACCAATGCACCGAGTAGCCGGCCGGCAGGTCAAGCTGCGCGTCCACCCGTTGCCGCGCTTCGGCAACATATGAACCGACATCTCGGCCGGCGATGTCGACGTACACCCAGCCGGACAGCCGGGCGTTCTCACTCTTGATCATCGGCGCGCCGTCCTCAATGCGGATCGCGGCCACATCACCCAGGGTGATCTGCAATCCGGCGTCGGTGACGATCGGCAGATCGCGCAAGGCCTCTGGGGTATCACGCCAGGCCTGCGGATACCGCAGATTCACCGGATAGCGTTCCAGCCCCTCGACAGTCTGGGTGATGGTCATCCCGCCGATGGCTGTTCGGACAACCGCCTGTACATCGGCAATGTTGAGCCCATAGCGCCCGGCCGCCAGCCGGTCGATGTCCACGGTGAGATAGCGGCCGCCGGCGACCCGCTCCGCATAGACGCTGGTCGTGCCCGGCACCTCGGAGAGCAGGGTTTCCAGCTGCCGGCCGATGCGTTGGATGGTGGCCAGTTCGGGGCCGTTGACCTTGATCCCCACCGGCGTCTTGATGCCGGTGGCCAGCATGTCGATCCGGGTCTTGATCGGCATGACCCAGGCATTGGTCACGCCCGGCAAGCTGACCCGCTCGCGAATCTCGTCACGAATGGTCTCCAGCGTCATGCCGTCACGCCACTCGTTGCTCGGCTTGAAGGTGATGGTCGTCTCGATCATCGTTAGCGGCGCGGGGTCGGTCGCGGTCTCGGCGCGACCGATCTTGCCGAACACGGTGTCCACCTCGGGGACGGTCTTGATCAGTTTGTCCGTCTGCTGCAGCACCTGACGCGCCTTGCCTGCGGAAATGCCCGGCCGGGTTGTCGGCATGTACATCCAGTCACCTTCGTCCAGCGGCGGCATGAACTCGCTGCCCAGCTGGAGGGCCGGCCAGATGGCCGTGGCCGCCACGCCCAGGCTCGCCAACAACGCAAGCCAAGGCCGGCGGGTCACCGCCGCAATGACGGGCCGGTACAAGGCGCCAATCCCCCGGTTGATCGGATTCGCCGACTCAGGACGAATCCGGCCTCGGATGAAATAGCCCATCAGCACCGGCAGTAGCGTGACCGCGAGACCGGCCGCGGCCGCCATGGCGTAGGTCTTGGTGTAGGCCAGCGGGGCGAACATTCGCCCTTCCTGCGCCTGCAGGGTGAACACGGGGAGGAACGACAGCGTGATGATGGCGAGCGAGAAGAACAGCGCCGGTCCCACCTCCTGCGCGGCGTCGCTGACGCGCTGCCAATGGCCACGCCGGTCCTTGGCCGCCATGTGGTGGTGCAGGTTCTCGATCATGACAATAGCGCCATCGACCATGGCGCCGATGGCGATGGCGATGCCACCCAGCGACATGATATTCGCGTTCAGCCCCTGCCCTCGCATGATCAGCAAGGCGACCAGAATGCCGATAGGCAGACTGACCACGGCCACCAGCGCCGAGCGCAGATGGAACAGGAACAGCGCGCAGATCAGCGCGACGATCACCAGTTCCTCGACCAGGGTTCGCTGCAGGGTATCGATGGCGCGGCCGATGAGCTGGGAGCGGTCGTAGACGGTGACAATGTCCACGCCATCCGGCAGTCCGGAGCGCAGCTGCTCAAGCCTGAGCTTGACCGCGTCGATCGTGGCCTGAGCGTTGCCGCCGTAGCGCATCACGATAATGCCGCCGACGACCTCGCCCTCGCCGTTCAGCTCGGCGATGCCGCGACGCAGTTGCGGCCCCATGCGTACCTCGGCCACGTCGCCAACACGCACGACCACGCCGTCCGCCGTCGTGCGGATCGGCACCGCCCGAAGATCATCCAGGCCCCGCAGGTAGCCGGTGGCACGGACCATGTACTCGGCTTCGGCCATCTCGATAACCGCGCCGCCCGCCTCCTGGTTCGACCGCGCAATTGCGCGCTGCACATCGGCCAGCGGAATGCCGAGTCCACGCAAACGATCCGGATCGGCGACGACCTGATACTGGCGCACCATGCCACCCACGGTGGCCACCTCGGCCACGCCCTCGACCGTTTGCAGCTCGTACTTGAGAAACCAGTTCTGCAGGCTGGTCAGTGTCGCCAGATCATGCTGGCCGCTGCGATCGACCAGCACGTACTCGTACACCCAGCCAACACCGGTCGCATCCGGCCCCAACTGGGGTCGTGCGGCGTCGGGCAGTGTGGGAGCGACCTGCGACAAAGATTCCAGCACCCGGGACCGCGCCCAGTAGGGGTCGGTGCCGTCCTCGAAAATCACATAAACATACGAATCCCCGAAAAACGAAAATCCGCGCACCGTCTTCGCCTTGGGCACCGACAGCAAGGCGGTGGACAGCGGGTAGGTCACCTGCTGCTCCACCACCTGGGGCGCCTGACCGGCATAAGGCGTGCGGATGATGACCTGCACATCCGACAGGTCCGGAATCGCATCCACCGGTGTCGAGCGCGCCGCGATGACCCCGGCGACCACGATGAACCCTGTGACCAGCAGCACCAGGGGGCGGTTGGCGATCGACCAGCGGATCAGTGCGTTGATCACCGCGCCGGCTCCATTGCGGTGACGCGGTAGACACCGTCCTCGGGGATATCGACGCGAACACGGACGGCATCACCCTGCCCGAAGCCTGTGAGATCCACGCCCTCGGCCACGGAGAAGCCCATCGTCATGCCCGGCATGCCAATGGAGTGAATCATCTCGTGGTCGAGGACAACCGCCCGCTTGCCTGGGTTGATCGCCTTGATCCGGGCCCGGGTCCAGGACGAATCCTCTGATCCCCCCGACTCCATCTGACCATGATCCATCTGACCATGATCCATCTCGCCATGATCCATCTCGCCATGATCCATCTCGCCATGATCCATCTCGCCATGATCCA
>Ga0208834_100433_pt1 | contig 13538 bp, 13 predicted proteins | sample DeeseametaMP1787_FD_184182 | JGI IMG/M metagenome (GOLD analysis project Ga0208834, IMG submission 184182) | Marine microbial communities from the Deep Pacific Ocean - MP1787 (SPAdes) | ecosystem: Environmental > Aquatic > Marine > Oceanic | place: North Pacific Ocean | collected 2011-05-03 | reverse complement strand
GACCGCCAGCGGCAGGCGGTCTATTTCGACGGTCAGGGGCGGCACGCGATCACCCATGTGAAGCTGTTGGAACGGTTCGGCGTGCCGCCCTGCGTCAGCCTTGTGGAATGTCGGCTGGAGACCGGGCGCACGCACCAGATCCGCGTGCACATGGCCCATGCGGGCCATGCGTTGATCGGCGACCCGGTCTATGGCGGGCGGCGGAAACTGTCTGAAAAGGCGCTGGGCGCGGCCTACGACCTGGCGAAGGGTTTTGACCGGCAGGCGTTGCACGCCGCAGAGCTGGGCTTTGACCACCCGGTGACGGGTGAGGCGCTGATGTTCAACAGTGATCTGCCGGAGGATATGGCGGGGCTGCTGCAGGCCTTGCGCGCGCTCTGAGAGCTTGGCGGATCTCGGCGGGCATGTCACAATCCGTCCCGACTGCAGGGACGGCGACCATGACATACCAACTGCTCTATAGCGACGACGATGGCGAAAGCCATTGGCGAGACGTTGCAGTGCCGTTGTCGAAACAGGTCTTTGCCCCACCCGCGCAGGATATTCTCGTCTCGGGGGGGGAGGCGGCGAAGTCGATGGTCTGGCTGAAACTCGAGGCGGGTTGGGACGAACCTGTTCATCCGACACCAAAGCGGCAGCTCTTGATCTGCCTGTCCGGCCGCATCCGTGTCACCGCCAGCGATGGTGAAGCGCGTGAGTTCGGGCAGGGCGATTGTTGGCGCATGGAAGACACCTTCGGCAAGGGCCACCACACCCGCGTGATCAGCGAAACCGATTTCGACTGCGCAATTGTCCAGTTCGACTAGTCTCTCAGACCCGCCCCGTGATCAGCAGCCAGAGACAAAGCGCGCTCTCGGCCAGGATGCAGACCAGGTAGGCGGGTTGGAAGGCTTCTGACAGCAGGGGGGCGGTCAGGCGCAACAGGCTGCCGGTGAGGTAGACGATTCCCGCGGCCGCGATCCCAAGCGCGACGATCCGGGGGGTGGCGCCCAGCGACAGGAGCCGCGCCATGATCAGGCTGTTCACGCCGAAGAGGATCAGGCCGATGTCATAGCCCAGGGCGTGCATCTCGGTCATGTGGACGGCCATGCGCGGCTGGTCCGCCAGCAGGGCCGGGGCGCTGGCCAGGGCGATCAGGCTGGTGCCGATCAGAACGGCCTGCCCCAGGCGAAAGACCATCGCGGCGCGGGCCAGCGCCTCGGACCGGTTACGCAGCAGGGCGAAGAACAGCAGCGCCAGCGCGATATCCGCCAGCAACATGATGACATCCGCCAGCAGGCTCAGCCGGAACTGCGGCAGGTTTGCGCCAATGGCCCCGGCGATCTCTGGCGGTGACCCGGCAAGCAAGGGACCCCGCAGGGCGATCTCGGCGGTCAGGCCGCAGAGGATGATGACGAGGTAGAGCGCACCGGCTGTGCGAACATGAACATGTGAGGGGGCAATGGCTTGCATGGCGGGGTCTTTCCTTGAAGGAGACGGATGCCCCCTGTTATCCCATGCGAATAAATTTGATTATCCGCGAGATTTGCAGTATGATCATGCATAAATGTATATGTTTCAATTCATCAGGAACCGAGCACGTCTCTGTGACGCTATGACAAAAAGGGTGACGCCGTCACCTGTCGAGCTTAACTGCGCCAAAGCCAACGGATGTGGGACTTGAACTATTCGGTTTAGGTTCCTACCTGATGTTAAAGCCCGTAACATGCGGGTCCGAACGGAGGGAACAGACAAGATGTCGAACTATGCAAATCTCCCGGCACCGTCGCCGGAAGCGGGTCTGAGCCGCTACCTCCAGGAAATCCGGAAGTTCCCGCTTCTGGAGCCGGAAGAAGAATACATGCTGGCCAAGCGCTGGGTCGAGAACGAGGATACCGAGGCCGCGCACCGGATGGTCACCTCGCACCTGCGCCTGGCGGCCAAGATCGCGATGGGCTATCGCGGCTACGGACTGCCGCAGGCCGAGGTGATTTCCGAGGCCAATGTCGGCCTGATGCAGGCGGTGAAACGCTTTGACCCGGAAAAGGGGTTCCGCCTGGCGACCTATGCCATGTGGTGGATCCGCGCCTCGATCCAGGAATATATCCTGCGGTCCTGGAGCCTGGTGAAACTGGGCACCACCAGCGCGCAGAAAAAGCTGTTCTTCAACCTGCGCAAGGCCAAGAGCCGCATCGGCGCGCTGGAAGACGGCGACCTGCGGCCCGAACATGTCGAGAAGATCGCAACCGACCTCGGCGTGACCGAGAAAGAGGTGATCTCGATGAACCGGCGCCTGTCCGGCGGCGATGCCTCGCTGAACGCCACCGTGGGGTCCGAAGGCGAAGGCACCATGCAGTGGCAGGATTGGCTGGAGGACGAAGACGCCGACCAGGCCGAGGATTACGCGGAACGTGACGAGCTTGAGGCGCGCCGCGCCCTGCTGGCCGAGGCGATGGACGTTCTGAATGACCGCGAGAAAGACATTCTGACCCAGCGCCGGCTGGCGGAATCGGCGGTCACTCTGGAAGAACTGTCGGGGCAATACGACGTCTCGCGCGAACGTATCCGCCAGATCGAGGTACGCGCCTTCGAGAAACTGCAAAAGCGGATGCGCGATCTTGCGAAAGAGCAGGGAATGCTGACGTCCGTCTGAGCCTGTTCCCCTCTGTCGGCCGTCAAAGGCGGGGCAATGCCCCGCCTTTTTTCATGTCCGGTGCCTGGGTTCACTTCTCGTAGAGCGGCCCGCGTTTCCAGCCTTCTTCGGCGATGAAACCGGGAAGTTGGCTGCTCATCAGGATGCGGTCGCTGTTGATCCGCAGCATGATGTCGGTCGGTGTCTCCAGCAGCGGCGTGAAATCCGTGACACGGGTGATGTTCATGTAGATCGCCACCAGCTTGGGCAGGTTGGACAGGGCAGAGATATCGGTCACGGGCGTGTCCGAAAAGCTGAGCAATTGTAACGATTGCAGGCCCACGAGCGGCGAGAGGTCGCTGACCTGGCTTCCGGTCAGGAACAGGGTGAGCAGCTTGTTCTTGCCCGCGAGGGCGGAGATATCCGCGATCCGGCTGTTCTTGCCCCGGAGCACTTCCAGGTTGTCCGCCGGAGCCAGGGCCGAAATATCCGTCAGATTGGCGCGTTCGGCCCAAAGCTCGCGGAATGCCGGGCCGACGATCAGGCCGTCGAGGCTGAGGATATCCTCGCCGTCGATGTTCAGCAGTTCCAGCGCCGGGGTCGGGCCAAGGCCCGAGAGATCAGCCAGGGACACATCGTTGAACCCCAGGATCGTGAGGTTGGTCATCGCACCGTCGGCCTTGATGTCGTGCAGGTCTGGGCCGTTCAAGCGCAGATTCTCGATCCGGCCCAGCGTCGCACGGGGCAGATCCGAAAGGCCGAACGAATCCTTTAGCCAGAGCGCCTTGAGCGCGGGCAGATCGTCGAGAAAGGCGAAATCCGTGATTTCATTGTCCCGCAGGCCCAGGGCTTGCAGTGCGGGCAGGTCCAGCCCCTCCCAGCGCGCGCCGGGCAGATCCTGAATTCGCAGGTGACCGAGGTCCGTCAGAACGTTCAGCGCGGCAAGATCGACGACCAGGGCGGGATCGCCATCGCCCACCAGTTCAAGGCTTTGCAGCCACGTGGCCCCGGCAAGTTTCGGCAGCTCGGTCAGTTCCGCGGGCCCAAGGACGACCCGGCTGTCCTCTGGCGAAATGCAGCTGTCGCCTATGGGCAGGCAATCCTGCGCCCCGGCGGGTCCGGCGACGCCTCCCGCAACAAGGCAAAGGGCAATGAGAAGTTTACGCAGCATGGTTTGACACCCAACAATCAGTGATTGCCAAAGCGGATGCCGTGGCGCGAACCAGAGGTCAATGCGGCGTTTTCAGGCCGTTCCGCTTGGGCTAGGGTTGGCGCTAACAAATTTGGGAGAGAGACATGACCGATCACGTCCGCTGGGGGATTCTGGGCGCCGCGAAATTCGCGCGGGAACACATGGGGCCCGCGATTCACATGGGTCGCCGAGGGCGTCTTGCGGCGCTGGCGACCTCTTCGCCCGACAAGGCCGCGCCTTTTGCCGCGCTGGCGCCGGGGCTGACCGTGCATGACAGCTATGATGCTCTGCTGGCGGACCCGGAAATCGACGCGGTCTATGTCCCTTTGCCCAACCACCTGCACGTGGAATGGGCGATGAAGGCTCTGGAGGCGGGCAAACATGTGCTGGTGGAAAAGCCGCTGGCGATGACGGCGGCGGAATTCGACCAGGTGATCGCCAAGCGCGACGAAACCGGGCTGCTGGCGGCAGAGGCCTTTATGATCGTGCACCATCCCCAGTGGCACAAGGCCAGCCAGCTCTACCAGGAGGGCGCCATCGGCAAGCTGCTGCGCGTTTCGGCGGCTTTTTCCTACGACAACCGCTCTGACAGCCAGAACATCCGCAACCGGCCGGACACCGGTGGCGGCGCTGTTCCGGACATCGGTGTCTACATCTACGGCGCGACCCGTTTCGTCACCGGTGAAGAGCCCGATGAAATCCTCTCTGCCGTTGTCGAACGTGAGAACGGCGTCGATGTCTGGACCCATATCACCGCGCGTTTCCCGTCGTTCCACTACACAGGCGTTGTCTCGATGCGGATGGCGCCCTGGCAGGAGGTGGTCTTTCACGGTGAAGACGGGGTGATGAAGCTGACCGCGCCCTTCAATGCCCAGGTCTACGGCGAAGCGCGTGTCATCGTGCAGTCAAAGGACCTGGTCGAGACGGTCCACCGCTTTCCGGCGGACAACCACTATGTCCACCAGGTCGAGGCCTTCAATGCCAGCGTTCTGGACAAGGCGCATTACCCCTGTCCGCTGGAGTTCTCGCGCGGGACGCAGGCGATGATCGACATGGTCTGGGCCAAGGAACAAGGCTGAGGCGCGGGCCTCTGGCCGCCCCGGCTGCGGGACATGCGTCCCGCAGCGGCCCGCCCTCCGGTCCCGCGCCCCGCTTGCGCGTCCGGGCGGGTCAGAGATCGGCGATGGTGATGACCACCTTGCCGGTCGATTTGCGGCTGCGCAGCAACTCCATGCCCTCGGCGGCCCGGTCCAGCGGCAGGACATGGCTGATGTGTGGCTTCAGCCGTCCTGCGCCATGCCAGGCCATGAGCTGCGCCAGCGAGCCGGTCAGCACCTCGGGCCGGAAGGCAAGGTAGCCGCCCCAGTACAGGCCCATGACCGAAAGGTTCTTGACCATCAGGTGATTGGCCTTGATCTGCGGCACGTCCCCGCTGGCGAAACCGATGCTCAGGAGGCGCCCCTCGGGGTTGCAGGACCGGAAGGCGGCGGTGAACTGCTCGCCCCCCACCGGGTCATAGACCACGTCGGCGCCGCCAAGCGCCTTCATCTCGGCCCGGATATCGCCGGTTTCGGCGTCGATCAGGTGATCGGCCCCGGCGGACTTTGCCGCCGCCAGTTTGTCGGCACCGCGTGCGCAGGCGACGACCCGCGCGCCCATCAGCTTGCCGATCTCGACCGCAGTCAGCCCGACGCCACCCGCGGCGCCCAGGACCAGCAAGGTCTCACCGGGCTGCAGGCGCGCCCGGTGATCCAGCGCCAGGTGGCTGGTGCCATAGGCGATCTGGAACCCGGCGGCATCGGTCCATCCCATCGTCTCCGGCAGCTTGACCGCGCGCGCCGCCGAGAAGCAGCCGTAGTCCGCAAGCCCGCCCTGACCGCCAAAGACCGCGACTCGGTCACCGGGCGCAAAGTCATTGACGTCGGGTGCCGTTGCGTCAACGATTCCCGAAACCTCCATTCCCAGCACGAATGGCAGGGCCGGCGTGTCCTGATAGGTGCCTTTCTGCATCAGAAGGTCCGCGAAATTCAGTCCGCAGGCGGCAATCCTCAGGCGGATTTCGCCCTTTGCCGGTTCGGGTACGGCAACATCGCTCAGGCGGGCCGGCGTGTCGTGATCGGTCAGGAAAAAGGCGCGCATTCCATCCTCTGCATATGGTTTTTCAATTGCCTAGCGGAGTTTGCCCCCAAGGCAAAGCGCCCGCAAAAGGGGCTGCGGCAAAATGAAGTGTAACCGAATGCTTTCCGGTCAAGTTCAACTTTGTCGTGTTTTTCCCCGCTGTGCACCATCAATAGGTGGTTGCGCGACTTGATTTTGAGGACCGTTATGATGTAGCACATAAGGCCATAGACGTGTAGGATGATGCTGGTTCTGGGGGATTGGGGTACGGTCCCGGCTCATCTGGTCACACCCATAGAACAGGAAGACATAGATGGCGCACCCCGTGGACGTTCACGTCGGCAAACGCATCAGGCATCGTCGCTGGCTCGTCGGCATGACGCAGCAGCAACTTGCCGAACGCGTTGGCATAAAATTCCAGCAGATCCAGAAGTACGAGACTGGCGCGAACCGCGTCAGCGCCTCGCGGCTCTGGGATATCGCCGAGGCCCTGGACGTTCCGGTCAGCTTCTTCTTCGAGGGCATCGAACATGAGAATGCCGCCGAAGAGGGCGCAGCGGAATCGGTGCCTGCCGACATCATGGGCGACAAGGAAGCCCTGGATCTGGTCCGCTCTTATTACGCGATCCCGGAAAACCAGCGCCGCCGCCTCTTTGAACTGGCGCGCGTCCTGTCCGACGTGGCTTGAGCCCCCAGCGCCGCTGCTGTAGCCCGGAACCGGGTTACAGGAGGGGCGCATGGACCGGATCCCGGCAGAACTCGCACGCGAGTTGATTGATACGGCGGAGGCTTTGGCCGACGCGGCAGGCAAGGCGATTCTGCCCTTTTTTCGCCAGCGTGGGCTGACCGCCGAAAACAAGGATGTGGGCACCGGGTTCGACCCGGTGACCGCCGCAGATCGCGCCGCCGAACAGGCGATGCGCGCGGTGCTGGCAGACCGGCGCCCCGGCGATGCGATTCTGGGCGAGGAATACGGCACGCAGTCCGGCACCTCCGGTCTCACCTGGGCACTTGATCCGATCGATGGCACACGCGCCTTTCTGGCCGGAACCCCGACCTGGGGGGTGCTGATCTCTGTGCGCGATGAAGCCGGCCCGGTCTATGGCATCATCGCCCAGCCCTACACGCAGGAACGGTTTCGCGGCGGCCTGTCGCGCGCGGATTTCACCGGGCCGCATGGCACCGGGCCGCTGGGCGTGCGCGATACGCAGGCCATCGAACAGGCCATCCTCTTCACCACCTTCCCCGAGGTCGGCACCCCTGAGGATCGCGCCGGGTTTGAACGTGTGGCCGCCCAGGCCCGCCTGGTACGTTACGGCATGGATTGCTACGCCTACGCCTTGCTGGCGGCGGGTCAGATCGACCTGGTGATCGAGGCGGGCTTGCAGGCCTACGACATCCAGGCGCCCATCGCGGTGATCGAGGCGGCGGGCGGGATCGTCACCAATTGGGAAGGTGGGCCGGTGCATGAGGGTGGCCGCGCGCTTGCCGCCGCCACGCCCGAGTTGCACGCCGCCGCGCTGGACCTGCTGCGCAACGCAGGCTAAATTGCGCGCGGGCGGTCACGCGTCCTTCCCTTTTCTGGCGTGCCTCACCCCTGTCTCTCACCGAAAAGGGCTTTCGTGAGGGGCTGACATGGCACATTCCACAACCGCACATTCCACAACGGTACAGGCAGAAGTTCTCATCCGCAACGCGCGCACCGTCCTGTGCATGGACGATGACACGCGGGAACTGACCGGCACCGATATCCTGATCCGCGACGGCGTGATCGCGCAGATCGGGCAGGGGGTGACCACCTCCGGGCGCATCGTCGAGGCCGGGTCTTGCGTTGTTACGCCGGGCCTCGTCAACACGCATCACCACCTGTACCAGACCCTGACCCGCGCGGTGCCCGGCGGGCAGGACGCGCTGCTCTTTGGCTGGCTTCAGACGCTCTACCCGATCTGGGCGCGCTTTGGCCCCGAAGAGATGTTCACCTCGGCCCAGATCGGGCTGGCGGAACTGGCCCTTTCGGGCTGCACCATGTCCTCGGACCACCTGTATCTCTATCCCAATGGCGCGCGGCTGGACGATACCATCGCCGCGGCGCGCGAGGTGGGGCTGCGGTTTCACCCTACGCGCGGCGCCATGAGCATCGGCGAAAGCGATGGCGGTCTGCCGCCCGATTCTCTGGTGGAACGTGAGGCGGCGATCCTCGACGATTGCATCCGGGTGATCGACGCCTTTCACGATGCCTCCGAGGGCGCGATGGTGCGCGTGGGCGTTGCCCCCTGTTCGCCCTTTTCCGTCAGCCGCGACCTGATGCGCGACGCGGCGATCCTGGCCCGCGACAAGGGCGTGCGCCTGCACACCCACCTGGCCGAGAATGACGAGGACATTGCCTATTGCCAGGCGCAGTTCGGTTGCCGCCCCGGCCAATACGCCGAGGAGCTGGGCTGGACCGGGGACGACGTCTGGCACGCCCATTGCGTGAAACTGGACGGGCAGGAGATCGACCTCTTTGCCCGCTCGAAAACCGGCGTGGCCCATTGCCCCTGCTCCAACTGCCGTCTCGGCAGCGGAATTGCCCCGGTGCGGGCGATGCGCGACGCGGGTGTGCGCGTCGGCCTGGGCGTGGACGGATCGGCCAGCAATGACGCGGGCAACCTGGCGGCAGAGGCGCGGCAGGCGATGCTGTTGCAACGGGTGACGCGTGGCGCCGATGCCATGAGCGCGCGCGAGGCGCTGTGGATTGCGACGCGCGGCGGCGCAGAGGTGCTGGGCCGCGACGACTGTGGCCAGATCGCCGTGGGCAAACGGGCCGACCTGGCGCTCTGGGATGTCTCTGGGCTGGAAAGCGCCGGTAGCTGGGACCCGGCGGCGCTGCTTCTGGCGGGGCCGCAGCGTGTTCGGTATCTTCTGGTCGAGGGCCGGTTGGTGGTCGAGGACGGGCGGATCGTCAGCTTCGATCTCGACACCGCCGTGGCGCGGCAGACCGCGCTGGCGCGCAAGCTGGCAGAGGCGGTGTAGGGGAGAAGGACATGCGGCTGGTCTGGATGATGGCGCTCTGCGCGGCTGTGGCCTCTTGCGGCTGGGTGCCGCAGGGGCGGTTTTCCGGACAGGGCGGCATGCGTGCCGAACCGGCGTCGCGCGGCTTTGGCGGCTTTGCCGAAGGGCAGGGCGGCGCGGCGCTGAACGCTTTTCGGGCTGAAAACGGCCTGCCGCCGCTGACGCGGTCCCCCCGGCTGGAAGAGGCCGCCCGCCGTCACGCGCAGGACATGGACCGCAAGGGCTTTTTCGACCATGTCGGCCCCGACGGCAGCAACCCGATGAGCCGCGTGCAAAAGGCCGGCTACCGGCCCTGCGTGATCGCCGAGAACATCGCCCAGGGGCAGCGGTCGCTGGGCGAGGTGATGTCGGACTGGGCCGGCTCGCCCGGGCACCGGCGCACCATGCTGTCGCAAGGCGCCACGGAATACGGGCTGGTGCGCAGTTCCAATGACAGCTGGGTCATGGTGGTGGGGCGCGACGGCTGCTGAGCGGGACGCCGGACGGACGCTTGTCACGGCCCTGCGGGCCGCAACGTCGCCCCGCCCGCCGTCCCTTGGGCGGCGCGCGGGGTGGGGCGGGCGTTATTCCTCGACGTCGTCCATGTCGACCTGGCCCGACAGCTTGCGCCGGATGATCGACCAGCTGAGGCCCACGCCCAGCACCAGCGACAGGGCAAAGATCCCGATCCAGGTCGACAGCTTGGGATCCGACAGGTCGAGCAGCCCGTAATAGACCAGCGCCCAGAGAATCGCCGCCACCAGCCCCAGCACCAGCGCCATGCCGAAGACCCCGATCGAGCGCAGGGTGGCGCGCAGGTAGATGATATAGCCGATCAGCAGGACGATCCCGAAGAGCACCACCAGCGGCAGGTTGCCGTCGGTGTTGTTCATGGCCCAGCGGACATAGTTGACCTGGCTCGGGTTGTAGGTCGCGGCCAGCAGGACGAAGGCAAAGAGCCAGCGCAGCAGGAAACTCATATGGACACCTCCAGAGGTTTGCCGCCTTGCTGCCCTGACGGCGCGCGCCTGTCCAGTCTCTTGCGGTGATTTTGCGGTTTCGCAGGCGGCATTGCGCGCGTATACACGCGCGGGTTTGCAACGCCGTAAAGGGGAATGTGATGGCAAATGTCGTCGTGGTTGGCGCGCAATGGGGTGACGAAGGCAAGGGCAAGATCGTCGACTGGCTGTCGAGCCGGGCCGATGTGATTTGCCGTTTCCAGGGTGGCCACAACGCCGGGCACACCCTTGTCGTCGATGGCAAGGTCTACAAGTTGCACGCGCTGCCATCGGGTGTGGTGCGCCGGGGCAAGCTGTCGGTCATCGGCAATGGCGTGGTGCTGGACCCCTGGCACCTGGTGTCCGAGATCGAGACGATCCGCGCACAAGGGGTAGAGATCAGCCCCGAGACACTGATGATCGCCGAGAACACGCCGCTGATCCTGCCGATCCACGGAGAGCTGGACCGCGCCCGCGAAGCCGCCGCGCGTCCGGGCGCCAAGATCGGCACCACCGGCCGTGGCATCGGCCCGACCTATGAGGACAAGGTGGGCCGCCGCGCCGTGCGTGTCGCCGATCTGGCCGACGACGCGACGCTGGAGGCGCGGGTGGACCGGGCCCTGGCCCATCACGACCCGCTGCGCCGTGGCCTGGGGATCGAGCCGGTGGACCGCGACGCGCTGATCGCGCAGTTGCGCGAGATCGCGGGCCAGATCCTGCAATACGCCGCCCCGGTCTGGAAGATCCTGAACGAGAAGCGCCGCGCCGGCCAGCGCATCCTTTTCGAAGGGGCACAGGGCGCGCTGCTGGACGTGGATTTCGGGACCTATCCCTTTGTCACCTCTTCGAACGTGATCGCCGGTCAGGCGGCCACGGGCACCGGCATCGGCCCGGGCGCCATCGACTTCGTGCTGGGGATCGTCAAGGCCTATACCACCCGCGTGGGCGAGGGGCCGTTTCCGACGGAACTGCACGACGAGGACGGCCAGCGGCTGGGCGAGCGTGGGCATGAATTCGGCACCACAACGGGCCGCAAGCGCCGCTGCGGCTGGTTCGACGCGGTTCTGGTACGCCAGACCTGCGCGACCTCTGGTGTCAACGGCATCTCGCTGACCAAGCTGGACGTGCTGGACGGCTTCGAGACGCTGAAGATCTGCGTCGGGTACGAGCTGGACGGCAAGGTGCTGGATTACCTGCCTTTCGCCTCCGAGGAGCAGGCGCGCTGCGTGCCGGTCTACGAGGAAATGGAAGGCTGGAGCGAATCGACCGAGGGCGCGCGCAGCTGGGCCGATCTGCCCGGTGCCGCGATCAAGTACGTCCGCCGGGTCGAGGAGCTGATCGGCTGCCCGGTGGCCCTGCTGTCCACATCGCCCGAGCGTGACGATACGATTCTGGTCACCGACCCTTTCGCGGACTAACTGCATCGGCAGGATCGAAGAGGAGCAAGACAATGGCACTGAGCTACAAGGCCCGCAGGCGTTGGTCCCTTTTCGTGCTGCTGGTGGGGTTCCCGCTGTATATCGTGGTGGCCTGGGGCGTGCTGAGCCGTCTCGACCTGTGGCACTTGCCGGTGGCGGTGGAATTCCTGATCTACGTCTTCTTCGGCGTGGCCTGGATTCTGCCGCTGAAGCCGATCTTCAAGGGGGTCGGCCAGGCGGACCCCGACGCCGGGGAGTGACGGCGGGACGGACGCTTGTTGCCTCCGGCAACGTCGCCCCGCCCACCGTCCCTTGAGCGTTGCGCAGAAAAAAGCCCCCGTGCCTGGCACGGGGGCTTTCTTTGGTCTTGCGGTGCGGGATCAGCCGTTGGCGGCGGGCTTGTAGCTGATCGTCTCGGCGGCGGTGAACCGTCCGCCCGACGTCTTGCGGATCTTGCCTTCGCGCAGCAGCTGGCCAAAGCTGCGCAGCCGGTCCTCGCGTGAGCTGTCGGTAACCTCGGCCTGGCGCAATGTCGTCATCAGCTGCGGGCGCGAGAACTGGTCGCGGCCCTCGACGTAGGACATGTAGGCGGCGGCGGCCTCCAGGAGCTCTGGCAGGTCGGCGGCGCCCACGTCCTGGGCATAGGCGGCAAAGCCGGACGCGGAGCCGGACTCTGCGGTGGTGTCCGGCGCCGGCTCTGTGCGGCGCACGCGGCGCGGGCGGACGGGGCCGGCCTCGGCGGCGTCAGAGGCCGCGGCGACACGCTGTTCTGCCACCAATTTCAGCGGCGTGGGCGCATCGTCATGGGCCGCGGGGCGGGGGCTGGGGTGGCTCACGCTTTGCGGGCGGCGCGGGCGCACCACGTTGGCCAGGTCCTCGCGGTAGGGTTCCTGTTCCTCGGCGGCATCCGCCTTCTGGCCCAGCAGCCGGTCGGCCTTGGTGGCGGCCACGGCGGCGCGCAGGTGGGCAATGGCGGTGCGACGGCGGTTGCCCTCGGGTTCGTCCATCTCGGTGTTGGTCTGGTCCAGCAGGCGCGAGGTGTCGCCGTCGCCGACCTCTCCTTCGGTCAGCATGGCGCGGGCGGGGCTGGCCAACTTGACGGCCTTGCGGGCGCTGTCCTGAACCGCCTCGGCCACCTCTTCGTCCCAGTCCCGGGCCGGCTCGGCCTCGGGGGCGGTGATCGGATTGTCGAGCCGCAGAGGCGCGGAGGCCTCATCGGGCGTGGCGGCAGTTGCGGCTGCGGTGGCCATCAGGTCCGCGTCCGCGTCCGCGACAGTGTCCGTGGCATCCGCCAGGGCGGCATCGTCATCCTCGTCCCAGGCGCCAAAGTCGCTGGCCAGTTCCGCCTTCACGGCGGCCAGTTCGCGGGCCAGTTCCTCTTCTTCCTCGGGGCTGAGGCTGCTGGTCTCGTCCGGGGTGAAGCCCCCGGGGGCGGTGTCGTCCAGCACTTCTTCCAGCGTGCCTTCGTCGATGGCCTGTTCAAAGACGGCGCGCTTGACCTTGACGATGCGGGCGCGCACCGGGGCGGGCTCGGGTTGATCCTCGGGGGGCAGGTCATCCATCTGTGCCGGTTCGGGCGCTTCTGCCACCGGGTCTGGCGCGGCCTCTGCCGCCCAGGCCCGGTCAAGCGCGGTCTCTGCATCATCCTCGGGCGCCTCGGCCAGGTCATCGCTCTCGTCCGGCCCGGCATCCGGGCGCATCGGCCCGGTGGCCATTGCAGCGGCGATGGCGGTCGTGGCGGCCAGGGGCAGGGCGTCAGTGGTCCGCTCATCTTCCTCGTCGTCGTCCTCGGCCATCAGGCTGGCCACGGCGGCATCCAGCGCGCTGTCGTGGTCCTCTTCCGGTTCCTCAAGCTCGGCGGACAGGCCCGAACCCACATCGGAGTCCTCTTCGTCCTTTTCGGCAAAGAGGGAGTCGTCAAGCTCAGGCGCGTCGGCGTCGCCGCTTTCGACGACCAGTTCGTCCAGCAGCGTTTCCAGTGCGTCGCTTTCGGGCGCCTCTTCAGGCTCTTCCACCTCTGCCACCGGCGGCTCTTGCGCATCCTCTTCCTCGACAGAGGCGACGACGGCACGGATCCGGTTCAGCTTGGCGGTGATATCGTCCGGAGCGGAGGTCTGCGGAGCAGGCGCAGCCTCCGGCCCGTCGGGGGCCACGTCGTCCAGCGCGACCTC
>Ga0208834_100432_pt1 | contig 13545 bp, 11 predicted proteins | sample DeeseametaMP1787_FD_184182 | JGI IMG/M metagenome (GOLD analysis project Ga0208834, IMG submission 184182) | Marine microbial communities from the Deep Pacific Ocean - MP1787 (SPAdes) | ecosystem: Environmental > Aquatic > Marine > Oceanic | place: North Pacific Ocean | collected 2011-05-03 | reverse complement strand
GCCGGCGCCCTGCTGGTGGCGGTCGAGCCGGCGCCGGTGGGGGTGCTGGCGACCTCGGCCGACCTCCCCGCTCCGCCCGGCGTCCCGGCCGACGGGGTCGGCCCGGGTCCCTCGTCCGGTCCTGCACCGGGACTCCTGCGGGGCCTGGTGCTGGGACTCGCCGCCCTGCTTGGCGTGCTGGCGGGCTGGGCCGGGGCCACGTCGGAGGGCGGGGCACGCACCGCCACCGTGACGCTCCTGGTGCTCGCTGCGCCGGTCGCGGCGCTGCCGGGCCGCTCGGTCCCCCACCGGGCCCTGCTGGCCCCGGTCTACGCCGGCGCGGCGGCGTACGCCGTGGTGTGGGAGCCGGTGCCCGAGCGCTGGCCGGTGCTGCTGGGCGTGGTGGCGCTGGTCTCCGCCGTGGCGGCCGCCGTGGCCCGGGTGCTCGCGCCGGGTCCGTCCGAGGCGCTGCGCGTCTGGACCGTCGTCGGCGCCACGCTCTTCGTGCTCACCACCCTCGGGGCGCTGGTCGGCGCCCCCGCCCCGGTGGTGTGGTCGGTGCTGCTGGTGCTCGCGGTGCTGGCGCCCCGCTTCGTGCCCGCCCTGGCCGTGGACGTCCCCGACCAGTTGCTGGTGGACCTGGAGCGGCTCTCGGTCAACGCCTGGTCCGCGCGCGAGCGACCCGTCGGGCGGCGCGGCCGCACGGTCGTCCCGCCGGCCCTCGTCGACGAGGTGGCCTCGCGCGGCGCGGTGGTGGTCACCGCCGCGTCCGCCGGGGTGCTCGCCGTGGTCGTCGTGGCGGCCCCGGCGCTGCTCGCCGCGGTCGTCCACACCCCCGACGTGGTGGGTGCGAGGGCGCTGGTGCTGCTGGGCGGCGCCGCCCTGCTCCTGGCCGCCCGCAGCTACCGCCACCGCGCCGCCCGAGCGCTGCTCCGGCTCGCCGGGCTGGGCGTCTGGGTGGCGCTCCTGGTCGACCTGGCCGCCTCGTTGCAGGCCGGTGCCGGACTGCTCGTCGGCGCGAGCGCCGTGGCCGTCGGGCTCGCGCTGGTGGCCGCCGCGGTGGCCACGGGCAGGGGCTGGCGCTCGGCCTGGTGGTCGCGCCGCGCGGAGGTCCTCGAAGGGCTGGCGGGCGCGTTCGCGCTGGCAGCGCTGGTGCCGGCGACCGGGCTCTTCCGGCTGCTGTGGGAGAACGTCCCCGACGTCTGACCGGCCGGCCGACCGACCGTCTGACCGGCCGTCTGACCGGCCGTCCGACCGTCCCCCGACCGCTCGTCGACGGGGCCGTGGCGGTTCTCCACAGCCGGGGCCCGCGCTGGTTTAGCGGGTAAAGACCCGGGTACACGCCCTGACGTCGCGCAGCGCCGGGCCCGCAGGGGTGCGCCGGTCACCGCGGGACGGACGACACCCACATCTCGGGCGACGGGGTCGCCTCCGAGGAAGGAGCAGTTCCCATGGCAGCAGCCGACTACGGACAGGGCGAGAAGACCCTGTCGCGGGCCGCTGGACTCGTCGCCGACGTCAAGGCGGAGTTCGACGGCATCTCCAAGCAGCTCATGACCAACGTCGAGACCCTCCGCAGCCAGTGGGGCGGGCAGGGCTCGACGGCGTTCCAGACGCTGGCGATGGCGTGGAACGAGAAGCAGCAGAAGATCGTGAGCGCGCTCAACGAGTTCGAGCAGAACCTCATCACCACCGAGAAGGACAACGTGTCGACCGACGACGCGCAGCAGTCCTCGATGACCGCCCTCCAGAACTCGCTGGGCGCCCTGCCCAACGGTCGCTGACCGGGCCGGACAGGAGAAGGAGACAGACATGTTCGACGGCATCAGCGTCAACCACGGCGGCCTCGACATCGGGGCCGGCGACCTGGCCAACGGGGTCAAGGCCATCGAGGACCGGATGAACCGCCTCGAGGACGACCTCAAGGAGCTCAAGGGCTCGGGCTGGTCCGGCTCGGCCCAGCAGGCCTACACCCAGGCCAAGGCCCAGTGGGACCAGGCGATCAACGAGATGAAGGACCTGCTGGCCAAGACCAGCGTGGCGGTCTCCACCGCCAACCAGGACTACCGCTCCGCCGACCAGCGCGGCGCGGCCCTCTTCGGCGGCTGAGCCGCACCCGCGTGAGTCGGCCCGCCCTCCCGGTCCAGACCGGGGGGACGGGCCGCTTCGACGTGGGTAGGAGCCCGGCACCACACCACCGCTGACCCCGATCCCCACCCCTCGGCAACCCCTCTCGGGAGGACCACCCATGAGCACCGCGCCCCCCAGCGCCGGCCCCGCGCCCCTGTCCGGCCTGGTCCGGGTCACCGTGGCCTCCGGGAGCCGGCGCGTCGACCTGGTGCTCCCCGGTGCGGTCCCCGTGGCCGAGCTGGTGCCCGAGCTGGCCCGCAGCGTGGGGCTGCTCGACCCGCTCACGGTCCACGGCGGCTACACCGTCACCGGCCCCGACGGGCGTCGGCTCTCCGGAGACGCCGGCCTGGTGCTGCAGGGTGTCGAGGACGGGGCGCTGCTCACCGTGAGCGCCGGCGTGGACGCCGAGCCGCCCCGGGTCTACGACGACGTGGTCGAGGCGATGACCGACGTCGTGGAGCGCGACCTGCGGCCCTGGTCGCCCGCCTCGGGCCGGCGTACGGCGCTGGGAGCCGCGGGCCTGCTGCTCGTCCTCGGCGCCGGCAGCCTGCTGCTGCAGACCGACTCCACCCTCGCCGGCACCGCCGCCGCCCTCGTCGCCGTGGCGCTGATCGCCGGCTCCGTGGTGCTCTCCCGGGTCCAGGGCGAGCCGGAGGCGGCGGTCGCGGTCTCCTGGACCGCCTCGTTGTACGCCGTCGTGGCCGGTCTGCTCCTCGCCGCCGACGGCGGCTTCGGCCCCTCCGCCGTGGGCGCCGGTCTGGGCGCGGTCCTGGTCGGCGCGCTGTCGCTGCTGGCCGTGGGGGAGGGTCGGGCCCTCACGCTGCCGCCCGCTGCTGTCGGGGCCGTCTTCCTGGTCACCGGGCTGGTGCTGGCCGACACCGACCTCGACGCGGCGGTCGTGCTCGTCGCGCTGCTGGTGCTCCTGGTGCTGCTCGGCAGTGTCTTCCCCTGGTGGGCGTTGAGCCTGACCGGCCGCGGCGTCGAGCAGGCCTACTCCCTCGACGACCTCACCGCCGACCCCGACGAGATCGACGCCGCGGCGGTCGGTGCCGACGCCCGGCTCGCGCACGAGGCACTGCTGGCCATCGGCGCCACCGTCGGCCTGCTGCTGGTCACGGTGTCGCCGCTGGCGGTGGGGCGCGGACTCTCCGGCACCCTGCTCGCGCTGGTCTGCGCGGTCGTGCTGATGCTGCGCACGCGGCAGTACCGCACCGGCACCGAGGTGCTCGTGGGGCTCCTCAGCGGTGTCTTCGGGCTGGTCTCGACCGCAGCCGCGGTCCTCGTCCTCCACCCGGACTGGCGGCCGACGACGGCCGTCGTCCTCGCGGCGACCGGCGGGGTGCTGCTCGCGCTCACCCTCGTCCCCGCCCCGCCCTCGGTGCGCCGGGGCAGGCTCGGCGACGTCGCCGAGACCGTCGCCCTGCTCGCGCTGCTGCCCCTGGCCGTCGTCGCCTGCGGGCTCTTCGCCGCGATCGTGGGCTGACCCGTGGCCACCAAGCGCGACCTGGTCGAGGCGCACGCCTTCAGCCGGCGGCGACTGGTCACCGCCTTCGTCTCCGGCGCCCCCGGTGGCCGCGAGGTCGAGCCCGTCCGGCCGGGCCGCACCATCGTCGGCGGCGTCGCCCTGTCGGTGCTGCTGGTCGCGGCCGCCGCGATCACGGGGGTCTTCTCCGACCGTCCCGACAGCGACTGGGACGCCCCGGGGCTGGTGATCAGCAAGGAGCTCGGCGCCGCCTACGTCATCCTCGACGAGGACCTCGCCGACGACGAGCTGCCCGAGCTGCGACCGGTCCTCAACATCACCTCGGCGCAGCTGATCCTCGGCGCCGAGGGCCTCGAGCCGCGGATCGTCGCCCAGGACGTGCTGGAGACCCGGCCGGTGGGTGCCGACCTCGGCATCCTCGACGCCCCCGCCTCCCTGCCGGACCCCGCCGCCCTCGTCGACACCGGGTGGAGCGCCTGCACCGGTGACGGCCTCGGGCTCGCCGTGGCTGTCCAGGACCCACCGACGGTGGCCCCCTCCGCGGCCACGGACGCCGTGCTCGTCGAGGTCAAGGGCGGGTCGTCGGCCGGGCTGTGGCTGGTGGCCACCGCGCCCGACACCGGCGCCGAGCCCGCCCAGGCCCACCGCTACCTCCTGCCGGCCGGCTCGTCGGAGCGCACCGACGCCTTCCTGCGCGAGGTCGGCCTCGGCAGCGGCTCCGCGCAGGCGCTGCGGGTGCCGCGGGAGTGGCTGGAGCTCTTCCCCCGCGGCGGCGACCTGAGCGAGGAGACCTTCGGCCTCGAGGAGCTCGGTGAGGCCGCGCCCGACCAGCCAGACGGCGTACGCGTCGGTGACTACGCCACCGCCTCGGACGGCAGCGGCCTGCTCGTCGACGACGACGGCGCGCTCCAGCCGTTGACGCCGTTCGCCGCCGCCCTGTGGCGCACCCTCGACGTCTCGCCCGACCGGGGCCGGCGACCGGCCGAGAAGGACCTCGACGGGGCCTCGGCCCCTCCGGCGTACGACGCGGCGCGCTGGCCCGCCGGCGCGCTCACCCCGGTGGCCGGCCAGGCCTGCGCGCTCCTGGAGGCCGACGCCGAGCGGCCGCCCCAGGTGCGTCTGGCCGGCTCGCCCGAGGGGGAGGCGTCCGCCGAGACCCTGCTCGACCGCGGCCAGCGGTCGGTGCACGTCGCCCCCGGCGCCGGTGCCTACGTCGTGTCGGGGGAGTGGGGCGAGGTCGCCCCGGCCGAGGGCGGTCGTCGGTTCGTCGTCGACCAGAAGGGCCGCGTCGACGCCCTGGTCGGTGAGGACACCCCGTTCCTGCTGGGCTACGCCGAGCACCCCGCGCCCCTCGTGCCCTCCTCCTGGCTGGACCTCTTCGCGCCCGGGGTCGCGCTGTCGCAGGAGGCGGCGCTCTGTCCGCCCGGCTCGTCGTCCGAGGACGGGTCGTGCGCCTGACCGGTCGCTGCCTCGTCGCCTCCGCGGTGCTGGCGGTGGCCTGGCCGACGGGGGCGCCGGTGGCGGCGGCTGCCCCCGCCGCCGGCGAGGTGGTCGACTGCCTCGCGGTCACGGCCGACGACCCTCGACCGAGCACCGACCTGGCCAGTGCGCCGCTGGCGGCGATGGGCCTCGACCGTGCCCGGGCGTGGCTGCAGCGCTCCGGCCGAGAGGCCGGCGCCGGCGTGACCGTGGCGATCCTGTCGTCCGGCATCTCCCGCGATGCCGGCCTGCCCCTGGGCGACGGCGGGACGTCGGTCGTGGGTCCCGGTCCGGTGGTGGACCCGACCGGCACCGTCGTGGCCGGCCTGGTCGCCGGTGCCGCACGCTCCGAGGACCTCCCGGTGGGCATCGCCCCGGGCGCCGAGCTGGTGGACGTCCGCGTCCTGGACCGTCAGGTCCCGACCTCCGACGGAGAGCAGGGTCCCAGCGCCCGCGCCCTCGCCGAGGGGCTCGCCCACGTCCGCGACCGGCTGCCCCGCGTGGACGTCGTGGTGGTCCCGCTCCAGGTCGAGCCCGACGACCGCGTCCGGGAGCTCATGTCCGACCTCGTCGGGTCGGGCGTGCTGGTCGTCGCCCAGGGCGGGGACCGTCCTGCCGACGCCGCTGTCCCCACGGACCGGCTCTCCGTCCTGGCCGAGCAGCGCCCCGGCGAGGACGCCGGTCCCCTGGTCACCCCCGCATCGGTCGAGGGCGTCGTCGCCGCCGGGCCGGTCCCCGAGGAGGCCCGCGCTCCGTTGTCGTCGACCGCGCTCGACGTGGTCGCCCCGTCGGAGGGTGCGGTCTCGACCTCGCTGGTCGGTGGCACCTGCTCGGTCGGGGAGGTCCGCTCGGCCTGGTCCGCGGCGTACGTCGCCGGTGTGCTGGCCCTGCTGCGCGGCGCCCACCCCGAGGAGTCGCCCGCGCAGCTGGTCGCCCGGCTGGTCGGCACGGCCGACGGCCGGCCCGACGTCCGCTCCCCGCTCACGGGTGCCGGTCAGGTCCGGGCCCTCGCGGCGCTCACCGCCACCCCGGGCCAGGTCGCGGACGACCTCGACGCCGTGTTCGCCGCCGACACGGCCCTGCCCCCGCCCGCGGGCGTCGCCACCGCGCCCGTCGCCGCTCCCGACCCGCTCGCCGCGGCCCGGGAGCAGGCGGTCTGGTGGGGCCTGCTGGGCGGGGGAGTGCTGCTGCTGGCGCTGCTGCTCCGCCCGCTGGTGCGTCGTGCGGGCTGACCGGACTCGACCGGCTCTCCGGAAACGCAAGACGGCGCCGACCGTGTGGTCGACGCCGTCTCGATGGCGGAGGTAGGGGGATTCGAACGTTCGGCGGAGTGCTGTTGACCCGACCCGCTCTCAGAAACCGCAAGACGGCGCCGACCGTGTGGTCGACGCCGTCCGTGTGGCGGAGGTAGGGGGATTCGAACCCCCGAGGGCTATTAACCCAACCCGCTTTCCAAGCGAGCGCCATAGGCCACTAGGCGATACCTCCGCCGAGGAGGGTACCGGTGGGTCCGGGGGCGGACGAAATCGCCCGGGACGGTGGCTCGCGCCCGCAACCGGAGGCACCCGGGGGCGCTCGGGTCGGGTTGGCCGCCCCTCAGGGCCTCACCTAGACTCCTCGGCAACCCCCCGCGTGGCGGCATCTCGCCCAACTCCCCCAGGGCCGAGAGGCAGCAAGGGTAAGTGAGCTCTGTCGGGTGCGCGGGGGGCCTTTTCATGCCCGCACCCGGCGGCGGAGGACCTCACGGCGGGCGCTCTCCCCAGGCCGGTGGCCGCGCCGTGGCCGATGTCGACGGTGCTGGTTAGGGTCGGGGCGTGGAGTCGCCGCTCGCCCTGTACCGCCGCTACCGGCCCGAGACCTTCAGCGAGGTCATCGGGCAGGACCACGTGACGGCGCCCCTGCGCGCGGCCCTGGCCAACAACCGGGTCAACCACGCCTACCTCTTCTCGGGCCCGCGCGGCTGCGGCAAGACCACCTCGGCGCGCATCCTCGCGCGCGCGCTCAACTGCGAGCAGGGCCCGATCGCCGACCCGTGCGGGGAGTGCGACTCCTGCCGCGACCTGGCGCGTGGCGGCCCGGGCTCGATCGACGTGATCGAGATCGACGCGGCCTCCCACGGTGGCGTCGACGACGCCCGCGACCTGCGCGAGAAGGCGTTCTTCGCGCCGGTGCGCAGCCGCTACAAGATCTACATCATCGACGAGGCCCACATGGTCTCCCCGCAGGGCTTCAACGCCCTGCTCAAGCTGGTCGAGGAGCCGCCGCCGCACCTGCGGTTCATCTTCGCCACGACCGAGCCCGACAAGGTGATCGGGACGATCCGCTCCCGCACCCACCACTACCCCTTCCGGCTGATCCCGCCGCGGCTGCTCTCGAGCTACCTCTCCGAGCTGTGCGAGAAGGAGGGCGTGGCCATCGAGCAGGCCGCGATCCCGCTGGTCGTCCGCGCCGGGGGCGGCAGCGCGCGCGACACGCTCTCGGTGCTCGACCAGCTGCTCGGTGGCGCCGGTCCGGAGGGCGTGACCCACGCGCTGGCCACGGGCCTGCTCGGCTACACCCCCGACAGCCTGCTCGACGAGGTCGTCGACGCCTTCGCGGCCGGTGACGGCGCGTCGGTCTTCGGCGTGGTCGACAAGGTCATCGAGACCGGCCAGGACCCACGACGGTTCACCGAGGACCTCCTGCGTCGCCTGCGCGACCTGGTCATCGTCGCCGCGGTCCCCGACGCGCCCGCCACGGGGCTCATCGACGTCTCCGAGGACGCCGGCGAGCGGCTGGTCGCCCAGGCTGCCCGATTCGGTGCCGCCGACCTGACCCGTGCCGCGGACCTGGTCGCCGCCGGGCTCACCGAGATGCGCGGTGCCACGGCCCCGCGCCTGCTGCTCGAGCTGATCTGCGCCCGTGTCCTCCTGCCCGCCGCCGACCACGGCACCGACGGCCTCGCCGCCCGCCTGGACCGCCTCGAGCGCCGGATGTCGGTCACCGGTACGCCGGCCCCTGCTGCCGCCCAGCCCGCACACCTGCCCGCCCCTGCCCGGCCGGCTCCTGCGGCCGCTGCCCCGGCCGCGACCCACCAGGCGCCTGCCGAGGTACCCGCCCAGGACCGGCCAGCCCCTGCGGCGGCCGCGCCCGAGCCGGTGCCGACACCCGCGCCCACCCCCGCGCCGGCCCAGGGCTGGCCGACGACCCCCGAGCCCGACCCGAACCCGCCGGCCGAGGCGACGGGGCAGCAGGCCCCGGCGACGGGAGGTCCGGCTCGGGACCAGGCGCCGACTGCGACCTCCGGTGCGGCGGAGTCGACGGCGCCGGGTGGCGGCCTGTCGCTGGTCGAGGTCCGTCGCCTGTGGCCCGACATCGTCGACGCCACCAAGCTGCGCCGCCGGGTCACCTGGATCCACCTCACCCAGAACGCCCAGGTCGTGGCGGTCGACGAGCGCACCCTCACCCTGGGGTTCGCCAACTCAGGGGCCCGTGACTCCTTCGACGGCAACGGCAGCGCCGAGATCGTGCGTCAGGCCGCGATCGACGTGGTCGGCGCCGACTGGCGCATCGAGACCATCGTCGACCCCGGTGCCTCCCCCGACGCCGGCCCGCCGGCCGCGCCCCGACCCTCACCCGGTGACTCGGCCCCGGCGGCCCCGGCGCAACCCGCCGCCCCCGCCCCGGCAGCGCCCGTCGAGCCGCCGCCCAACCCGGCAGCGCCCGCCACCCCGGTGGCCGCCGACGAGCCCCCGCCCCCGTGGGCCGTCGAGCCGCCCGCCGGCCTCGGCGACGAGCCCGAGCCGGGCTCCCCCGCCGCCGCTCCGGCCCCCGCGCAGGTGCAGGTCGCCCCGGCCGGTCGCGCCTCCATCGACGCGGCGCGCGGTGCGATCCTGCAGACGCGTGCCGCCGGAGCGCCGGTGGCCGAGGAGGGCCCCGACCTCTCGGCAGCCGACGCCGACGCCCACCCCGACGACGAGGTCGTCGAGCACGACTCGGTCGCCGACGCCGAGCTGCTCGCCCGCGAGCTCGGGGCCCGGGTGATCGAGGAGATCAACCACACCTGAGCCCCGGCGGGCGCGGCGAGCCCTCGCCTCACCGCCGTCCCGGCACACTCGACCCCAGCGCCCACCAGCAGCACGGACCAGCAGCACCAGCCGACCGCCATCCACCCGAGGTGAATTCCATGAGCCAGAACCCGTTCGACGCCCTCGGCGGCGGAGGTCTCGACATGAACGCCCTGCTCCAGCAGGCCCAGCAGATGCAGGAGCAGCTCACCCAGGCCCAGGCCCGCCTCGCCGACACCGTCGTCGAGGGCACCGTGGCCGGCGGTGCGGTGACGGTCAAGGTCAACGGGGTGGGCGAGCTGGTCGGGGTCGACATCCGGGCGGGCGGCTTCGACGGGTCCGACGCCGACGACCTGTCCGACCTCGGCGACATGATCGTGGCGGCGTACCGCGACGCGAAGTCCCAGGCCGACGCCGCCGCCGGCGAGGCCCTCGGCCCGCTGGCCGGCGGGCTGGGCGGCATGGGTGGCGGGCTGCCCGGGGGCGCCCCGGGGCAGCTCGGCTTCTAGGGGCGGTCGGTGTACGAAGGCGTCGTCCAGGACCTCATCGACGAGCTCGGCCGGCTGCCGGGCGTGGGGCCCAAGAGCGCCCAGCGCATCGCGTTCCACCTGCTGCAGGCCGACCCCGTCGACGTACGCCGCCTCGCCGACGTGCTCATCGAGGTCAAGGCCAAGGTGCAGTTCTGCTCCACCTGCTTCAACGTCAGCGAGGACGAGCAGTGCCGGATCTGCCGCGACCCGCGGCGCGACCCCGGCGTGCTGTGCGTCGTCGAGGAGTACAAGGACGTCGTGGCCATCGAGCGCACCCGTGAGTACCGCGGCCGCTACCACGTCCTCGGCGGCGCGATCAGCCCCATCGACGGCATCGGGCCCGACCAGCTGCGGGTCCGTGAGCTGATGACCAGGCTCGCCGACGGAGCCGTCACCGAGGTCATCCTGGCCACGGATCCGAACCTCGAGGGTGAGGCGACGGCGACCTACCTCACGCGCATGCTGAAGGTCCTTGACTTGCGCGTGACGCGGTTGGCGAGTGGACTGCCGGTGGGCGGCGACCTCGAGTACGCCGACGAGGTCACCCTTGGCCGCGCGTTCGCAGGGAGGCGAGCAGCAGAATGACCAGCACCCAGAACACCCCCGCCGGGAGCAGCAGCGCCCCGGTCCTGGACGCCGAGACGCTCGCCTTCGCCGAGCAGATCTCCGACCAGGTCGCCAGCTTCCTGCTCGCGCTGCGCGCCATCGCCCAGGAGAACGACGCCGGTCGTGCGGTCTCGCTGCTGCTGCTCGAGATCAGCCAGGTGCTGCTGGCCGGCGCCCGGCTCGGCGCGCAGCGCGACTTCACCCCGCGCGAGGAGTACCAGCCCGACGTCGGCCCCGAGCCTGACCTCGACGAGATGCGGATGCGGCTGGCGGGGATGCTCGACAACGTCGACACCTACAGCTTCGTCTTCGACCCCTACGTGCCCGAGGTCGTCGAGAGCCAGCTCTCCGACGACCTCGCCTCGATCGCCACCGACCTCGACACCGGTCTGCGGCACTACCGCAACGGCCACGTCACCGAGGCCCTGTGGTGGTGGCAGTTCTCCTACGTCTCCAACTGGGGCAACCTCGCCGGCGCTGCGCTCAACGCGCTGCTCTCGGTGGTCAGCCACGACCGCCTCGACGTCGAGGTCGACCTCGACTCCGACCAGGTCGTCGTCGCCGAGCAGATGCTCTCCGACCCGTCCTGAGGCCCTCCTCGCCCCACCTCGTCCACGGCTGAGCCTGGCGCGGGGCGGCACCCGGGCGCGCCGGTAGACTCGGCCACCGGCCGGGCGCACCCGTGACGGGAGGTCGCGCCGCAGCACGTGGAGCAGTCGAGGGGACAGAGCAGTGGGCATTGTCGTGCAGAAGTACGGCGGGTCGTCGGTGGCGGACGCCGACGGCATCAAGCGGGTGGCCCAGCGCATCGTCAACACCAAGAAGCAGGGCCACGAGGTCGTCGTGGTCGTCTCGGCGATGGGCGACACCACCGACGACCTGCGCGACCTCGCCGAGCAGGTGACGCCGCTGCCGCCGCCGCGCGAGCTCGACATGCTGCTGACCGCCGGCGAGCGCATCTCGATGGCGCTGCTGGCCATGGCGGTCTCCTCGCTGGGCCACGAGGCGCAGTCGTTCACCGGCTCCCAGGCCGGCGTCATCACCGACTCGGTGCACGGCAAGGCCAAGATCATCGACATCACGCCGGGGCGCATCAAGAGCGCCATCGACGAGGGCCACGTCGCCATCGTCGCCGGCTTCCAGGGCGTCTCCCAGGACACCAAGGACGTCACCACGCTGGGCCGCGGTGCCTCCGACACCACCGCCGTCGCGCTGGCCGCGGCGCTGGGCGCCGAGGTCTGCGAGATCTACACCGACGTGGCCGGCGTCTTCACCGCCGACCCGCGCATCGTGCCGGCCGCCCAGAAGCTCGACCGCGTCTCCCACGAGGAGATGCTGGAGATGGCCGCCTCCGGCGCCAAGATCCTCCACCTGCGCTGCGTCGAGTACGCGCGCCGCTACGACGTCCCGATCCACGTGCGCACCTCCTTCGACACCATCGAAGGCACCTGGATCCTCCCCGACACCGCAGACACCGAAGGAGACACCGTGGAGCAGGCGATCATCGCGGGCGTGGCCCACGACCGGTCCGAGGCCAAGATCACCGTGGTCGGCGTGCCCGACAAGGTCGGCGAGGCCGCCCGCATCTTCGAGGTGCTGGCCGGCTCCGAGGTCAACATCGACATGGTCGTGCAGAACGTCTCGGCCGCGGCCACGGCGCGCACCGACATCTCCTTCACCCTGCCGCGCGAGGACGGCCAGAACGCCATGGCGGCGCTGGCGAAGATCCAGGACGAGGTCGGCTACGACAAGCTGCTCTTCGACGACCGCGTCGGCAAGGTCTCGCTCATCGGCGCGGGCATGCGCAGCCACCCCGGCATCACCGCGAAGTTCTTCGCCTCGCTCGCCGCGGCCGGGGTCAACATCGAGATGATCTCGACCTCGGAGATCCGCATCTCCGTCATCGTCGACGAGGGCCAGATCGACACCGCCGTGCGCGCCACGCACACCGCCTTCGACCTCGACGCCGACGAGGTCGAGGCCGTCGTCTACGGAGGGACCGGCCGATGAGCCGCGGCCTGCGCATCGGCGTCGTCGGCGCCACCGGCCAGGTGGGCGTCGCGATGCGGCAGATCCTCGCCGAGCGCGACTTCCCGGTCGAGGAGATCCGCTTCTTCTCCTCCCCCCGCTCCGCCGGCAAGGTGCTGGACTACCGCGGCACCGAGGTCGTCGTCGAGGACGCCGAGTCCGCCGACCCGACCGGTCTCGACGTCGCGCTGTTCTCCGCGGGCGCCACCGCCTCGCGCGCGCTGGTGCCCCGCTTCGTCGAGGCGGGCGTGATCGTCGTCGATAACTCCTCGGCGTTCCGCAAGGACCCCTCGATCCCGCTCGTGGTCTCGGAGGTCAACCCCGAGGCTGCTGCCGAGGTCATCGAGGCCGGTCGCGGCATCATCGCCAACCCCAACTGCACGACCATGGCCGCGATGCCGGTGCTCAAGCCGCTGCACGACGATGCCGGGCTCGTCCGCCTCGTCGCCTCGACGTACCAGGCCGTCTCCGGCTCCGGCGTCGCCGGCGTCGAGGAGCTGGCCACCGGCATCGAGGCCGCCGGGGAGAAGGCCCGCGAGCTGGCCTACGACGGCGAGGCCGTCGCCTTCCCCGAGCCGGGGGTCTACAAGCGCACCATCGCCCACAACGTGCTGCCGTTCGCCGGCAACCTGGTCGACGACGGACTCAATGAGACCGACGAGGAGCAGAAGCTCCGCAACGAGTCCCGCAAGATCCTCGGCATCCCCGAGCTCAAGGTGTCCGGCATCTGCGTGCGCGTCCCGGTGTTCACCGGTCACTCGCTGGCGATCAACGCCGAGTTCGAGCGGGCGATCTCGCCCGAGCGGGCCACCGAGCTGCTCGCGGGCGCACCCGGCGTCGAGCTGACCGACATCCCGACCCCGCTGCAGGCCGCCGGCAAGGACCCGTCGTACGTCGGTCGGATCCGTGCCGACGAGGGCGTTGACGGCGGCCGTGGGCTGGCGCTGTTCATCAGCAACGACAACCTGCGCAAGGGCGCGGCCCTCAACACCGTGCAGATCGCCGAGCTCGTGGCGGCCTCCCGGGCCTGACCCACCGCCGAACCGTCACCCACGCACGGCCGAGAGGTCGCGGGCGCATGGCCGAGAGGTCGCTCGCGCATGGCCGAGAGGTCGCTGGCGCATGGCCGAGGGGCGCTGGCGCGCGTGCGCGAGCGACTCCTCGCGCGTGCGTGAGTGACGGTTGGGCCGTGCGTGAGTGACGCTTCGGCGGTGCTCAGCCCTCCGCGGGCTCGATGACGCTGGTGGTGACCCAGTGCGAGAGC
>Ga0208834_100427_pt1 | contig 13629 bp, 7 predicted proteins | sample DeeseametaMP1787_FD_184182 | JGI IMG/M metagenome (GOLD analysis project Ga0208834, IMG submission 184182) | Marine microbial communities from the Deep Pacific Ocean - MP1787 (SPAdes) | ecosystem: Environmental > Aquatic > Marine > Oceanic | place: North Pacific Ocean | collected 2011-05-03 | reverse complement strand
TCCGCTCGGGCCGGCAGGTCTCGACACGCCGTCGCGACCTCGTGCCTCGGTCGCGGGCTCGCTCGACCTCCTCGCGTCGAGTCCCTCGCTCCGCTCGGGACTCGGCTCGGAAAACCCTCAAGCGACACGTGAGGGTGGGACGTGAGTCAATCCCTGTGACTCGTGTGGTGGTCGCCTAGGGTCGTGACCATGGCGACCCGTACGTCTTCCCCGCCGGGGTCGCGGAGCACGAGCACGTCCAGCCGCAGCACCAGCAGCCGCAGCGGCACGAGCACGGGCACCCGACCACGGAGTACCTCCACCACCAAGAGCGCGGCCAAGCGGCCGCCGGCGCGCAAGCCTGCGCCCAAGAAGTCGTCGGCGAAGAAGTCGACGACCTCGCGGCCGGCCCCGCGCTCGGTGCGCAGCGGACCCAACCCGGTCGGCCTCGCGCTCGGCGCGGTGCTGCGGGGGGTCGTCGCCTTCTGGCTGGCCGTCGCCCACGGCATCGGTGCCGTGGCCCGCGGCATCGGCCGCGGCGCCCGCGACCTCGAGCCCGAGCACCGGCGCGACGGTGCCGGTCTGGTGCTGGTCGCCCTCGCGCTGGTCTCCGCCGCCGCGGTGTGGTTCCAGGTGCAGAGCCCGGTGACCGACCCGGTGCGGTTCGCCGTCGCCGGCACGGTCGGCAAGATCGGCTGGTTCGTCCCGATGGCCCTGGTCTGGGCCGGGTGGCGCGTCATGCGCGACCCCGTGGGCCACGGTCCCGCCGGCCGGCAGGTCATCGGCTGGACCGCCCTGTCCTTCGGCCTGCTCGGCATCGTGCACGTCGCCAACGGCAGCCCGCAGCCGGTCGCCGGTGACGCCACGCCGCTGCAGGAGGGCGGGGGAGCGGTCGGGTACGTCGTCTCGTCCCTGCTGCTCGACCTGCTGCGCACGACCTACCTCGTGGTGCCGCTGCTGCTGCTCCTGGGCGTCTTCGGCGTCCTGGTCATCACCGCCACGCCGGTCTACCAGGTGCCCGACAAGCTCGCCGACCTGCGCGACCGGGCCCTGGGCCGGGTGCACGACGAGGAGGAGCCGACCACGAAGCGGCGCTCGCGCAAGGGCGAGGACGGCCTCGAGCCCGAGGGCTACCCGGCGTACGACACCCCGCTGGTGGAGGAGACCTCCGCCAAGGGCCGCAGGAAGCGTGGCAAGGACGCGCTCGACGTCGCGCTGGAGGAGGCCGGCGGCACCGACGCCGACACCGACGCGGGTCTGGCCATCTTCGACGACGTGCCGACCGAGGCGATGGCCGCGGTCGACGCCGCTGCGACGTCCCCGACCGCCGACGGTCACAAGGACGTCCTCGAGCCGCCGCCGCACGCCGACCTGCCGCCCCGCGTGGAGCAGCTCCAGCTCTCCGGCGACATCACCTACAGCCTGCCCGCGACCGAGGTGCTGAAGGAGGGCTCGCCGCACAAGGCGCGATCCAAGGCCTCCGACGAGGTCGTGGACCGGCTGACCCAGGTGCTCGAGGAGTTCTCCATCGACGCCCAGGTCACCGGCTACACCCGCGGACCGACCGTCACGCGCTACGAGGTCGAGCTCGGGCCCGGTGTGAAGGTCGAGAAGATCACCAACATCCAGCGCAACATCGCCTACGCGGTGGCCAGCGCGGACGTGCGCATCCTCAGCCCGATCCCCGGCAAGTCCGCGGTCGGCGTGGAGATCCCCAACCTCGACAAGGAGATCGTCTCCCTCGGCGACGTGCTCCGCTCGGGCCGGGCCCGTGCCGACCACCACCCGATGGTGGCCGGGCTCGGCAAGGACGTCGAGGGCGGCTTCGTGGTCGCCAACCTCGCGAAGATGCCGCACCTGCTGGTCGCCGGTGCCACCGGCTCCGGAAAGTCCAGCTTCATCAACTCGATGATCACCTCGGTGCTGATGCGGGCCACGCCCGACGAGGTCCGGATGATCATGGTGGACCCCAAGCGCGTGGAGCTGAACGCCTACGAGGGCGTCCCGCACCTGATCACCCCGATCATCACCAACCCCAAGAAGGCCGCCGAGGCGCTGGCCTGGGTCGTGCGCGAGATGGACCTGCGCTACGACGACCTGGCCAACTTCGGGTTCCGCCACATCGACGACTTCAACAAGGCCGTCCGGGCGGGCAAGGTCGAGGTGCCGCTGGGCTCCGAGCGCACGCTCGAGCCCTACCCCTACCTCCTGGTCATCGTCGACGAGCTCGCCGACCTGATGATGGTCGCCCCGCGCGACGTGGAGGACGCGGTCGTCCGCATCACCCAGCTGGCCCGCGCGGCCGGTATCCACCTGGTGCTCGCCACCCAGCGCCCCTCGGTCGACGTGGTGACCGGCCTGATCAAGGCCAACGTGCCGAGCCGCCTGGCCTTCGCCACCTCCAGCCTCGCCGACAGCCGGGTCATCCTCGACCAGCCGGGCGCGGAGAAGCTGGTCGGCCAGGGTGACGGGCTGTTCCTGCCGATGGGCGCCTCCAAGCCGGTGCGCGTCCAGGGAGCCTGGGTCACCGAGGCCGAGATCGCCCAGGTGGTCAAGCACTGCAAGGAGCAGCTGGAGCCGTCGTACCGCGAGGACGTCACCGCTCCCCAGCAGAGCAAGAAGGAGCTCGACGACGACATCGGCGACGACCTCGACCTGGTGGTCCAGGCCGTGGAGCTCGTGGTGTCGACGCAGTTCGGCTCCACCTCGATGCTGCAGCGCAAGCTCCGCGTGGGCTTCGCCAAGGCCGGTCGCCTCATGGACATCCTGGAGTCGCGAGGCGTGGTCGGTCCCAGTGAGGGCTCGAAGGCTCGCGACGTGCTCGTGAAGCCCGACGAGGTCGACGGTGTCATCGCGACCCTGCAGGGGGAGATGTGAACGTGGAAGTACGACGCAACACGCTGCTCACCGCGAGCACCGGTGTCGTCGCGGGCGTGGTCGCCGCGGCGTACCTCACCCGTGCCGCCTCCGGTGGCACCGCCCTGGACTGGGTCCTGGCGCTGGTGCTCGCCCTCATCGCCCTCGTGCACGCCCAGGGCGTCCTCGACGCCCGGGCGCCGCTCTTCGTCGCTGACGAGCTCGGGGTGCGCCTGCGCACCGGCAAGGAGTGGCGGGGGCTGCCCTGGACCGAGATCCAGGCCGTCGAGGTGCTGCCGCGCCGGCGCTTCCTGCGTGACGGGTCGATCGACGTCCTCAGCGGCGAGGACCCGATCCAGGTCCCGCTCTCGCTCTCGACTCGGGTCACCGGTCTGGGCGACGGCGACGTCGTCGACGCCCTGGCCGCGCTGGCCCAGGACCGCTGCGAGGTCGCCGAGATCGACGGCTACACCTACGTCTCCGACGAGGAGTGGCACGAGGAGAACCACGACGGGGACTCGCACGACGACTCCCACGGCGGGGGCTCAGCGGCGTACGACGAGCACGAAGCCCCCGAGCGCGACGAGTCAGGGCACGACCCCGCCCCCGAGCGCGTGCACGCGGGGCTGCGCCCGATGCTGGCCCACGCCATCGACTCGGTCGCCCGCTTCCTGCCCGAGCGCGGCGGTGCCGCGCCGGTCCCGACCGCGCAGACCGCTCCGCTCACGGCTCCGGCGATGACCGCGAGCGCGACACCGTCGGCGCTGCGGGAGCCGGTCACCGCGGTGCGTGCGGAGATCCGCAGCGACCTGACGATGACCCAGCCGATCATCGGCGCGACCGCCCTGCGGTTGGATGCCGCGCACGACGAGACCGACGACGCCGACCGTCCCGAGCTCCCCGAGGCCCGTGAGCTGCGGCGCCCGGGCAGCGTGGACCTGGTCGAGGACACCGAGGTCTGGGGCGACCGGGTGCGCCCGATCGCCCGCGAGGGGCACGCGGTCGAGCCGATCGTGCTGCCCGAGGAGGAGCAGCCGGCGCCCGACCCGGTCATCGGCCCCGAGCTGGCCGCCGCCCGCACCCGCCTGGGTCTCACCGTCGACCAGCTCGCCGACCGCACCCGCATCCGCCCGCACGTCATCGAGGCCGTCGAGGTCGACGACTTCAGCCCGTGCGGCGGCGACTTCTACGCCCGCGGCCACCTGCGCACCCTCGCGCGCGTCCTCGGCATCGACGCGGCCCCGCTGGTCGCCTCCTACGACGAGCGGTACGCCGACGCGCCGGTCACCCCGCGCCGTGTCTTCGAGGCCGAGCTCGGCCAGGGCGGTGCCCTGCGCGGAACCCGGGGCGGCCCCAACTGGTCGGTCCTCGTGGCGGCCGTGATGGCGCTCGTGCTCGCGTGGTCGGTCGCCCGGCTGGTCACCGACAGCCCGGTCGAGGTCCGGGACCCGCTGCCCAGCCTGACCACCACCAGCGGCACGACCGCGACCGGTGCGAAGGTGCCGGTGGTGCTCACCGCGGCCGGCGGGGGAGCCGAGGTCGTGGTGCGCGACGGCGCCAACGAGCTGGTCTACAAGGGCACGCTGGCCTTCGGCCAGGTCAAGGTCCTGCCGAAGGTCTCCCAGCCGGTGCGGGTGCAGTCCTCGGACGGCTCGGTGCAGGTCAGCGTGGGTGGCGTCGATCACGGTGCCCTCGGTGCCACGGGTCGTCAGGCGCAGGACACCTTCGTCGCGGAGTAGTCGCGGAGTAGGTGCGTGCCGGAGCGGCCCGCCATACTGACGAGTCGTCATGAGTACCCACACGCCTGAGTCCACCGCCACCCCGACCGCAGCCGACCCCACCACGGAGCGGCCACTGCTGTCGGTGGCGATGGTGACCCTGGGGTGCGCACGCAACGACGTGGACTCCGAGGAGCTCGCCGGCCGGCTCGAGGCCGGCGGGTTCCGCCTGGTCGAGGACGCCGAGGACGCCGACACCGTGGTGGTCAACACCTGCGGCTTCGTCGAGGCGGCCAAGAAGGACTCCGTGGACGCCCTGCTCGAGGCCGCCGACCTCAAGACCGAGCACGGCGGGAAGGCACAGGCCGTCGTGGCCGTCGGCTGCCTCGCCGAGCGCTACGGCAAGGACCTCGCCGAGTCGCTGCCCGAGGCCGACGCGGTGCTCGGCTTCGACGACTACCCCGACATCGCCGACCGGCTGCGCGGCATCCTGGCCGGCGAGTCCCACCAGGCGCACACCCCCAGCGACCGCCGTCTGCTGCTCCCGATCACCCCGGTCGAGCGCTCGCTGTCCACCGCCGCCGTCCCGGGCCACGCCTCAGGGCCCGCATCCGTGCGCCGCCGCCTGGAGTCCGGTCCGACCGCGTCGCTGAAGCTGGCCAGCGGCTGCGACCGCCGGTGCTCGTTCTGCGCGATCCCGTCCTTCCGCGGCTCCTTCGTCTCGCGGCGACCCACCGACGTGCTCGAGGAGGCGCGCTGGCTGGCCGGCCAGGGGGTGAAGGAGCTCTTCCTCGTCAGCGAGAACTCCACGTCCTACGGCAAGGACCTCGGCGACATCCGGCTCCTCGAGACGCTGCTGCCCGAGCTTGCGGCTGTCGACGGCGTCGAGCGCGTGCGGGTCTCCTACCTCCAGCCCGCCGAGACCCGCCCCGGCCTGATCGAGGCGATCGCCTCGACGCCGGGCGTCGTGCCCTACTTCGACCTGTCCTTCCAGCACGCCAGCGCCACGGTGCTGCGCAGGATGCGCCGGTTCGGTGACCCCGAGTCCTTCCTCGGCCTGCTCGAGCAGGTCCGCGCCCTGGCGCCCGAGGCAGGCGTGCGCTCCAACGTGATCGTCGGCTTCCCCGGGGAGACCGAGGAGGACCTCCAGACGCTGTGCGACTTCCTGGTCGCCGCGCGGATGGACGTCACCGGCGTCTTCGGCTACTCCGACGAGGACGGCACCGAGGCCGCCGGCTTCGAGGACAAGCTCGACGAGGACGAGGTGCGCGCCCGCGCCGAGCACGTCACGTCCCTGGTCGAGCAGCTGACCGCCGAGCGCGCCGAGGAGCGCATCGGCGAGGTCGTCGAGGTGCTCGTGGAGGCGGTCGAGGACGGCGAGGTCGTCGGCCGCGCGGCCCTGCAGGGCCCCGAGGTCGACGGTACGACGCTGCTCGACGGCCTCGACGACACGACCGCCTCGGTGGGCGAGATCGTCCGCGCCGAGGTCGTCGACACCGACGGCATCGACCTGGTCGCCCGCCCGCTCGACCCGTCCTGACCCGCTCGTCCGTCTGACCCCACGCCCTGACCCAGGAGTGCCCGTGACCGAGACGTCCCAGAAGCCCAGCAACTGGAACCTGCCGAACCTCCTCACGAGCCTGCGCATCGTGATGGTGCCGTTCTTCGGCTGGGCGCTGCTGGTCGACGGGGGCGAGTCCGCGACGTGGCGCACGATCGCCTACGCGATCTTCGCGGTCGCGATGATCACCGACAAGATCGACGGGGACATCGCCCGCGCGCGCAACCTGGTCACCGACTTCGGCAAGATCGCCGACCCCATCGCAGACAAGGCGATCACCGGCATGGCCTTCATCGGGCTGGCCGTCGTGGGCGACATCTGGTGGTGGGTGACCATCGTCGTGCTGCTGCGCGAGTGGAGCGTGACGCTGCTGCGGCTCTCGGTGCTCTCCAAGGTCGTCATCGCGGCCAAGGACCTCGGCAAGTGGAAGACCACCGCCCAGGGGCTGGCGCTGGGTGGGCTGGTGCTGCCGCTGCGCGACCCGGACCTGCCCGCGGCGCTGCAGACGCCCGGCGAGGTGCTGTTCTACGTCTCGCAGGGGCTGCTGGCGGTCGCCGTCGGGCTGACGCTGTGGTCGGGCTGGGAGTTCTACCGCGACGTCTGGAAGCAGCGCCACCAGCTGCGCGGCTGACACCCTGGTCGACACCCCGGCGGGGAAGGCAACCACTCACCTCATCACGGGGCCTCCGCCCGCGCCAGAGGCAACACCTGACCATCCGGTCAGGTCCGGCATGGCAACCCTTCACCGGATCCCGGCTTTCGTGCAGGCGTCACGCGACGTTAACGATCGGGCCGGTCGAAGAGCCCTCTCACGGGGTTACGGTGCGCTGGTCCGTACCAGCCCCACCTGAAGGGTTCCCCCAGTGCACTCACGCTCCGGGTCCTCGACGCTGCGCGTACGCGCCGCAGCGCTCGGCCTCGGCCTCGCGGTCGCCGCCACCTCGGCGACCGTCGTAGTCCAGGCTCCCGCCGCCCAGGCCCTCTCGCCCGTCGACGTCACCCTCGTCGGCATCAACGACTTTCACGGTCGGCTGCTGGCCGCCCGTGACGCGGGCGGCGCCGCCAAGCTCGCCACCGCGGTCGACTCGATCCGCGCCGAGTACGGCGAGGAGAACACCATCTTCGCCGCCGCCGGCGACCTGATCGGCGCCTCGACGTTCGAGTCGTTCATCCAGCAGGACAAGCCCACGATCGACGTGCTCAACGCCGCCGGTCTGGACGTCTCCGCCGTCGGCAACCACGAGTTCGACCAGGGCTACGACGACCTGGTCGACCGGGTGATGTCGCCCTTCGACGCCGAGACCAACCCGCGCGGTGGGGCCGAGTGGACCTACATCGGCGCCAACGTGAAGATGAAGGACTCGGGCGAGGACGCCCTGGAGCCGACGTACGTCCAGACCATCGGCGAGGGCGACTCCGCCGTGGAGGTCGGCTTCATCGGTGCCGTCACCGAGCACCTGCCCGAGCTGGTCTCCCCGGCCGGGATCGCCGACCTCGAGGTCACCGACGTCGTCGAGGCCGTCAACGCCGAGGCCGACGCGCTCGAGGCCGACGGCGTGGACCTGATCGTGATGCTGGTCCACGAGGGCGCGCCGACCACCGACTGCGCCGCCATCGGCAACCTCGCCGACGACACCGACTTCGGGTCGATCGTGCAGGGCGTCGACTCCTCGGTCCACGCGATCATCTCCGGTCACACCCACCTGGCCTACGACTGCCTGATCGCCCCGGCCGACGCGCCTCTGCAGCCGCGTCCGGTCGTCTCGGCCGGCCAGTACGGCCTCAACATCAACCGCCTCACCTTCACCGTCGACGCCGACGGTCAGGCCGACCCGTTCCTCAAGGTCGGTGACGGCAGCGAGATCATCAACGTCGCGCGCACCGAGGACCCCTTCGCGGAGGACCCCGAGGTCAAGGCGATCGTCGACGCCGCCGTCGCGGTCTCCGACGAGCTCGGCGCCCAGCCCCTGGGGCAGATCGCGGGCCCGTTCACCCGCGCCAAGGCCGGCAACGGCACCGCCGAGAACCGCGGTGGCGAGTCCACCATCGGCAACCTCGTCGCCGAGGCACAGCGCTGGGCGGCCGACACCCAGATCGGGTTCATCAACCCCGGTGGTCTGCGCGCCGACATGCTGGGCGAGAACGCCGAGGGCTACCCGGCGGTCCTGACCTACAAGCAGGCCGCGGTCGTCCAGCCCTTCGCCAACACGCTGGTCAAGATGGACCTGACGGGCGAGCAGCTGAAGTCGGTGCTGGAGGAGCAGTGGCAGCCCGAGGGCTCCTCGCGACCGATCCTGCACCTGGGTGTCTCCGACGGCTTCGAGTGGAGCTACGACCCGACCGCGGCCGCCGGTGAGCACGTGACGGGCATGTGGCTCGACGAGGAGCCGATCGAGATGGAGGAGACCTACTCGGTCGTCGCCAACTCCTTCCTCGCCTCGGGTGGCGACAACTTCTTCACCCTCGCCGAGGGCAGCGACCCCACCGACACCGGGTACGCCGACCTGCAGGCCATGGTCGACTTCATGGACGAGTTCGCCTCGAGCCAGGCGCTCCCGGTGGACGCCGAGCAGCGCTCGATCGGTGCCGCGCTCCCTGAGGGTGCGCCCACGTCGTACGCCCCCGGTGACGAGCTCGAGGTCGAGCTGTCCTCGCTGATCATGGCTCCGACCGCGGGCATCGACGGGCTCGTCGACGACGAGGTCGAGGTCAGCGTCGGTGGCGAGAGCCTCGGCGTCTTCGAGGTCGACCCGACCGTCGCTGAGGGTGCCAACGACGACGAGGCCGGCACGGCGTCGGTGATGGCGACCGTCCCGACCTACCACGGCGCTCCCGAGGGCCTGGTCGTCACCGGCATGACGACCGGCACCGAGATCCTGGTGCCACTCGCCTTCGAGGCGCAGCCGGAGACCGCGGTGGTCAAGGCCAAGCGCAACCCCAAGGGTCCGCTCAAGGCCGGCAAGAAGAAGCTGAAGGTCACCGTCAAGGTCAAGGTCGACGGCGAGCCCGCCTCGGGCAAGGTCGTCCTCTCCGGCGCCGGCGTGGACAAGAAGGTCAAGCTGAACAAGAAGGGCAAGGCCGTGACCCGCGTCGGTCCCTTCGACGAGAGGGGCGTCCAGGTCATCACCGTCTCCTACGGCGACGCCTCGGACATCCTGCGCTTCAAGGTCCGCTGACCCAGGGCCTGTGCACCACCTGAGCACCACCTGACAGCGAACGCCTCCCGGTCGTCCCCGGACGGCCGGGAGGCGTTCGCCGTCGGTCCACCTGGGCCCGTCATCGTCGGCCCGTCACCTCGGATCTCCCTCCCGGGTCCCGGACCTCTCGGGACCCCTCTCGGAAAGGCAGTCACCCGTGCCCACCACCTCCCGGGACGCAGGCCGCCGGCTGGCGCTGCTCAGCGCCGGCTCGCTCGGCCTCGCCACCCTGGCCACCGGCCTCAGCCTGGCGCCCGCCCAGGCCGCCAGCACCGGCCTCGTCATCAGCGAGGCGTACGGCGGCGGCGGCAACTCCGGCGCCACCCTCACCCACGACTTCATCGAGCTGCACAACCCCACCGACGCGCCGATCAGCGTCGACGGGATGTCGGTGCAGTACCGCTCCTCGGGCGGCACCGGCGCTGGGGCCGTGACCGAGCTGTCCGGCACCGTGCCCGCCGGCGGCTACTACCTCGTCCAGCAGGCGCAGGGCTCGGGCGGCACGGAGTCGCTGCCGACGCCCGACGCCGTCGGCACGACCGCGATGTCCGGCTCCGCCTTCACCGTGTGGCTGTCCTCCGGCGTCGACGCACTGACCCCGCCGACCGGCTCGGTCGGGGTGCTCCCGGGCGTCGTCGACCTGCTGGGCGTCAACAGCAACACCTGGGAGGGCACGGCCAAGGCCGCCGGGGTCTCCAACACGACCTCGTCCTCGCGCACGGCTCCCGACGCCGACGAGAACGGCGCCGAGTTCACCACCGGCGCGCCGACGCCGACCGCCACCGGGAGCGAGCCCGAGCCCGAGCCGGACCCCACCGAGGCGACCATCGCGGAGATCCAGGGCGACGGCTTCACCAGCCCGCTGGTCGGCACCGAGGTGATCACCACCGGCGTGGTCACGGCGGTGCCGCAGTACCTCTACGGCTTCTACCTCCAGACCCCCGGCACCGGCGGTGAGACCGAGCGCACCGCCTCCGACGGCGTGTTCGTCTACTTCCCCCAGGGCTCCGGCAGCATCACCGTCGAGCCCGGCGACCACGTCGAGGTCACCGGTGACGTCTCCGAGTACGCCGGCGCCACGCAGGTCGTCTCCTCGCAGGCCGAGGTGGTCGAGCTGAGCGAGCCGGCCGAGCCGGTGACGGCGTACGCCGGTGCCTGGCCCGCCTCCGACGCCGAGAAGGAGGCGCTGGAGGGCATGCTGTTCGACCCGACCGGCGAGCGCTTCACGGTCACGAACACCTACTCCACCAACCAGTACGGCGAGGTGGGCCTGGCCCTCGGCGACACCCCGCTTCTCCAGCCGACCGAGGTCGCCGACGCGCAGGACCTCGCCGCCATCGCCGCGGTCGAGGCGGACAACGCCGCCCGCGCGATCACGCTGGACGACGGGTCGAGCACCGACTACACCCGCAGCCAGTTCCTGACCCCGCCCTACGTCTCCAACACCGACCCGGTCCGGGTGGGCGCGGCGGCGACTTTCACCGAGCCCGTGGTGCTGACCGAGGGCGGGTCGCCCAGCAGCCCGACGTACCGCTTCCAGCCGACCACGTCGGTCAGCGGCCCGGACTACACCACCACCTCGCCCGCGGTCTTCGAGAACACCCGCACCGCGGCGCCCGAGGAGGTCGGTGGCGACCTGAGCGTGGCGTCGTTCAACGTGCTCAACTACTTCACCACCCTCGGTGACGCCGACGACGACAACGTGGGCGACGACGGCTGCCAGGCCTACGTCGACCGCGACGGCGACGGCAACAACGTGCGGACCGGCTGCGACCAGCGCGGCGCCTGGGACCCCCAGGACCTGCAGCGTCAGCAGGAGAAGATCGTCTCGGCGATCAACACCCTCGACGCCGACGTCGTCGGGCTGATGGAGATCGAGAACTCCGCCGCCCTGGGCGAGGAGGCCGACGAGGCCACCGAGGCCCTGGTCGCCGCGCTCAACGCGGCCGCGGGGGAGCAGAAGTGGGCGGCCAACCCGTCCTCGGCCGAGCTCCCGCCGGCCTCGGAGCAGGACGTCATCACCAACGCGATCATCTACCAGCCGGCGTCGGTCGAGCGTGTGGGCGAGGCCCGGGCGCTGGGTGACCAGTCCGCCTCGGGCCAGGCCTTCGGCAACGCCCGCGAGCCGATCGGACAGGTCTTCGCGCCCGTCGGTGGCGGCGAGGAGTTCCTGTTCGTCGTCAACCACTTCAAGTCCAAGGGCTCCGGCGTCGACGACGGCACCGGGCAGGGCAACGCCAACCCCGACCGCGTCGCGCAGGCCGAGGCCCTTGCGGCGTGGGTCCCCGGCGTCGCGGCCGAGACCGGCACCGACGCGGTGCTGCTCGCCGGTGACTTCAACGCCTACTCGATGGAGGACCCGATGCAGGTCCTCCACGACGCCGGCTACACCAACACCCAGACGGTCTCGGACGAGGAGGAGTGGTCCTACTCCTTCAGCGGCCTGTCCGGCTCGCTGGACCACGTGCTCGCCAACGACGCGGCGCTGGCCGCCGTCACCGGCGTGGACATCTGGAACATCAACTCCGGTGAGTCCGTCGCGATGGAGTACTCCCGCTGGAACTACCACGGCACCGACTTCCACGACGCCGGTCCGTTCCGCTCCAGTGACCACGACCCGGTCAAGGTCGGCCTCGACCTGGTCGCCGACGCCCCGGAGACCGCGCCGTCCCGTGTCCTGGTGAAGGTCCGGCCCAAGCAGCCGAAGGCGGGCAAGGGCAAGGTCACGCTGAAGGTCACCGTCCGCAGCAGCGCCAGGGTCCCCACCGGCACGGTGACCGTCGAGGCGGGTGGCAAGGAGAAGACCGCCACGCTGGACAAGAAGGGGCGCGCGACCCTGCGGATGCGCAACCCGTTCCGGAAGCCGGGCGAGTACACCATCACCGCGTCGTACGCCGGTGACGAGGCGGTCGCGGCCTCGGAGAAGACGAAGCAGCTGACCGTGCGTCGCTGAGTCATCACAGAGCAGCGCCGGTCGCGATCCCAGGATCGCGGCCGGCGCTGTCGTGTGTGCAGCGGGCGCCGTCAGAGCGTGGTCGTGCCGTCGGGGTGGACGAGGTAGCGGATGTCGTGGGGGCTGGTCCAGAGCCAGGTGGTGGGGGTGAGCTGTTCGTAGTCCCAGGCGATGGTGGTCGAGCTTGTCGAGACCGGTGAGGGGTGGGTCTTGGCTCGGTGGTGTCGTCTGCACAAGGGGGCGAGGGTGTCGGTGGCGGTTTGGCCGGGTGGTCCACCGCGGTCGGGTGGGACGTACTCGTCGATGTGGTCGAGGTCGACCCGGGCTGAGGTGCGGGTGCAGTGGGGGAACACGCAGGTGGGGCGCTTGAGCTTGACGCGTTGGCTGATGCGGTCGGGGATCTCGTAGGAGTCCACGGCGATCTGGTCGGCGAGGTCGATGACGGGCTTGACGGTCACCTGGGTGCCGGGCACTCCGAGCCAGTCGCGGACGGTGTCGGCGGTGAGGGTCTGGTGGTGGTTGTCCACGCGGGCGAGGTGGAGGCCGAGCTTGCCGGTGTCGGGGTCGACCTCGGGGGCGCCCTTGAGCGCTGCCTCGGAGAGGTGGACGTGGAGGACGACCTGGCGGGTGCGGGTGGTGGGCTTCGTGGTCTCGAGACGGCGCTGGCGCGCCTCCTCGACCGACGAAGCCTCGTCGTTGTTGGTCAGTTCGGTGGGGAGGTCGAGGGTGAGGTCGCCGCGGGAGAGGTAGCCGAGTGCCTTGGCGCGGCGGACGTCGAGGGTGTCGGTGGACCCGGCGGCGAGGAGCTGGTCGGCGATGGTGCGGATGGCGTTCTCGAGCTCTTCGGCATCGGCCCGGTCGAGCAGCCCGGTGAGGTGGACGCCACTGGCGGTGCCGATGGACCAGGCGGTGGTCAGGTCGAGGGTGACGTGCAGCGTGGCGGCGGTGTCGATCTCTTCCATCTCAGCCGTCTCGGGGTCGAAGCGGGCGGCTGCTTCGGCGACGAGTCGCTTGACGGTGGTGAAGGAGGCGGTGTGGACGACGTGGGCGAGGTGGGCATCCACGAACGCCGCAGCCTCCTGAGTGAGGCCGCGGGTGACGTCGGTGACACGGCGTACCCGCCACACCTGGACCTGGCCGTCGACCAGGCGCTGCCAGATCTTCGGCAGTCGGTGCTTGGCTTCGACGGCGTCGGAGAGCAGCATCCGCCCCGAGTCGGTGGAGCGACCGAGCGCGGCGGCGAGCTCGATGACGGCGAACTCCGAGATCTCCGGCGCGCCGGGGCCGGCGAGCTCGAGCATCGTGTCGGCCCCGGGCATCCCGAACCGGGACACCCAGGCGTTCTCCGCTTCGGTGTGCGCGTCG
>Ga0208834_100423_pt1 | contig 13666 bp, 14 predicted proteins | sample DeeseametaMP1787_FD_184182 | JGI IMG/M metagenome (GOLD analysis project Ga0208834, IMG submission 184182) | Marine microbial communities from the Deep Pacific Ocean - MP1787 (SPAdes) | ecosystem: Environmental > Aquatic > Marine > Oceanic | place: North Pacific Ocean | collected 2011-05-03 | reverse complement strand
GCAGCTTGGTCGCTCCCGATCCTGGAGGGCCTCGACCTCATTCACCCCGACCGCGTCATGCCAAGTCGCTCACTACCCCCACCACAGGTACGAAGAGCCCCTTGAGCCGACGTGTCTCCTCGACGGGCACGGACGCGACGAGCTGGGCGATCTCGGGGTTGACCCCTTCGTGCACCAGGCGGACGCGTCGGGCGTGTCCGATCAGGCGCAGGTCGGGCAGGTCGACGATGCGGGTGTGCATGGGTTCTCCTCCGTGGACGGTCAGCGCGAAGCTGATCGCGGGCTGGGTGCGCAGAGGACCGCCGTCACGTCTCACCTCGGCCGGGCTGGCGCCGTGCACGGCGCGGAAGGCCCGGCCGAACGCCTCGGCGGAGCCGTAGCCGTGGCGCACGGCCACCGTGAGCAGGTCCGCTCGGCCCGTCGTCAGGTCGCGGGCGGCCAGGGACATCCGGCGACGACGGACGTAGTCCGACAGCGGCATCCCCGCCAGCGACCCGAACATGCGCCGCAGGTGGTGCTCGGTGGTCCCGATCCGGGCGGCGAGCGTCGCGACGTCCACACGTCGGGCGGGGTCCTCCGCGAGGTGCTCCTCGACCAGCGCCACGGCCCGGTTGAGCTCGACGATCACGTGGTCCTCCTCCTCTCTTCGCCACCAGCCTGTCCGCAGCGGAGGTCGTGGCGCCCGATCATCCGTGGCCGATCCGATCGACGGGGTCAGCCGGCGCCCGCCGCGTCGCGCGCAGCGCGGAGCCGCTCGTGCAGCCACGGCACCACCGCGGCCAGGTCGGAGCGACCGTCGGGGTCCTGGGCCCGGAGGATCCGCTCGTAGGTCGCGACCTGGAAGGCCGTCTCGACGGCGGGCGTCAGCGCCCAGGCCCGCTCGTGGTCGAGCTCGGGGTAGGCCACCCGCCACGGCTCGCACCACGCGGCCCACACCCGCGTGGCGTGCTCGGCGTCCCGGCGCTCGGCGGCCAGGTGCCGTGCGTCGAGGTAGGGGTGCGTGAGGCAGGCGTCGGTCCAGTCGAAGACGACCGGCGAGGTGTCACCGGCGATGTTGCCGAAGTGCAGGTCGCCGTGGTTGAGAGCCGTCGGCAGGCCGATCGCGTCGAGGGCCTCGATCTGCTCGACCACCCACGGCTCGACCTCGGCCCACTCCGTCCACTGCTGGGGGGAGAAGCGGTCGCGCAGCACGCTGTCGTGCAGCGCGACGTGCAGCTCACCCACCAACCCGGAGAGCGAGCGCTCCTCGACCCCGGCGTCCAGCAGGTCCGACCGGTCGGCCGCGAGCTGGAGTCGCGCCATCCCCGCCGCGGCGGTCACGGCCAGGTGCGCCGGCTCCGCGTCCGCGTCGGTGAGCTCCTCGAGCAGCATCCAGGCCCGGCCCGGGTCCACCGCGACGACGTCCGGCGTCAGGTCCGGTGCCAGCCCGGCCACGACCGCAGTCAGCGAGGGCTCGGCCCGGAACCACTCGCAGGTCGCCTTGAACCACAGGCTGCGCTCTCCGTCCGCACCTGCCACCGGCACGCGCAGCACGGCCGAGAGCGACCACAGCTTGGCCGGCACGGGCTCGGCCACCCGAGCGAGCCCGACTCCGGGGAGCACCTCGTCCAGCCAGGCGGTCACCTCGCCTGCCCACGCTGCGCTCCACCAGGGCTGACCCGTCACCACGACCCGTCCCGTGCGCCACGCGTCGTACGTCGCCACCAACCAGTCCACGGTGGCTTCGTCGAACCCTGCCTCGGCCGGGTCCCGCGACCACCCGTCCTCCGGCAGCGACTCCCCCTCTGCCGGCACGAGCAGGTGGACCACGCGGTCGTCGGTCTCCCACCGGGGCGTCCCGCACTTCCAGGCGCGCTCGACACCCAGAGCGGCGGTCAGGTCCCCGTGGTCGACCCAGCGCTGGTCGAGATCGACCACCCGCCAGCGGTCACGCGCGGGATCGAGCAGGACGGCACGATGCAGACGGGACGGCCGAGTCGTGGACACCCGCGGGTTCTACCAGCGACCGGGGTCCAGCGTCGCGCCATTTCCGGGCGGCAGGGTGTTGTAGAGCCGCATCGAGCCACGCACCCTTCCGGGCACCTTGTCGTCGGGGTAGAACGACACGACGCTGACCGAGGCCGGCGAGAGCTCCATCCGGAAGACCGCGTCCAGCGGGGCCCCCATGGTGTGGGCCACCAGCGTCTTGATGGGCGTGACGTGGGAGACGACGACGACGGTGCGTCCGGGGTGCTGCTCGAGCACCCGGCCCAGCCCGCCGAGCACGCGCTTCTCGACCTCCCGGAAGGACTCACCGCCCGGCGGTGGCACGTCCAGCGAGCCCAGCCAGGCGTCGAGGCCCTCGGGGTCCTGCTCGGCGACCTCGGCGAACGTCAGGCCGTCCCAGTCGCCGAACTCCATCTCTGCGAACCCCGGCTCCACCTCGACCGGCAGCCCGAGCGCGTCCGCGACGACCTCCGCGGTCTCGCGGGTGCGGCGCACGGGCGAGGCGACCACGGTGTCGACGCGGTCACCGAGGCCGGCCAGCCAGTCGGCGGCCGCGCGGGCCTGTGCCAGGCCCTCCTCGCTCAGCGGCGGGTTGTCGCCGCCCAGACCGCCGGAGAACTTCTTCGCCGAGGTGTGCTTCGTGACACCGTGGCGGACCAGCACCAGCGTCGTCGGGGCGCCGGTGGGCGGCGACCAGCCGCGGTGACCGGCCTGGTCCTGGTCGCGGTCGGTGCGCGCCGCACCCGGGGACTCGATCTCCTCGATCACCGACTCCTCGTCGGCTGCCCCGTCGGTTGCCCCGTCGGTTGCCCCGCCGGCGGCGCTCCCCACCGGACCCGGAGCGACCTCGTCGCCGTCCATCGCCCGGTTGGCCAGGGCATCGGCATCGGCGTTCTCGGCGCGTGGGATCCAGGTGAAGGTGGTGCCCGCGGGAGCGAGGTCGCTGGCCTCGGCGTGCAGCGGCTGCAGGCCGGGGTGCTTGACCTTCCAGGCGCCCTTCATCTGCTCCACGACCAGCTTGGAGTCCATCCGGACCTCGATCCGCGCACCCGGCGCGTGGTCGAGCGCGAGCCGCAGACCGGCGATGAGACCGGCGTACTCGGCGACGTTGTTGGTCGCCTCCCCGATCGCCACCGCCGCCTCGGCGAGGACCTCCCCGGTGGCGGCGTCGCGCACCAGCGCGCCGTAGCCGGCCGGACCCGGGTTGCCGCGCGAGCCGCCGTCGGCCTCGACGACGACGGTGTCCGGGGCTGCCTCGGAAGTTGGGGTCACAGGCCGGACTCGGAGGTGCGGACGAGGATCCGCGAGCACTCCTCGCAGCGCACGACCTCGTCGGCCGGGGCGGCCTTGATGGCGGCGAGCTCGGCGGCGTCGATGCCGAGCTGGCATCCGCCGCAGCGGCGCTGGGTCAGGTGCGAGACGGCCAGGCCGCCCTTGGACTCGCGCAGCTTCTCGTAGAGCGCGAGCAGGTCGGCGGGCAGTCCCTCGACCGCGGGACCCCGGCGGGTGGCCAGCTCGGCGAGCTCGGCGTCGATCTCGGCGAACCGGGCGTCACGCCCGGCCGCGAGCTCGGCGAGCCGGGTGTCGGCGGCGCCGATGCGGTCGTTGACCGAGGAGAGCATCCCCTGGGCGGCCTCGAGCCGCTCCATGACCTCGAGCTCCTCGTCCTCCAGCGTGGAGATGCGGCGCTCGAGCGACTCGAGCTCGCCGGTCATCCGCTCGAGGTCCTTGGGGTTGGTGATGAGGCCGGCGTCCATCCGCTCCCGGTCGCGGGTACGGCGTGCCTTCACGGTCTCGACGTCGGCGTCGACCTTCTCCTGCTCGACGGTCAGGTCGTCGACGACGATCTTGGCGTCGCGGGCCTCGTCGACCAGGGCGGCGCGGCTGCGCTCGAGCTCGGCGATCTCGGCCAGCTCGGGCAGCGTGCGGCGCTGGTGGTGCAGCTGCTGGGCCCGGGAGTCGAGCTCCTGGACGTCAAGCAGCCGGAGCTGGGCGGCGGGGTCGGCTTTCAGCGTGACTCCTGGGTGTCGTGGTGGACCAGAGGCGGGTTCAGGGCGGTGCAGGGGCGGGTCAGAGGCGGTGCGTCCACGCGTCGGTGGAGCGCGTGCTGACCCGCACCTCCACCGTATCCCCCAGCGCCCCCTCCAGCCGCCTCGCCAGCACCGGCAGCCAGGTCCACTCCGCGGCCCAGTGGGCGACGTCGACCAGGGCGGGACCCTCGTGCTCGAGGAACTCCGTCGCCGGGTGGTGGCGCAGGTCGCTCGTGACGTAGACATCGGCGTCGGTGCCGCGCACGGTGTCGAGCAGGAAGTCGCCCGCTCCCCCGCACAGCGCCACGCGGCGTACGGGACGGTCGAGGTCGCCGGCGACCCGCACGCCGTGGGCGGTGCCCGGCAGCGCCTCCGCGACCCGCTCGGCGAAGGCGCGGAGAGTGGTCGTCTCCACGTCGCCGATCCGACCGGTGCCGGTGGTCCCGATCCGCGGGTCGGCCAGCTCGAGCACGTCGTAGGCGGGCTCCTCGTAGGGGTGCGCGGCCAGCATCGCCCGCACGACGTGGGCCCGCCGACCGCGCGGGAAGACCACCTCGATCCGCACCTCGTCGACGCGCTCGGCCTCGCCCACGGCGCCGATCGTCGGGTCGGCGCCGGGCAACGGACGGAAGCGCCCCTCCCCGGCGACCGTGAACGAGGCGTGGTCGTAGTCGCCGATCTCACCCGCGCCGGCACCGGCCAGCGCCGCGCGCATCCCGTCGGCGTCGTCGGCCGGCACCATCACGCCCAGCTTGTCGACGGCCGGCAGCGGTGCCGGGAGGATCGGCCGCGCGTCACGCAGCCCCAGGGCCAGCGCCATCGCCTCGGACACGCCGCCCTCGGCCTGGTCGGCGTTGGTGTGGGCGGCCAGCAGCGCGCAGCCCGCCCCCGCGAGCGTCATGGACGTGCGGCCCTTGGGTGTCTGACTCGTGAAGCCGTGCACGCCCTTGAGGTAGAGCGGGTGGTGGGTCAGCAGCAGGTCGGCGTCCCAGTCCGCAGCCTCCTGCGCCACGAGCGGTGCGGGATCCACGGCGAGCAGGATCCGGCGTACGGGCTGGTCGAGGTCGCCGTGCACGAGACCGACCCGGTCCCAGCCCTCGGCGGTGCCGGGCGGGTACCACCCGTGCACCAGGTCGACGACGGATCGCAGCGTGGGCTCGGCCATGGCGGCGAGGGTAGCGGCCTAGGCTCGCGGCATGTCCGCCCAGAACTCAGTCGTGAAGATCAACGCCATCACCGTGCCGCCGCAGGCGGGCCCCGAGCTGGAGAAGCGGTTCGCCGCCCGTGCCCACACCGTCGACGGCGCCGACGGCTTCCTCGGCTTCCAGCTGCTGCGGCCCGTCGCCGGCGACGACCGCTACTTCGTCGTCACGCACTGGCGCGACGAGGAGTCTTTCGCCGCCTGGCGCGACGGCGACGCCCGCGCGGCCCACGCGGGCCCGGCGGGTGCCGAGGGCGAGCAGCGCAAGCCGGTCTCCAGCGGCGCGGACCTGCTGGAGTTCGAGGTCGTGCTCGACGTCAAGCCCTCCTGACGGAGTGGAGCACCGCGCCTCCTTCCGCCGGGGCCTGCGGCTGGGGCTCCCCTTCGCGGCGGTCGGGTTCTTCCTCAGCGTCTCCTTCGGGGTGCTGGCCCGACAGGCGGGGTTCAGCGTCGCCCAGGCCAGCGTCACCGCGATGATCGTGTTCGCCGGCTCCGCACAGTTCGCCGCGCTGTCCGTCGTCACCGCTGGTGGCGGCATCCCCGCGGCCCTGACCGCGGGGAGCCTGATGAACGCCCGGTTCCTGGCCATGGGCATCGCCCTGGCGCCGTCGCTGCCCGGTGGCCCGTGGCGACGCGCGGCGCAGGGGCAGACCGTCGTGGACTCCTCGTGGGCGCTCGCCCATCGTGGTGACGGCACCTTCGACCGGTGGTTGCTGTTCGGCACGACGCTCCCGCAGTACGTCGCGTGGACGCTCGGGTCCGTCGTCGGCGCGGTCTCGGGCGACCTGCTCGGTGACACCGACCGGCTGGGGCTGGACGCGATCTACCCGGTCTTCTTCCTGTCGTTGCTGATCGCGGAGCTGCGGGACCGCACGTCGCGCCTGGTCGCTCTCACCGGTGCCCTGGTCGCGCTGGCCCTCGTGCCGCTCGCGCCACCGGGCATCCCGATCCTGGCCGCCAGCGCCGTCGCGCTCGTCGGCGTGGTGCGGAGGGCCGGGTGAGGCACGGGTGACGTTGACCTACGCGCAGGTCTGGTGGCTCATCCTCGGCCTCGCCGCCCTGACCGCGCTCATCAAGGCGGCCGGCCCGGTGCTCCTGGGTGGCCGGGCGCTGCCGCCACCGGTGACGCGGGTGATCGTCCTCATGGCGCCGACCCTCCTCAGCGCGCTCGTGGTCACCTCGGTGCTGGCCGCCGGCCGGTCGTGGTCGGTGGGGGCGCACACCGTGGGGGTCGCCGTGGCGGCGCTGATGCTGTGGCGCAGGTGCCCGCTCGTGCTGAGCGTGCTCGTCGCCGTGCTCGTCACCGCCGGGCTCCGCGCGCTGTGACTCAGAGGCGGTAGACAGCCCTCGCGTTGTCCCGGAACACCTTGCGCAGCAGGTCGGGTCCGCCGTCGGCCAGCAGGTCGGCGAGCGCACCGACCACGACGCCGTACGACGCCACGGACTTGTCCATGGGGTAGTTCGACCCGAACAGCAGCCGGTCGGGGCCGAAGACCTGGGTGGTGTGCTCCACGAGCGGGGCGACCCGTTCGGCGAGCTGCTGACGGGTCAGTCCGCGCTCCCGGTGACCCAGGGTCGGGAACGCCAGCCCGGAGTGCTTGGCCACGACGTTGGGGCAGGATCCGGCGAGAGCGGCGAGGTCGTCGCGCCACCGGGCGAGCAGGTCACGGCGCTCGCCCTCGCTCCGCGCGGTGGACCTGCCCATCGGGCCGCACACGCCCACGGGCGGGGCGTAGTGGTCGAGCACGATCGTGGTCTCGGGGTGCTCCTGCGCCAGGGTCACCACCTCCGGGAGCTGGTGGGAGTAGACGTAGGCGTCGAAGGTCAGACCACGCTCGGCGACCGCGGCGAACCCGCGCAGGAAGGACGACGACGTCATCACGCCCGGCTCGTCGATCCAGTCCATGACGCCGCGGTCGGGGTGCCACGTCGTCATGAACCGGATACCGCGGAACCGCTCGCTGGCCCGTGCGTGGGCGTCGAGCTGCGCGCCGAAGCCCGGGTCACGCGGGTCGGCCGTGCCCACGACGGCAGCGAGCTCCGGGCGACCCGGGCCCCCGAAGGGCAGGGTCTCGAGCCACGCGGTCTCCTCGGACGGGTCCGGCCCGTGCCACCCGGCCTGCACGTGCACGGCCGCCTCCACGGGCACCCCCACCGCCTCCACGGTCTCTGCCGCGTCGCGGGCGTAGTCCTCGGGAAGGTAGGGCTGGGCCACGTGCTCGGCGGTGAGGACCAGCTCCCGCTTGGCCTGCGGCAGCAGGACGGGCAGCAGCCGCTCGAAGAGCCGGGGCGCTCGACGGTAGAGCGGCGCCAGCCGCGACGCCTCCCGCGGCGTCGTGAAGGGGTCCCACTGGTGGATGTGGGTGTCGACGATCGCCGGCACGACGCCCTGCAGGGACGTGGTCAACGGGTCGGCCACGCGGATCCTCCTGTCCTGTCCCCGGCCGGGGACCGCGGGGCCCATTCCACCCGACGACCGCGTCGCCGCAGGATCAGTTCACCTGCCGGTCACGGCCCTCCCAGTACGGCGCGCGGAGCTTGAACTTCTGCAGCTTGCCGGTCGCGGTGCGGGCCAGCTCGTCACGGAACTCGATCGAGGTCGGGGCCTTGTAGCCGGCCGCCTTGTCCTTGCACCACGCGATCAGCTCGGCCTCGGTCGCCTCCGCCCCGGGTGCGAGGACCACCAGCGCCTTGATCGTCTCGCCCCACTTCTCGCTGGGCACGCCGATGACGGCGACCTCGGAGACGGCCGGGTGGGAGAACAGCACGTCCTCCACCTCGATGGAGGAGACGTTCTCGCCGCCGGTGATGATCACGTCCTTCTTGCGGTCGCTGATCGTCAAGTAGCCGTCCTCGCCGATGGTGCCGCCGTCGCCGGTGTGGAACCAGCCGCCGGCCAGCGCCCGCGCGGACTCCTCGGGCTGGTCCCAGTAGCCCTCGAGCACCACGTTGGAGCGCGCCAGCACCTCGCCACCCTCGTTCTCGCCGTCGGCCTCGGAGATGGAGAGGCGTACGCCGAGCGCAGGCGCCCCGGCGCGGGTCAGCAGTCCTGCCCGCTCCTCGGCCGGCAGGTGGTCCCACTCGGCGCGGGTGCGGTTGAAGGTCAGCAGCGGGCTGGTCTCGGTGAGGCCGTAGATCTGGATGAACTCCCACCCGAGCTCCTCCTGCACGCGCACGACGGTCTTCGTCGGCGGCGGCGCACCGGCCATGATGATCCGCACCCGGTCGCGGCCCGGGATCTCACCCTCCCAGTCCTGGGCGGCCTCCAGCACCGCCGCGGCGACGGCCGGGGCGGCGCACATGACCGTCACCCCGTGCTCGGCGACCCGGCGCAGGATCTCCGCGCCGTCGACCTTGCGCAGCACGACGTGCTTGGCGCCCAACCCGGTCATGGCGAAGGGCATGCCCCAGCCGTTGGCGTGGAACATCGGCAGCGTGTGCAGGTAGACGTCGCGGTCGGAGACCTGCGCGTGCATCGCGAAGGTCACCGCGTTGACCCAGATGTTGCGGTGCGTGATCTGGACGCCCTTGGGCCGTGCGGTGGTGCCGGAGGTGTAGTTGATGCACGCCGTGGCGTTCTCGTCCGGCTCCCACGGCCGCGGCACCGAGCCCTCGGGGGCGTAGATCAGGTCGTCGTCACCGATGACGAAGCGGTGCTCGGCCGTCACGTCGGCCAGCGCCTCGTCGAGCTCGGGATCGACGATCAGCACCCGGGCCCCGGAGTGCTCGACGATGTAGCGCACCTCATCGGGACGCAGCCGGAAGTTCACCGGCACCAGCACCCGGCCGTAGGCCGAGACCCCGAAGAACGACGTCAGCAGGCGTGCCGAGTTGTGCGAGACCACCGCGACCCGCTCCCCCACCTCGATCCCGAGCTCGTCGAGCCGGGCCGCCTGGCGCGCCGCGAGCGAGGCCATCTCGGCGTAGGTCAGCTCGCCCTTGGTGCCCAGCGGCGCCGCCGGCTGGTCGGGCTCGTCCACGACACCGGTGCGGTCGCCGTAGACGGTGAGCGCTCGCTCGATGAAGTCGGACACGCTGAACGGGACGATCACGACGGGCTCCTTGCGGTCGGCGGAGGGTCAGCGGGGTGTGACGCCCGCCACCCTAGGCCGCTTGCGGTTGGCCCCCGGCTGCCGTGCCGCTCGTCGTCGCCGAGCGGCAGGAGCGTGCGACGAGTGGCCCTGCTCACGGCCGGAACCGGGACGTCCGGCACCGCCGCCCGTACCCTGGGTACGACGCCCACGACCCTGCGAGGCCATCATCACCGCCCCGACGCGCCCGACCAGCCCGGCCAGCCCGGCCAGTACGGCCAGCACCGCCGGCACGACCCCCGGTGCTGCCCTGGTGTGGGCACGCGCCGCCGTGCTCGGTGGGGCCATGGCACTGGTCGGCGGTGTCTCGCACACCTCCGCGGGCGGGCTGCTGCCGCACGTCGCCGTCACGGCGCTCGTGGTGCTGGGCTGCGTGGCCCTGTCCGCGGTGTTCCTCACCGGACCGGCCAGCCCGCTGCGGGTCGTCGCCCTGCTCGTGGGCGGTCAGACGGGCGTGCACGTCGCCCTGACCCTGGCCGCCGGTCACGTCGGTGACGCGGCCACGACCGTGCCGTTGCGCTCGGGCAGCCCGCTGACCCCGGCGTCGGTCGACGGGCGCCGCGTGGGCTCCCTCATGGAGCAGACCACCGCCCCGGCCGCGGCCACCCCGGGCGTGGACGCCTCGTTGCTGGCCCACCTGCAGGGGCAGGGTCTGGGCATGCTGGCCGCGCACACCGCCGCAGCCATCGCGCTCGGCCTCTGGCTGGCCCTGGGCGAGAAGGCGCTGTGGCGGGTCCTGCTGCTCGCGGCACAGGGCGCCTTCCGCGCCCTGACCCGGCCCCGCTGCCTGCAGGACCTCCTGGCCACGGTCACCGGCCCCCGCCCCTCTCGCCTGCCCGTCCGACCCCGGGTGACCCGGCCGGCCGGGCTGCGCCACCACAGCGTCGTACCCCACCGCGGGCCACCGGCCCTCCTCGCCTCCTGATCCACGGCTCCCCCGGCACCTGACCGGGAGGGGCCTCCCCCGCGCCGTCGCGGCGCACCCAGAGACGAGGAAGAACCACTCATGCACACCCTGATCACGCGGCCCGCCCGGGCCCTCGGCCTGTCCGCTGCCGCTGTCCTGCTCGTCGGCGGCCTCGCCGCCTGCGGCGAGGAGTCCGACTCCGGCACCGCCACGGACGGGACGTCCGCCACCGGCTCCGGCACCGCCACGACCGACGCGGCGTCGTCGCTCGTCGTCGGTGACCCCTGGGTCCGCGCCACCGCGGGCACCGAGGACACCTCGATGACGGCGGCCTTCATGACCATCGACAACACCGGTGACGAGGACGTCACGTTGGTCGGCGCCTCGAGCGAGGTCGCCGGGATGGTCGAGATCCACGAGATGCTCATGGTCGACGGCGCGATGGCGATGCAGGCCATGGACGCCGGTCTGGTCATCGAGGCCGGACGCGGCAAGGTCCTCGAGCCCGGCGGCTACCACGTGATGCTCATGGACGTGCAGACCGAGCTCGCCCCCGGCGACGAGGTCGCGCTCACCCTCGAGTTCTCCGACGGCTCCACCGAGGACCTCACCGTCCCGGTCAAGGAGTTCACCGAGGAGGAGGGCCACTACCACGAGCCCGGCACCGACGAGGACCACTCGCACGGCGACGAGGACGAGATGGACTCCGACGACAAGCACGGGGACGAGGAGTCCTCGGACCACTCCCATTGATGCCCGACCCCAGCAGCCCCCGGATCGGTCGACGGATCAGTCGACGGGGACTCCTGGGCTACGCCGGCACGACCGGGCTCGGCGCCGCAGCCGGCGCCGGCCTGGTCGTGGCCGCGGGCGGGGACTCCCCCGCCCCGGCCGTCCCCGGCCCCCAGGCCCCCGGCGCCACCGTGTCCCCCTGGGGTGCACACCAGCCGGGCGTCGCCCAGCACCCCCCGGCGGTCACGGAGGTCGTCGCGCTCGACCTGCGTGACGAGGTCGACCGCGCAGCGCTCGGGCGCCTGATGCGGGTCTGGACCGGGGACGTCGAGGCGTTGACCTCCGGGCGCGGAGCCCCCGGCGACCCGGCGCCCTGGCTCTCGGCCCCCGCCGCCGACCTCACCATCACCGTGGGCGTCGGCCCGGGTGCGCTCGGTCCCGAGCGCTTCGGCCAGGGCCCCACCGGCTTCGCCGAGATCCCGCCGATGACCCACGACCGCCTCGAGGAGCGCTGGTCCGGCGGCGACCTCTGCGTCACCGTCGCCGGACGTGACGGCACCACCGTCGCCCACGCCGTACGCCGGATGGTGGCCGACGCCGAGCCGTTCGCGCGCCTGCGGTGGCGACAGGTCGGCTCCTGGAACGGCACGGACCCCGAGGGTCGCCCGCAGACCGGGCGCAACCTCTTCGGCCAGGTCGACGGGTCGGGCAACCCCCGTCCCGGCACCGAGCTCTTCGACAGCACCGTGTGGATCCGCGAGGGCCGCTGGGCCGGCGCCACCACGATGGTGCTGCGCCGGATCCGGATGGACCTCGACACCTGGGACGAGCTGACCCGCGACGAGCAGGAGCGCTCCGTGGGCCGCCGGCTGACCGACGGCGCCCCGCTCACCGGCGGGGAGGAGCTCGACGACCTCGACCTGACCGCCGAGTCCCAGGGCCGGCTGGTCGTGCCCCGCGACGCCCACTCGCGGCGCTCGCACCCGAGCCTGCACGGCGGTCGCCGGATCTTCCGCAAGGGCGCCAACTACACCCGGAAGGTCGACACGCCCCGCGGCGCGCGGGTGGAGAGCGGCCTGCTGTTCGCCAGCTACCAGGCCGACCTGAGCGACCAGTTCGTGCCGCTGCAGCGTTCCCTCGACGAGCTCGACCAGCTCAACGAGTGGACCACTGCCATCGGGTCGGCGGTCTTCGTGGTGCTGCCCGGGTTCGAGGACGGCTCGTGGCTCGGGGAGTCGCTGCTCACCTGAGCCCCGCCGCCGCACGCTGCGGGCTGGGGGCTGCGGGCTGCGGGCTGCGGGCTGCGGGCTGCGGGCTGTGGCTACAGCGCGCCCGCCCCGTCCAGCACGAGGAGCAGGCCGAACAGCGCGAAGAGCGCGGCCGCGCCGTACCGGATGGTGCGCTCGGGCAGCTTGCGGCCCAGCACCGCACCCACGCCGATGGCCAGGGCGTCGGCGGCGACCATGCCGACGGTGCTGCCGATCCAGGTGCCCAGCCAGCCCTCCTGGGTGGCCAGGGTGATGGTGGCGAGCATCGTCTTGTCGCCGAGCTCGGCGAGGAAGAACGCGACACCCACCGCGACGATGGCCATGCCGGTGCTGCGGCGCGCCTTGTCGGCCTCCTCCTCGGTGAGCTCGTCACCGCGCAGCGTCCACAGCGCGAAGCCGAGGAACGCGACGCCGGCGACCACCGAGATCGCGCCCTGGTGGTCGGCGAACGTGTCGCCGACCCAGTAGCCGATCCCGACCGAGGCCAGGTGGACGAGCGCGGTCGCGACCGTGATGCCGATGAGCACGTCGCGCGCGCGGTAGCGCGCGGCGAAGGTCATCGCCATCAGCTGGGACTTGTCGCCGAGCTCGGCGATGAAGATGACCGCGGTGCTCAGCAGGAAGGCGTACATCGAAGGTGTCCTCTCGTGCCCGGCCTCGGGGCGACCTGGGGACGCGCCTCCGGCCGGGCGCATCTGGGGTGCGTGATCCGGCCGAAAGTCTCGTCCGCCACCGGAGGTGGCCTGCCGTGCCGGGCGCCCGGCGGACCGGGCAGCCAGTGTGTCGACACGGCTGTTGGGGACTACTCCCTCTCGTGGGCACGACCTTACAGGCCCCGGCCCGCGGGGCACGCATGGGTGGCGCTCGGGTGGGCGCAGAGGGGATCGAACCCCCGACCACCTCGTTGTAAGCGAGGTGCTCTACCGCTGAGCTATACGCCCGTGCGAGGCAGGACCCTACCGAGGGCGGGGCCCGGCCGCGGAAACGACGTGCCCCTGAAATGAGTCGAACCGCTGGCGTCTCGGGTCACCAGCGGTTCGACGTGCCCTACGGTACGTGGTCGATCCGCGAAAACCCCGTGCTGCAAGGGAAAAACCCGGATCCGGTCCAGACCATCACGCCACCGGACGGTGCCGGACGGTGTCGTCGCGCCTCAGACGGCGTCGGCGAGCTGGCGCAGGTGCTCGTCGAGGTCGCGTCCCTCGGGCATCGCGTTGTGCACGGCCCACCGGATCGCCCCCTCGCGGTCCACGACGTAGGAGGAGCGGCGCGGGCAGCCGTTGCGCTCGTCGAAGACGTCGTAGGCGCGCGAGACCTCCCCGTGCGGCCAGAAGTCCGAGAGCAGCGGGAAGTTCAGACCGTCGGCGTCGGCGAACGCACGCAGCGCGAACATCGGGTCGCACGAGATCGCCAGGACCTCGGTGTCGAAGGTCATGAAGTCCGCGAGCCGG
>Ga0208834_100419_pt1 | contig 13817 bp, 11 predicted proteins | sample DeeseametaMP1787_FD_184182 | JGI IMG/M metagenome (GOLD analysis project Ga0208834, IMG submission 184182) | Marine microbial communities from the Deep Pacific Ocean - MP1787 (SPAdes) | ecosystem: Environmental > Aquatic > Marine > Oceanic | place: North Pacific Ocean | collected 2011-05-03 | reverse complement strand
AATAACCACGATACACACTGTCATAATACATTTGTCCCAATATCTTGGGCTTAGAAAACCAAGAAAGAAAGTACAAAAAGCTACCAATATAGTAGTGTTTGTTTTTTTTCCACTTGCAAAATAAGTAATAAAAATAACTATGGCAATAACTAGTGGCCAGGGCAAATCAACTATAGTATTTTTCATTGATGTGTATAAACCAAGTAAAAAATTATTTATTCCATCAAAAAACATTCCATAATTTTCAATTAACCAATCAAAACCCGCATTTAGTGGTTGCATTAATGGAAAATCAAGCCACTTAGGCCAGTCATCTAACCAAGAGAAATCTTTAAATATATCTGTGTAATGTTCAGGCTTGTATCTAGGTCTAGCTGATCGATAGCTAATTATAATAACAAATATAAAAATTACAGAGTAAATAAAAAGTTTTAAATAATTTTTATATTTTTTCATTTTTTTTGCTTATAAAAACCAAGAGCCCTTTTCAGGGCTCTTGATAAAATTATTTATTATTACAAATTAAAGCGCAGCTTTAACTTTTTTTGCAACATCGCTAGGAACCCATTTTGTCCATGCTTTAGATCCCTTTAAGAAGTCTTTAGCAGTTGCTTCAAGATCACCATCTGCTTCCATATAGAAACCAAGTGATTTGTTAACATCAGCTGTTGGTACTGAATACTTTTTGATAAAATCAATGATCGGCTTGTTTGCTGGATCGTTTGCAAATTTGGTTGTTGCAGATTTTGTTAAAGCCATATCCACGTAAGCAGATACACATGTGTCTTTAAAAACATCTGGACCATTTGCTTTAATGTCTTCTACCACTACCATCATTTCAGCCCAACAAGCGCTGTCGTATGCAGGTTCTTTAAGCTGAACTAGATCTACTTTGCCCATTAAACCTGTTGGTGTCCAATAGTATGTAAATACTGGTTTTCCTTTTTTAAATCCACCAGCAATCGCAGCATCTAGTGCTCCACTAGAACCTGGATCAAAGTTAGTATAGAATTCTTCTAGACCATACACTTTGTGCTTCACTAAGTTAATAGTGTAGCAAGTCCATCCTGAAATACAGCTTGTCATTCTGCCTTTTCCAGGTTCTTCAGGATCAGCAAATAGTTTTGCTATCTCTGCACTTTTCATGTCGTCAACATGTTTTAAATTGTATTTGTCAGAAGTTGCTTTATCTACATAGAATCCTTGAGTAGATGAAGGAGTATTAGTACCAAGTTCTACAATAGTGCCTTTCGCTATTTCTTCTTCAAACTTTTTAACAATATTATCTCTCCAAACTTCCGTAATAATGTCAAGCTGCCCATCATAGTGAGCGGCCATTATTGGACTCGTGCTACCTTTTGTGACTTCTACTTCGCAGCCATATCCTTTTTCAAGAATAAAACTGACAATAGCAGTGTGTACGTTAGCACTATCCCAGTCAAAATCTCCCAAATGCACCTTGCAAGCAGCATTAGCACTAGTTGTACCTAAAGCCATTACCCCTGCAAATACAAATGAAAGTACTAGGTTTCTTAGAAATTTCATGAAATTTCCTCCCTTTTATTAGTTTAAACTGTCGCTATTACAACGCGAAACTGTCTAGAACACAACCCTTAAGTAGCCAGAAATAGTTCATGGATAAGAGTACTTTTTTCAATTTATAAAAAATTGATTCAATTATTAATTGAATTGAAAATTTAGTAAAATAAAATAACTATATTGTCTATGACAACAGCTATTTCAAAAGTTTCAGCAAATGGTTCTTCATTAGATGTTGAATGGAGTGATGGAGAAAAAAGTAGTTTTAATTTTTTATGGCTTAGAGATAACTGCCCTTCAGAAATTCATAAAACTGCAAGAGAAAGAACATTTAATATTCTTAATATTTCAGAAAATATAGCGCCTGAAAGCTTTAAAATATCAGAAGATGGAAAATTAGAAGTTAAATGGAATGAAGACAGACATGTAAGTTATTACGAACCATCCTGGTTAAGAAAAAATTGTTACACCATAAAAAGAAAAAAAGCTTATGTTTCACCTTATATTTTATGGGACAAGACATTAAATTCTCAAATGTCTGAAATACAAATTAATTATGAAGTGGTAATGGAAAATGAAGAAGGTTTAATTAAATGGCTGGAATTACTTCATTATTATGGAATTGCAATAATTAAAAATGCTCCTACCGAAAAAAAATCTGCATTAAAAATACTAAATAAGATTAGTCATACAAGACAAACATTTTTCGATACTCCTTTTGAAGTTATTAATATTCCAAAACCGAACAATTCTGCGTATACGGCAGGCTCTTTACGCAATCACATGGATCTTCCTTACTTTGAAACTCCACCTGGATATCAATTTTTACACTGTCTCGTTAACGATGCTGAAGGAGGCAACTCATCAGCCGCGGATGGTTTTAAAATTGCTGATTATCTAAAACATAATGATAAAGAGATTTTTAATATTTTAAAAAGAATTCCAATAAAATTTGTTAATAAGGACTATACACAAAACAAAATTAGAGTCTTTCATGCTCCTGCAATAACTTTGACTAAGGATGGTGATTATAACGATATACGTTTTAGTATGACCTATATGGGAGTGATAGATTGTTCTTCCGAGGATATAAAACCTTTTTACAAGGCTCATTATAAATTTGCAAAACTAATACATAGTGAAAAATTTAATATTAAGTTTAGATTAGAGCCTGGTGATATTTTTTGTTTTAATAATCGACGCATTCTTCATGGAAGAACAGAGTTCAACCCTAATTCGGGTAATCGTCATCTTCAAGGTTACTATATTGACCGCGATGAAATAATTAGTAGATTAAATTATTTAAAAAAAATTGATCCGTCTCTTTTATAGATTTTCAAATATTAAGTTCTTATTATCTTTATATTTTTTAAAAAGCCTTTTGCTTTTTATAGTGTAATAAAAAGTTGGTTTTTTTATGATTTTTAGACTATTGCTAGACAAAAATTTTTTTTCAAGAACTAGGAATTTAACATGAGGCAATTTAGATTTTAATTTTATTTTTTTTAAATCAGCCGTTGAAGAGAATAACAATCCTAAAGATAGTTTTTTATTTAATTTATATAAATCAATTATATTTTTTTCTTTAAAAGAAATTATTCCACATTTCTTTATTTTTTTAGTTAATTTTATTAAATTGAGTAAAATATTTTTACTAAATATTGGTTTTATTTCGAGAAGCAATGAATATTTATTTTTGGAAGCTTTTAATAAATCTTTAAGTAGTGGGATTTCGGCTTTATTTTTTTTGCTTACCCTCTTTAGTTCAGAAAAATTAATATCTTTTATATTTTTATTTAACTTAAATTTACTTTTTATATTAAAGTCGTGAAAACAGACTAATTGATTATCTTTTGTAGAATGTAAATCAGTTTCTATACCGTATTTTTTTTTAAATGAATATCTAAACCCTGGAAGAGTATTTTCTTTAAAATTTTTTTTGGCTAATCCTCTGTGAATGTAATGTGTAACCATCTAATACTTAGAAACAGGTTGAAGCATTTTTAATACTTTTTTGTGTATTTTTACATTTGAACTGACAACTATATTACCAGCAATTTTTGGATCTTTATTATTCCAAGTCGTAATGTATCCACCAGCATTTTTTATTAAAGGTATCATGGGAAGTATATCCCAGATTTTATTTGAGCATTGTATTACTACATCTAATTTTCCTTCACATAATTGACAATAACTTAGTGCGTCAGAACAAGGATATCTCATTAAATTAATTAATTTAGGAATTTTCAGTTGTTTTTTCAAAGACAACCAACCAAAAAAACTTCCTGCCATTTTTGCATTATTAAATGAAGTTAATTTTAAAACTGTAAGTCTTTTAAATTTGTTGTTTTCTACTAAATAAGATGAACGATTAGCTCCAGTAATATAGTATTTTTTTAACATTGGAAAATTTACCAATCCTAGAGTTGGGGTATTTTTATAATTTACGCTTACCAAGTTGCTCCAGGTAGGACTTCCTATAATAAAAGATCTTGTTCCATCAATTGGGTCAATTGTCCAAGAAAAGCTACTTTTTGTTTTTTTTACTTTGAATTCTTCTCCAATAATTCCATCATTAGGAAATTTTTTTGAAATTTCAGATCTTAAAAATAATTCTAATGATCTATCGATATTAGTCACTGGGTCAAAGTTACTTTTCTTTTTTGATTTATTATTAAGTTTAAATTTACCTTTTAATTTACTGAAATATAATTTGTTAATTTTTTTTGGTAAGGAATTTAAAAAATTAAAGTAAACTAACTGATCTTTCTTACTAATTTCGTTCATGAATGGAAATAAATTTACTTATCAGCCAACTTTATCCAAGTGGATTTAAGCTGAAGATAAGTATCCAGAGCATGATAAGAATTATCTCGGCCAATCCCTGACTGTTTAAATCCTCCAGCTGGCACAGTTAAATCAGCTTCATCATAATTATTGACAAAAATTGAACCTGCTTTTATTCTTTTTGCCATTAAATGAGCTTTGTTTATGTCTCTTGTCCAAACCGCAGCTGCTAAACCATAACTAGTATCATTGGCTATTTTAAGAGCTTCTTCTGCACTTTTAAAAGTAATGCTAGATAAAACAGGTCCAAAAATTTCTTCTTGAGCAATCTTCATATTGTTTTTTACGTTATCGAATACAGTTGGTTCGTAATAATAACCTCCGGTGTTTTTCAACATAATATTTCCACCTGTGGCAACTTTAGCTCCTTCGTTTTTTCCTTGCTCAACATATCCGTGAATTTTATCTAACTGAGTTTTATCAACGATCGCTCCCATGAATGAAGAGGGATCCCAAGGATCTCCGGGCATCATCTTTTTACTTTCTTTTACTACTTTTTCGACAAATTCCTCTTTAATTGAATCTTGAACGATTAATCTAGAGGCTGCAGTACATACTTCACCTTGATTTCCAAAAATAGCTTTGGCAGACACTTTAACTATTGTATCGAGGTTTTCGCAATCAGCAAAAATTACGTTTGGAGATTTGCCTCCACATTCAAGTTGAACTCTCTTCATATTGCTTTGACCAGAATATCCTAAAATTTTTTTTCCTACTTCTCCAGAGCCGGTAAAAGCCACACAGTCAACATCATTATGAAGCGCAAGAGCTTTTCCTGTGATGGGACCATCACCTGGCAAAACATTAAATACTCCTTCTGGCAATCCTGCCTCAGCAAGTAATTCGGCCATTCTAATTGCGGTCAATGGAGATTGTTCTGCAGGTTTTAGTATAAGACTATTGCCTGTAACTAGTGCTGGACCTACTTTCCAAGCAGCCATCATCAAAGGATAGTTCCACGGCACGATTGCTACAACAACTCCAATCGGTTCCTTAGTAATTAAAGCAAGGGAATTATATGGTGTCGGCGCAATATCATCATAAACTTTATCAATAATTTCTCCATACCATCTAACATTTTTTATACTACCTGGAACGTCAGCAGTATAAGTATCGTTTATTGTTTTTCCCACATCTAACGTATCCAAAACAGCAAGTTCTAAACCATTTTTTTTTAATAATTCTGCAAATTTCAAAATAACTTTTTTTCTGTGCGCGGGAGCTGACCTTGACCAAACGCCAGATTCAAATGTTTTTCTTGCAACAGCAACTGCTTTGTTAACGTCTTCGGGTTGGGAAAAAGTAACTTTGTTAATTAATTTGCCATCAATTGGGCTTATATTGTCGAAAGTTTTTTCAGTTATGCTGTTAGAATATTTTCCATCAATAAATAGTTGTGATGGACACGACAAATTCTTTTTTGCTTTTTCAATTATTTCTTTTGTAAGCGCTTCTGGCATAATAGACTTAAATCATAATCTGAATTAGTTATCAATTATATTTCTGCTCCTTTAGTCTCAGGTTCTGAATCAATCAATTCCGCAGGAAACCCATCTGCTCGCAAATTAGTATTGTATGCATCCTCTAACCTTTTAACAATCATTGATGACCATGCTCGTGGTCCATATTTCTTTTTTCCTTCTCGAAATATATTGAGAACGATCGGTGATATTTCAAGCTGTACACCACTTTTCTTAGACAGGTTGTTAAAAAGACTCATATCCTTCACAACTAAATCCATCGTAAAGTTAATGTTATAAGAACCATTCAAAATAACCTGGCTTTCTGTTTCATGTACAAAAGAATTGCCAGAGGAAATTTTTATTGCTTCATAAGTAGTTTTAAGATCCATATTAGCCTTTTTTGCAATAGTTAGAGCCTCGCCAACGGCAACTAAATGAACAGATGCTAAATAATTAGTAACGACTTTTAAAATCGAAGCTGATCCTAAATCCCCTGTATGAAGTATCTTTTTTCCCATTATAGTTAAAGCTGGTAATATTTTTTCAAATGCTTCTCGTTTACCTCCAACAAAAATCGAAATATTACCTGTTGCTGCCCGGTGACATCCACCACTTACAGGACCGTCAAGAGGTATCGCTCCTTTACTTTTAACTAATTCACCTATTCTTTTTACCTCGGATTCATCTGTTGTACTCATTTCAAGCCAAATTTTATTTTTTGAAAGTCCATCAATAACACCTTCCTCTGATTCCATAACTTTTGAACAAACTGTTGGGGATGGAAGACAGGTGATTACTAAATCAGTTTTTTGAGTTAACTCCTTTGGAGATTTAGCAACTTTTGCACCTTTTGAGGCAAAGCTTTCTGATAAAGATTCATCTAGATCCCTGACCATCAAATCAAACCCATTACGTAACAGACTGCCTGCCAATTTTCTGCCTACATTACCTAAACCTATAAAACCAATCTTCATTTTAACCTCCAATCATTTTTTCTCTAACATTGTAGAAATAGTGGATAAAAGACCATCTTTATCAATTCATTTTTTTGATTTTCTAAGTATTATCATATTAAGAAGACAAAACTAATTAATTAAATTCGAGGATCTGTTGTCCATGCATATAGTTGATAAAATTATAAATAATTATCAAACTAATAATGATCTTTATATTGGTGAGAAAGTTACGACATCCGATCATATGTTACAGACAGCCATGTTGGCAGAAAAAAATCATTCATCTAAATCGTTAATTTGTGCTTGTTTACTTCACGACTATGGTCATTTTGTTATTGAGGATCCAGATCTATTAGTTTTAAAATCATTGGATGGCAAACATGAAGAAGTAGGATTTGGCTTTTTAAAAGATTATTTCAGACAAGAAGTTACCGAACCTATTAAACTGCATGTTCAAGCAAAAAGATATCTCTGCCGAAATAAATCATATTATGATCTTTTGTCTGATGCCTCTAAAATTAGTTTAGAACTTCAGGGAGGAATAATGGACGATGAGGAAGTTCGAAAGTTTACTTCATTAAAGTTTTGTAAAGATGCAATAATGCTTAGAAAATATGATGATGATGGCAAAATACCTAATGTTAAAATGAAAAAAATTGATGATTACCGAGATTTAATTACTTCTCAATTGATAAATGAAAATGACCACAATAGGGTCATACCCAAAGCCATCTTATCTTAAAATTCCCGATTGGTTTCAGAAATGCAATAAATAAATTTTTATTCAACTAATAACATTAAATATCATTTACTCGTAAACAAGACACTAAATGATCCTTTTTAATTTCTGTGTTTAATAATGGAGTTTCTTTTTTACAATTTTCGTTAGCATAATTACAACGAGTATGAAATACACATCCTGAAGGAGGATTAATTGCACTTGGAATTTCTCCTTTTAAAACAATAGCATTTTGTTTTTTATTTGGATCTATAGATGGGATAGAGGATAAAAGTGCTTTAGTATAAGGATGTTTAGGATTAGAAAATAATTCACTTGTTGGTGCATGTTCTACAATCTCTCCTAAATACATCACAGCTACTTCATCACAAATATGCGCAACTACACTTAAATCATGACTGATATATAAATAGGTGAGGTCTAAATCTTTTTGCAAAGATATTAATAAATTCAATATATCAGCCTGAATAGATACATCTAATGCGGCAACACTTTCATCTGCAACAATAAATTGTGGTGAGCTTACTAAGGCTCTTGCTATTGAAATACGCTGTCTTTGTCCCCCAGAAAATGCATGGGGAAATCTTCTGAGATGTTCTAAATTTAATCGGCATTTATCAGCAATTTCTCTAACTCGCTTATCTGTTTCTTCTCTATTTTGTGTTATTCTCATCACTTCCAAAGGTTCTGCAATGATGTCTCGGACGGTCATACGAGGACTTAATGCGGCGTAAGGATCTTGAAATATTAGTTGTGCTTTTTTTCGATACTCCTTTAATTCGGTTTTAGAAATATTAGATAGATCAAATTGTTGTTTTCCATCATTAAAAATAACTTTACCCTGACTTATTGTATTTGCTGCAAGGATTGTTCTTCCTAGAGTAGTTTTTCCTGAACCCGACTCACCAACTAATCCTACAAAAGATCCTTTTTTAATATTTAATGAAACATTTTTGACTGCTCGAATTTTTTGTTTTTTTGATAAAAAATTTTCTTGAAAATAAAAATCAACCGAAATATTTTCAATCGTTATTAAATTTTGGTCACTGTTCATTAGTATTAACCTTAAAACATGCTACCGTATGTTTTTTTGCATATTCAGAAAGTGGTGGTACGGCATTATCACAAACCCCTGACTCAAATAATTTACATCTAGTGTGAAAAACACATCCTGTTGGTCTTTCAAGTGGACTTGGTATGTCACCTGGAATTGGTTTTAATGGCTTATCTAAATTATTTAAATCTGGAAGTGCTTCAATTAAACCTTGTGTATACGGGTGTTTTGGATTGGAGATAATTTCCCGTACTGGTCCGCTCTCAACAATAGTGCCTAAATACATCACAGCAACATAATCAACGGTCTGTGCAATTACGCTCAAATCATGGGTAATAAAAATAACTCCCATCTTATATTCAGCAACAATATTTTTAATTAAGTCGATCACTTGTGCTTGAATTGTTACATCGAGTGCAGTTGTGGGCTCATCTGCAAGCAAGAGTTTTGGCATGGTTGATAATGCCATTGCAATCATTGCTCGCTGACGCATACCTCCTGATAACTCAAATGCATATTGCTTAAATCTTTTATCAGCATCTGCAATACCCACTCTATCCAGCATGTCTATTGATATAGACTTAGCTTTTTCTTTTGAAATTTTTTTATGTAATAACAACACTTCAACCATTTGATCGCCAATAGAAATAGCAGGTGCAAAGCTAGCCATAGGCTCTTGAAATATCATGGATACTTTACCGCCTCTAATTACTTTTAAATCCTGATTTGTTTTGAATTTTAGGACGTCTTGTCCTTCAAGTACAATTTTGCTGTTATCTCCATAAACAGCATTATCAGCATTTAATTGCATAATTGATTTTGCCGTCACAGATTTTCCAGAACCCGACTCTCCTACCAATCCTAAGATTTGGCCTTCTTGTAATTCAAGAATGACATTATCTACAGCTAGTATTCTTCCCTCATCTGTATCAAACTCTACTTTCAGATTATGAATATTTAATAAGTCTGTCATTTTTTTAAAACTTTATATGGATCAGCTGAATCACGAAGGCCATCACCAACAAAAACAAAAGAAAGAACAAGAACTATAAAAAATATTACTGGAATAAAATACCATTGATAGTTGAGTAACACATCGGCTCTAGTTGCGTTTTGTAACAACACGCCAAGAGAATTTACGGGTTCGCGTAATCCTAGTCCAATGAAACTAAGAGCAGTTTCAGATAAAACCATGTAGGGAAAAGAGATAACTAGATCAACTATTATATAACTTGTAAAACTTGGTAATAGATGACGACTTATAATATGAGACGGAGAGGCTCCGCATAATTTAGCCGCTAATACATATTCCTGACTCCTCTCCGATAAGAGATGCGTTCTCACTCTCCTTGCAAGTGTAGGCCAACCAATTAACCCCAAAATAGAAGCTATAAAGAAAAAACGAGTCTCTGAACTCCATTCGGGAGGAGCAAATGAAGCTAAAACCATAAATAATGGAATTGGAGGTATTACACGCACAGTATCTGTTATCATCTGCATCACACCATCAATCCAGCCCCCAAAGTAGCCTGATATCCCTCCTATGATCAGGGCTAAAACAAACGCAATAAAGACTCCTATAGTCCCAACTGCTAATGATATATAAATTGCATGAAGCGTCCTTGAAAAGATATCTTTTCCTGCCTTATCCGTTCCAAATAAGTGTATACCGCCTGAGTCAATGCCAAAAAGATGTCTTTCAAAAGTAAATCCTGGAATTTTAAAATCAAATTTTTTCCCAGGTAAATTTACATTAAATGCTAATGCTTTATGCTTCCATCCTTTGGGGAAAAGATAAACATATCTTCTTTTCTCTTTCTCTTTATTTAATGTATAAACCCATCTAAAATTAGTGTCTTTTCCACGGTAACGTTCAAGCGTATATAAAAAAGGTCTTAAAGAAAAACCATTGTCATCCCAAAATAAGGGTATTTGAGGAGCTCCATGTTCATAATCTTTATCTCTTCCTGCAATCGTTGGATCATAAGGAGATAGAAAATCTGCAAAAACACCTAATAAAATCATGATTAATAAAAATAATCCCGCAATCATCGCTGACCGGTTGGAACGAAAACGTGCATAAATTAATTGAAATTGTGTAGCTGAAAAATAAGCTTCTTTTGCTTTAATATCTTTATGAATATTTTGAATTTTAGCTTCCACCCATTACTCCTTTTCTTATGCGAGGATCTATTACAGCTAGAAGAACATCTGTTAAAAAATTAAGCATTATAATTGTGCCTGTTAATAAAATAATTATGGCTCCAGCTAGTTGCTGATCATTAGTTCTCGCTAATGACTCCACTAATAAAGCTCCCGACTCTGTCAACATCAGAATTAATGCTACGATTGGAAGTTCATTGAAAATTCTATTCAAATCGAAACCTAATGAATTAATTACTGGACCTAAAGAATGTCTAGCTGGATATTTCCATAACAAAGTCATTCCGGAAATTCCTCTAGCTTTAGCTGCTACCACATAAAGTTTTTCATATTCATCAGAAATTAATGCTCGTACTGTCTGCAGAGCAAAAGCTGTTGCCGACCATCCTAAAATAAAAATTGGAAGCCATGCACGGCTAAGAAAGTTTTTAAATTTATCAAAGGACCAAGGGGCATTAACATATTCAGGGGTGAATAAACCCGTCATGGTGTCACCAAAATAAACGACTGAGAATAGCATAATCATTAAGGCTAGTAAAAAATTTGGCATGGCCAAACCAAGATAACTAATAAACTTCAGGGCATTGTCTAGTGATCGAAATTTTGTTGTGGCTGAAATTATTCCGACAGGAAGTGCTATGAGATAGGCAAAAAATAAAGATGTAAGACAAATACCAAGGGAAAGAAAAAATTTATCTTTCATTAAATCATTAATTCTCACACGCAATATACAACTATTTCCAAAGTCTCTTTTAATTACTATATTAGAAACCCATGTGGTCCATCTAACAAGAAAAGGTCTATCAAGCCCCAATCTTCTTTCTTCAGCCTCAATATCTTCAATAGTAATGTTCGATCCTTGGGTGTTTTTGAAAGCTAGGTAACGTTCCGCACAATTGGCTGGAACTAATTCCATTAGAGCAAAAACAATAAAACTGACAGCTAATAATGTGATGATAGCAAGAAATGCTCTTGTGATTATAAACTGAATAAAATTTATCATGACGCAATATAAGAGTAGTAATTATTTCAAGATGTTAACCACAAAAAAGAAAAGCGGCAACCGAAATTGCCGCTTTTCATAAACTTTAAGTATAATATCTACTACTCAGACATAAACCACTGTTGTGGTCTATATGGATACGTTCTGTAGTATTCATAAGATGCTGTTTTAAACTTTGTAAAGTTTTTCAACGCATTTCTATGATATACAGGATAAGGCGCCTTCACAGTACCAATGAAAAGAAGATTTCCAGTTAAATTTTTAACAAGATTAGCTCCTATTTTGTTTGATTCATCTGTGCCTGCAACCAATGATTGGAATGCATTAATATCCTCAATCATTTCCATTGCGAAAGCTGGCGGTTTAACACCTGAAGATCCATTACTATCAATATACTCTGCCCACAACATCGCGTTTCTGTGGCCAAAATAATTTTCGTATGGAGGAACAAACATTTCGTTAGTTCCCAAAACTATTGCAATGGGCTGACCTTTAATCCACACAGCAACATCTAATTTGTTTGCTGATTGTGCAGAACGATACTCATCTGGAGTAACTTCTTTAAAGTTAGTCTTAATTCCAACTTCATTCCAAGAACGAGCAACTAATTCAACTTCACCAACACCAATTCCTTGAGTAGCAAAGTTAATATTAAGAGCTAGAGCGTCTCCGTTAGGGAGCTTTCTAAATCCGTCACCATCTCTGTCTGCCATACCTACTGCATCAAGCAAAGAATTTGCTTTTGCTTGATCATATTTAATCATGTAATTTAACCATTTAGGGTCAACAAAGTCTGGTACTGGACTGAAGGCAACATACTGTTGTGCTTTACCCATTCCGTAGAATACCACATCATTGATCTCAGCACGGTTGATAGCTAATGACATTGCCTGACGGAAACGTATATCATTAAAAACTTTACGCTTTTCAAGATCTTCTGCAGTTACGTTAAAGCTAAATGTTCCTGATGAAATACCAGGTACTACATCTACAGAGTAATTACCTTTTTCTGCTCCATCCATTAGTTGCGGAACGGACTCAAGATTTAAAGACTGAGCTTTATACTCAGCTTCACCATTAACCAATTTAAGAATTCTCATCTCATTATCGTTAATGTATCTTTCATCTTGATAGTCAATATAAGGTAATTGATTACCCGCTGTGTCTACCATATAGAAATATGGGTTAGCAGCATATATTCTTCCTTCAGTTGTGTCTTCAATTGTAACAAAAGACTCCAAAGAAGGTTGAACTGCTGATGGAAGATTAGCTACTTTATCAGGAGTTGCAAGTAGTGGAGATGGCGTATCAGTCCAACAAGAGTTACCGTAGTAAGCCGTTAGAACTGCATAACCATTTTCAAAGCCAGCATCTTGAGCAAGCTTGTCAGCATTAGGATTAACATCTGGATGGAATTGTCCTAGATGATGTTTAGGTGCAAAACCAAGACAATAAGATGTAGCAAACATTGCTAATAATCCAGGCTTAGGAGCTGGTAGATTAAATCTAACAGTTTGTGCGTCAATAACATCAACTGTCATTTTTTTACCAGCAACCAAAAGATAGTCATATGGTTTTTCTCTAATTTTACTATCCATCATTAAATTATCATACCAAAACTTAACATCATCAGCCGTAAAGGGTGCTCCATCAGACCACTTATGACCTTTTCTTAGACTAAAAGTTAATTGCGTAAAATCATTATTCCACGAATATTCTTTGGCAACATTTGGAACAATTGTATTCAAATCATCCGAATATCTTACAAAATTTACATGACGAGTTGAAAGTAAATCAGATGTACCAGCCTCTGTTGCATTTGACAACATTCTAAAAGTTCCACCATAAGAACCTATAGCATCATATGGTACAACAACTAGTGGTTCATCAGGAATACGTTTTTTTACACCTGGCAAACTTTTGTTTCCAACTATCGTTTTATTAATACTTTTAATAGATGGATTTTCAGAAAATTTTAGCTTGCAATCTGCAGCTTTTTCAAATTCTGATAGTTCGTATTGTTGTGGATATTTTCCTCCGGCTACACCTTTCA
>Ga0208834_100413_pt1 | contig 13961 bp, 6 predicted proteins | sample DeeseametaMP1787_FD_184182 | JGI IMG/M metagenome (GOLD analysis project Ga0208834, IMG submission 184182) | Marine microbial communities from the Deep Pacific Ocean - MP1787 (SPAdes) | ecosystem: Environmental > Aquatic > Marine > Oceanic | place: North Pacific Ocean | collected 2011-05-03 | reverse complement strand
GGCGCGCCGCGGGGATGCGAGCGCGCTGGAGTAGCGATGTTCCAGGCCGCCGTAGCCGTCGGCGGTCACATTGTTCAGGAACAGGTAGCGGTCGCAGGGCAATTCGCCGAACAACGCGACCTGGGCATCACAGATGCGCGCAACGTCCGCAGCCAGTGCATCGGCATCGAAGCGCCCGGCGCCGGTCATCGCGAAGGCGTGAGGACGCCCGCCGGCGACGAACTCGACAATCTCGAACTCGCCCATCTCGACCGGGTGGTCGATCAGATCGTCGTAGTGCTCACAGCCGTAGCGGCCGAAGCCCCAGGGCTCGGCCTCCACAGGCCGCATCGATGTCGCCACCCGCCAGCGTCCGGTGACGGCGTTCGCGTCCGGCGCCATCAGATCGACGGTGCAGGGCACATGCTCCTGCCCGGCGACCCGCAGGCACAGCGACGTGGCATTGAAGAACCCGCGCTCGGAATCCAGATACGCCGTGCGCACCGAGGTGTCGAAGGCATGCACCTCCATCAACACCGTGAGCGGCCCGGTCGCAGGCGCTGCCCGCCAGCAATCCTTGTCGACCTGATCGACCTGCACGGGCTCGCCACCTGATTCGGCGACCAGCGTCAGCACGTTGCGGGCGAAATCCCGGACCAGGTAACTGCCGGGAATCCAAGCCGGCAGCGTCAGCCACTGCCCGGCTGGGTCCGGGTGCTGGATCGTCAGCGCAACGTGGAAGCGGTGGGCGGCCGGTTCAGCCGGCTCGATGCGATAGTGCAGTGGAGTCAATGGATGCGGATTGGTCGAAATGCCCGCGTAGTCTAGGGAACCTCTGGTTGAATCGCACGAGCGCCACCACTGGTGGATGCAGCCGACTCACGTTTGAACCGCGACCAGCCATGCAGCCACAGAATCAAACCCATGGTCACCTCGCCGGCCGCCTGGGCCCACACCGCCCCCGTGACACCTACACCGCTGGTCATCGCGATGACCAGCGGAAGCGTGATGCACAAGCCCAGCACGGTGTAGCCAAACAGCGAGCGGTACTGTGCGCCGGCGGATAGCGCATGGGTTGCAGCACTTCGAAACGAGAGCGCACCGAAGTACACGGCCCAGGCGATGGTGAGTCCCTCAAGCCCCGCGTATTCCTCGCCGAGTACCCAAGCCTCCAGCCAGTCGTATACAGCAAGCAAAACCAGCATATAAATGCCGATGAGCAATGCCAGCAACACGCTGGCCACCGCCGCCACTTTCTCGACTTGAGCAAAGTCATGCGCCGCAATCCAGCGGCTCGCCCGCGGCAAGAAGATGTTGCCCCAGGCCACCGAGCACAGACCAATGGGCATCAACAGCAAACGGGATGCACCGACATCCGCTGTCGCCAGCACACCCATCAGTACGGCGACCACATAAATGACCGCGTAATTGGACAGCCACCAAAGCACGACACTCGGAATGGCCCAGCGCCCCAGTGCCCAGGCCTTGCGAAACACATCCCTACCACGACCGTGCTGGCCGAACGGCCGAAGTCCGGTCTGCTGCAATCCGAAACCGCCGGCAGCGAGCCCAGCTGTGGCGATACAGCCAAACACCCACTCGACGTCCAGTCGCTCTAGCGCCACGCCAGCGGCCAAGCCCAGTAAAACGAGGCCGACATAGAGCGTATCCAGTGCCAAAACGCGCTTCGGTAGCAACAGGAGAAATGCGTAGTCCCTCGCGTAACCTCGCGCCGTGTGCCCGAGGACGGCCAGTGCGAAGGGCCAGGCGGTAGATGCCGGTAATGCTTCAGCCCCCACCCGCCAGGATGTGGCCAGAATTCCGGTGAATGCCAGGAAAGCGACCAGGATCGACAGACCGAGCTGCAATCGAAATAGCTGTGCGCAAATCGCGCGCATGCGCCGCGCCCGATGCTGGGGAGCCAACGCAACCATCGGCGCGTTAATTGCGGCATCCTGCAAACTCTGGGCGAGTAACAACAGAGTGAACAGCTGAACGTAGATTCCGTAATCCAGCTTCTCGCCCAGCCGGATGATGGCGAGCCCGATCAGCAGGTTCAGCGCACTGAGCATCGCCTGATCAATAATCGCGATCACTGCACCCGAAAACAGGTCGCGCGACGCTATCGCTATGACAAGCCGCTTAATCACGCTGTGGGATTCTCCTGAGACCGGCCCGATTTCGGCGTCGGGACTGCAGGTCATCGATGATCATCTGCCGTTGGGTAGCATCCTGGCCGTGGGGCCGGACCAGCCGGAAGACCTGGCACCGCACCAAGCGATTTCACTGTCGAATTTCCCCGCCCGGGACATGCGCCATCCGGGCCGCCGGGGACAGTATTACATGGGCCGTCACCTCGCCCGGCGAGCGCTGAAGGCCCTGGACTTACCCAGCGACAGACTGACCAGCAATGCGGACGGGAGCTGTCAATGGCCCCCGGCAACGGTCGGGAGCATTTCTCATACTCGCGGCCTCGCCGCCGCCTGGGTCGCTCCCAACGACGCCTATCCAGGTCTGGGAATCGATGTTGAACGCCAACGCGACCTCAGCGCGGCCGCGCAGAGATATGTGCTGACACCGCAGGAGGCGGAGTCGCAGGACATATCCGCCGTCATGCGATTTTCGGCAAAGGAAGCCATCTACAAGTGCCTGGCCCCCCGAGACGTCGCGCCGCTACGATTCCACGATGTGTCAATCTTCGCGGACGGGTGCCGACTCCGATTCGAGCCCAGCACACAATGCAGCTGGGGCCGCCACCTGAACGACCTGCAGGGGTTTTACTATTGGACCGAAAATCATGTCCTGACGATGGTGTGGTCGCACCATTGAGTCGAACACACGCTATCTGGAGCTCGCCATGACCGCGCAAGTGCCGCCCGAGGGCGAGTCGTCGGAAAACGATGTCAGCCTGCAATGGCCTGGGGCCTTACCGAGAAACAAGGTGAAGCGTCTCGCCAAGGTTTGGCTCGGACGCTTGGTCAGCAGGCTGGCCCCTGGCAAGGCCGAGCGCGTCCGACAAGGCGCCATGGACATGTCACCCACGCTGGCGCAGCGCCTGATGCTCGCTGCCTGGGTGCACCGATGTGAAACCAATCAGGACCTGGGCGCCCTGGCCCCGCTCCATCGATGGCTTTGGGCCAGCCAGGGCGCAGCCCGCCACCATGAAGAGATGGCGCGACGCTTCGAGCGCTGGTGGGCCGACGGACATCATCAGATCCTGGACGCGATTGCCGACCAGTACGACCCTGGCGTATTCACTGAACTCTGTGAGATTGGCTGCGGAACTGGCCAGGCGATCCGCAAATTCGCGGACCGGTTCCCCGCCCTCCGGCAACTGACGGGTCTGGACCTGAGTCCGCAACAGATCGAATCCAATCAGGCGACCGCCTTCCCGGACCGCATCCACTTCGTCTGCGCCGATGCTCTGGACTGGCTTCCGAAACATGCGCGCCCAGGCACGATCTACCTGACCATCGACGGCGTTTATGAATACCTTTCCAAGGCCGAACTCGAGCGGCTGTTCGCGGCTCTCGCCCAGCATTCTCCAGCCATGGTGGCGCTAGTCGAACCGATTCCTGCCGATTTTGACTTTGCTCGGGAACGCGAATCCCGTCCGTACAATGACGAACGCTCGCTCGGTCACCACTATCCGTCGATCTTGGAAGAGGCCGGCTTCGAGATCACGTGGAAAACCGAGGTGGTTGACGAGCTTCGATGGTGTTTGCTGACCGCAGTCACGAAGCCGGACGGAACTCGTTCGTCAGCCAGCTAGCAACTCGCGCAGTCAGTTTCCGGCGGTCGACAGACCGCGAAAACGTGTGATCGGCCTCCGGGAAGAAGGCCTCCGTCAGCCGCTGCCCAAAATCAACATCGGAAAACGCGGCCGCGAACTGCCTTTCGTAGTTGTAGTAATTCGAGGTCTGGCCGGAAAACAGGTAAAGCAGCCGCACATCACGTGACATCATTGCTCGCAGCTCCGCAGCAAGCGCACGCTTGGCGGGCATGGTGAAGAAGTCGACATCTCCCGTCACCGGGTCCCCATCCTCGACCGATGCCTTGCGTGGCAGCTTGCGTCGGATCACGTTGACCCAACGGCGACGATCGAACAATCGTTCAGCCGTGTATTGCAGCCAGTACCGTCCGGTGCGATACCCATATCCGTCGAGCTGACAAACACCAACGATACGTTGATCCCGCGCGGCCACCCGGTGCGCGTCATGTGCCCCGCTACAAAGACCCAGCAAGACCACACCGGCCTGCGGGCGCTCCCGCGACAACCAATCCAGCGCAAAATCCACGTCACCGCCTTGATCCGACGGCAGCGACCCAGCTCGCCCGCCTCCCGTCACTGGAGACGGATGACTTTCCCCGAGGCCAAAATAATCGAATCGGAGCACCGGGAAACCCGCTGCGGCGATGGCTCTTGCGATTCCGACGTATAGCCGCGTCGGGCCAACCTTTTGATCAATCCCGGCCGGCAAGATGATCACGCCAGGCAACGCCAGATCAGCGGCTTTCTCCGGGCAGTGGTAAATGCCCGACAGTGCCCCGGCCGGCCCGAATCGAACAGCTCGCTCCGTCATGCCAGGACCAGATCAACCAGCTTCGGGAGACTGGGACGCACGATCAGCCGCCGCCCCACGTCCGAGATCGAAGCCCAACGACTCTCGGGCTTCAACTCGTCGACGGTCGGCTGCAGGCGAGCCATGGCGTCGAGCCAAGCCTCCGGCAGTTCGGACGGATCAGACACGCCCAGCGAGCAGCGAACGTCCATCGCGGCCAACGTACTCACATCAAGTCGAGATGATTTGATCGCCTTCACCAGGTGGTCAGCAAAATGAAAGCCCAGGAACTCATCGGTATCGCGTTCCGCGTACTGCCTGGTTCGCGAACGAAAGCGATTGCTCCGACGCGTCGATTCTGCGTGCAGGGTCTGTTGCACGTCGAACCATTGGCTGCCGTCAACGACCGGGTCCCACAGAGTCACAGCATCCAGGCCGACCGGCTGATCTGCCAGTGCGTTGACCGCGATCAACGCCCCGATACGATGACCGACTACGCGAATCTGGTTCATCGCGGTTTCCGACTGCAGCCAAGCGCAGGCCGTACGGACATCCTGCAAGCAACGCATCCAGTCGGCTTCGCTCTGGCGCCCTGCGGACTCTCCCGTGGCGAAATAATCGAAGCGCAACACATGGGTGTTTCGCGCGGTCAGCGCCTCAGCGCATTGCCACAGCGAGCGGTAGCTGCGCATATATTCCGCGCCCAGAGAGCCGCAGATCAGCACAGCGTGCTCCAGCCCCGTCGCGGCCTCTCGCGGTGGATGATATGTCCCGTAGAGCGACTGCTCCGGACCAAAAAAGAACGATCGCATCACCGCTTGCTTCGGAACCTGCTCAACCAGGAGCGTGACTCGGGCCCGGCATCATCCGGCGGCGTTTCGACTTCGCCGCTCCCCACCGCAATCCGCGTAGCGATGGCCCCCAGCGGCTCAACCATCATTGACCGGATGGGGATATCGACGCCCGTTTGCTCCTGAATCGCAGCGACGGCGCGCAGCGCCAGCAGTGAATGGCCCCCGACATCAAGGAAGCTGTCGTTCGCGTCCACGTCGATCATTTCGTCCAGCTCCTGGCGCCAGACCGCGAGCACCAAGGACATCGCATCGTCGTGGTCGGCTGTGTCGGAGGCGATCGCAGCAGCTGGGGGGGCTTCAAACGGACTAGGCAGCCCGCCACGGTCGGTCTTGCCACTCGGCGTCTGCGGTAATTTGTCGAGCAACACGAACTGCTGCGGAACCATATGCACAGGCAAGGCGTGGGCGACGAACTTGCGAAGCTCTGCGGCGGTGGTCGATACGCCGGGCTGCGCGATCCACCAGGCGCAGAGGCGTTGATCCTCCGGTGCTGCCTCGCGGACATCGACCACGCATTGCAGCACGCCCGGATGCTCGCCCAGCCGTGATTCGATTTCGCCCAGCTCGATGCGAAAACCGCGCAGCTTGATCTGGTTGTCTACGCGACCGTCGAAGACGATATCGCCAGCTTCCGTCCACCGCCCCAGATCGCCCGTGTAATAGATCCGGCCCTGACCCGTGAACGGGTTGGGCACGAAGCGCTCGGCCGTGAGTTCTTCCCGCCCGAGATAGCCTGCGGCCACGCCGGCGCCACCGATCACGATCTCACCCTGAACGCCGGGCGGCACCGGTTGTCCGGCCTTGTCGAGGATGTACACCTCCCAGCCGCGGATGGCGCGCCCGATCGTGGCCGGACGATCCGGATGCCGCTCGGCCATGGTGCTGTAGGTCGTGCATTCGCTGGGCCCGTAGAGGTCCAGTACCCGCCGCAGCTGCGACTGGTCCAGCGCGCGCGCCACCAGCGCATTGCTCAGTGGCTCACCGGCCAGACAAAGCGTGCGCGCCGTATCCGGCAGCCGCGCGTGACGCAAGAATTCGCTAACCACGCTGGGCACCGAGTTGATCAGGCTCACCGGTGCAGGCGTCGGCTCCCGCAGTGCGAGCAGGTTGTCGACCAACACCGAGGTGCCGCCGACGACCAGCGGCAGAAAGAGTTCGAAAACCGACAGATCGAAACAAACCGATGTGGAGGCCAGCACCCCCACGCAGTCGTCGGCGGAGAAGCTGTCAGAGGCCCATTGGATTAACGCCGCCGTATTGGCCTGCGTCACCATCACGCCCTTGGGCGCACCGGTTGAGCCGGAGGTGTAGATCACATGCGAAATGCGCTCTGGTGACGACGGCACCTCGGCCAGCGCGTGCTCGGCTTTCAACAGTTCGGCCAACGCGACGCCGCGATCCCCAAAGCCATCAGCGTCAGCCGCAATCACGCGGCGTGCATCGCTATCCCGCCAGATGTACTCCAGGCGCTCCGACGGGTAATTCGGGTCCAGCGGCACATAGGCGGCGCCAGCGCGCCAGATGCCCAGCAGCACAGCCACCAGATTCGCCGAACGCGGCAGGCAGACTCCCACCCGGTCTCCCGGTACGACGTTTTGCGCCTGGAGTCCTGCGGCGACACGGCCAGACAGCGCCCAAAGCTCGTCATACGTGGTCAGACCATCACCATGCGCCACGGCGGTGGCGTTCGGCGTGGTCGCCACCTGGGCCTGGATGCGATCCAGCACCAGGGGAGCCGCGTTGGCGGGCTGTGGCTGTTCGCTCGCCGCACCCGACCGCTGTGCGGTGAGCGCATACCGGGAGACCGGATCGTCCGGCGATTCCACCGCATGCGAGATCAGCGCCTCGAAAGCACGCGCCCAGGATCGGATCGTGCCGGCGTCGAACAGGCTGGTATTGAAGTCGCAATCCAGTGTCAGCCCGTCGCCAGACTGGGTGAAGTTGAAGAACAGATCGAAGTTGACGAAAGCCTTGGGCGCTTCGTGCAGGGTCGATTCCAGGCCGTCGAACTGCACGCCGGAGCCGGCCGGGTCGACGTTGAACAACACCTCGATCAGCGGCACGCGGCCTGACTCCCGATGCAGCGGCAGCCCCTGGATGATCTTGCCAAAGGTGCAGTCGGCATGGGCGTAGGCGCCGCGCACGCGCTCGCCCACGGACTGGATCAGCCCCGAAAACGGCGTGCTCCCGGCCATCTGAGTGCGAATCGGCAGCATCTGTACGCAATGCCCGAACAACGCGTTCTCGCCTTCCAGCGCCTGGGCCGCGACGGGAATGCCGACCACGATGTCATCACTGCCGGACAACCGCGCGAGCAGCGCATGGAAGCCGGCCAGGTAGACGGTATAGGCCGTCGTCTTGTGGTCGGCGGCCAGACGCCGCACGCGCTTCACCAACTCCTGTCCGAACTGCACGGTCACCGTGGCTCCATCGAACCGGCGTTCTGCCGGCCGCGGGCGATCCGTCGGCAGGGTCAACACCGCCGGCGGCGGGCTCAACACGCCATGCCAGTAGGCACGGGCCTGCGCTGATTCAATCTGGCGGCCCGCGATGCGCCGGGCGTATCGGGAGAACGGTACGGCCGGTTCCAGGTCAGGCGTTTGCCCGCGGTGCAGGGCCGAATACGCCTGACCCAACTCTTCGAGGAAGTTCACCGCAGACCAGCCGTCGCAGGCAATGTGATGCACCACGAAGACCAGCCAGTGATGGCGCGGCGCGAATCGCAGCACCTGCACATCCATCAGCGGCCCGGTCTCGGGGTCCATCTGTCGGGCCGCGGCGCGCTGCGCCTGGGCGATGGCGGTAGCTTCGTCGGCGACGTCCTGAACCGCCAGGCGCAATGGCTCCACTGCGACGCGCTGCTGGCGTTCGCCGCGGGCATCGGTGCGCAGATGCAGCGCTTCATGCCGGGCGTAGACATGGTCGAAGCCGGCCTGCAGCGCGTCGAGATCCAGCGCGCCCTCCAGATTCAGGTAGAAGGCCTGGTTGAAGGCCGCGCCTGAATCGGCGTCCATCGCCTGACCGACCCAGACCTCGCGCTGTGCTTCGGTGAGTTCAATCGATTCACCGACGGCCAGCGCATCAACCACCTCGCCTGCCGAGCTTGCAGGCGCTTCGACGCTCCCGGGGGAGGACGCTCCGCCCGGCACCAGAAAGCCAGCGTCGATCAACGCCTCGGTGCCCTCGCGCAACACCGCCTGCACCCGCGCGATGTCGTCATCGCTGTGGCGGATGGAAAAGAAGCAGTTCTGGGCCTGTTCCCGGATGTACACGCCGTTGCAGAGCATCCAGTAGAAGAGCAGGTTGATGAAGGGCTGGTCCTGCGGAAAGTCGAATCGGAACCAGGAGCTGCAATGCCGAATACGAAGCGGCACGTCGCGGCCTTCCCAATAGGCGTTCATCGCCAGCGCAAAGGCTTCGGTCCGGGCGTTCAGGTCGCGTTGCAAGGCGCCATCATCATCGATCAGGTAATCGAGCACGGCGTCGGCTGCCGCCATCGCGAACGGATGCCGGACAAAGGTTCCGGCAAAGAACGTGACTGGCGATTCGGGCAGTGAATCGTCGCCGAACTGCCAGCCGCCACCGTCGATGCAATCCAGGTAGCGCGCGTCGCCGGCCAAGGCCCCGATCGGCATGCCGCCACCGAGAATCTTGCCGTAGGTGCTCATGTCGGGCTGGATACCCCAGCACTCGGAGATACCGCCCAGCGCAACGCGGAATCCGGTAATGACCTCGTCGAGAATCAGTGCAGTGCCGCTCGCGCGGGTGATCTCGCGCAGCTCGCGAACGAACTCGGTGGGCTGCAGGCTCGGATAGCGCGATTGCACCGGCTCGACGAGCACCGCCGCCAGTTCGTGGGCGTGCTCGCGAATGATGTCCAGCGAGGCCTGCGTGCCGTAATCCAGGATCATGGCGTTGTCGACGGCATCCTGCGCGATACCGGGCGCAGCCGGGCGCGAGCTCAGCGCGCCCTTGACGATGTTGGCGCGGCCCAGCACCTCGTCGAAGGTGCCGTGATAATCGCCACTGAAGTACACGACCTTGCTGCGATTGGTCGCCGTGCGGGCACAGCGCAAGGCTGCCATCACCGCTTCGGAACCGGTGTTGCAGAATGTTGCCCGCTCATGACCGACGGTCTTGCAAAGCTTTTCGGCCACCTGCGCCGACAGCGGTGTCTGCGGACCGACCTCCCAGCCGGCATCCAGTTGCCGCGCCAGTGCGGGTTTGACCGCCGGATGGCTGTGGCCCATGAAGCCGACGCCAAAACCCAAGGTGCAGTCGATGTACTCGTTGCCGTCAACGTCGATGAACTTCGACCCATCCGACCGTTCGCAGACGATCTGGTAGACCATTTCCTTCCAGCTCAGCCGGAAGCCCGCCACGGCGCGGGGATCGGCCAGATGCGCGCGGCTGGCCTGGGCCATCTGCTTGGACTTGGCCGTTCGGGCATTGAAGCGGGCGGTCAGGTCGGCAAGAAACGTCTCTTGCTTGGGCGTAAGCCCCCCATCGCGCGTGCGCTCGACCGTGCGATAAGGGCCGAAACGGCCCGCGCTACCAGCACCGAGGTTCTTGCCCTGGGCGCCGTCGTCCAGCTGCGCATGCACCACCGGGCCACCCGACGCAGCCGGCCGGGCAGACGCTCCGGGCATCGGGCCCGATCCGCCCTGCCCCGTGACCAGCGCCAGCTGCTCACGCATGAGCTCTAGCTGGCCGCGGATCACCGCCTCCAGCGGCGAACCGGAGGCAACCGCTGCGGTGCCGCCCGCTGCCGGGGTCGGGCCGACCGTCGTGGGCGCAGCCGGGGCGGGCAGCGCATCAGCCGGCAGCAGGCCATCCAGATGAGCCGCGAGCTTGTCGATGGAATCGATCTCTTCCAGCAGCTGACGAAAACGCAGGTTGACGCCAAAGTCCTCCGAGATCGCGGCTGCGGCCTGGGTCAACAACAGCGAATCCATGCCCAGTTCCAGGAACGAGGTCGATGGGTCCTCGATGTCGATGCCCGACAGCTCCAGAAAATGCCCGTGGAGTGCGTCGGTGATTCGCGTGATCCGGTTGTCTACGGGCATGGGCGCATCCTGGATGGTCGGCATGGAACGGGGAGGCTCCGATGGCATGGGCGTCGCGGCAACGGCGGCAACAGCCGCACCGCGCACCGGCGGTTCAATCCAGTGCCGGCTGCGTTGATAGGGGTAGGTGGGCAGCGCGAGCTTGCGCCGGCCCGAACCGAAGAAGGCCGGCCAGTCGGGATGCACTCCTGCCGCCCAGAGCTTGCCGACCGCCGCGATCATGCCGGCATCGGCCGCCTCATCGCTGGACGCATGCGGCAGACTGGGCACGCAGCGCGGCGGGCGACCATCGATGCGGTGCTGGCGTGCCGATGCCGTCAGGTTCTGACTCGGCCCGCACTCAAGGAACACCCGCTCGGCCCCATCCAGCAGTTGACCAAGCGCCGGCGAGAACAGGACCGGCTGACGGATCTGGTTGGCCCAGTACTGCGGATCGCCTAACTGCTCCGCCGACGCTGGCTGACCGGTGACCGTGGAAATAATCGGAATCGTCGGTGGCTTGAACACGACATCGCGCATGGCGTCGGCAAAGGGGGCGACCACCGCATCCATCATCGGCGAATGGAAGGCATGCGAGGTATGCAGCCGGATCGTCTCCTCGCCGGCCGCATCCAGGGTCTGCGCAAGTTGGTCGATGGCCTCGGTGGGGCCGGACAGAATGCAGAGATTTGGTGCATTGACCGCGGCGACGGCGACATCGCTCGGCAGGCGACCCTCGATGCGCTCGCGGGCCTGGCGCACCGCCAGCATCGATCCACTGGGCTGATCACCCATTAGCCGCGCCCGGTCTGCCAGCACTCGGCAGCTATCCTGCTCACCCATCACACCGGCCAGACAGGCGGCCACGACCTCACCCAGGCTGTGGCCCACCATCGCCTGCGCTTGCACGCCCCAGTGCTGCCACAACCGCGCCGTGGCCATTTGCAGAACGAATAACGCCGGCTGGGCCAACGCGGTTTGCGTCAGGCGGTCGCCTGCCGTTGCATCGTCGCCGAACAGCAAACCGGCCAAATCCAGGCCCAGCGGTTCACGCAGCCAGCCACAGAGGCGGTCAGCCGTCTCGCGAAACACCGGTTCGCCGTGATAGAGCGCGCGGCCCATGCCAGGGTGCTGCGCGCCCTGCCCCGAGAACATGAACACGCAGTCCGGGCGCTCCATTGCCTCGGCCCCGGCGCGGTCACTGGCCTGCCGCAACGCAGTGATTGCCTCGGCGTGGGTGCGTGCGACCACCGACGTGCGCAGGCGCATCTGCCGCCGCCCGACTGCCAGGGTCCAGGCGACATCGGCCAGGTCGGCATCCGGTCGGGACTCCAGCCAGTCGGCCAGATCGCGGCAGCGTTGCGCCAGAGCTTGCGGGGCATGCGCCGAGAGCATGAGCAGCTGGATATCGCGCGCGGGCGGGGCGGAGGCCGCGGCCTCCGGCGCCTGCTCGATCACGGCATGGGCGTTGGTGCCCCCCACCCCGAATGACGACAGTCCGGCAAGCCGGGGGCCATCGACCGGCGGCCAGGGCATGTCTTCGCCGACGACACGAAACGGTGTCGACGCAAAGTCGATCCTTGGGTTCGGCGCGTTGTAATGCAGCGTGCGCGGAATGGTGCCGGCCTGCAGCGCCTTGACGACCTTGACCAGCCCCGCAGCACCCGCAGCCGCATCGAGATGGCCGATGTTGGGCTTGACCGAACCGAGCAGACAGCCACCGGTCCGGTCGGTCTTGCGACGGAACGCGCGGGTCAGACCATCAACCTCGATGGGGTCCCCCAGCGGCGTACCGGTGCCGTGGGCCTCGATGTACTGGATGTCGTCGGGATGCACATCGGCCACGGCCTGCGCCATGGCGATCACGTCGGCCTGGCCTTCGGCGCTGGGCGCGCCGAAGCTGGCCTTGTCGCTGCCATCGTTGTTAATGGCGGTGCCACGCACAACGGCCAGGATGGCGTCCCCATCGGCCTCGGCGTCCTCCAGACGCTTGAGCACGAACACGGCCAGACCGCTGGAGAACACCGTCCCGTTGGCGTCGGCATCAAAGGCCCGCAGCACGCCGTCATCCGACAGCATGCCGCCCTCCTGCGCCAGATAGCCGCGTTCCTGCGGCAAAGCGATGGACACCGCCCCGGCCAGCGCCACATCACATTCGAAGGCGAGCAGGCTTTGTACACCCATGTGAACCGCGACTAGGCCGGTCGAACAGGCCGTCTGCACGTTCAGGGCCGGGCCGCGCAGGTTCAGCTTGTAGGCAACGCGAGTGGCCAGATAATCCTTGTCGTTGGCGAAGTAGGTGGATAGCGCATCCACCGCGCGCAGCTTGACCAGGTCCTCGGCGTAGGCGCGATCGCGGACGAGGTTGTTGAGCAGGTACTGCGCCATGTAGCCGCCGCCCGCGAACACGCCAATCGGCGCCTCGCTGCGCTCCGGATCAATACCGGCCTGCTCCAGGGCGTCCCAGGCGGATTCGAGAAACAGGCGCTGCTGCGGATCAATGAGCGCGGCATCTCGTGGGGAATAGCCAAAGACCTCGGCGTCGAACTGCTCGATTCCGTCGACAACGCCCCGTGCTGCGACGAAATTGGGCCGCTCGAGCAGAGCATCCAGGTCGGGTTCGGTCGCGCGTAACTGATCTGCGGTGAACCGCGTGATGCTGTCGCGGCCAGCCAAGAGGTTGTCCCAGAACGCATCTGCCGAATCCGCACCGGGAAAACGACCGGCCATACCCACAATCGCGATGCGCTGAGCCTGATCACTCATGGTCTACGTCGTCTCCCCTGAAATGCTGCCCGCCGGCGCGAGGCGCGGTCGTCTGTGGTCTGCGCTTGCGCAGCCGACGATGCCGGCTGCTGGCGGATATGGTCGGCGAGTCGCGAGATGGTCGGCAAGCGGAACACATCGGCGACGCTCACCGATCCGCCTTCGCGGCGTGCCAACGCGTCCAGCGGCGCCAGCATTTCCATGACACGCAGGGAATCACCACCAAGGTCAAAAAAGCTGTCCTGTGCGGCGAACTGGTCATGCCCCAGCGCGTCCCGCCAGATCGCGCCGATCTCGGCCTCCAGACCGCTCAGGCTCGCGCCCGGCAGTGCTTGCGCGGTGGCCGGCGGCGGCAGCGCCTTCCGATCCACCTTGCCATTGGGCGTCAGCGGGAATGCTTCCAGGGGAATCACCGTCGCGGGCACCATCTGCGGCGGCAGGTGTTCGGCGACCCAGTCGCGCAACCGGTCCGCGGGAGCCTGTCCACTCACCACATAGGCCACCAGCATCGGCAGGCCCGCCTGTTCACGCACGACCACCACCGCCTGTTCCACCTGCGGATGCGCCACCAGACAGGCTTCGATCTCGCCGGGCTCGACCCGGTAGCCGCGAATCTTGATCTGGAAATCCAGACGTCCGAAACATTGCAGTCGGCCGTCGTCACGCCAGCAAGCCAGATCACCGGTGCGATAAACGCGCTCCCCCTGCAAATCGACGAACCGCTCGGCCGTGCGCTCGGGCTGATCGAAGTAACC
>Ga0208834_100412_pt1 | contig 13978 bp, 14 predicted proteins | sample DeeseametaMP1787_FD_184182 | JGI IMG/M metagenome (GOLD analysis project Ga0208834, IMG submission 184182) | Marine microbial communities from the Deep Pacific Ocean - MP1787 (SPAdes) | ecosystem: Environmental > Aquatic > Marine > Oceanic | place: North Pacific Ocean | collected 2011-05-03 | reverse complement strand
GCGATGATCGACTTCGTCGACAGCATCGAGAAGCAGGGCTTCACCATCGACAACCCGAACGCCACGGGCTCGTGCGCGTGCGGCGACAGCTTCCACTGAGCTGAGGCCGCCGAGCCGACGTACGACGAAGCCCCCGACCGGATCGGTCGGGGGCTTCGTCGTGCGTCGCCGTGGACGGGTGCCGTCAGTCCAGGTGCAGCGAGAGCGCGTTGGCGATGCGCTGAGCGGCCTCGCCGACCTCGATGTCGCGCTTCTGGACCTCGCGCGGGTAGTCCGCGAAGAGGATGGAGGGAGCGGGTCGGGTGGCGCGGCCGGCCGCTCGGGCCAGGTGACGCTCCAGCGTGGAGCGGGTCGCGGTGCAGTCGTCGTGCATCTGGGACACGGTGCTCAGGTCGTCGTAGGAGGCCATGTCCTCGACGCTATTGGCTACTGGGGGGTACTCCCAGCAGTACCGATCGGTAGTGTTCTGCCACGTGTCTGAGACCACTGGAACCACTGCCGGGGCGCTGCTCATCGCCGGCTCCATCGCCACCGACCACCTGATGAGCTTCGCGGGGAAGTTCGAGGACTCCCTGGTCGTCGAGCAGCTGCACAAGCTGTCGGTCTCGTTCCTGGTCGACGACCTCGAGATCCGCCGCGGCGGCGTCGCGCCCAACATGTGCTTCGGCCTGGCCGCGCTCGGGCTGCGCCCGGTGCTGGTCGGCTCGGCCGGCGAGGACTTCGCCGACTACCGCTCCTGGCTGGAGCGCCACGGCGTGGACTGCGACAGCGTGCGGATCTCGGAGTCCAAGCACACCGCCCGCTTCGTGTGCACCACCGACTCCACGATGGCGCAGTTCGCCTCGTTCTACCCCGGAGCGATGAGCGAGGCCCGCCTCATCGAGCTGGCCCCGATCGTCTCGCGCGTCGGCGACCCGGCCTACGTGCTGATCGGTGCCGACGACCCCGACGGCATGCTGCGCCACACCGAGGAGTGCCGTCAGCGCGGCTACCCCTTCATCGCCGACCCCAGCCAGCAGCTGGCCTTCGGCGAGGGCGGGCTGATCCGCGAGCTCATCGACGGCGCCGCGATCCTGTTCTCCAACGAGTACGAGTCGCACATGATCGAGCAGAAGACCGGTTGGTCGGCCGACGAGGTCCTGGCGAAGGTCGGGCTGCAGGTCACGACGCTCGGCGCCGACGGGGTGCGCATCAAGCGCGCCGGCGAGGAGGACATCGTGGTGCCCGCGGCCAAGGACGTCGCGGCCGTCGAGCCGACCGGTGTCGGCGACGCGTTCCGCGCGGGCTACCTCGCCGCCACCGCGTGGGGCGTCGGGCTCGAGCGGGCCGCCCAGGTCGGCTGCGTGCTCGCGGCGTACGTCGTGGAGACGGTCGGCACCCAGGAGTACCACTTCACCGGGTCGGACTTCGTGGCCCGCCTCGAGGCGTCGTACGGCGCAGAGGCCGCGGCCGAGGTCCGCCCGTTCGTCGGCTGACCCGACCGGCCCTCAGGTGAGTCGACGCACCCGGTAGCGGGGGACACCGTCCTCGGCAGCGTCCTCACCGAGGTACTCCTGCCCACGCATCCGGCACCACGCCGGGACGTCGGTGCGGGCCGCCACGTCCTCGACGACGACCGCGACCACCCCTCCCACGGGCACCTCGGTGTGGCGACGGCCAAGCTCGATCACCGGCTGGGGGCAGAGCATGCCCCGGCAGTCCAGCTCGAGGTCCGGCTCGGGGTGGCCGCCGAAGGTCACGGTGAGGCTGCTGTCCACTACAGACCCACCTCCGAGCGCAGCCTGCCCACGATCTCGGGCAGCACCGCGAGGAGCGCCTCGACCTGCTGCTCGGTGACGTCTCGACCCAGCGAGATGCGCACGTTGCCGTGCGTGAGGGCGCCCATGGCGGCGAGCACGTGGCTGGGCTCGAGGGTCGAGGCGGTGCAGGCCGAGCCGCTCGCGACGCCGAAGCCGGCCCGGTCCAGCTCGCGCACCAGGGCCTCGCCGCTGAGGTAGAGGCAGGAGAAGGTGACCAGGTGGGGGAGTCGCTCCACCGGGTCGCCCACGACCTCGGTGTCGGGGAGGGCCGCCGCGACCTCACGGATGCGGTCCACGAGACCTCGGCGTCGGCCGTCGACCTCCGCGCGCTCGGCGAGCGTGGCCTGCAGCGCGGCCGCCGCCGCGAGGCTGCCGGCGACGTCAGGCAGCGCACCACCGAAGTCCTGGGGCTCGGGGTCCCCTGGGAAGGGGTTCGACCATCGCGTCCCGCGGCGGACCACCAGGACGCCGATGGAGCCGGGCCCGCCCCACGAGGTCGCGTGACCGGCAGCGGCCGACCACCCGGTCTCGGGCAGGTCGATCATCCCCAGGGAGGCGGAGCCGTCCACGAAGAGCGGTACGCCGTCGGGCAGCTCGAACCGGCCGGCCGGCTGGATGGTGCCGACCTCGTGGTTCGCGAGCTGGCAGGCGACCACGGCCACGTCGCCACCGATCGCGCTCTCGACCAGGTCGCCGTCGTAGGCCCGGCCCCAGGAGTCCACGCCCACCTCGTGCACCTGGCCGTCGTGCCGGTCGGCCCACCAGCGGGCCGCGTGCCGGACGTGCGCGTGCTCGACCGAGGGGACGACCAGCCGGGCACCGCGGTGGAGCCGCGCCTCGGCCAGGCCCAGGAGGCCGCGCTGCACGGCGTCGAGCGGGCCGGTGAACCACACCTCGTCGCGGCGCACGGCCAGGGCGTCGGCCACCGCCTCGCGGGCGTTGTCCAGCAGCAGTCGCGCGTCCCGACCGGGACCGTGCAGCGCGCGGGGGTCGGCGTACCCCCGGGCGAGGGCGGCGTCGAGGACCTCGCGGGCGGCCGGGTGCAGGGGAGCGCCCGCCGCTGCGTCGAGGTGTGCGTGTGCCACGCGCCGACCCTACGACCGGGGCGTCCGAACCCCCACCCTGGTCCCGACGTCGCCGCCCGATCACGGTAGTGTGACCAGCACTCCTGATCGTTTGAGAGGAAGGCTCCACCGTTGAGTCTGCAGCACCCCTTCGGAGCGCCCTTGCGCCGCCGCGGTCGGGCCGCTCGCGCGGGCCTCGCCGTCGCCCTCAGCGCCCCCGTCCTGCTGCTCGCCGGCTGCTCGTCGGAGTCGCGCGGTGAGTGGGAGCGGCTGGCCATGCCCGAGCCCGTCACCGAGCAGGGGGAGAGCACCCTCGCGCTGTGGCAGGGGGCCTGGATCGCCGCCCTCGTGACCGGCGTCATCGTGTGGGGCCTCATCGGCTACGCCGTGATCGCCTACCGCCGCCGCAGCGACGACGAGATCCCCGTGCAGACGCGCTACAACCTGCCGCTGGAGATCTTCTACACCGTCGCGCCGGTGATGATGGTGGTGGTCTTCTTCGTCCACACGGTGCGCGTGCAGAACATCGCGCTGGCCGACGACCCGGTGCCCGACAACATCGTGGAGGTGACCGGCCAGCAGTGGTCGTGGACCTTCAACCACGGTGTCGGCGCCCTGGACGTCGAGGCCAACGAGGACAACACCGACGAGGAGTTCCCCTACTCCGAGTACGCCTACGAGGTCGGCACGGCCTCCTACATCCCGACGCTGTGGCTGCCGGTCGACGAGACCACGCGCTTCAACCTGCACAGCCCCGACGTCATCCACGACTTCGGCGTCCGCGGCTTCCTCATGAAGATGGACGTCATCCCGGGCCGGGTGAACTCCTTCCAGCTCAAGCCCACCGAGGAGGGTGACTACCTCGGCAAGTGCTACGAGCTGTGCGGGGTCTACCACTCCCGGATGCTCTTCAAGGTCAAGGTCGTCAGCCGCGAGGAGTACGACGACTACGTCGCCGGCCTCGTCGAGGAGGGCAACGACTCCGACCTGCCGCTGATCGGCGGCGACGACGCCCGCACCCAGGCGGGCCTGGACACCGACGAGACCGAGGGAGAGGGCGAATGACCGCCACCGCGGCCCACCCCACGCAGCAGAGCGGGCGCAAGCCCCTCGGCGAGCTCGTGGTCCGGATGCTGACCACGACCGATCACAAGCTGATCGGCAAGATGTACCTCATCACGTCGTTCGCGTGGTTCCTGGTCGGCGGCGTCATGGCGCTGCTGATCCGTGCCGAGCTGTTCGCGCCCGGCTCGCAGGTCGTCAACGACGAGCTCTACAACCAGCTCTTCACCATGCACGGCACGATCATGCTGCTGCTGTTCGCGACGCCACTGTTCTTCGGCTTCGCCAACGTGATCATGCCGCTGCAGATCGGCTCGCCCGACGTGGCGTTCCCGCGCCTGAACATGTTCAGCTACTGGCTGTTCCTCTTCGGCGGACTGATCGCCGCCTCGGGCTTCCTGACCCCGCAGGGCGCGGCCGACTTCGGCTGGTTCGCCTACACCCCGCTCTCCGACGCCGTGCGCTCGCCGGGCGTGGGCGGTGACCTGTGGATCATGGGTCTGTGGATGGCCGGCCTCGGCTCGATCCTCGGTGCGGTCAACTTCATCACCACGATCATCTGCATGCGGGCCCCCGGCCTGACGATGTTCCGCCTGCCGATCTTCGTCTGGAACGTCCTCATCACCAGCCTGCTGGTGCTCGTGGCCTTCCCGATCCTGGCCGGCGCGCTGCTCTCGCTCGAGGCTGACCGACTGCTCGGTGCCCATGTCTTCGACACCGCCCACGGCGGAGCGATCCTGTGGCAGCACCTGTTCTGGTTCTTCGGTCACCCGGAGGTCTACATCATCGCGCTGCCGTTCTTCGGTATCGTGACCGAGATCCTCCCCGTCTTCAGCCGCAAGCCGATCTTCGGCTACGTCGGTCTCGTCGGGGCCACGCTCGGCATCGCGATCCTCTCGGTCGCCGTCTGGGCGCACCACATGTTCGTGACCGGCGCCGTCGACCTGCCGTTCTTCTCCGGCATGACGTTCCTCATCGCCGTGCCGACCGGGGTGAAGTTCTTCAACTGGATCGGCACGATGTGGGGCGGGTCGCTGTCCTTCGACACCCCGATGCTCTGGTCGGTCGGCTTCCTGACCACGTTCCTCTTCGGTGGTCTGACCGGCATCATCCTGGCCAGCCCGCCGCTGGACTTCCACGTCTCGGACTCCTACTTCGTGGTCGCCCACTTCCACTACGTCGTCTTCGGCACCGTCGTCTTCGCGATGTTCGCCGGCTTCTACTTCTGGTGGCCCAAGATGACCGGCCGGATGCTCGACGAGCGCCTGGGCAAGCTGCACTTCTGGATCCTGTTCGTGGGCTTCCACCTCACGTTCCTGGTCCAGCACTGGCTCGGTGTCGAGGGCATGCCGCGTCGCTACGCGGACTACCTGCCCGAGGACGGGTTCACCGTGCTGAACCAGGTGTCCACCGTGGGCGCGTTCCTGCTCTCCCTGTCGATGCTGCCCTTCTTCTACAACCTCTACGTCTCGCGGAAGGCGCCGCTGGTCGGTGTCGACGACCCGTGGGGCTGGGGCCGGTCGCTGGAGTGGGCCACCTCGTGCCCGCCACCGCGGCACAACTTCCACACCATCCCGCGCATCCGCTCGGAGTCGCCGGCCTTCGACCTGCACCACCCGGAGATCGCGGCGCTGGACCTCGAGGAGAACCCGGCGGCCGCCAACGGCCAGTTCGCCGATGCGCCCGACATGGCCGGTCGTGAGCAGACCGTGCGCGGTGAGCACACCGAGGGAGAGGACTCCTGATGAAGGCTGAGACCTGGATCTTCGGGATCACCACGATCTTCCTGGTGCTCGTCACCCCGGCGTACTGGTTCATCACCGGTGCCGGTGAGACGGGCGCCGACTGGACCGGCACCTCCGCGCTCACCATGACCGGGCTGCTGACGGCCATGGTGACCCTCTACCTCGGCTTCCACGCACGCAAGATGGAGCCGCGACCCGAGGACCGGCTCGACGGTGAGATCGCCGACGGCGCCGGCGAGCTGGGCTTCTTCCCGCCCTACTCCTGGTGGCCGCTGTGGGCCGCCGCCACGTTGGGCGTGATGGTCTTCGGCCTCGCGATGGCGGCCTGGTGGCTGTTCATCATCGGGGGCGTGCTCGGCGCCCTGGCCACCTGTGGCCTGGTCTTCGAGTACTACCGGGGTGAGCACGCCCACTGAGCCTCCGGGCTCCCAGCGGCCCGCGGCCGCAACCTTTTCCACGCGCTCCGCGTCTTCCCTTCGGGGGAGGCGCGGAGTTCGTCGTCTCCGGGCCCCGGCCTTTACCCTGGGGACGACCGCACCGGCCGTCTCGCCGTCGCACACCTCGTGGGGAGAACCAGTCGATGACCGCCCGACCAGTCCGCCGTCCCGCCGCCGCCGTGGCCTCCCTGAGCCTGCTGGCTCTCGTCAGCGCCGGTCTGAGCGCCTGCGAGAGCGGCACGGCTCTGCCCGGGATCGGGGACGCCGTCGACGAGCCGTCGTCGTCCGCGTCCACCCCGGCGACGGAGCGACCACGCCTGAAGGTGAACGTGGGTCGCGGCGCCACCGAGGTGCCGGTCGACACGGTGCTGAGCGTCCGTGCTCAGCAGGCCGTCCTGGAGTCCGTCAGCGTCACGTCGCCCGCTGGTGACGTGGAGGGCCGGCTCTCGGAGGACGGCGGTTCGTGGCAGGCCTCGGAGCGGCTCGAGCCGGGGGCGACGTACACCGTGCGCAGCGAGGGCCGCACCGCGGCGGGAGAGCCCGTGCAGCGGACCGCTCGCTTCAGCACCGCCGACCTGTCGCTCGCCGAGCAGACCTATGCCTCGATCGCCCCCCTTGACGGGGAGACGGTGGGCGTCGGGATGCCCGTGGTCGTCACCTTCGACGTGGCCGTGACCGATCGTGCCGAGTTCGAGCGACACATGCACGTCGAGGCGACGCCGCGCCAGCGGGGCACGTGGCACTGGATCAGCGACACCGAGGCCCACTGGCGCCCGCGGACGTACTGGCGGGCCGGCACCGAGGTCCACGTCGACCTCGACGTCAACGGGGTCTCGGCCGGTGGCGGTGTCTACGGCCAGCACGACCGGGAGATCGACTTCTCCGTCGGGGACGCCCACGTCTACCGAGTGGACGCGCGCACCCACCAGATGCAGGTCTTCTCCAACGGTGAGCTGCTGCGCACCCTGCCGGTCACGACCGGCAAGGCCGGTTTCGAGACCCGCAACGGGGTGAAGGTGATCATCGAGAAGTTCGACGAGAAGCGGATGAACTCCGAGACCGTCGGCATCGCCGCCGGCTCCGCGGAGGCCTACGACATCGACGACGTGCAGTGGGCCATGCGGCTCACCTACTCCGGTGAGTTCATCCACGCCGCGCCGTGGTCGGTGGGCAGCCAGGGGAGGGCCAACGTCTCGCACGGCTGCACCGGCATGTCCACCGCCGACGCCGGGTGGCTCTACGCCATGACGCGGCGCGGCGACGTCGTGGAGACCGTCGGGACCCAGGGGGACGACATGACCCTGACCAACGGGTACGGCGACTGGAACGTCAGCTTCCAGGAGTATCGCCGGGGCTCTGCTCTGTAGGAGCACAGGGCGTTCTGACAACGACTCAGCCCCCGGTCCGATCGGACCGGGGGCTGAAGTCTTCTGCTGCTGAGTCAGCCTCGCGACTGGGTCTCGACACGCGGGTCACGGCTTCGCAGGCTCAGCCGTGCCGCTCGCTCGACCAGCATCGTCGTAGCCGCTGGCGCGTCTACGACCCGCGGAGCGTCTCACCCTCGACGGCGTGGTGACCGTCGAACTGGTGGCCGTCGGCGGCGTGGCCGTCCAGCGACGCGGTCAGCTCGTGCTCGTGCTCGGCGTGGTGCCGGGCCTCCTCGAGCTCCTCGGCCGTCGGCTTCTGCACGTTGTCGGCGAACCAGAGCTCGGAGAGCTTGGCGCGCAGGCCGTTGAGGCGCCCACCCGGAGCATCCACGCCCGAGGCGTCGGCCTCGGCGTCGGGGGAGTAGACCTCGTCGCGGTCGCGTGCGGTGAGCGTGTAGGCGGCACTCTCGCTGATCGGCAGGTGACGCTCGGTGTACCCGCCCTCGGGGGAGCGCAGGATGACCCCGGTCTCGTAGCCGTGGAGCAGCTTCTCCTGGTCGTGACGCTGCAGCGAGATGCACCAACGGCGCGTGATCCAGAAGGCGATCGCAGGCCCGACGAACACCGCCACCCGCATGAAGTAGGTGATCTGGTTGATGCTCAGGTTGAGCTTGATCGCGATCAGGTCGTTGCCGCCCGCGGCCCACATCAGGCCGTAGAACGTCATCAGCGAGACCATCAGCGCCGTGCGCGTCGGCGCGTTGCGCGGACGCTCCAGCAGGTGGTGCTCCCTCTTGTCGCCGGTGATCCAGGACTCCAGGAACGGCAGGAGCAGGAGGATCGTGAACATCAGGCCCGGGAGCACGATGATCGGCAGGAAGACGTTGAGCGCGAAGGAGTAGCCGAAGAAGTGGAACTCCCAGCCCGGCATGATGCGCAGCGCGCCGTCGGGCCAGCCCATGTACCAGTCCGGCTGGGAGCCGGCGGTGACCTTGGTCGGGTCGTAGGGGCCGTACTTCCAGATCGGGTTGATGCCGAGCAGACCACCCATCAGCGCGGTCACGCCGAAGACGATGAAGAAGAAGCCACCGGCCTTGGCGGCGTACACGGGGAGCATCGGGAAGCCGACGACGTTCTCCTCGGTGCGGCCGGGTCCGGGCCACTGCGTGTGCTTGTGGTAGACGAGCAGCAGCATGTGCGCACCGATGAGCGCCAGCAGGATGCCCGGGATCAGCAGCACGTGGACGGTGTAGAGCCGGGGGATGATCTGCTCGCCCGGGAACTCGCCGCCGAAGAGGAAGAAGCTCATGTAGGAGCCGACGACGGGCATCGACTTCATGAAGCCGTCCGCGGCGCGGACACCGGTGCCCGAGAGCAGGTCGTCGGGCAGCGAGTAGCCGGTGAAGCCCTCGAGCGTGCCGAGCAGCAGCAGCAGCGAGCCGATGACCCAGTTGAGCTCACGCGGCTTGCGGTAGGCGCCGGTGAAGTAGACGCGGAGCAGGTGCACCATCATCGAGGCGATGAAGATCATCGCGGCCCAGTGGTGCATCTGGCGCATGAGCAGGCCGCCGCGCACGTCGAAGGAGATGTGCACCGTGGAGGCCATGGCGTCGGACATCAGGACGCCGCGCAGCGGGTCGTAGGAGCCTTCGTAGACGACCTCGGCCATGCTCGGGTGGTACCAGAGCGTGAGGAAGACGCCGGTCAGCAGCAGGACCACGAAGCTCCACAGGGCGATCTCGCCCAGCATGAAGGACCAGTGGTCGGGGAAGACCTTGCGCAGGTTCTTCTTCATCGCCGTGCCGAGGCCCAGGCGCTCGTCGGCCCAGTTGGCCACGGCGCCGGCCTTGCCCGGCTTCTTGGCGGTGGCGGCCGAGCTGTTGCTCGTGGCCACCTTGCTGGTGTCGATGCTCACAGGTCAGCCTCTCCCTGGTCGCCGATGTCCTTGTGGTCGCGCTCCCAGTAGGTCGGCCCCACCGGCTCGGTGAAGTCGGACTGGGCCACCAGATAGCCCTCCTCGTCGACGGCGAGGGGGAGCTGGGGGAGGTGCCGGCCGGCCGGCCCGAAGACCACGCGACCGGAGTCGGCGAGGTCGAAGGTGGACTGGTGGCAGGGGCACAGCACGTGGTGCGTGGTGCGCTCGTAGAGCGAGATCGGGCAGCCGACGTGGGTGCAGATCTTGGAGTAGCAGACGATGCCGTCGACCGACCAGTTGTCACGGTTCTCGCCGGGGATGATGCTCTCCGGCTCCATCCGGACCACGATGACCGCGGCCTTGGACTTGGCGATCAGCAGCTCGGCGCCGTGGAGCTCGGGGTAGCCGTTCTCCTCGGTGGGGAAGATCGCCTCGGGCTCGGCGTTGACGAGGTCACCGATCTCGAGGTCGGAGGCCTTGATCGGAGTGCCGACGACGTCACGGACCACGCGCATGCCGGGGGTCCAGACGGTCTTCTCCAGGCCCGCGCCGGGGTAGTCCGCCTCGGCGGCCTGGCTCGGGGTCGGGCCCAGGTCGCGCAGCAGCACGACGGCCGGGGCACCGAGCAGGCCCAGGGACGCCAGCAGCGTGTTGCGCACCAGGGGGCGGCGAGCGATGCCGGAGTCCTCGCCGCCGGCGGAGAGCGCAGCCAGCGTGGCCTCGCGGTCCTCATCGGAGGAGCGCGCCGGGTGGCGCATCTCTACCATCTCGACGTCGCTCATCAGCTTGCGCGCCCACTGGATCGTGCCGGCGCCGATCAGCAGCAGGGCGAGTCCGAGGAAGACGCCCAGGCCGACGGTGGAGGCGCCCAGGCCGAGGATGGTGTTCCAGTTGTCACCGACGTCGGCGACGAAGTAGGTGATGACGAAGAGGACCACGCAGACCATCGACAGCAGGTACATCGCCGCGATCTGGCGCTCCGCGCGCTTCTCGGCGGCCTCGTCGATGTCGGTGGGACGCCACGTGTGCTCGGGCAGACCCGGGTTGGGGATCGGCTCCTCGGCCGGGAGGTTGCTCCCGCCGTGGCCGGGCAGCTCGTTGCTCACGCCTCCACCTTCTTCTTGTTCGACCGCGTCGTGTGAGCGGCGATCCAGACTGCGAACCCGACCAGGGCGCCGATGCCGACGACCCAGGCGAACAGGCCCTCGGCCACGGGGCCCAGACCGCCCATGGTGAAGCCACCGATGGCGGCGGCGTCGTCCAGCGAGCCGAGGTAGGCGATGATGTCGCGCTTCTCGTCGGGGGTCAGGTTGCCGTTGCTGAAGGTCGGCATGGTCTGCGGACCGGTCAGCAGGGCCTCGTAGATGTACTTGGGCTCGACGCCGCGGATCTTCGGGGCGTAGCCACCGCGCGGCATGGCGCCGCCGGAGCCCTCGAAGTTGTGGCAGGCGGTGCAGTTGGTCAGGAACAGCTGGCCACCGCGGACGATGGCGGCCTCCTGCGCCGCGCTGTCGAGACCGTCGATGCTGTAGTCGCTCTCGTCGGGGATGGCCGGGCCGGGGCCCAGCGACGCGACGAAGGCCGCCAGCGCGGCGGTCTCCTCCTCGCTGTAGGCGACGTCCTTGCGGGGCGCCTGGGCACCGGGCTGGGCCATCGGCATGCGGCCGGTTCCGACCTGGAAGTCGACGGCGGCGGCGCCGACGCCGACCAGCGAGGGGCCGAGGTTGTTGCCCCGGTCGGTGGTGATGCCCTCGCCGTTGGTGCCGTGGCAGGTCGAGCAGCCGACGAGGAAGAGCTTGCGGCCCTCCTCGACCTGGCTGGCGAGGTCCTGCGTCCGCTCGGCGGAGGCCGGGGTCATCACGGCGGTGTAGAGGCCACCGGCGGTGACCAGCCCGAGGAGGAGCAGGAGCGCGCCGGCGATCGGCCCGCGACGGTGGCGGGACAGTCGGCCGGCGGTGAGGTTCAGGATGCGCACGTCAAGAGTCCTTGGTCCGGGGTCAGTCTAAGGAGGCAGTTCAAGGTCACTTGACGAGGTAGATGGTCGCGAAGAGACCGATCCACACCACGTCGACGAAGTGCCAGTAGTAGGAGACGACGATCGCGCTGACCGCCTGCTCGTGGGTGAACTTGCGCGCCAGGTAGGTGCGCCCGAGCACGAGCAGGAAGGCGATCAGGCCGCCGGTCACGTGCAGGCCGTGGAACCCGGTGGTGAGATAGAACATCGTGCCGTAGGCGGAGTCCTGGATCGTGACGCCCTCCTGCACGAGGGTGGCGTACTCGATCGCCTGGCCGCCGACGAAGATCGCGCCCATGACGTAGGTGAGGATGAACCACTCACGCAGGCCCCAGCCCTTGATCTGCAGGACCGAGCCGGAGCGGCCCACCTGACCGCGCTCGGCGGCGAAGACGCCGAGCTGGCAGGTCAGCGAGGACAGCACCAGGATCGTGGTGTTGATCGCCGCGAAGGGGACGTCGAGGAGCTCGGTGTTCTGGGCCCACAGCTCCGGGCTGACCGAGCGGATCGTGAAGTACGCCGCGAACAGTGCCGCGAAGAACATCAGCTCGCTGGAGAGCCAGATGATCGTCCCGACGCTGACCATGCTGGGTCGGTCGTGGTGCCCGTGGAGCCGGGATGCTGGGATCGTTGCCGCTGTCGCCACGCGAGCATTATGTCGTGACCTGCCCGAAGGGCCACCCCGACCCCCCGATCGTGGTCGACCTAGACTCGAGGGCGTGCTCGTGACCCCCCTGGTGGACGCCTCGGCGACCTCGGCGTACCTGCCTCCCTTCGACCTGGCGCGGGTGTTCACGGCCTGGTCGTTCGAGCCCGTCCCGATCGTCCTCGTGGCCTGGTTCGGGGGGCTCTACCTGCTCGGGGTGCGCCGCCTGAGGGCCCGCGGTGACGTCTGGTCGCCCGCGCGCACGGTGTCCTTCGTGGGGGTGGGGCTCGGGTCGTTCCTCGTGGCCACCTCGTCGGGGCTCGGGACCTACGACACGACGCTGATCAGCGTCCACATGGTCCAGCACATGATCCTGTCGATGCTGGTGCCGCTGGCGCTCGCGCTGGGCGCGCCGGTGACCCTTGCGCTGCGCACGCTGCCCCGGACCCCGCGCGGCTGGCTGCTCGCCGTGCTGCACTCGCGCCTGGCGAGGGTCCTGACCTTCCCGCCGCTGGTGCTGGCGGCGTACGTCGTCTCGCCCTGGGCGCTCTACTACTCCGGCTGGTACCCCGCGACCCTGGAGTCGACGTTCTGGCACGAGACGATGCACCTGCACCTGGTGCTCGTCGGAGCGATGTTCTTCTGGCCGCTGATGGGCATCGACCCCGTGCCCGGGCGGGTCGGCTACCCGTTCCGGGTGCTCATCACGGTGCTGACCCTGCCCTTCCACGCCTTCCTGGGCGTCACGATCATGGGGCAGGAGACCCTCATCGCCGGCGAGCACTACCTGGCGCTGCGCGAGGGGCCGATGGGGGCGTGGCTGCCCGACGCGCTCGACGACCAGCACCTGGCCGGCGGCATCCTGTGGGGCTCGGGGGACCTGATCGGGTTGGTCTTCTTCGGCGTGCTGTTCACCCAGTGGGTCCGCTCCTCGATGGCCGAGGCTCGCCGTGAGGACCGGCGTCTGGACCGGCTCGAGGCGCAGGAGGCGGCTCGTGTGGCGAGGGTCTCGGCGGAGTGAGCCGGGTGGGGCCTACGATGGCCCGCGTGAGCGACTCCACTGCCTCCCGCAAGCCGCTGAAGGTCCTCGTCTACTCCGACGACGTCACCACGCGTCAGCAGGTCATCCTGGCGCTCGGCCGGCGCCCGCACCCCGACCTGCCCGAGGTGGAGTACGTCGAGGTGGCCACGGAGCCGGTGGTCATCCAGAACATGGACGCGGGACACATCGACCTCGCGATCCTGGACGGTGAGGCCGTCCCGGCCGGCGGCATGGGCATCGCCAAGCAGCTCAAGGACGAGATCTTCCAGTGCCCGCCCGTCGTGGTGCTGACCGGTCGGCCGCAGGACGCCTGGCTGGCGACCTGGTCGCGGGCCGAGGCCGCCGTGCCGCACCCGCTCGACCCGATCGCGCTGGCCGAGACCGTCGTGGGCCTGCTGCGCTCGCGGGTCCCCGCCCCCACCAGCTGAGCCCCGCGTGAGCACCTGGCCCGAGGTCCTCGGCGACCTCGTCGCCGGCCGCGACCTCACCGCGGGACAGACCTCCTGGGCGATGGCCGAGCTCCTCGAGGGCAACGCCACCCCTGCCCAGGTCGCGGGCTTCGCGGTCGCGCTGCGCGCCAAGGGCGAGACGAGCGAGGAGCTGACCGGCCTGGTCGCCGCCATGTACGAGCGCGCGACGCCGATCTCGGTGCCCGGCCGCCTGCTCGACGTCGTCGGGACCGGTGGGGACCGGTCGATGTCGGTCAACATCTCCACGATGTCGGCGATCGTGGCGGCCGGTGCCGGGTCGACCGTGGTCAAGCACGGCAACCGCTCGGCCTCCTCGCAGTCCGGCTCCGCCGACGTGCTGGAGGCGCTGGGCATCCGGCTCGACCTCCCGGCCGACCGGGTCGCCGAGGTGGCGTCCGAGGCCGGGATCACCTTCTG
>Ga0208834_100405_pt1 | contig 14181 bp, 8 predicted proteins | sample DeeseametaMP1787_FD_184182 | JGI IMG/M metagenome (GOLD analysis project Ga0208834, IMG submission 184182) | Marine microbial communities from the Deep Pacific Ocean - MP1787 (SPAdes) | ecosystem: Environmental > Aquatic > Marine > Oceanic | place: North Pacific Ocean | collected 2011-05-03 | reverse complement strand
AAGCCACCAACACGAGACTACGTGTGACAAAACCGGACGAGACACCGACTTCCCCGCTCCTCAAGCTGCCCGCTTGGCCGAACATCGATTTCAGCCAGTTTGGCCCCGTCGACATGAAACCGATGTCGCGCATCCAGACATTGGTATCCAGTGTCATGGCCCGCAACTGGGTATCGATTCCGCATGTTACCCACCACGATGAAGCCGACGTCTCCACCTTGACCACCGCGCGGCGGGCGCTATCAGAATCTTCCGGCGTGAAGGTCACCCCGTTGCCCTATCTGGTCAAGGCAGCGGTGGCAGCGCTAAAAGCACAGCCCAAATTCAACGCGTCAATCGATGCCACGGGCCGAAATCTCGTTTACAAACAGTATTTTCACATCGGTATTGCAGTTGATACACCGGCAGGGCTGCTCGTGCCGGTCATCCACGATGCCGACAAGAAGTCGATCCCTGAGATCGCGACGGAACTGGCGGAACTCTCCGAGATGGCGAGAACGAAAGGGCTGCCCATGGACAAGATGTCGGGCGGCTGCTTTTCGATCAGTTCCTTGGGTTCGATCGGCGGAACCGCGTTCACACCGATTATCAATGCGCCCGAGGTCGCGATTTTGGGCGTCAGCAAAACCTACGAAAAACCCTGCAGAAACGGAGAGGCGATCGCCTGGAAAGACATGTTGCCCCTGTCGTTAAGCTACGACCACCGGGTCATCAACGGAGCGGATGCAGCCAGATTCTGCGTCGACTTCGCCAATGCACTCGCTGAGCCAGAATCGCTGGCCAAGTAGTTCACTGCGTGCGGCCATCTCGGTCGCTTCGTCCAGCACCAGAGAAGCTCGGCAGCGCTCAGCCCGCGGAGCGACGCATCGGCGATTGCGGATTCAGGCTATTTTCAAACCCCAGTCGTCCCCCGAGTTGCTCAAACAGCTGGCTCTGCGCTTGTAGAGCCTCTATCGCTTTTTCGATAGCGCGACGACCTTCCGGTTGACCTGGCCGAATGAGCAGGTCGAACGTCTGCCCGCCCTCGCCCAGTCGCTGGATTGCCGAGAGCGCAAGCTGCGTTCTCAAGATCGCTTCATCGATCTGGTCGGCCAGCGCGTCATCGACGCGCCGGGCGAGCGCCGCAAGGCTCAGCGGCGCTTGATAGTGCTCCCCCGACTGGTAGCGATCATTCTGATAGTGACCGTAGTAGATATTCTGGATGCCCACCGCGTTGTTGTAGAGCGATTGGTGCGTGTCATCGGAGAAGCAGTCCTGCTCTTCTTCCGGTGCGTGGGTGAGTAGAGCGACCCGCATACGCTCCCCCGCCATCTCGTCGCCAGCCAATCGGATAATGCCGAACAACATGCGGCGCAATCCCTCGTCGACATCACCCTCGGCGATATGCAGCCCATAGCTCGTGGGACTGTTACCCGCCCAATCCAATGTCATGGTCGCCAATTGACTGTAGAGATGCTCGGCCATTGTCTGCAGCAATTGGCGGCGCCGCCGGCAGTGCTCGACCGGCGCGGGCGCGATACCGCTGGTACAGCCCTCCGCTGCGGCGGAATAGTCGGTCCACGGGCGCTGTCCCGCGCCAGGCTCGGATCGGTGCAAATCCTGCCCCCACAACAAGAATTCGATGGCGTGGTAGCCGAGCACCACATTCGATTCATTGTCACTGCCTGCGTGGATAAATTTGAGCTGCGCCCAATCCAGCGTATTGGCACTGATAGTGATGCCGCCGACTTGGATGTCGGGCTGCGACACGAGATTCTGCCGAGCGAGCGGATTGGTGGGCGAGGCTTCGTAGCTGCGATCGACATAGTCCAGCAATCCCTCGTCGACCGGCCACGCATTCACGCTGGTCTCCCAGTCATCGACAATCCAGTTGCCGAATCGAAACACCTCGGTCCGTGAATAATCTCGATGCGCATCACGCCAGGCTTGGCGGGCGGTCAGCAAAGCTTCGTCCGATGGATTGGCCAGCAGACGCTTGATCTGTGTCTTCAGCTGGCCAGCCGAGTGATACGCCGCCTCGAAACTTCGATGCCCTAGTCGCCGATATCCACGCAGCACCTCACGTTTGGCGACGGCACCGTGCGCAGATACCGCCGCCGATGGCTTCGTTGAATAGAACACGGCCGCAGCTAAGCAAAGTGAAACGCTTGCCAAGGCGGCAACGAGAGCGGTGCGATTCACGGCGCCGCAGACACGGCGCTCCGGTAGCACCGAACGAACACCGCCACGGGGCCTGCCCACTCGGGCTGATATGCGGCGGTGCCGGCCTGCGGTTGCTCAAAACCGCCTATCGACGCGGAATCGTGCGCGTGGGTATGCGGTTCCGCGTCTGGTCGGTGCGTCTGCGAATCGCTCGTGGCGTGCGAATGTTCCTGCGAGTGCTCATGCGAATGCGCCGGGCGACCGCTCGCGCTCGAATGGACATGTGCAACCTGAGCCGCCCCAGCATGCCCAGCCGGCAAGCCATCGGGATAGAAGCGACGAAGAACCGCATCGAACGTATCCGTGCTCATGACGCGCTGTTCCAAAACGGCATGCAGAAACGCCGCGCGATGGGACAACTCGGCCTTGATGGCTGTCGGCCGACGCTGGGACAACAAGGCTCGCGCCGTCTCGAGCGCCGTGTCTGTCCGATCCTTTTGATCGAGCAAGAGATACTGCTCCGCAGCCTGAAGATGCCATTGGGGCGCCCTGCGGGCATTTGGATACAACTGGTTCAGGCGCTCGATGACCTGCTCGCTACGGCAGGCCTGCTGCTCGAGTTCGATGGCGTATCGCTGCAATTGCGGGGCGGCGCCCAGCTCGCGTATGCGCGCATCCAGGAATTCCAGAACATCTTGGTGACTGCGACCGGCGTCCCCCCGCTCCGCCATCACGGTCATCAGATGTGCCGCTGTCACGTAGTCGCCAGGGCCTGCCTGCGGGTTCAATGCAAAGTAAGCGAGATAATCGGCCAGAGCCGCCTTCGTTTGCCCGGCGTCACGCAATACTCTGGCCCGATAAATCAGGGCCTCCGGGTTACGCGGGTTCGCATCAATAAACGCGTCGAACAACGGCAGAGCCTGGTTGAACTGCCCAAGCCGATAAAACAGGATGCCGCGCACAAAGTAGGTGTTCTCCACCGGGCCGAAGCCGGATGCGGTGTCCAGGTCGGCAAATGCAAGCTTGAATTCCCCGGTATCGGAATAGATCAGCGCCCGCCGCAAATAAAGATCCGGATCGCTCGGCGAAGACGCAATGCGCTCCGATAGCAGCACCAACCGTTCATTCAATCCAATCCCTGCGCTCGCCGGGAGGCTGCATAAGCAGACACAAAGCAAGATGATGTAACGCGCTGATTGCATGGAGAGCGTAATCAACCCAGCCGGTAACGGTAACCGTGCGACATCGGAGCAGCCCGGGGGCCCGCGTCACCGATTAATGACGAAGAAATCCAGCACGTCGCCATCGATGTTGATGAATCGCGCTGTTAGCGTCGTTGCCGTGGCATCAATGACGACCGACCCCAGAACGATCTCGCTATACGCCATCGCGTTATGCGGATAGCCATCGGATGTGCTGGTCGCCTGCCCTGAACTCCCGGCCACCGTGTAGACCACCTTGTCGTCGACACCTGAGTTGTTGGAAATCTGCCGATATTCCTGGTCATCCTGACCCGTCAGCGGGTTCCCGGCCCCGTCATGCTCGGCGTGCACATTCGGATCGAAACTGGCTTCGAGCCCCGTGTGACCGTTCAGGTAGAACGAGCGCTCATAGGAATGGCTGTGGCCGCTGTATGCAAGGTCGACCCCGTGATCTTCGAAGATCTCCGTGTACTGCTCGCGGATGTCAAAGATCGGCTGATCGATACCAAGCACGGCCGAGTCCGAATCATGGCTGCCCTTGGTGTAGGGAGGATGATGGAAGATCACCAGCGTCCAATCATTGCTGCTGGCTGACAAGTCGTTGATCAGCCATTGCTTCATCGTTTCGTTGTTGCCGCTGTCGCGAATTGCGACTTGCGAATCCAGGCTCACCACATGCACGTTGCCGTAGTCGAACGAGTAGTACTGTTCGGTATTACTGGGCTCGCCGCCGTTCTCACCCTGGGTCGGCAGCGTGTGGATGTTCAGATAGGGCATGGGACTGGCGGGCAGCGGATCCCGTTGGCCCTGAGCGGGCAGATAGAGACCGGTGCTCGTCGCCGTCGACAGGCCACTGACCCCCATTTCATGGTTGCCGATGGTGGACCAGAGACCGGCCGAACTCAGAATATCGGGATAGGTCTCGAAGACAGCAGACTGGAACTGGGCGTCGGTACCATCCAGGTACGCCGCGTCTCCCAGCATCAGGATCAGATCGGTCGGCTCGCCGCCGTTGTTGGCCGCCCACGTGAGATAGCCGTCGCGTACGTCGCGGGCATCCCCACCTTCAGGATCAATCGTACTGCCGGCAGTTCCGGAATCACCCAGCACCCACATGCGCACATTGCCGTCCGCCGGACTTTCGCCGGTGACCGGCGCCGTACGAAAGTGACGGGTTTGCAGCGCGGAGGCTGCACCGCCCACGGAGTAGTAATACGTGGTGTCGGGCGTCAACCCGGTCAACAACGCTTCGCGGTGTTCGGTCTCGGTGACGTTGGCAGCTGTCAGGCTCGACGCCGGCAGTGCATTCATGTGGGTGCCAAAACAGACGTCGGTGGCCTCATCGCCGCCATCCACGTTGCCACGCCATTTGATAATCGCCCGGTCCGCTCCCACTTGCTGCAGGAACAAGCGCTCCGGGTTGATCTCTGTGCCGGAGCAAAGCTCCACGTTCGGATCGACCGGATCCACCGGATTCGTGGGCGAATCGGCGACATCCGCCGGCGGTGGGCTGTTGCCACAAGCCGCCAACAAGCCCGCGAGGGCCGCGAGAACGGCGATGGAACGGCTTCGACTCAGGGTGGAATTCAACATACGGAACCAGAACGCGCGAACGAGGGCGCGAAATGCTAATAAATTCCCATGACCACCGCGTGAAGGTATTGAAACGATTCGCCCACCCGGCCCGCTCACAACGACTTGAGGAATGACAGTACCAGCGCGCGTTGTCGCTCGGGCAAGGCAGCCCAGGCATCTCGCGCCCTTTGCGCTTCTCCGCCGTGCCACAAAATTGCCTCGGCGATCGTGCGCGCACGCCCATCGTGCAAATAACCTGCACGCTCTCCACCCACAGCCTTGACCTGCCCTAGCCCCCAAAGCGGAGTCGTCCTCCAATGCCGCCCCGAAGCCAAACCTTCGACGTGGCCGTCCGCCAGCCCGATGCCCATGTCATGCAAGAGCAGATCGGTGTAGGGCCAGATCAACTGGTTTGCCGCGGCGCGCGAGCTCGGGGAATCACCCGTGCGCCAGCTGGGTTTGTGACATCCAGAACAGCCGATGTCGGTGAACAGGTGCTCGCCTGCTTTGACCTCGGCATCTTCCGTCTGGCGCCGCACCGGCGGCGCCAGGTGCCGCGCGTAAAACACCACCGCCTGTTGAACCTGCCGCGACAACTCCGGCTGGCCGCCGGACGGAAAATTCGCACAGCCGAGGCTTAGCTGAGTCTCGGTGCAAACGTCATTGGGAAAACGGCTTGAGGTAATGCCGATATCGTTGGCGAATGCATCCAATGCCTGGTGCTCCACGCTCGACTGAGTGGCCTTCCAGCCAAATCTCCCAATCGCCTCAGGCTCGCCCGCGAGCGCGATGCCCGCCTGCACCCGACCGACCAGCCCGTCCCGCCGCTGCAATTCGGCGTAAGCGCGGAGATCTGCTGGGGGGATGGCCTCCAGCAGCCCCATCCCGATCACTGCTGGTGCGACACGCAAACTCAGCCGCAGGCCTGCGTCGGCCTCACCATAAGCCCAGTCGGTCACCACGAGCTCCGGACGCCGCAAGGTGATCACTGAACCGTCGGGCAATGTCTCTGGCGACTCCTGCCACCGCACCGAGACTCGGGCCTCCGGAGCAAGTCCCGGAACCGCTCGCGTTTGCAAGTGCCGTCCGTACACCGGATCGGCTTGGCCACCCGCAAGCGCGAGGCGCACAACCGCAGACGTGAGAAATTCGTCGGGGCCGGCCGGTGCATGGCCGCGGCCGTCGCGGATGTGGCAATCCTGGCAGGCCGCTGCGCTGTACAACGGCCCAAGGCCGTCCCGACCTGCTGTGGAAGCACCCGCGGCAACCCAAGGGTTGGTGAAGAACGAATTGCCAACGACAAAATCCAGGCGCTCTTCGCTGGTCAAGTTCCCGAAGGGCTGCGACAGCGCATCCGCGCTGAGCGCCGACAATGGGCTTAACTCGAGAAACGTCGTCTCACCGCCGGGCAGCGCCTGCGGCGGCAAGACCGAGACCGGTTGCTCGACCTCGGCAGGCGGGCGACTGCTTGATGCGAACTGGGTTGGAGTCGTGACGTCTGCCGAAGCCTCTTCATCAGCGAAGCCGCATCCCGCAGTCCAGAGCGCGACCACGAAACAACTCATCCGCATGGCCGCGATCGCACGCCGGTCGCTCCACGCATCCGCCAAGCTGAAGTTCAGAAACACCATTTGGCAGCGATGCTTACACGCGGAAGTTCGATCGTTTTCTTATACACGCTCTGAGCCCCGAGAACCTGATCCCAGACCCGGTCTTCGCGAACCCGAAGCGCGCGGCAATGCCGTGGTGGCTACTGGTCGAGCTGGGACAAATCCCGCACCGCGCCGCGTGCGGCGGAGGTCGTCAGCGCAGCGTAAGCCCGCAACGCCTGCGACACGACACGCTCACGGTTGACCGGCTTCCACGCCGCCGCACCGCGCGCCACCATCGATTCCCGACGTTCGGCGAGCTCGGCGTCGGTGAGCACCACACGGATGCTGCGATTGGGAATATCGATTTCAATGGTGTCGCCGGACTCCACCAGGCCGATATCGCCGCCCTCTGCGGCTTCCGGCGAGCAATGGCCGATGGACAGGCCCGAGGTTCCACCCGAGAAACGGCCGTCGGTGATCAGCGCACAGGCCTTGCCCAGCCCCTTGGATTTCAGGTAGCTGGTGGGATAAAGCATTTCCTGCATGCCCGGCCCGCCTTTGGGGCCTTCGTAACGGATGAGCACCACGTCCCCAGCCTTGACCTTGTTGCTGAGCAGGATGCCGTCGATGGCTTCTTCCTGGCTTTCGAAGATGACCGCCGGCCCGGAGAACTTGAGGATGGACTCATCCACCCCAGCCGTTTTCACGATGCAGCCCTCTTTGGCGATGTTGCCGTAGAGCACGGCCAGTCCGCCGTCTTTCGAGTAGGCATGCTCCACATCGCGGATACAGCCGTTCGCCCTGTCCACGTCCAGATCCGGCCAGCTCGCCGACTGGCTGAATGCAATCTGGGTCGGAATGCCGCCGGGCCCAGCGATATACCGCACCTCGGCCTCGGCGGCGCTCATGACATCCCAGCGGGCGATGGCGTCGCCCAGCGTCTTTTCATGCACCGTGCTGCAATCCCGATGCAGCAGACCGCCGCGATCCAGCTCGGCCAGAATGCCGATCACGCCGCCAGCGCGATGCACGTCTTCCATATGGTATTGCTGCGTGGCCGGCGCCACCTTGCAGAGGTTCGGCACCTTGCGGGACATGCGGTCGATATCCGCCATCGTGAAATCCACCCCCGCCTCGTGCGCGGCCGCCAGCAAATGCAGGACGGTATTGGTGGAACCGCCCATGGCGATATCCAGTGCAATGGCGTTCTCGAAGGCCTCGAAGGTCGCGATTGCCCGCGGCAGCACGGCCTCTTCGTCGCCCTCGTAGTAACGCTTGGCCAGATCGACAATCTGGCGGCCGGCCTGCAGAAACAGTTCTTTTCGCTCGGCATGGGTGGCCAGCAACGAGCCGTTTCCGGGCAAGGACAGGCCCAGGGCTTCGGTCAGGCAATTCATGGAATTGGCCGTGAACATGCCGGAGCAGGATCCACAGGTCGGGCAGGCGCTGCGCTCGATGCTGGCGACATCCTCATCGGATTCGTCTGCATTGGCCGCGCTGACCATGGCATCGACCAGGTCCAGCTTGATATCGCCCTTGCCGGCGAGCTTCACCTTGCCGGCCTCCATCGGCCCGCCAGAGACGAACACCGTCGGAATGTTCAGCCGCATGGCTGCGTTGAGCATGCCGGGCGTGATCTTGTCGCAATTGGAGATGCACACCAGTGCATCAGCGCAATGCGCGTTGACCATGTATTCGACACTATCGGCAATCAGATCGCGGCTGGGCAGGCTATACAACATGCCGCCATGCCCCATGGCGATACCGTCATCCACGGCGATCGTGTTGAATTCCTTGGCGACACCGCCTGCCGATTCGATTTCTCGTGCCACCAGTTGCCCCAGGTCTTTCAGATGAACGTGACCTGGCACGAACTGGGTGAAGGAATTCGCAATCGCGATGATCGGCTTGCCAAAGTCGTCATCCGTCATGCCGGTGGCACGCCACAGGGCGCGCGCGCCGGCCATGTTGCGACCGAATGTGGTGGTGCGAGAGCGGTATGCGGGCATGTCTGTAGTCCTGACAGCGCGCCGGATTCAGGCGCGCCGTGATTCGCGGGGAGGCGAATTGCAGCACAGACACGGCCACCGTCCAAGCGATATGACTATGACGATTGACACAATCACCGCACCACAGCCCCGGACAGGGGCCCCCGCGACCGGAAAAAACACCCACTTGCCGTACGGCGGTGCGAACAAACCACCTCGGCATCAACGCGATGGTCGCTGGTCACGGCGTACCGGCGCACTTTGAGCATCACGGGAAACATCCGATAATGCACCGTCACCAAGCATGAACCGCGTGCCTCCAAGTGCTGCGGCTTGGGCTCCGGTGCCCAAAACTTTGAGCCCCCGTCGAAACAGCCGATACCGGATGGGCTGCCGCATCCGATCATCAACGGGGTCAGTGACCACGCCACGCCTTGCCTCGCGCGCCCATTGCTGCCTCTGCAACTCAATCATCGGAACGACCCCATGACCCACGCTCCCCAAGTCAGAATTCCCGCAACCTACATGCGCGGCGGCACGTCCAAGGGCGTTTTTTTCAATCTCGCCGAACTGCCTGAAGCGGCGCAGGCTCCAGGTGCGGCGCGTGACCGCCTGCTGCTCCGCGTGATCGGCAGCCCGGACCCCTACGGCAAGCACACCGACGGCATGGGCGGCGCGACGTCCAGCACCAGCAAGACCGTGATTCTGTCGAAGAGCAGCCAGCCGGATCACGATGTCGACTACCTGTTCGGTCAGGTCTCGATCGACAAGCCCTTTGTGGACTGGAGCGGCAACTGCGGCAATCTGTCCGCGGCCGTCGGCCCCTTTGCGATCTCCAATGGCCTGATCGACGCTGATCGCATCCCGAAAGACGGCATCGTCACGGTGCGGATCTGGCAGGTGAACATCGGCAAGACGATTGTCGCGCAGGTACCGATCACCAACGGTGAGGTGCAGGAAACCGGCGATTTCGAGCTGGATGGTGTGACCTTCCCGGCCGCCGAGGTCGAAATCGAGTTCATGGACCCGGCCGATGGCGAAGGCTCGATCTTCCCGACCGGCAACCTCGTGGATGACCTGGAGGTTCCCGGCCTCGGGACCTTGAAGGCCACGATGATCAACTCCGGCATCCCGACCATCTTCGTCAACGCCGACGCCATCGGCTACCGCGGCACCGAGTTGCAGGGCGACATCAACGAAGACAAGACGGCGCTGGAGCGATTCGAGACGATTCGTGCGCACGGCGCCGTAAAAATGGGCCTGATCGATAACATCGCCGAGGCCGCCGACCGGCAGCACACGCCCAAGGTCGCCTTTGTATCCCCCCCTGCGGACTACGTCGCCAGTAGCGGCAAGCCCGTCCAGGCTGACGGTATCGACCTACTCGTGCGCGCCATGTCTATGGGCAAGCTCCATCACGCCATGATGGGCACCGCCGCTGTCGCCATCGGCACCGCCGCGGCTATTCCCGGCACGCTGGTCAACCTCGCGGCCGGCGGCAAGGACCGCACCGCCGTACGCTTCGGCCATCCCTCCGGAACGCTGCGTGTGGGCGCCGAAGCCAAGCTCATAAACGGCGAATGGCAGGTCACCAAGGCCATCATGAGCCGGAGCGCACGCGTGTTGATGGAAGGCTCGGTTCGCGTGCCGGTCGACGCACCGACCTAACAAAACACCGGGCACCTCCGAGAGCCGATTGCGGAACAAGCTCACGGTACAAGGGTCGCATCCCTATGGATGCCCCCAAAAACGCCGCCCCCGACGCGCACGAGTGGGACGATGTCATCGTCGATATCGTCGATTACGTGAACACCGCACCTGACTTCTCGACGCAGACCTACACCACCGCCCGCCACTGCCTGATCGATACGCTGGGCTGCGGTCTGGAAGCGCTGGAATACCCCGCCTGCCGCAAGCTGTTGGGGCCGGTGGTACCCGGCGCATCACTGACAAACGGCGCCAAGGTGCCCGGCACGGGCGATCAGCTGGACCCGGTCAAGGCTGCTTTCGATATCGGCGCGATGGTCCGCTGGCTGGATTTCAACGACACCTGGCTGGCGGCGGAATGGGGACACCCTTCCGACAATCTCGGCGGCATTCTCGCGATGGCCGATTGGTTGAGCCGGACCGCGTTACGCACTGGCGGCGAACCCCTGCGGATGCGTGATGTACTCACCGCGATGATTCGGGCGCATGAGATTCAGGGCTGCATCGCGCTGGAAAACAGTTTCAACCGGGTCGGACTGGACCATGTTGTACTGGTCAAGGTGGCCACAACCGCGGTCGTCGCCCAGATGCTCGGCCTGACCCGCGAGCAACAACTGGCTGCCGTGTCCCACGCGTGGGTTGATGGCCAAAGCCTGCGGAGCTACCGCCATGCCCCCAACACCGGCAGCCGCAAGAGCTGGGCCGCGGGCGATGCCACCAGTCGTGGTGTTCGTCTGGCGCTAATCGCCCAGAGCGGCGAGATGGGCTACCCCACCGCCCTGTCCGCAAAGACCTGGGGGTTTTATGACGTGTCCTTCGATGGCAAGCCCTTCACATTTCAGCGCCCGTATGGCGACTACGTGATGGACAACATCCTGTTCAAGATCAGCTACCCGGCTGAGTTTCACGGGCAAACAGCGGCCGAAGCGGCCATCACCTTGCACCAGCAACTGCAGCAGGCCGGACGCGGCGTGCAGGACATCGCACGCATCACGATTCGCACCCATGAATCCTGCATTCGCATCATCGACAAGAAGGGGCCGCTGCACAATCCGGCGGATCGGGACCATTGCGTGCAGTACATGGTCGCCGTCGCCCTGCTCTTCGGCAGGCTGACGTCTGCGGATTACGAAGACGATGTTGCTGCCGATCCGCGCATTGACGCGCTGCGCAATACCATGCACTGCGTGGAAGACCCCGCCTTTACGCAGGATTATCTGGACCCAGACAAGCGCAGCATTGCCAACGCGCTGACCATCGAGTTCAACGACGGCACGTCACTCGACGAAGTCGTCGTTGAATACCCGGTCGGTCACAAACGCCGTCGTGCTGAGGGCGTGCCGTTGCTGGAAGATAAGTTCAGGGCCAACCTCGCCCGCATCTTTCCGGATGACCAGCAATCGCGGATCTGGAACACCTCTGCGGATCAGGCCTCGCTGGAACAGCGACCGGTTAACGAGTACGTGGACCTGTTCGATCCGCGCGGTTAGCCCGCGACGACATCGACGCTCAATCAGCGACCGTGCCGGCATGCAGATCGGCATCGATTACATCGTTTAACTCGCTGGAGAACGGTCCGACACGAAACGGCGCCGCCGCATGATTCGACCGCCAATCAAATGCGGCAGGAATCACCATACCCAACAGAGCGAACACAGCCGTCGCCGCAACAACAGCCCAGGCAAGAATTGCAATTGGATCTACAAACATGACGCTTACCTATTAGTAAGGATGTTGCCATGCACAATAGGGGCGTGAATGCTGCAATGCAACATTGGCGTTCGACCGTTCATCGGATGCGGCCGAGCCACCCTAGACTCTGAGAGATCCGATCGAAGATTCGTAATTAACTCATTGAGTTAATTAACCTGCTTTTGTACCCAGCCGGGTGGATTGAGCGTGACCTCGGCGGCGCAAGGCCAGCCGTGGCGCACCATCGGACGCGGGTGTCACCGGGGCGAATCGAGGGCCGCGCCGCGTGATCACGAGGCTCGATCAGATCAACCTCGCCGGATGGATCGTCCACGCACCGCCAGGACACCCAGCCAGAACAGGCCGAGCAGTGTGACCAAACCCATGGTTCCCGAACCGCCCGGCGCCGCGGCGCTGTCGGTCTCGTCAGGATCGGCTGCGTCCCCACCGGCCTTTCGGGTCCAGGCCGTGTAGTCGCCGGAAACCATCGTCTCGCCGTCTCCGTCGGCCTGGACACGGAACCAGTACGGCGTCCGCGCTGAAAGGCCGTCAATGGTCACGCGCATGGGGCCATCGTCCACGATGGCTCCAACGGCACGCGTCTGCGTGTAGCTCGGCAGCTGTTCGGTGAGTTGGACGTGGTAGTTAACACCTGCCTTGGCGTCCCACTGGACCTCGATGCTCTGATCGGTCGCGTTCAGCACGTCGATACCCGTAATCGCCAACCAGGTGGGCTCGGCGGCCTCGCTCTGGCTGAAGCCGCCGCGAGTGTTGTCGACAAACGCACGCAAATCGGAACTGGGGAACGGGTACGGATCCACGATCTGCGGGTACGCGCCGTTGTCGAGCGCATCCGCGAGCCGTTCCAGTTCGTCCAGATGCCAGCTCACCCAGGCGGACGATTCCGGTGACAGGCTGCGCCCGCCAAACACGGCGCCGGCCATGTGGAACCAGATCTCCGTCGCCACGCGCTGCTTGGTCAGCAAGGTCTCCAGCGACGCGAAGACTTGCGCGGCCATGCGCGTGCGCAGCTCCGGCAAGGCATCAAGATTGCGCTGCGCCAGGTCCATCGCCTCGAACTTTTCCTGCAACAGTTCCAGCACCACCGGTCGCGAAGGCGATAGCAACTGCGCGGTGACCGGTGCGTACGCGACATCCCATTGCGAGATCGTCTTGTCGAACATCAGGCTCAGGGCTTCTGCGTTGCTGGCCGGCAGCTCACTACCCTTTTTGAAGGCCCACTCCCCCTTGGCGTAGTACATCTTGCGGCCCACCCAGTAGGTGCGACGCAGTATGTCGAACAGCTGCCGATGGGGGGCGGTGCCCGCTTCGACTCCGAATTTCGAGCGGATGAACCGATCGAGAATGGTCTGCCAGTCGAGATCGGAGTCGCCGACGAGCTGCGCCTGTGCGAACAGATTGGCCTCGTTGAGCGTGCCCATGGCCGAGTATTCATAGCGATCCACCCGGCAGGTCGAGCCGATGAACGGGCTCGCCGCGTCCGTCTGCCGCGCTCGCGCCTCGCGATACCGCTGGGCGAAGTATTCCGCCGCCACGAACGGAATGGCGCCTCGACCCCAGTACTCACCGGCACAGTCCAGTTCAAAAATCTGGTCGTGAGGCCCGATGTCGCCCATCAGGGCATTCAAGGGGTAATAGGGCTCAAAGTCATTCGGCTCGGATTTCGACATCGCGACAATCGGCCGCTGGGTCTCCGCGATCGCGGACCGCAGATAAGGGATCTCGTAGCCCTTGTGATAGAAGGTGCGGACGTAAACCTGCTTGCCGAATTCGTCCATGACCACCCGGGACACGGCTTCGATCATCGCCTTGTACTTTTCCTTGACCGCCGCGAATGCCAGCGGCTGGCAGGACGGCACGATGTAGGCGAGCTCGGTCGGGGCGCTGCCGAAACTGATCATCACGCCGTCGATCTCCGGCGCGGCCGTCAATGCATCCCGATAGGCCTGCATCTTCGCCTGCATATCCTCGCCATCGAGATCGAAACAGTAGGTATAGGTGTCTGAGGTATTCAGCTCCTGCATCCAGACGATGGCCTGCCCGCCCTGGGCATGGATCGCATCGGCCAACACGCGCACGCGCTGCACCACCTCAGGCTCGGTTTGAAACTGATCAACCCGAGTGACGATGCGGTGCGACAACTGCACATGCGTCACTCCGAAATCTCGAACCTGCCCGATCACGGCCAGGTTGTAGTCCATGTCGTCCTGGGTGAGCGTCCAACCGTGGAACGGCAGGGGTTCGGCGGCAAACGCCGCCCCC
>Ga0208834_100403_pt1 | contig 14246 bp, 12 predicted proteins | sample DeeseametaMP1787_FD_184182 | JGI IMG/M metagenome (GOLD analysis project Ga0208834, IMG submission 184182) | Marine microbial communities from the Deep Pacific Ocean - MP1787 (SPAdes) | ecosystem: Environmental > Aquatic > Marine > Oceanic | place: North Pacific Ocean | collected 2011-05-03 | reverse complement strand
GAGCAGGCCGTCCCTGCCCGATAACCCACGTACATGCATGTGAGAGGCCCCGGCCCGCAACCCCCTCAGCCTGAGGAGGTCACCCATACCGTCTGAGCCGCCTCCGGCAGGTCCACCACGAACGCCGCCCCGCCCTCCCGGGCGTGGGCGGCGTTCACCGTCCCGCCCAGGGCTGCGACCAGCTGGCGGACCACGGCGAGCCCGATCCCGTGGCTCCCGGCGCGTCGGACCGAGCCGCTGTCGGCGTACTTCTCGTGGAGGACGCCGGGGTCGAACGCCACGGCCAGGTCGTCGTCGGTGAGGCCCGGCCCGGAGTCACGGACCTCGAGGCGTACGCCGGTGTCGACCCGTCGCCCCGCCACCACGACCCGGTCGCCGGGCGAGCAGACGCGCGTGGCGTTGTCGACGAGCGCGTCGAGCACCTGACGCACCCGGTCGGGGTCGGTCCTGAGCGGCAGCGCGTCCTCGATCTCGGCCACCACCTCGACCTCGCCGGTGGCGGCGCCCCACGCGGCGACCGCGGCCCGCAGCGTCGGCGCGAGGTCGGTGTCGCGGGGCTCGACCGAGAAGCCGTCCACCTGCAGCCGTGCGAGCCGGAGCAGGTCGGTGACGTAGCGCTCCAGGCGTGCGGCCTCGGCACCGAGGGTCCGCCCGACCTCCGGCGTCTCCTCGGGGGGCACGACCCCGTCGGCGAGGGCCTCGGCGTAGCCGCGGACCGCCGTCAGGGGCGTGCGCAGCTCATGGCTGACCGAGAGCAGGAACCGGCGTTGCCGGTCCTCGCTGCCCACCAGGGCCCGGTCCAGCGAGCCGAGCGCGGAGGTGACGTCGCGGACCTCGGGCAGGGAGCTGTCCGGCAGGGGGACGCCCCGCTCCCCGTCGGCCATCCGCCGCGCCGCCGCGGCGGTCTGCGAGAGCGGTCGCGCCACCCGCCTGGCCAGCACCCAGGCGGCCCCCAGCCCCGCGAGCAGGCCGACGCCCAGCGCGAGCAGCACCCTGCGTCGTACGCCGCGGGCGGCCGCGTCGGCGATCGAGTCGTCGGCCACGAGCACCACGGCGCCGCCGCCGCGGCCGGGTCGTGCCTCGACGAGCACGGTGCGCCCGTCCAGGGTCCCCGTCGAGGAGACGCGGCGGCCGTCCTCGAGGTCGGCCAGCTCGGCGTCGGTGAGGACCGCGGCGACCCCCTGGGGCCGTCCGTCGGGGAGCACCACTCCCACCTCGAGGTCGTGACGCTCCGCGACGGCCTCGCCGCGGGGCCCGGTGAGCGCGAGCAGCGGGAGGCGCGAGAGCAGGTCGGCCTGCCGGCCCAGCGGTGCCCGCAGGGCGTCGCTGGAGGCGTCGGCGAGCAGCGGCGCGGTCAGGGCACCGGCGAGCAGCGCGGAGACCGCGGCCGCGGCCGCCATCGCCAGGCCCAGGCGGGCGGTGAGGCTCATCCCCGCTCCGCCCGGGTGACGCGGTAGCCGACGCCGCGCACGGTCTCCACGGGGCAGTGCGCACCGAGCTTGGCCCGCAGCTGGGCGACGTGCACGTCCACGGTGCGGCTCCCGGCGTAGTCGGCCTGGCCCCAGGCGGTGGCGAGCAGCTCGGCGCGGTCCATGGCACGTCCGCGCGCGGACAGCAGCGTGTGCAGCAGGTTGAGCTCGGTGGGGGTGAGGTCCACGGGCTCGCCGGTGATGCTCGCGCGACGGGTGTCGAGGTCCACCTCGAGCTCGCCGACGCGCCAGCGGCGCCGGCCCGGCCGCCCCTCGGACCGGCGCAGCACCGCGCCGAGCCGCGCAACGAGCTCGCGCGGCGAGAACGGCTTGGTGACGTAGTCGTCGGCGCCGAGCTCCAGCCCGGTCACGCGGTCGACCTCGTCGTCACGGGCGGTGACGAAGAGGACTGGCGTCCAGTCGCCCCGCTCCCGCATCCGCCGGCAGACCTCGACGCCGTCGAGGTCGCCGGGCAGGCCGACGTCGAGCAGCACCGCCGCCGGGCGCAGTCGCTGGATAGCGAGCAGAGCGGACTCCCCGTCGGGCTCCAGGTGGACGGAGTAGCCCTCGCGCACGAGGTAGCGCCTCTCGAGGTCGGCGATCGACGTCTCGTCCTCCACGACGAGGACCAACCCGCGTGCGCTGTCCACGGCTCCACGCTAGGCGTTGTGCCGCCCCCGTGGCCCCGGTCGGCGATCACCCTTACCGAACCCGAACACGACCCTGACGAAGCGGCCACCCCACCGCGACACCGTGGACGGCGAACCACCCACCGCACACAGGAGAAGGACATGCTGCTCACGAACACGCTCGCCGCGGGCGCCGCCGGACTGGTCGCCGCCGGACTCACGGTCGCCACCATGGTGCCCTCGTCGACGGCCCCCGAGCCCGTCACCGACGTCACCCCGACCGCGACGCAGGCGCCGGCGCTCGCCTGCGGTGCCGTCCGGGACCGCCTGCCCGACGCGCTGGCCGAGGACCTCGAGGCACTGCACGACCTCGAGCCCGGCGAGCGCCGCGGGGCGCTGCGGGAGATCCGGCGTACGGCGCTGGACGGCGGCTACGGGGAGCGGGCGAGGCTGGTGGCCGAGCGCCGTCACGAGGAGCGCGGCGCCCACCGGGCACGACTGCGGGAGCAGCTGCCGGTCGAGCTGCGCGAGGACCTCCGGGAGCTGCGCTCGCTGCCCGCCGAGGAGCGCGCGGAGGCGGCGCGGGGGCTGGCAGAGCGGGCCAGGGCCGGCGAGTACGGCCCCCGGGCCCAGGAGGTGGCCGCCAGGATCGAGGAGCGGCGCGCCATCTGTACGGCCCAGGACTGAGCGGCTCCGTCCCCACGGTCCCCCGCCCCGCCAGAGACGCACCGCGCCCCCACCCGGCACCTGGGTGGGGGCGCTGTGCGCGTCAGGGGGCTGGGCCGGCCGGCTCAGCGGCGCGGCCGCACCTTCAGCTTCAGCGGCTTCGAGCGCGACTCCTCGGTCGCGTCGGAGCCGGCGTACACCGCGGTGATGACGTGCTTGCCCTTCGACAGCTTCGGCAGCTTGACCTTCTTGGTGCCCCGCGCGATGCGCAGCCGCTTGAGGGTCTTGGTGCCGTCGAGGAGGCTCACCACGCCGTCGGGGGCGAATCCGTCGACCAGCACGCCGACCTTCACCCGGACCGGCTTGCCGACGCGGGCCTTCTTCTTGCCCTTGAGCGTGGTCGCGGAGGCGAGCTTGGCCACCGGCAGCGCCGATGTCGTGAACAGCCCGGGCGCGTACGCCGCCCGCGTGGCCGTGACCGTGACGGCCAGGGTGGAGCCCAGGTCGTCGGTGCCGACGACGTACGTCGAGGACGTGGCGCCCGTGATCACCTGGCCGCCCCGACGCCATTGGTAGGTGAACGTGGGGGTGTCCCCGGAGCCCCAGGCGCCGGGGAGCGCGGTGAGGGTGCGGCCCAGGGCGACCGTGCCCGAGACCGACGGCTGCGAGGTGAACGTGAGGGCGTCCCCGAGGGCCGGCGAGACCTCCTGGCTGTCCACGGTGCTGTCGGTCCAGCCCTCCTTGGAGCCGGTCACCTTGACCAGGACCCGGCGGCCGTAGTCCTGGGGGGTCAGCGTGTAGGTCCTGCCCGTGGCACCTGCGATCGGGGAGCCGTCGCGCAGCCACTGGTAGGCGTGCTCGACACCCTCCTCGTTCCACGTCGGGTCCTCGACGCTGACGACCTTGCCGACCTTCGCCGTCCCGGTGATGGTCGCGGCCGAGGTGGCCGCGAGCGGCTCCTCGGTGGCGGCCGGGATCGGCAGGTAGTTGGTCAGCGCGCTGATGATCGGGAGGCCGGCGAGGGTCCCCGTGACCAGCGCGTGCACCTGCTTGCCGGCGTCCTCGAACCCGGGCACGAACGTCGGGCCGGTCGCGCCGGGGACCGGCACGTTGTCGACGAACCACTGGTAGGTGGTCGTCACGCCCGGGAGGCTCCAGATCGGGTTGAGGATCTGCAGCAGGGAGCCGACGCCGGGGATGCCGGTGATGCTGGGGTCCTGCAGGACCTCCAGGGTCGGGTCCTCGGCCCCGCCACCACCGCCACCGCCTCCGCCGGGCAGCGGGATCGGAATGGCGTTGGTGACGTACTCGACCGGGAGCAGGCCCAGCAGTCTGCCCGTGACCTCCGCCTGGACTGCGCTGCCGGCCTGCTCGAGGGTGGGCACGAAGCTGGTGCCGGTGGCGCCGGGGATCGGCGAGCCACCGGAGAGCCACTGCACGTCGTTGGTGACGCCCGGAAGGTTCCACTGCGGCAGGCTGAGTGTCAGGGTCTCGCCCACGCCGCCGATGCCGGAGATCAGCGGCTTGATGACGGCCTCCAGCACGCCGAGCAGCCCGTCGGCCTGCTGGGTCTGGGTAGTCGCGGCCGGGCGCGGTGCGGCGGTGGCGGGTGCGGCCGTCAGCGTGACGCCGCCGGCCGCGAGGACGAGTGAGAGCGCGGGCGCGAGCGCGCGGCGGTGCAGCCTGAGCAGCATGGGGGGTCCCTCCCGGTGGGTGATCGAGATCCGGGTGGCGCGCCCCTCCCAAGGCGCGCCGACCCGGTGCTGCGACGGTAAAACCGCGGGAGGTCCTAGGACGTGGTTGTCACGGGTTCCTGCCCGAAGTGCCCATCCCGCGGGCCCCGCGTAGTCCGTTCGGGCTGGCCCGTTGTGACTACCGCCGGCTGGAGGCGCCACCGGGCGCCGCATCCGTGCCACGGTGGAGCATGCGCAGCCGCGGCACGGCCTCCTCGTCCCTGCTCCTCCCGGTGCTCGCCGTCGCCCTCGCGCCGGTGCTCGTGGCCTGCGGCGACGACGACTCCACACAGACCGCGCCGGCCGCCCCGACCGTCGAGGTCGCCGGCGAGCCGGCGGTGGACCCGGTCACCGAGCCCGCGGACCCGGCGCCGGTGGAGGAGGCGCCGAGCGGCCCGAGCGGCGAGGAGGCCGTGGCCTTCTTCCGCTCCACCGAGGCCGACTGCGCCGCCTTCGCGGTGGCGGTGGGCAACGACGTGCTGCCGGCGTACTACTTCGACGAGGCCGTGGCCGTGCAGGACCTCGGGAACGGCTCCTGGGTGATCGCCGACGGCAGCGGTGTCGAGCTGGTCGTGGACCTCAGCGCCGGTGTCGTGCACGGCCTGGACGGCCCGACGGGCGTGCTGCCGATCGAGTACTCCTTCGGCTGCCCCGAGGACCTCTACCTCGGCTCCCTCGCGGAGTGACCGCCCCCAGGTCCTGCGCCGCGACCCGGGTGCGGCCCGAGCGGGTCACCGCAGGCCGGGGTGGTTCCTGACAAGCACGGGCAGCAGCAGCGAGCGCGGGGTGACCTGGGCGAACGCCGCCGCGACTCGGTTGGCGCGGCCGGGGATGACGACGAGCCGACCGCGGTCGAGACCCTTCACGGCATCGAGCGCCACCTGCTCCGCCGACACCCACATCACCGGGGGCAGCGCCGCCTCGGCGTCCTCCTTGGAGAAGCCGGCGCGCTCGCCGAAACCGGTGTGCACCGGCCCCGGGCACAGGGTCGTGGCGGTGACGCCGGTGCCGCGCAGCTCGCCGGCCAGCGACTGGGTGTAGGACAGCACGAACGCCTTGCCGGCGCCGTACCCCGCCTGGCCGGGCAGCGGCTGGAACGCCGCCGTGGACGCGACGTTGAGCACCGCCCCGCGGCCGCGGTCGACCATGCCGGGCAGCAGCCGCGAGCAGAGGTCGACCACCGCGACGACGTCGACCTCGACCATGCCCAACTCGGCCTCGGGGTCGGAGGCGGCGACGGGGCCGAGGGTGGAGAGCCCGGCGTTGTTGACCAGCACCTCCACGCTCCGTTCGCCGGCCAGCAGGGTGTCGGCGAGGGCGGCGCGGGCCGCGCGGTCGCCGAGGTCGCAGGGCAGCACCGCGGAGCCGGCGTACGACGGCTGCGCGGCGAGCTCCTCGGCGAGCGCTCGGAGCCTGTCCTCGGAGCGGGCGACGAGCGTGACGTGGTGGCCGCGCCGCGACAGCTCACGGGCGATCTCGGCGCCGATGCCCGAGGAGGCGCCGGTGACGACGGCGGTGCGGTCGGAGGACGGGCGGGGGAGGGGCATGCAGTGATGGTGGCAGGTGCGGCGTCGCAGTGGCGCCCGTCCACGGGGGTCCTCGTGCCGGCTCTTCTAGGCTCGGGGGGTGAGCAGCTCCCAGGACCTCCCGCACCGGCTGAGGGACGCCCTCCTCGCCGCCGACTTCACCTACGACGCGGTCGCCGGCCTGCTGGGCCCGCTGGCGCACGACGCGCTGGCCCGCAACGAGACGGTGCCCGGGCTGCGGCGCACCCGCGACGGCTCGCCGCTGTCGACGCTGGTGCGGCTGTTCCTTCTGCAGGTGCCGGTCGGGCTGTCGGCGGCCGAGGCGGCGCTGCCCGGACTGGTCGACGACCTGTGCGCCGAGGGGCTCCTCGAGCAGAGCGTCGGCGAGGTCGCCGCGCGCCTCGACGTGCGGCCCTACGCCACCGACGACGAGCACCTGTGGGTCGCCTCCGACCTGACCCCCGGCCTGGACGGCACCGCCCAGCGGGTCGGCCCCGACCACGTGCTGGGCATCAGCCCGGCCTCCACCAGCCTGGCCCAGCTGACCCTGCGCGACCCCGTGGAGCGGGCGCTCGACCTCGGCACCGGCTGCGGCGTGCAGGCGCTGCACCTCGCCCGCCACGCGGGCAGCGTGGTCGCCACCGACGTCAACGCCCGCGCCTTGCGGCTGACCCGCTTCAACGCCGCCCTCAACGACGTCGAGGAGCGCGTCGAGGTCCGCGACGGGTCGTTCTTCGAGCCGGTGCGCGGCGACCGCTTCGACCTCATCGCCACCAACCCGCCGTTCGTGATCTCGCCGGCCACCGGGGAGCGGCTGGTCTACCGCGACTCGGGCCTGCCCGGTGACCGGGTCGTCGAGGACATCGTCCGCGCCGCGCCCGGCCACCTCACGCCCGGCGGCTGGTGCCAGGTGCTGGCCAACTGGGTCATCGCCCGCGACCAGCCGTGGGACGAGCGGCTCGCGCCGTGGCTCTCGGAGGACGTCGACGCGCTCGTCGTGCAGCGCGAGGTCCTCGACCCGGCGGCGTACGTCGAGCTGTGGCTCAAGGACGCCGGCCACCACCCCTCCACCGGGGCGGTGCGGCTGGAGGACTACCACCAGCGCTACGACACCTGGCTGTCGTGGTTCGACGAGCAGGCCATCGAGGCGGTCGGCTTCGGCTGGATCCACCTGCACCGGCGCACCGGCTCCGAGGCCGGTGGCCCGGCGCGCGAGCTGCTGGCCTGGCCGTACGACGTCGAGCAGCCGATCGCGCCCGCGGTCGCGGCCTGGGGCCGGGCGGTCCACGCGGACGCGGGCCCGGGCGCCCGACTGACCCTGCGCCCCGACGTACGCCAGGAGACCCTCGGCCCGGTCGGTGCCGAGGACCCCGAGACGATCGTGCTGCGCCAGCAGACCGGCCTGCGCCGCGCCCGCACCGCCGACACCGTGGTGGCCGGCCTGGTCGGCGCCTGCGACGGCGACCTGGAGGTCGGGCAGATCCTCGACGCGCTCGCCGAGATCCTCGACCTCGACCCCGCCGCCACCCGCGAGGACTACCTGCCCGTGGTCGCCGAGCTGGTGCGCGAGGGCTTCTTGGTCACCGAGTGACCGCGGGGGTGACGTCGGTGTGCGTGAAGTCGTCGCCCTTGAAGAGCAGTGGTTCCCCGGTCACGGAGGCCAAGGCGTAGGAGAAGGCATCGCCCAGGTTGAGACGGGCGGGAGAGCCGGAGCCCTTCCCGAATCGGGCGTAGCCGCCCCGGGCGGCCGCGACCTGCGCCTCGTCGACCGGATCGGCGACGGCCTCGACACCGCGCAGCAGTTCGTCCAGGTCGCCATGCCGGGTGGGCCCGAGAACGATCCCGGCCTCCACGAGTGTGGCAGTCGAGACGCGTACCTGTGCGGCAGCGATCATGGCCTGCAGCAGCCTCTCCGCGTCCGGCTCGTCCCGGAGCACGGCGACAAGTGCTGACGTGTCCACGATCACCGCGGTAGCCCTCGCTCGTCGTACAGGTCCTCATCACTGAGGTACGGCTCGGGGCGGGCCGCAGAGCGTCGGGCGATGGCGAGCAGCTCATCGAGATCGGCCCGTGCAGGTCGGGCGGGCTCCCGCTCGACCGCCTCGACCAGCGCGGCGCGCACGGCCGCGGTCATGGACGTGCCGCGTCGCTCGGCCAGCTCGCGGGCCAAGCGGTAGACCTCGGGGTCCTTGAGGTTCAACGTGGGCACCTCTCGAGGGTACGTCCGGTTCTACCGTCGAGGGTAGAACGATCCGCCGAGGTGCTCGCGGGGCTCTCCACAGGTGCCCTGAGTACGCCCACCGGAGCCTCTCGGGAACAAGCCGGTCGCCTGCACGCGCTACCGTGATCGGCGCCGAGGCCCCTCCGGCCCGGTCGCAGGACCCCAGAGCAGGACTTCAGAGAAGCACCCCCCGATCGAAGGAACGACCAGCCCCGTGGCACACAAGCTCGTCATCGTCGAGTCCCCGGCGAAGGCCCGCACCATCGGCGGGTACCTCGGCCAGGGCTACGTCGTCGAGTCCTCCATCGGTCACATCCGCGACCTCCCCAACTCCGCCGCCGACACCCCGGCGAAGATCAAGGACAAGCCCTGGGGCCGCCTCGCGGTCGACGTCGACAACGGCTTCGAGCCCTACTACGTCGTGCCGCGCGACAAGAAGTCGCACATCTCCAAGCTCAAGGGCCTGCTCAAGGACGCCGACGAGCTCTACCTCGCCACCGATGAGGACCGCGAGGGGGAGGCGATCGCCTGGCACCTGCTCGACGAGCTGAAGCCGAAGAACATCCCGGTCAAGCGGATGGTCTTCCACGAGATCACCAAGGCCGCGATCCTCGAGGCCGCCGAGAACCCGCGCGAGCTCGCGATGGACCTCGTCGAGGCCCAGGAGACCCGCCGCATCCTCGACCGCCTCTACGGCTACGAGGTCTCGCCGGTGCTGTGGAAGAAGGTCATGTCCGGCCTGTCCGCGGGCCGAGTGCAGTCGGTGGCGACCCGGCTGGTGGTGGACCGTGAGAAGGAGCGGATGGCCTTCAAGGTCGCCTCCTACTGGGACCTCGAGGGCACCTTCGACGCCGGCTCCAAGCACGAGCAGCGGATGTTCCCGGCCAAGCTGCACTCGGTCGACGACAAGCGCGTCGCGCGCGGCTCCGACTTCGGTCAGGACGGCGTCCTCAAGGCCGGCGCCGAGGGCAAGGTCGTCCACCTCGACCGGCCGCGGGCCGAGGCCCTGGTCAGCGCGCTCGAGGACACGACGTACGACGTCCGCTCGGTCGAGGCCAAGCCCTACCGCCGCTCGCCGTACCCGCCGTTCCGCACCACGACGCTGCAGCAGGAGGCCAGCCGCAAGCTCGGCATGTCCGCGAGCGTGACGATGTCGGTCGCGCAGCGACTCTACGAGAACGGCTACATCACCTACATGCGTACCGACAGCACCACGCTGTCGGGCACCGCGGTCAACGCTGCCCGCTCGCAGGTGCGCGAGCTCTACGGCGCCGAGTACCTCCCCGACTCCCCGCGGACGTACACCTCCAAGGTCAAGAACGCCCAGGAGGCGCACGAGGCGATCCGGCCCGCCGGCGAGTCGTTCCGCACGCCCGCCCAGACCGGCCTGACCGGCGACCAGTTCCGGCTCTACGAGCTGATCTGGATGCGCACCGTCGCCTCGCAGATGAAGGACGCCGTCGGGCAGTCGGTGACGATCCGGCTCGGCGGCGCCGCGGCCACCGGCGAGGACGTCGTGTTCTCCGCGACCGGTCGCGTCATCACCTTCCACGGGTTCCTCAAGGCCTACGTCGAGGGCACCGACGAGGGCAAGGCCACCGACGACCAGGAGACCCGGCTGCCGCAGCTGGCCGAGGGCGACACGGTCGCCGCGGCGAGCGTCACGGCCAACGGCCACGAGACCAAGCCGCCCTCGCGCTACACCGAGGCGACCCTGATCAAGGAGCTCGAGGAGCGCGAGATCGGGCGCCCGTCGACGTACGCCTCGATCATCGGCACGATCCTCAACCGCGGCTACGTCTACAAGAAGGGCACCGCGCTGGTGCCGGCGTGGCTGGCGTTCTCGGTGATCCGGCTGCTGACCGAGCACTTCCCGCGCCAGATCGACTACACCTTCACCGCCCGGATGGAGGACGTCCTCGACGAGATCGCGGCCGGTCGCAAGGACCGCTCGACCGAGCTGGCGGAGTTCTACTTCGGCACCGGCGACGTCGAGGGCCTCAAGACCCTCGTCGACGGCCTCGGTGACATCGACGCCCGCGAGCTGGCCACCTTCCCGGTCGGCGGCGCCGACTCCGGCATCAACCTCCGGGTCGGGCGCTACGGCCCCTACCTCGAGGCGGCCGGCGGGCCCGACGACGGGGACGGTGCGGGCGCCGGCGTACGCGCCAACGTGCCCGACGACCTGCCGCCCGACGAGCTGACGCTGGAGAAGGCCAAGGAGCTGCTGGCCAACCCCGCCGGCGAGGAGATCGACCTCGGCGCCCACCCGGAGACCGGTCTGCGGGTCGTGGCCAAGAACGGCCGCTTCGGGCCCTACGTCACCGAGCTGCTGCCCGAGGACGCCCCGAAGTCCGCCAAGCCGCGCACCGGCTCGCTGTTCAAGTCGATGAGCCTGGACTCGATCTCCCTCGACGACGCCGTCAAGCTGCTCTCGCTGCCGCGCGTGGTCGGCGAGGACCCGGAGTCCGGGGACGAGATCACCGCGCAGAACGGCCGCTACGGGCCGTACCTCAAGAAGGGCAGCGACTCCCGGTCGCTGACCTCGGAGGACCAGCTCTTCACCATCACCCTCGACGAGGCGCTGCGGATCTACGCCCAGCCCAAGCAGCGCGGTCGCGCCGCGGCCGCCCCGCCGCTGAAGGAGCTCGGCAACGACCCGGTCTCCGGGCAGCCGGTCGTGGTGAAGTCGGGTCGGTTCGGCGAGTACGTCACCGACGGCGAGTACAACGCCACCCTGCGCAAGGACGACACCGTCGAGGACCTCACCCTCGAGCGCGCCGCCGAGCTGCTCGCCGAGCGCCGCGCCCGCGGCCCGGCGAAGAAGGGCGCCAAGAAGGGCGCGAAGAAGACCACCAAGAAGGCTGCGGCCAAGAAGTCGACGGCCAAGAAGACGGCGACCAAGAAGACGGCTGCGAAGAAGACGACGAAGAAGGCGGCGGCCAAGAAGTCGTGACGCCGTGTGAGGTTCATCGGGGCGCCGCTGGAGCTGACGGATCCCCGATGCAGCTGCGTCGTCGTGGCGTGAGGTTCATCGGGCCGCCGATGAACCTCACAGCACCCGGCCGCCCCCGGCTCGCCGCTGTCCCCGCCGCCCCGTAGGTTCACCCCATGACCCGGCACCCGACCTGGCCCGGCCGCTGGACCGACACCGGCGTCTTCGTGTGCTTCGAGGGCGGCGAGGGCTCCGGCAAGTCCACGCAGTCGCGGCTGCTGCGCGAGCACCTCGAGGCGGCCGGCCACGAGGTGGTGCTGACCTTCGAGCCTGGCGACACCGCGGTGGGGCGCGAGCTGCGGTGCATCGTGCTCAGCCCCGAGACCGGGGAGCTGTCGGACCGCACCGAGGCGCTGTTGTACGCCGCTGACAAGGCCGAGCACGTCGACATGGTCGTGCTCCCGGCGCTGGCGCGCGGCGCGGTCGTGATCACCGACCGCTACGTCGACAGCACGCTGGCCTACCAGGGCGCCGGTCGCACGCTGCCCGTGGCCGAGGTCGAGGACGTCGCCCGCTGGGCCACCGGTGACCTGCGCCCCCACCTCACCGTCGTGCTCGACCTGGAGCCGTCGGCGGGCCTGGGGCGCTTCGAGGGCCGCGACCGGATCGAGGGGGAGTCGCTGGAGTTCCACCAGCGGGTCCGCGAGGCGTTCACGCAGATGGCCGCGGCCGACCCCGACCACTACCTCGTGCTCGACGCCCGCGCCCCGATCGAGGAGATCGCCGCCGCGATCCGCGAGCGCGTGGAGGCCCTGCTGTGAGCGTCTGGGACGACCTGGTCGGGCAGAAGCCGGTCATCGAGACCCTGCGGGCCGCCGCGTCCGGGCAGGGCATGACCCACGCCTTCCTGCTCACCGGCCCGCCGGGCTCGGGCCGCTCCAACGCCGCGATCGCCTTCGCCGCCGCGCTGCAGTGCGAGAACGGCCCCGGGCCCGCGGCCGGGTGCGGCGGTTGCAACGCCTGCATCACCACGCTGGCCGGCTCCAACCCCGACGTGACCCGGGTGTCGACGGAGTCGGTGCAGTTCCGGGTCAAGGACGCCCGCGAGATGGTGCGTAAGTCCGCCATGAGCCCGGTCAGCCAGCGCTGGCAGGTGATCGTGGTCGAGGACGCCGACCGCTTCAACGACTCCTCGGGCAACGCCGTGCTCAAGGCCGTGGAGGAGCCGGCCGACCGGACCGTGTGGGTGCTGTGCGCGCCGACCGTCGAGGACGTGCTGCCCACGATCCGCAGCCGCTGCCGGCTGGTCTCGCTCGCGACGCCGACCGCGCCGGAGGTGGCCGACTTCCTGGTGCGCCGGCAGGGCGTGGCCGAGTCGCTGGCGTCGTACGCCGCCCGCGCCAGCCAGGGCCACATCGGCCGCGCCAAGGCGCTGGCCACCGACGAGGCCACCCGCAACCGGCGACGCGAGGTCGTCTCGCTGCCGGCGCGACTGACCAGCATCGGTGCCTGCATGCAGGCCGCGACCAACCTCGCCGACGTAGCGAAGGAGGAGGCCGAGGCGATCACCGCCGACCTCGACCAGCGGGAGAAGACCGACCTGGACCGGGCGTTCGGCTACGAGGACAAGGGGCGTCGCCCGCGTGAGTACGCCTCCGCGCTGCGGGAGATGACCGACGACCAGAAGCGCCGCGCCAAGCGGCGGGTGCTCGACGTGGTCGACCGCAGCCTGATGGACCTCGTCTCGGTCTACCGCGACGCGATCGCGCTCGCGAGCCGGGCGCCGGGGCAGCTGGTCAACGAGGAGATCCGGCCCGACGTCGAGGAGGTCGTGCGCACCTCCACCCCCGAGCTCAACCTGCGTCGCATCGCGTGGGTCTTCGAGGCGCGCGAGCAGATGCTGGAGTTCAACGTGCCGGTGCCCTTGGCGCTGGAGTCCATGATGGTGGCGCTGAAGGTGCCCGAGGGAAGCAGGTAGACCGTGTCCACGACGACGACCCGCGTGGTGGCCGCCGTGGTCGCCCTGGCGATGGTGCTGGCCGGCCTCGGCGTGGCGCTGACGCTCTTCTTCGGGGGTGACGACACCGGGCGCTCGTCCGGCCCGGCGCCCACGACGACGCCCGAGCCGGGGGCGACCGACGCGCCCTCGCCCGAGCTCGACGCGTTCTACGGCCAGGAGCTCGACTGGAGCCCCTGCGAGCGCGACGACGACCTCGAGTGCGCCACGCTGACCGTCCCGGTCGACTACACCGACCCCGACGGCGACACCGTCGGCATCGCGCTGCTCAAGCTGCCCGCCACGCGTCCCGCGGAGCGGATCGGCTCACTGGTGGTCAACCCCGGTGGCCCCGGCGCCCCCGGCACGTCGTACGCCGCGGCCGCCGGCGTGGTCTTCCGCCCGGCGCTCTACCAGCGCTACGACATCGTGGGCTTCGACCCGCGCGGCACCGGCTCCTCCGACCCGGTCGACTGCGTGAGCGACGAGGAGCTCGACGCGTTCCTCTCGATCGACCCGGCGCCCGACACGACCGCCGAGGTCGAGGAGGCGCGCGCCGACCTCGAGGACTTCTTCGCCGGCTGCCTCGAGCGCTCCGACGGGCTGGTCGAGCACGTCACGACCGTCGAGACCGCCCGTGACATGGACGTCCTGCGCGCGGCGCTGGGGGAGTCCGAGCTGACCTACTTCGGCGCGTCGTACGGCACCAAGCTGGGCGCGACCTACGCCGAGCTGTTCCCCGACACGGTCGGCCGGTTCGTCCTCGACGGGGCTGTGGACGTCTCGGCGTCCTCGCGCGACCTGACCCTGGGCCAGGCCGAGGGCTTCCAGAGGGCGCTGGAGGCCTACGTCGGTGACTGTGTCGACGGTGGCGGGTGCTTCCTCGGCGACTCCGTCGACGCCGGCCTGGAGCGGATCGCGACCTTCCTCGACGAGGTCGACGCCGAGCCGCTGCCCGCGGGCGAGCGCGACCTGACCGTCGGCAACGCCTTCTACGGGATCATCACCCCGCTCTACGTCAGCGACTACTGGTTCCTGCTGACCCAGGCGCTGCAGGACGCCTTCGACGGC
>Ga0208834_100395_pt1 | contig 14373 bp, 17 predicted proteins | sample DeeseametaMP1787_FD_184182 | JGI IMG/M metagenome (GOLD analysis project Ga0208834, IMG submission 184182) | Marine microbial communities from the Deep Pacific Ocean - MP1787 (SPAdes) | ecosystem: Environmental > Aquatic > Marine > Oceanic | place: North Pacific Ocean | collected 2011-05-03 | reverse complement strand
GCGGACCGGGCGACGTCTACACCGCGATGTGCCCGTGCCGCGACATGCTCGACCTGCTCGCCAACAAGTGGAGCGCGCTGGCGATCGGGGCGCTCGAGGGCGGTCCGCAGCGCTTCGGCGAGCTGCGTCGCCAGCTCCAGGGCATCAGCCCCAAGGTGTTGTCGGCCAGCCTCAAGCGACTCGAGGAGCACGACCTGGTGACCCGCACGGTCTACGCGGAGGTGCCGCCGCGCGTGGAGTACGCCCTGACCGACCTCGGCCGCAGCGCCGCCGTTCCGCTCGCCGCGCTGCGCGACTGGGTCGAGGACAACGTCACCACCCACTGAGCCACTGGGCACTGGGGCACTGAGCGCCCCGCGGCAGGGAGGGCGGTCGCTCAGTCGGCCGCGCCTCCACGTGCCCTGGCCGTGACCCTGCGCAGCACCCGGTGCAGCTCCTCGGCCTGCCGCCCCGTCAGGCCCAACGCCTCCGTGATGGCCGCGCGGATGCGTGGAGCCTCGGCCCGCAGCCGGTCGCCGTCGGCGGTCAGCGCCACCTCGACCTGGCGCTCGTCCTGTGCGCTGCGGACCCGGCGTACCAGGCCGCGGGACTCCAGCCGCTTCACCAGCGGGCTGATCGTGCCGTAGTCCATCTCGAGACGCTGCACGATCGCCCCGATGGGCTGGGACCCGCGCTCCCAGAGGACCGTCAGCACGAGGTACTGCGGATAGGTGAGGCCGAGGGGATCGAGCAGGGGTCGGTACACCGCGGTCATCGCTCGCGAGGCGGCGTGCAGGTCGAAGCAGACCATCTCCTCGAGCAGGTCCTGGGACACGGCATCCGACGGCTCCTCACCCATACCGGGAATCTATCCGGTGGACCCTGGGTTCACCATTCCATCGTGCACAATTCAAATGTGCTCGATGCTTTCGCACCTACCTCACCCAGGAGTCCCCATGAACCACGTGCTCGAGCCGGCCGCCCAGGCCTTCGCCGACGCCACCGCCCAGCCCCCGTTCCTTTACGAGATCGGTCCCGAGGCCGCCCGCGCCGTCCTCGACGACGTGCAGTCCCAGGCCATCGACCTGCCCGAGGTCCACGAGGCGTGGAACACCGTCCCGGCCGAGGTCGGTGACGTCCGGGTCCGGATCGTCACCCCGCCGGCCGCCACCACCCCGCTGCCGGCGGTCCTCTACGTCCACGGCGGCGGCTGGGTGCTCGGCAACGCCGGCACCCACGACCGCCTGGTCCGCGAGCTCGCCCTCGGCGCCGAGGTCGCGGTCGTCTTCGTGGAGTACGACCGCTCGCCCGAGGCGCGCTACCCCGTGGCGATCGAGCAGGCGTACGCCGCTGCCCGCTGGATCACCACCGACGGCGCCTCCTTCGGCATCGACCCCACCCGCATCGCCGTGGCCGGCGACTCGGTGGGCGGCAACATGGCGGCCGTGCTGACCCTGCTGGCCAAGGAGCGCGGGGACGTCACGTTCCGCCACCAGTCGCTCTACTACCCCGTCACCGACGCCGGGCAGGACACCGACAGCTACCGCGAGTTCGCCGACGGCCCGTTCCTCACCGCCAAGGCGATGGCGTGGTTCTGGGACTCCTACCTGCCCGAGGCCGACGAGCGGGACGCCATCACCGTCTCCCCGCTGCGCGCCACCCTCGAGCAGCTCGCGGGGCTCCCGGAGGCGTTGGTGATCACCGACGAGCAGGACGTGCTGCGTGACGAGGGCGAGGCCTACGCCCGCAAGCTGCTCGCCGCCGGCGTCCCCACCACGAGCATCCGCTACAACGGCATCCTGCACGACTTCGTGATGCTCAACCCGCTGCGCGACACCGCCGCCGCCACCGCCGCCATCGGCCAGGCGATCGCCGCCCTGCGGGCAGCACTTCACCCCGCGGCCTGAACCGCTCCGCACGACGCCGCAGGTCGAGATCGGCCTGCGGCGTCGTGCGGCGGGTACGCAGATGGGGCTACCGCCAGAGCGTCGGTACGCCCGGATCCTCTGGCCCCGCCCCCTCAGGACGACGGCGCTGCAACCTCCAGGCGACGCCACTTGAGCCACGCCAGGCTCAGGTTCAGCCCCACCATGGCGGAGAGCGGCAGCCAGCCGAACACGACGAACAGCTCCTCGGCCCCCGAGTCCCGGATCGCCAGCGGTAGGAGCAGCGCGCCGCCTACTGCCAGCCCTGCGGCAGCGGAGGCCGGACGCGGGCTCTCGTCGAGCTTCGATCTGCCCCACAGGACACCGACACCCACGCCGACGACATGGAGCGGGACGAGAACGAGCAGCGAGTCGCGAGCGAGCTCGCGCACCGACGGGTTGGCGAGGGTCAGGAGGACGAAGAAGGCGTAGAGCGACAGCCCCAGGAACACGCGCAGGACATGCCCCTGCCATGAGACGTCCTGCACGTGGAACTCCTTCACTGACGACAGGGGCTGGAAGACCTACCCCGGCGGGTCGGTCAGAACGACCTCGAAACGACAAAGCCCCAGGCCAGCGGGCTGACCTGGGGCTTGATGGATCTGCGCGCCTGTAGGGATTCGAACCCCAAACCTTCTGATCCGTAGTCAGATGCTCTATCCGTTGAGCTACAGGCGCCCATCGTCCCGGGGTGGCCGCGACGACTGGTCGATACTAGCGAACCGCTGACGAGGAGCCGAATCGGCGGGTCTCGAGGCTCGCTGGCGCTCGCACCTCGACCACCGGAGAGGCTCGCTGGGGTGGGTGGTCTCGACGCCCGCTCGTCGCCGGCGCTCCTCGCGGCTCGACCACCAGGCAAGGGGCCCGCTCGAGCACCGGGACCACGGCCCACCGGCCCCACGGCGTACGGCGCTGTGACCTGCCCCACGACCCTTGGCTCGATCCAATATGCGGACACCGATGTCCGGATTAGGGTCGCCGCACCGTGTGCGTGGCTGGCAACGACGCCTACTCCCCACGTCGTCCACCTTCTCAGGCAAGCATGCCGGCGAGACCCGAAGAGGCCCCATGACCCTCACGTCCATCGACCTCAGCACTGCCCCCACGACGCACGAGGGCATCCTCGCCTTCGTCCGCGAGGTCGCCGAGCTCACCCAGCCCGACGCCATCCACTGGTGCACCGGCTCCGACGAGGAGTGGACGATGCTGACCGAGGCCCTGGAGGGCACCGGCACGTTCACCCGCCTCGACCCGGCCAAGAAGCCGAACTCCTTCTACGCCGCCAGCGACCCGATCGACGTCGCGCGCGTCGAGGACCGCACCTACATCTGCTCGGTCGACGAGAAGGACTGCGGGCCCACCAACAACTGGATGGACCCCGAGCAGATGAAGGGGATCATGCGGGGCCTCTACGAGGGCTGCATGCGGGGCCGGACGATGTTCGTCATCCCGTTCGTCATGGGCCACCTCGAGGCCGAGCGCCCGATGTTCGGCGTCGAGCTCACCGACTCCGCCTACGTCACCGTCTCCATGCGCGTCATGGCCCGCATGGGCTCCGCGGTCCTGGACAAGATGACCGAGACCGACGCCGACTTCGTCCAGGCCATCCACTCCGTGGGCCACCCGCTCGCCGACGGCGAGGCCGACGTCGCCTGGCCGTGCAACGACACCAAGTACATCGTGCAGTTCCCCGAGGAGCGGGCCATCTGGTCCTTCGGCTCCGGCTACGGCGGCAACGCCCTGCTCGGCAAGAAGTGCTACGCCCTGCGCATCGCCTCGGTCATGGCCCGCGACGAGGGCTGGCTCGCCGAGCACATGCTCATCCTCAAGCTCACCAGCCCCCAGGGCGTCGTGAAGTACGTCGCCGCCGCCTTCCCCTCCGCGTGCGGCAAGACCAACCTGGCGATGCTCAAGCCGACCATCCCCGGCTGGAAGGTCGAGTCCATCGGCGACGACATCGCCTGGATGCGCATCGGCGAGGACGGCCGCCTGTGGGCGGTCAACCCCGAGTACGGCTTCTTCGGCGTCGCCCCCGGCACCAACGAGCACACCAACCCGCACGCGATGGCCACCATCAACAAGGGCAACTCGGTCTTCACCAACGTCGCGCTCACCGAGGACGGCGACGTGTGGTGGGAGGGCCTAGAGAACCCGCCGGCCAAGGCCACCTCCTGGAAGGGCGAGCCCTGGACCCCCGAGTCCGAGGAGCTCTCCAGCCACCCCAACAGCCGCTACTGCACCCCGATCAAGCAGTGCGACATCCTCGCGCCGGAGTTCGACGACCCGCGTGGTGTCCCGATCGACGCGATCCTCTTCGGTGGCCGCCGCAAGACGACCGTCCCCCTGCTCTTCGAGGCCCGCGACTGGACCCACGGCACCTTCCTCGGCGCCACGCTCTCCTCCGAGACCACCGCCGCCGCGATCGGCGCCACCGGCGTCGTGCGCCGCGACCCGATGGCCATGCTGCCCTTCATCGGCTACAACGCCGGTGACTACTTCAACCACTGGATCTCCGTCGGCAAGGACAACGACGAGTCCAAGCTGCCGAAGATCTTCTACGTCAACTGGTTCCGCCGCGACGAGGACGGCGGCTTCCTGTGGCCCGGCTTCGGCGAGAACAGCCGCGTCCTGAAGTGGGTCGTCGAGCGCCTCGACGGCCAGGCCGCCGCGGTCGAGACCCCCATCGGCCACGTGCCCGCCCCGGGCTCGATGGACGTCGAGGGCCTCGACATGACCGACGAGGCGCTCGCCGCCGCGCTCCACGTGGACGTGGAGGAGTGGAAGGCCGAGATCCCGCAGATCCAGGAGTGGTTCGAGAAGTTCGGCGACGACCTGCCGGCCGTGCTCTGGACCGAGCTCGACGGCCTGAAGGCGCGCCTGGGTCTCTGAGTTCCTCCCGATCATCGCGTCGAGCCCGTCCCGGTACGCCGGGGCGGGCTCGCTGCGTCGTACGGGCTCGGGAGGGCGGTGCGACGGATTGCAGGAATGTGCAACGATCGGCCCCACTCGGGGCACGACGGAGGATCGGAGGGCGTGGTGGCGACGTACGGTCCCGAGCAGCGCGCGCTGCTGGAGTCGGCCGGGGTGGAGCTGTTCGAGCGGGTGCTCGCCGACGATGGGATCGCCGTCGACGACGAGCGGATCGCCGAGGGCGGCCCGGACCGCGCGGCCTTCGACCTGCTCGTCGAGCTCGGCCTGCTGCTGCTCGACCCCGACGCCGGCACCTGGCTGCCCGAGGACCCCGCCACCGCCCAGTCGCGGGTCGTCTCACCGCTGACCAGTGAGAGCGTGCGGCTGCTGCAGGAGTCCGGCGACTGGGCGCGCGCCTTCGGCAGCGTGACCGCCACCTGGCGCCGTGCACCGCGCTCTGACGCCCGCGGCCCGTTCACCTACCTGCGCGACGAGGCGATCGGGAAGTTCCTCGCCGGCGTCGTCGCCGAGGTCGAGACCGAGATCCTCACCGCCCAGCCGCAGACCGGCCGCGACGCCCAGACGCTCGCCGCCGCCGCGCTGCGCGACGTCGCGGCCCTCGAGCGCGGGGTCAAGATCCGCACGCTCTACCAGCACTCGGCGCGACGCTCCTCGGTCACGCACAAGTACGTCGCCGAGGTCACCGCGCGGGGCGCAGAGGTGCGCACGCTCGATGAGTTCTTCAACCGGATGATCATCGTCGACCGTCGGGTCGCGCTGATCCCGGGAGCCGAGGACCTGCGGGTCGCGGTCGCGGTGCGCGAGCCGTCGATCATCGCCTACCTCGTCGACGTCTTCGAGCGCGCGTGGGAGCGCGGACGACCGTTCGCCAACCGCGAGAGCTCGATGCTCAAGGACATCGCGGTCGAGCAGCGGGCGATGACGATCCGCATGCTCATCGAGGGGCACGCCGACCCGGTGTCAGCCAAGCGCCTGGGCGTCAGCCCCCGCACGTACGCCGGCTACGTGGCCGACCTCAAGGAGGAGTACGAGGCAGAGACGCGGTTCCAGCTGGGCTACACGATGGGGCGGATGGGCCTCACCGGGAACGAACGCCCCGGTGAGGAACCCACCTCCGGAGACTGAGCCGATCTATGGGTGCCAGTCTGTGGGTGTCGGGCTCAGGGTGCCGGGCGGCAGAACCCGCCGCAGCCCCAGCTGGTGTCAGCCTGGGCGGGCGCAGCGGCTCCGAGGACGCCGACGGACATGATGGCGGTGGCCAGCACGACCGCGGCCTTGCGCATGATCTTCATCAGTGAGAGTTCCCCTCATCGTGTGCGGGCCCACGGAATGGCCCCGTGGCTCATTGTGTGTCGCCAGCGGGCCCGGCAAACACCGTCGCGCTGCCTCACAAATCTGCAATGCAGGAACCTGCAGATGACCGCCCTCACGGCCCGGACCTGCACCGATGGCGCGGACCCGCGCAGACAGGACGCGGGGGGATACGTCTCGGCCCCCGCCCGAGGGACGGGGGCCGAGGCCGGCGGAGGCGGAGGGATTTGAACCCTCGATGGGGTTGTAGCCCCAAACCCGCTTAGCAGGCGGGCGCCATAGACCTGACTAGGCGACGCCTCCATGCAGCCCCGACAGGCTACAAGGACCGGTGCGCGGGCGCCGAATCGCCCTCGCGCACCCCGTGCGAGAGCCGCCGGAGGCCCAGGGGAGTGGTCCGAGCTTCTGCACGGGGGCGAGGCGGCCACGGGGAGCCCGGAGCACCGGGTCTCGGACACAACCCGGAAGCTGGACGACAGAGTTCTGTCGTCTGACTCCCGGGTTCGTCGGCCAGCCGACAAACCCGGCAAGCCGCGCCCCGGATGAACGTCAGGAGAGCGGCTTGAGCTTCTGCCCGGCGGCGAGGCGGCGCTGCATCTCGCGGACGAAGTCCTCCCGGTCCACGGCCAGCGCCTGGACCGGCAGCGTGGTGCGGGTGCCGTCCTTGAGGTGCAGCACGAAGCAGGGGATGTCGTTCGGGCTCGCGGTCGCGGCCTGCTCGACGTCGGTCCAGCGGGCGGCCCGCGTGCCGGCGCCACGGACCAGGCGGACGGCGTACCCCTCCTCGTCGACGCGCAACACCCACGCGCGGGTGCGCAGCCACCAGCCAAGGGTCAGCACCGCGGCCAGGCCGAGGGCGATCGCGACGACCAGCAGGTCCGGCGGGAGACCGGTCGCGGCGACCAGCGCGGTCAGGCCCAGCACCAGCAGCGCGAGCAGCACCAGCGCGGGCCCCATCAGCCGCGCCGCCATCGACGGGGCGAGGCGGTAGACGTGCGGGGTGGGGAGGCCGGACATGCCCCCATCCTCTCAACCCGCCCCCGTCGCCTACGATCGCACCCAGCCCTCGGCTGCGGCCGGCGGCGATGGAGGGGTGCCGGAGTGGCCGATCGGAACCGCCTTGAAAGCGGTCGTAGCGAGAGCTACCGCGGGTTCGAATCCCGCCCCCTCTGCCAGGAGCCCCGCCCGATGCCGGTGCGGATCGGGCGTGGATGTCAGACGGTGAGGGCGATCAGCACGTCGCCCTCCTGCACCACGTCGCCCGTGGCGACCTTGACCGCGGTGACGGTGCCGGCGCGCTCGGCGATCACGGGGATCTCCATCTTCATCGACTCCAGCAGCGCGACCGTGTCGCCCACGGCCACCTGGTCGCCGGGGGCGACGGAGACGCTCATGACGTTGGCGACCATCTCGGCCACCACCTCGATCACCTGTTCGCGGGGCACGGATCGACCGTAGTCGTTACCGGTGCGTACCCCGAGTCGAGCGGATCCGCAGGTCGCGCCGGGTGTCGGTTCAGAGGAGCGCTGCGGTCCGCCGCGGCTCCGGTCGTACGGCGCTGGCCTGCTCGTCGCGGCGGGCGCGACGCCCGCGGGAGCCGGTCAGGGCCAGGTCGACCCGGATCACGACGTACCCGATCACCAGCCCGATCAGCAGGCCGTAGCCCACCGACAGGCCGCTCTCGAGCAGCGCCACCGACGGGTCGACCAGCGCGTTGGCGATCGAGACGGTGCCGGCGGCGCCGAACGCGCACACCCACCAGCCCTGGCGGCGACGGGCGCGCATGTGGCAGCCCCACGCGAGCGCGGGGACGCCGAGGACGGTCTCGAGGGGGCGGGGGAAGGCGCCGAGGTTCTCCCGCGACCAGCGCACGCCGTCGAGCAGCGTGGTGACGACGTCGCCGGGGCCGTACTGCCGCAGCAGCTCGGCGTACCCGACGAAGACCAGCAGCACCACGCCACCGCCGACGGTGGCGATGAGTCCGCGGCGCCCGAGGCCGTGCAGGCCCGCGCCGAGGCGGTAGACGAGCAGGAACGCGCCCGCGAGCGCGAGCCCGAGGGTGGCGTACTGGAAGCGGACGACGGTCAGCGCCGGCTCGAAACCGACCGTGGCGAACGCGCCGACCGAGGCGATCGCGACGGCCACGGCGCACTCGCGCGCCGCCTCGCGGAACCGCTTGGCGGGCACGGTCATCATCACCGCGAGCACCGCGGCCAGGGCACACGTCATCACCGCGGCGCCCGTGCTGGCGCGGTCGTCGTCGAGGAGCAGCACCACCACCCCGACCAACGCGGTGAGGGTGCCGAAGACGACGGGTCGGCCACCGGTGCGGGCGGCCAGGGCCCAGACGTAGGAGGTCGCCACCGCGACCGAGCCGGCTCCACCGAGCCAGGCCGGGCCGACGGGGACGACGCCGGCGACGAGCAGGCCCACACCGGCCAGGAGGAGCAGCCACCAGGAGACGTGCGGCACGCGGGACTCACCCAGCGCTACCGCGCGGGCGCGCCAGCGGTCGAGCCGGCTGCCGTCCTGGGTGGGGCCGGGGGGTCCGTCCGTCTCCGCGGCCGCGGTCGGCGTCACGCCCTCGGAGGTGATGGTGACCGGCGGGGTCACCGGGCGGGCGGGCGCCGTGGGCGCGGGGGAGGCGGAAGGCGCCGGGGTCGTCGGGTCTGCCGGGCGGCTCGGGGCGGGTGCCGCGACGGCGGCTGACTCCCGCTCCGGGGTGCGCTCAGGGGTGCGTCCTGGCCGCGTGCGACGGGCGCGGCGCGGCTTCTCCGCGCGGCGTCGGGGGGCGGCTCGGGACACGGCGCTCGAGCCTACAGCCGGCGGTTCGTCAGCGAGGGGTTGGTCCGGCGGGCCTCGAGCAGCCGCTCGCGACTCACCACGGCCCGCACGACCTCGGGCCCGTCGCCCGCCTCGGCGAGCACGTCGCCGAGCGGGTCGACGACCATCGAGTGCCCGCTGTAGCGCGGCGCCGGCTGGGCGGCCGCGGCCACGTGGACGGTGTTCTCGATGGCGCGGGCGCGCAGCAGCGTGCGCCAGTGGTCGACCTTGCGGTCTCCCGCCACCCACGCCGCGGGCACGACCAGCAGCTCGGCACCGGCGTCCACGAGGGCGCGCGCCATCTCGGGGAAGCGCAGGTCGTAGCAGGTCATCAGGCCCACGGTGACCCCGCCGACGTCGACGGTCACCGGCTCGAGGGGGCCGGGGCTGAGCCGGTCGGACTCGCGGTAGCCGAAGGAGTCGTAGAGGTGGATCTTGCGGTACGACGCCCGCGACCGCCCCCGCACCAGCAGCGTGTTGAACGGGCGACCCGGGTCGTCGCTGCGCTCGAAGGACCCGGCCACGACCGTGGTCCCGCGCTGCTCGGCGACCCGCGTCAGCTCGGTGTCGAAGGGCCCGCCGACCTCCTCGGCGAACGCGCTCACCTCGTCGCCCGGCGACCCGAAGTCGCGGGCGAAGGCCTCCGGCAGCACCACCAGGTCCGCGTCGTCGGGCACCAGGTCGGCCAGCCGCGACCGGTTGACGTCGGGGTCGAGGTCGCCGGCCTCCTGGACCAGCGCGATCCGCAGCGTGACGTCACTCATGCCCTCCACCCTGCCACCTCGGGCCAGGTCTCTGTGAGAGTGAGGACGTGGCCGACGCACCCCCCTCTCCTCCCCCCGGCGAGATCCCCGGCGACACCCCGGGCGACGCCCCCGGCGAGTCACTGGGCGCCTTCGCCGCGGTCGTCCTCGCCGGCGGCACCGCGGTGCGCATGGGCGGCATCGACAAGGCCTCGGTCGAGCTGCACGGCCGCACCCTGCTGGCCCGCGCGCTCGAGGCGGTCATCGACGCCCGCGAGGTCGTCGTCGTGGGCGAGGAGGTGCCGACCGACCGCCCGGTGACGTTCGTGCTGGAGGACCCGCGCCACGGCGGCCCGGTCGCCGGCCTGCTGACCGGGCTCGACTCGCTGCTGCGCCCACCCCCGTTGCTGGCCGTCCTGGCCGTGGACATGCCCCTGGTCACCGCGAGCACCTTCGACCGGCTCCGGGCGGGCATCGGCGACGCCGACGGCGCCCGGCTCGTGGACCCCGACGGCCGGCACCCGCTGGCGCTGGTGCTGCGGACCGACCGGCTCAGCGGCGTACGACCCGACCGGGAGGGGCAGCACGGCATGGCGCTGCGCGCGCTGCTCGCCCCGCTGGACCTGACCGAGGTGCCGACGGTCGGCGACGAGCACCGCGACGTCGACACGTGGGAGGACCTGCGCGACCTGTCGTGAGCCTCGGCGGGTGACCCCTCCGGTGGCGGGGTTGTCGCCGCGGGTGTCCACGCGGATAGTGGGCCCCGTGAACCTCCACGACTGGATCGACGAGCTCTGCGACGCGCTGGACCTCGACGCCGAGGTCGACGAGGCACTGGTGCTCGACCTCGCGCGGGTCGCCGCGCACAACGTCGTACGCCCGGCCGCCCCCGTCTCGACCTTCCTGCTCGGGCTGGCCGCGGGCCGCCAGGGCGCCGGGCCCGAGGAGCTCGAGGAGCTGGCGGGCCGCGCCCGTGCACTCGCCGAGGCCTGGGACCGCCCCGCCGGCGCGACCGCCGCCGAGGACGAGGACGTCGAGGTCCCCGACGACAGCGCCGTCGACCACTCCGGCGACGCCCGGGAGCTCGAGGACGCCTGAGCCCTGCGGGACGGTGGGGCGGTGCGTCATCAACCGTCCTGTGGCCTCGATCGGTTGACAGCTCACCGCCCGGCCCCGGTCCGCTGATCAGCGGTGCGAGATCAACCGTCTGCCCGGCCGATTCGGTTGACAGGTCACCGCCCCGACGGCGCGGCGTACGGCGGTGTGTCAGCAACCCACTCCGGGCCCAGACGGGTTGAGGACGCACCGCTCCCCCGGGCCTGCCCGGGCGACATCACGGCCCGGGTAGCGTCGGCGCCATGCGTGCCGTCGTCGCCCAGGGGACCGGTGGTCCCGAGGTCCTGTCCGTCGCCGAGGTGCCCGACCCGCAGGCCGGGCCCGGCGAGGTCGTCGTGGAGGTCGCCGCCGCGGGGCTGAACCGCGCCGACCTGCTGCAGCGGATGGGTTTCTACCCACCGCCGCCCGGCGCCTCGGACATCATCGGCATGGAGTGCTCCGGCACCGTCGTCGAGGTCGGCGAGGGCGTGACGCAGTGGTCGGTGGGCGACGAGGTGTGCTGCCTGCTGGCCGGGGGCGGGTACGCCGAGCGCGTGGCCGTGCCCGCGGGGCAGGTCATGCCCGTGCCCGACGGGGTCGACCTGGTCACCGCCGCCGCGCTGCCGGAGGTCGCGGCGACCGTGTGGTCCAACGTGTTCATGGTCGCCGGCCTCCGACCGGACGAGACGTTCCTCGTGCACGGCGGCGCGGGCGGCATCGGCACGTTCGCGATCCAGCTCGCCCACGCCCTTGGCGCCCGGGTGGCGACGACCGGCGGCACCGCGGAGAAGCTGGAGTTCTGCCGGTCGCTGGGCGCCGACATCACCATCGACTACCGCGAGCAGGACTTCGTCGAGGTGCTGCGCGAGGCGACCGACGGCCACGGGGCCGACGTCGTCCTCGACAACATGGGCGCGAAGTACCTCGCCCGCAACGTCGACGCGCTCGCCACCGAGGGCCGGCTCGTGGTCATCGGCATGCAGGGCGGCACCAAGGCCGAGCTCGACCTCGGGAAGCTGCTCACCAAGCGCGGCGCGGTCATCGCGACCTCGCTGCGAGCGCGGCCGGTCGAGGGCAAGTCCGCGATCTGCGCCGGGGTGGTGGAGCACGTCTGGCCGCTGGTCGCCGAGGGCAAGGTGCGCCCGATCGTGCACGAGGTCCTCGGTCTCGACGACGTGGTGGCCGCCCACGAGCTGATGGGCTCGGGCGCGCACACCGGCAAGATCCTGCTCACCCCGTGAGCGTCGTACGTCCCCCTAGGGTGGAGGCATGAGCGAGCAGCAGTCCCCCACCGGTCAGCCGGGCCCGGGCGCACACGGCGGCCAGGACGGTCAGGCAGAGGAGCAGCAGGTCGTCGTGGTCGGCCCCGACGGCCGACCGATCGGCACCATGCCCGCCTCGGCCGCCATGGCGATGGTCAGCCAGGGCCAGGCGCCGTCGGAGGGCACCACCGGCGACTCCGACGACGAGCGGCACCTCACCGAGCTGGTCGAGCAGCCGGCGAAGGTGATGCGCATCGGCGGGATGATCCGCCAACTGCTCGAGGAGGTGAAGGCGGCCCCGCTCGACGAGGCCAGCCGCAACCGGCTCCGAGACATCCACGCCGCCTCGATCACCGAGCTCGAGGCTGGCCTGGCCCCCGAGCTGATCGAGGAGCTGCACCGGCTCAGCCTGCCCTTCACCGAGGACGTCACGCCCTCCGAGGGCGAGCTGCGGATCGCCCAGGCCCAGCTCGTCGGCTGGCTGGAGGGGCTCTTCCACGGGCTGCAGACCGCGATCTACGCCCAGCAGATGGCGGCCCGCGCGCAGTTCGAGCAGATGCGCCGCGGGCTGCCCGCGGGTCAGGGCGGTCACCCCGGTCAGCCGGGTCACCCCGGCGAGGAGCCCGGCCCCACCCCCGGGGACTCCGGGGGGATGTACCTCTAGGTCCGCGATCGGCGAGGTTCGTCGGCCAGCCGCAAGGTTTGTCGGCCAGCCGACATACCCGGCCATGAGACGACGAACCTCTGTCGTCCCGGAACCTGTCAACCTGCGTGGAGTCGGTCGCGGTTGGTTTCTTGGTTGATGGCCACTTGGGCCATGGGGGTCGGTACTCGGGGCGGGTGGGTGAACCGTTCGGGGTGGGCGGTGTAGAGGCTGTCCATGGCGGCTTGGCGCCGATGGTGGACACCGGTCCAGGTGCCGTGGTGGACGTCGTGGGGGGTGTGGCCCTCCAGGCCGGCGTGGTGGTGGCGGTGGTTGTAGCCCTCGACGAAGTCGGCCGCCCAGGACCTGGCGTGGTCGAGGTTGGTGAAGAACGCTGGGTAGTCGGGGGTGTACTTCGCGGTCTTGAACAGCGACTCGGAGTAGGGGTTGTCGTTCGACACCCTGGGTCGGTTGCGGGAGGTCGCGATGCCGAGCTCGGCGAACAGGTCACCCAGGGTGCGTGAGGTCATCGAGGGACCACCGTCGGAGTGGATGATCCGCGGCAGCACCCCGCGCACGGTGAAGGCCTGCTCGAACATCTCGGCTGCCAGGTCGTCGTCCTCACGGGTCTCGACCCGCCACCCGGTGACCATCCGGGAGAACACATCCATGGCCAGGTACAGCTGGTAGCTGACACCCCGGTAAGGGCCGCGTAGGTGGGTGATGTCCCACGACCAGGCCTGGTCGGGGCCATCGACCAGCAGCGTGGGCATGGCGGTGGCGCGGTGCTTTCGGGTACGTCGGATCGGGCGGGTGGTCTGGTCGACAGCCCGGGCGATGCGGTACCAGGTCGACAACGACGCGACCGGGTCACCCGCATCCAGGGCGTCGTAGAACGCCTGGTAGACGCTCTTGCCGGCCGCGAACGCAGTCTGGATCTTCACCGTGATCTGGTCCCGCTCGTCCTTGCTGAGCCAACACTGGGTACGACGCTGACGATGGGCGACCGGCTCGCTGACCCGGGCGCGGGGATGGTCGCGGTAATGCCACGTCGACCGCGCGATCCCGGCCAGGTCCAACGCGGCCCGCTGGGAGAACCCCGCCGCGATCAACGCCAGCACCAACGAGGCGCTGACCTCGACCACCGGCTCTACTCCGGGCTCTACTCCGGGCTCTTCTGCGATGGGTCGGGGGCAGCGGCCGGCTCGGGCGCGGAGTTCTTGGCATCGCCGCTTGGATGCAAGAGCTCGATAGCTTTTCCCAGCGCATCGACCGCCCGCCGCTGACGACCCAGTTCCTCATCGCGCTGCTCGAGCTCACGTTGATGTGCGGCATCGCGGGCAGCGATCTGTTCACGCAACGCGGCGTTCTCCTGCAACAGTCGCGCGACCGCGCTGGTCTCGTCCATGTCCACCCGTCCTTCGGTCCAGGGCTCCAGCCCATGGTCCAGGGTGTCGGCCAACACCGCACGCTTCCAGCGCCGCAGCCGAGCATCAGGGATACCGCGCTCGCGCAGCAGCTTCTGCTTCTCGCCGTACGGAGCAAGCATGTACTCGTACACGAACGCGCGTCGTTCCTCGACGCTGTAAACACCCTCGATGGGCAAGTCGATCACTCCTCACATAGGAGCGACTGACTCACACGCAGACTGGCAGACAGGG
>Ga0208834_100381_pt1 | contig 14860 bp, 10 predicted proteins | sample DeeseametaMP1787_FD_184182 | JGI IMG/M metagenome (GOLD analysis project Ga0208834, IMG submission 184182) | Marine microbial communities from the Deep Pacific Ocean - MP1787 (SPAdes) | ecosystem: Environmental > Aquatic > Marine > Oceanic | place: North Pacific Ocean | collected 2011-05-03 | reverse complement strand
CATTATCGTGACCGGTGCCGGCAAGGCATTCTGCGCCGGCATGGATTTGTCCACCGGCGGCAACGTTTTCGGCCTGGCCGAGCACCAGGAACCCACCCTGGAAGACATCCGCGAGCGCCGCGACGATCCCGAGATTTATCGGGGCGTGCGCGATACCGGCGGGCTCGTGACCCTGTCGATCTTCAACTGCACCAAACCCGTCATCGCCGCAATGAACGGTGCCGCCGTTGGCATCGGCGCCACCATGACGTTGGCCATGGACTTTCGCATCGCCTCCAGCAAGGCACGAATCGGCTTCGTCTTCGGTCGTATCGGCATCGTGCCGGAGGCCTGCTCGTCCTGGTTTCTGCCACGTATCGTCGGCATCCAGAAAGCCCTGGAATGGTGCTACACCGCCGACATTCTCGATGCGCAGACCGCGCTGGACGGCGGCTTGCTGAAATCGGTGCACGAACCCGATCGGCTCATGGACGAGGCGCGCACATTCGCGTTGTCGCTAATCAGCAATCGTTCGGCGGTGGCGGTCGCCCTCACCCGGCAGATGCTCTACCGCAACTCGGCGCAGCCGCATCCCTTCAATGCCCACGAGATCGACTCGCTGGCCGTGTTCTACACCAGCCGCAAGGACGGCCGGGAAGGCGTGCAGGCGTTTCTGGACAAGCGCGAGGCAGATTTCACCGCCCAGGTGCCGGACGACCTGCCGCCGTTCTACAAAGACTGGGCGAAGTAACCCGCCAGTCGGCGACACGATGCGACAGGCCACGCGAACCGCGTCAGGGTTCGCGTGGCGGTGGCTACGGCCCTTCGAACAGCTGAACCGTCACCACCCCGTCTCTGTCAGCTCCGCCAACCACCAGTGCCCCGGTGCTATCGGAGGCGGCATCAAAACCATATTGCGTGATGCCGCCTAGAGAAGCAGCCACACCCGCGAGATCAGCTCCGGCTGCGAACGGCACCAGGGTGTCCGAGTAAAGCGCCGAGAACGCGCCGTCGTCGCCGGTCTGTACCCGCAATGTGGGGTTGATGCGATCAACCTGCGCTGCCGTAGCGTTGACTGCCAGCTTCGGGCCGGCCAAGCCCCTGGGTGGCACCCGACGGGCGAACGCATCGCAGCCGTCGGTGTAGAACACCACCGCCTGGCCCGTGGCGTCGATATCCAACGCCTCACTCAGGCAGTAGTACCCGCCGGATGTTTGCAGCAATTCCACAACCTGGGGCAGCTGTTGCATCCGCCGATCCGTGGCGAGGCGTCCCACCTGCAACACCTGCATGCCCGCACCCACCGGGGCGAGTTGAACGGCCCACAGGTAAACGACATCACCGGCAGGCGTCACTTCAAAACCAGACAGCCTCAGCTTGACCGGATAATTCTCCGGCAGGAAGACCGTTGGCGATGGCAAAACATCGATCCCTGCGACCGTCACGTCGCCGCCCGCCCGGCTCAAGCCCACCAGCGTGGTCTGGGCGATGTCATCCATCCAGCGCATCCGGAGCTCTTGATCGTAAGCTTCGGCTTTCAAGCACAACAGGCGGGGATACCGGCAGGACTGCGGGGCGGCGGTTGCACGTTCGAACACCCAGCCCACCGCCAGGCGACCGCCGTCTGCGAGCGCGGCCATGGGCGTCGCGGCCGTTCCGATTGGCTCCACGATACCCACGGTTTGAATCGCCTCCAACGGCGTGCCGTCGTAAGCGAAGCGGCGCGCACGAACTGCGTTGCCCGTATTCGTGCCATCCAGCCACGCAACGGCCATCACGCCGTCTGCAATAGCGATGTCGAACCGGCTTTGATTCCCCGGCGTCTCCATCACGTTGATCTCGCCGCTCAGCGGGGTGCCATCGGCTGCGTAGACGCGCGCCCGGACATCGTATTCAAGATCACCCGGCCGCGCGTATGCCCAGCCAACAACGAACTCCCCGCTCGGTGCGCGATCGACGTGCACGTTGTAATTTTGCCCCGGCGTGAGGTTCGCCTGAATCGGCGGTGTCAGCGGATCTCCAGGCGCGGCCGATGCCTGCATCGCAAACAAGCCGATGAGCAGCGTGGCTGCCCACTGAGCACAAGTCTTCGTCGTCATTGGCGTCTCCTCCCCCGCCGTTATCTGGGTTTTCAGCGGGGCACTGTCAGACCGTGAACACTTTTCACCACGAGTTCAGTCGGACGTTCCATGACCTCGGCTGTAGGGGATATTCGACAGCCGCGCGAACGGCCTACAACCATTTGTTTATGCACCGGAGCCCTAAATACGGCTTCATGCTGACAAAGTCCTAATAAGGACATTTAAAGCACTTCAATTCTGATAGCGTTCCGATCGACAAGGGAATGTCACCCCCCCCAATTCAGAGGAATCACGATGCGCTTCGATTTCGACACCCGTTCGTACACGGGAAACCTGCTCGGTCATCTCGGCTCCGGCAGTCGCCTGCTGCTGGCAGGGCTGGCGGCTGTTTCGCTCGCCGCGTGCAGCGAGTCGCCGAGCTCCCCGGAGATCACCGGCGAGACCACAGCAGTCGTCGACACCGTCCAGGACATCGGCCCGCAGCCCTACGTCGTTCGCCTGAACGAATCGCTGCTCGGTCTTCAGCTGGTCAGCAACGTGGTGGATTCCACCTTGGCGTTGATCGGTGCGGAAGCGGCATTTCTGAAATACGACACGGTGTTCAAGGGGTTCGCCGCCCGGTTGACCGAACAACAGGTTGCCGCTCTGGAGCAACTACCCATCATCGCGTCGGTTCGGCCCGACACCTTGGTGAGCATCTCGGGGACGCAAACATCCCCCACCTACGGGCTAGATCGCATCGATGAACTGTCGCTGCCGATGGATGGCGTGTTCAGTTACCCGGACAGCGCTGGCGCCGGTGTTCACGTTTACGTGCTCGATTCAGGCATCAACCCGGACCACGTTGAATTCAGTGGCCGGGTCGGCACCGGACGCAATTTCATCAATGACGGCCCCATCGGCATCGATTCCCTGATCGTACTCAACCTCGGCGGTATCTGGGAGGTGCTGGGCTACCAGCCCGATCCGGACGCCTGGCAGGACTGCAACGGTCACGGCACGCATGTATCTGGCACGGCAGTCGGCACCACCTACGGCGTGGCGAAGCACGCCACGGTGCATCCGATTCGCGTGCTCGGCTGTGCGGGTACGGGCGCGTTCTCCGGCATCATCGCCGGCATGGAGTGGGTTGCGGAAAACGCCGAGCGGCCCGCCGTCGTCAACATGAGCCTGGGGGCTGGATCTAACCCGGATATCGACGCCGCCACCAATGCGCTGTTCGCGGCCGGCATCCTGCCTCTCGTGGCTGCCGGCAACGACAATGCAGACGCCTGTGGCCATTCGCCCGCGGCCGCGGTGAATGCCGTGACAGTAGGCTCAACCGATGCCGCCGACAATGAATCCAGCTTCTCCAATCACGGCACCTGCGTGGACATCTTCGCACCGGGCACGGACGTGGTCTCGGCGAGCTACAGCAACACTACCGGCACATCGACCCTGAGCGGAACATCCATGGCAACGCCGCATGTGGCCGGTGCCGCGGCGCTCATTCTGGGCGAGACGCCTTCGCTCTCACCAGCCGATGTCACCGCCGCGCTGATCAGTAATGCGACGTCCGGCACCATCGCGCTGAGTCCAGCCACGGCGGGTTCTCCCAACCTGTTGCTGAATGCTTTCCCGGAAGGCGCCAAGCAGTAGCAAGCGGCCGGGCGCAACAGCACACAACGGGCTGGCGATTTGCCAGCCCGTTGTCGTTCAGGCGGGTTGTTACGTTACGCGCTCGCCTCGGTGTTGGCGCCGGCCGTCAGACCGCGGATGGCTGCGCCAAGCATTGAGAATTCCTCGCGGCGCGGCGAACCCTGCCGCCACACCAGCGCGACCTGACGCCGCGATGGCTCCGCCAGCGGCACAAGGCGAATCTCCATGCCGGCGATGATGCCGGCGTCGATCGCCAACTGGGGGAGCAGCGTGACACCGACCCCGGCGCCGACCATCTGCACCAGCGTGTGAAAGCTGCTGGCTTCAAACCGGTTACGGCCCCGTGCCCCCTGCAGCTTGCACACCTCGATGGCCTGCGCCCGCAGGCAATGGCCCTCCTCCAGCAGCATCAAGGGTTCATCGCTCAGCGCTGGTACCGACACCGAGTCCTGTTTGGCGAGCGGGTGATCGGCGTGGCAGGCGAACTGGAATGCGTCGTCGAACAGCATCTGGCATTCGCAGCCGTCGAGGTCGTAGGGCAGTGCGGCCACGATGGCATCGAGTTCGCCGGCTTGCAGCTGGTTGAGCAGCACGTGGGTGAGGCCCTCTTCCAGAAACAGCCGAAGATCCGGAAACTGCTTGCGCAGCTTGACCAGAACACGCGGCAGCAGAAACGGACCGACGGTCGGAATAGCCCCAAGGCGTAAATCACCGCTCAGTGGCGCCCGGTCCGACGCGGCCAGGCTCATGATGTCCTCCGCATCACGCAGCAACTCACGCGCCCTGACTGCGATGGCCTGACCGATGGGCGTGATGAGCACATGCCGCCTCGAACGCTCTGCCAGACGCACGCCCAGCACCCGCTCCAGGTCCTGTATGCCGGCACTCAGCGTGGAGGGCGTGACGTGGCAGCGCTCGGCGGCACGCCCGAAATGACCGAGGTCCGCCAAGGCGGCCAAGTACTCCAGTTGCTTGAGTGTCGGCAGTCGTTTCATGTTGGCCCAGTGTTCGATTATTACGAACAATATATACGCTATTAATCGCTTTACCCGACATTAGTGCGAGACTATTCTCGACGTCAATCCCGGTTGCTGCCGGGGCGTACAGCAGTTGGGATTCGACCCGTCATCGGGCATGTTCCCAGCTGCGTCGAGACAAGGTCTCGACGTCATAAGCACAGCGTGAAGGAGATGGGTTATGGACGGAAAAGAAATGGGTGCTTCGGGCAAATGTCCGGTGATGCACGGCGGGGCAACCTCCACCAACATGTCGAACCTGGGATGGTGGCCCGAGGCTCTAAACCTCGACATCCTGCACCAGCACGACAGCAAGACCGACCCGATGGGGTTGGCTTTCGATTATCGGGAAACGGTCAAATCGCTGGATTTCGATGCGCTCAAGGCCGACCTGCACGCATTGATGACCGACAGCCAGGACTGGTGGCCCGCCGATTGGGGGCACTACGGGGGCTTGATGATCCGCATGGCCTGGCACGCCGCCGGGTCTTACCGCACGGCGGATGGCCGCGGCGGCGGCGCGACCGGCAACCAGCGCTTCGCGCCGCTGAATTCCTGGCCCGACAACGTCAACCTGGACAAGGCGCGACGGCTGTTGTGGCCGATCAAGAAAAAATACGGCAACCAGATCAGCTGGGCCGATCTGATCATTCTGGCCGGCACCATCGCCTATGAATCCATGGGCCTGAAGACCTTTGGCTTCGCGTTCGGCCGGGCCGATATCTGGCACCCGGAGAAGGACGTCTACTGGGGCGCCGAGAAAGAATGGCTGGCACCGACCGAGAACCCGCACAGCCGGTACTCCGGCGAACGCGATCTGGAGAACCCACTGGCCGCAGTGATGATGGGGCTGATCTACGTCAACCCCGAAGGCGTGGATGGCAATCCTGATCCGCTGAAAACGGCCCAAGACGTGCGCGACACCTTCGCCCGAATGGCCATGAACGACGAGGAAACCGTAGCCCTGACCGCCGGGGGACACACGGTGGGCAAATGCCATGGCAATGGCGATGCTGCCCTGCTCGGCCCCGACCCGGAAGCCGCCGGCACCGAGGATCAGGGCCTGGGCTGGCTCAACAAGACCGGGCGCGGCATCGGTAGCGATGCCGTCACCAGCGGCATCGAGGGTGCCTGGACCACGAACCCGACGCAGTGGGACAACGGCTATTTCCACCTGCTGCTGAACTACGACTGGGCGCTGAAGAAAAGCCCGGCCGGCGCCTGGCAGTGGGAGCCGATCAACATCAAGGAAGAAGACAAGCCGATCGATGCCGAGGACCCGTCGATCCGCCGCAATCCGATCATGACGGACGCCGACATGGCCATGAAAATGGACCCCGCGTACCGCAAGATCGCCGAGCGCTACTACCAGAACCCCGAGGAATTCTCCGATGCCTTCGCCCGGGCCTGGTTCAAGCTGACCCACCGCGACATGGGGCCGAAAACCCGCTACATCGGACCCGATGTGCCACAGGAAGACCTGATCTGGCAGGACCCGGTGCCAGCCGGCAGCACCGACTACGATGTCAGTGCCGTCAAGGCGAAGATCGCGGCCAGCGGACTAAGCATCAGCGAACTGGTCTGCACCGCCTGGGACAGCGCCAGGACTTACCGCGGCTCGGACATGCGCGGCGGCGCCAATGGTGCGCGCATTCGCCTGGCACCGGCACGACACTGGGCTGGCAACGAGCCGGAACGACTGGACCGCGTGTTGCCGGTATTGGAGGCCATCGCCGCCGAGACCGGTGCCAGTGTGGCCGACGTGATCGTGCTGGCCGGCAATGTCGGTGTGGCGCAGGCAGCCAAGGCGGCCGGAGTCGACATCGACGTCCCGTTCGCCCCAGGACGTGGCGACGCCACCGCCGAGCAGACCGATGTCGAGGCCTCCGAGGTGCTGGAACCCATCGCCGACGGCTATCGCAACTGGTTAAAGAAGCCCGAGTTCCTCTCCTGCGCCGAAGAACTGCTGCTCGACCGCACCCAGCTCATGGGCCTGACCGCCCCTGAAATGACCGTACTCGTGGGCGGTCTGCGTGTGCTGGACACCAACCACGGCGGCACCGACCACGGCGTGTTCACCGATCGTGCCGGTGTGTTGACGAACGACTTCTTCGTCCACCTGACCGACATGGCCTACCAATGGAAACCGGTCGATCACGGTCTGTACGAACTGGTCGACCGCCAGACAGGCGACCGGAAGTGGACAGCATCGAAAGTCGATCTGGTGTTCGGGTCCAACTCGATCCTGCGCGCCTACGCCGAGGTCTACGCGCAGGACGACAACCAGCGGAAGTTCGTCCATGACTTCGTCGCGGCCTGGACCAAGGTGATGAACGCCGATCGGTTCGACCTGCGGACCTGAATGGCGACATGAGCGTGACGCGTTGCGGGCATCGTAGGGTGCCCGCAACGCGTCCTGGTCCCCGTCGTCGCACGAACCTTTTCCGGAACACCAAGCATTTGCCTTGCCTGAATCGACGGCGACAGGGTCACACCTGAGAGCCCCGCACCGGGCGCCGCAGTGGCCGCTGGAACCACTGCCCACGCGTCCAGACCACCCGCTACAACGCCAGTCGGGCCACCTAAACAGTGGGTGTCACCGGGATCTATCGCGGCCTGACTCTTCATACCTGCGGCCCCACCTACTCCCATCGCGGCGGGGTCGCCGGCTGTTCGACGCCGACAGCCTGCGCGCGCTGTTAGCGCCGTTGGGCTGATCCGCGCCGGCGTCGGCAACTCAAGAACGCCTGCCGCAAATGTGGCGTATCGCAACGGCTGTGGCATCGGCCGCTTGCCTTACGATCGTTAGTTAGCGACACTGCGCTCGCGACGGCGGACGACTCAGATCTGCCGCGTGAGGAGAGCACAATGACTAAGAAGGTGACGCGGCGGATGGCGGCGGATCGCCCCTATCTGCCCCCGGGGCTGGCCACCAGTGACACCCGGCAGAACATCCTGGTCGTGGCCCTGCGCCTGTTTGCCGAGCACGGCTTCGAGGGCGCGTCGATGCGCGACATCGCCAACGAAGTTGGGATGAAGGCAGCTTCGATCTACTCGCACTACGCGTCCAAGGAGCAGTTGCTTCTTGAATTGCTGCGCTTCGGTCACGAGGAGCACAACCGCCGCATCCGCTCGGCGCTCAACGCCGCGCCGGACGAGTGCATTGCGCAACTCTCTGCAGCGGTACGAGCGCATGTCCGCATGCACACCGACTATCCGATGCTCGCGGCGGTCTCCAACACCGAACTCCACGCCCTATCGACCGAGGCGGGCTCACCGGTTCTGGCATTGCGTGCAAACACCGAAGCCATGCTCGCGGAGGTCGTGCGCAAAGGCGTCCAATCCGGTGTGTTCCAAGTGCCGCATGAATGGCTGGCGGTGGCCGTTATCGGCGGTATGGGACTGCGTGTCGCTCACTGGTACACGCCAGATTTCGAACTGGATGGCGATGGGATCAGCGACATCTACGTGGAGTACGCCTTGCGGGTACTCGGCGTGTCCGGTACCCGACCGGAGCAACGGACATGACTCAGCCATCGCCTTGGCACCGCATCGTAGCGATGTTGATGCTCGCGTTTGTCTCCGGCACCGGCATCACACAAGGCAGCGACGAGCTCGACGCGCTGTTCGGCGACAACGAGCCCGAACGTCAATCTCAGAGCTCCGAATCAGACGCACGAGCGCCTGACGCCCCCGGTACAGATGCGGACACATCGCCGGACGAGCTTGAAACCATCCCGGTGCCGCCCGTCGAAACTGCGGAGCCGCGCAAGCGTCCGAACCGGCAATTGGAAGAAATCGTCGTCACCGCACAAAAGCGTGAACAGGCCATCCAGGACGTGCCCATCTCCATGACGGCCCTGACCGGGGATTTTCTCAAGGAGCAAGGCGTTTCTGATATCAGCGATGCGCTAGGCATGGTGCCCAACGCGTCGATTGATGCGGCGGGTTTTTTCGCAGCGCCCCGCATCCGCGGCTTCACCTTCAATAACAACAACAAGAGCTTTGAGCCGCCGGTGGGCATGGCGATTGACGGCGTTCCGCATACGCGGATTCCGTACTTTCTCGCGGCCCTGTTCGACCTGCAGCGCATGGAAGTTCTGCGCGGCCCGCAGGGCACCAGCTTCGGAAAGAACACGACGGCCGGGCTGATCCACCTGATCTCGAACCCACCAACGCCGGAGCCCGAAGGCGCGCTCACAGTGGAGTTCGGGGAGCTTGAGCGTCACCGCGTCGAAGCCGCCTTCGGTGGACCGCTGGCCGACGGCATCAATGTGCGCGTTGCGGGCCTGCTGGATCGCCGGGATGGGTTCGTGCGCAACACCACCGCGAAAGTTGTCGATGCGGCCGACCCTTGGCTGAAATCTCGCGATCGCACCGGCCTGCGGGCGACGGTCGCGTTTGAAGACCTGTTCGGAACGCGGCTCACTCTGGCGGCGGAGTCTTACGAGCTGTTCGATGGAGGAGCAGCGCTGGAGACCATTCAGGTCGGCCCCAACTTTACCGCTGCCATGCGTCGGTATGACCCGGAAGCGGACGTCATCGCCGGCAACTGGGTCGCGTCGCTGGATCTACCAGACTTCCGCGAGATCTCCATCCGTCGCTACCGGGGCCAATGGGACATGGACCTGGGCGATTGGTCACTCACCACCATTGGCGCGCACGCAGTGATGGATCAAACACTGTCGTTGGACACCGACTTCACCCCAGCGGAAGCGCTCAACGGTAGCGGCGGTGATCACTCACCCATGCGGTATGGCGAGTTCCGGCTAACGGCACCGCCGCTGTCAGGCCTGTTCGGGCTTGGTGCCCTGGGCGAAAGCGACTTTCTGGCCGGTATCACCTGGAGCCAGCGTCAGATTCTGGACAGCGAGTTCATTTTCGGCCTGAACACCCTGCCCTTCGCGGATTTGCTCCAGGCCGCGGCGCTAGACGGCCAGGCTGGCGTGATCGACCCCAACAGTCTGGCCGGGCTGGTGGGGGCACTGCCGATCGACACCACCAGCGATATCGCCGGTTTCGAAGAGATGAATCAGTTCTTCGAGCAAACCGCCAAGGCGGTATCGGTCTACGCCCACGGCAAATGGCAGTTCACGCCGGCCTGGGCAGTGGAATTGGGCGGCCGCTATACCCGCGAAGACAAGCAAGGCTACTGGGACGTGTCGTTCACCACACCAACGTCCGTCGTGTTGTCGCTGGTCGGCGCAGAAGAGTTCACAGCCACACGTCAGCGCAGCGAGAGCAATTTCCAACCCAAGGTTTCGCTGAACTGGCAACCCACTGATGCGTTCTCGTCCTTTTTGCACTGGGAAAAAGGCTTCAAGGGTGGCGGCTTCAACGCCTTCGCCTTTCGCGAGGGCACATCGGATGCCGGCTTCGAGGATGATGATCTCGTGTTCGAGGACGAGACCGCCGAAAACATCGGCCTGGATTTCAAACTGTGGCTGTTTGATCGCACCGCCAACCTGAATATCTCGTTCTTCCGCCAGACTGCCGAGAACTTCCAGGTGCTGATTCGCGAGAATCCTCCCGGCACCATCGGCCTTGGCACCTCCCGGGTCGTCAACGCCGAGGAGGCGCTGTCACAAGGTATCGAAGCCGACTTTCTCTGGCTGGCCAACGACTGGTTGACCGTCAATGCCAGCCTCGGTGTTCTCGACACCGAGTTCGTCAAGTTCCTGGACGGTGAATGCCCGGTCGGTCAAAGCGACCCTGACGATGGCGATCCGGACAATCCGCGTTGCAACCAGTCTGGCAAGGCGTTCCCATTCGCGCCGCGTTGGTCCGGTGCGCTGTCGCTACGCGCCAATACCCCATTCAACGTCCTCGGCAGCATGACGCTAACCGCAGGCGTCACCATGGAGTACGAAGCCAGCCAGCTGCTCGATGTTGATCTGGATGAGGCAAAGCGCCAGGGCTCGTATACCCGCTACAAGGCGGACTTAGGCTTCCGCGACGACGTCCGCGGCTGGTCGGTCCGCCTCATCGGCGAGAACCTCACGAACACCGTTACACACATTCGTCATGGCGACGTGTTCGAAGGCGTGATCGTGGGCAGTCAGCGTCAACCGCGCCTGCTCTACCTGCAGTTCGCCCAGGAGTTCTGAGCATGCGCCCAGCCATGCTGTGGGGAACGGCTCTGCTTACGTTGATCAGCGCCTGCTCACCAGACGCACCGGGCGAGACCTCGGATGCTGGGGTGCCCGCACTAGCACCCGGCGGGGCCAGCTTTGAACGCTTCAGTTACAGCAACAACGCCGGCACTCGCAGCTACAAGCTGTTTGTGCCCGCCGGTGCGATCGGCGCCGGACCGCACCCGTTGATCGTGGATTTACATGGCTGCAACTCGAGCGCCGATGAGGAAGCGCGCTGGTCGCGATTCAACCGGTACGCCGAAACGGATACATTCCTGGTCGCCTACCCGGAGCAGAGCACCGATGCCAACGGCAGCGGTTGCTGGAACTGGTTCTTGCCGAATCAACAGCGACGCGACAGCGAGGAACCCTCGATTATCGCCGGCATCGCCGACACCATCGCGCAGGCCTACGATGTCGACCCGGCCCGGACCTACATCACCGGCATCTCTGCCGGCGCAGCGATGGCCAACATCGTCGCGGTGAATTATCCAGACCGGTTTGCCGCGGTGATGATCTATGCCGGCTGCGAGTATCAGGGCACGACCTGTACGGCCGGCATTGCCTACCTGCCGGCGGAGGTGTCCGGTGAACGGGCCTATCAGGCGATGGGGGATCACGCTCGCGTCATTCCGGCGCTTGTGTTGCAGGGTAGCCAGGACTTGCAAGTGCCCTACCCCAATGCCGACCTAATCGTGGGCCAGTATCTGGCCAGCGACGACTGGGCCGATGACGGCGCCAACAACGGCAGCGTTTCGCGTGAGCCAGCGCGTACCGGAATCGGACAAGTGCCCGGCGGGCACAGCTACGAGATCGACAGTTACGAGAATGCCCAGGGCTGCGTGTTGGTCCAGCGCTGGCTGGTCAACGGGATGGGCCATGCCTGGTCGCAGGGCGAATCCGACGGCTCACCTCGCGACCTGCTGCTAACCGACCCACTCGGACCGGACCTGACCCGAGCCACACTCGATTTTCTGTGGGCACACCCGCTGACCGCCGACGCCCCTTGCCCGTAAACGGAGCCCGCCCATGAACGCCACTGATCTATGGACCCCAGGCCGCACCCTGCATGCCCTGGCCGCGCAAGAACCCAACGCGGCCGCCGTGTATCTGCTGCATCAGGACGGTCGCGTTTCGACATACACCCGGCGCGAACTGGACCGACAGTCCAGCCGTCTGGCCCACGCGCTGGCCGCCCGAGGTGTGTGCCAGCACCAACGCATTGCCATCCACCTTCATAACAGTTTCGAGCATGTGCTCGTGACACTGGCGGCCTACAAGCTCGGTGCCTGCCCGACCCCGGTTAGTGCTCGCCTGCCCAAGGTCGAACGCGATGCACTGCTGGGGCTGGTTGATGCGGCAGCGATCTTCAGTGATGACGCAGACCTCGACGCCATCCGCACGGCAGATCTGCATGATCTCGCCGCCTGGCCAGATACCCTGCCCCCAGACCGCATCTCACAACCGGCCAAGGCCATCGCATCCGGCGGCTCCACCGGCAAGCCCAAGCTGATCGTGTCGCCCGGCGCGTTCGCGTTTCCATGGCAGGGCCACCCGCTGGCGGCCGTGCTCGATTTCCGCCCCGGCGATCTGGTGTTTTCGCCGGGCCCGCTGTTTCACAACCAGGCATTCTTCTTCTCGCAAATTGCCTTGTTTCAGGGCGCGGCAATCGCGCTGAACGAACGCTTCAATGCCGAGCAGGCGCTAACGTTCATCGAACGCCATCAGCCCACGGTACTCAACATGGTGCCGACCATGATGCAGCGCATGTTGCGTACCGAGGGTCTGGCGCAACGCGACCTCAGCTCCATCCGCAAGCTCTGGCACCTTGCAGCGCCGTGTCCGGACTGGGCCAAGCTCGGCTGGATCGACCGAATTGGTGCTGATCGAGTCTGGGAGTTGTGGGCGGCCACGGAGATCACCGGCCTGACCACGATCTCCGGTACCGACTGGCTCAGTCATCGTGGCAGCGTCGGCACCGGCTTCATGACGGACATCAAGATTCTCGATCCTGACGGCCGAGAGCGCGCGATTGGTGAGGTCGGCGAAGTTTTTTCACGCTTCGGCGATGGCGCCGCCCAATACGCCTACGTCGGCGCGCCGCCGCTGGCCGAGCACGGCGATGGGTACCGGAGCGTGGGCGATCTCGGTCATGTCGATGACCACGGTTATCTGTACCTGGCCGACCGACGCACCGACCTCATCATTAGCGGTGGCTCCAACGTCTATCCAGCTGAGGTTGAAGCCGTGATCAGCGCACATCCCCTGGTCCGCGACGTCGCGGTTGTGGGCCTGCCCGATGACGACCTCGGCCGGCGGGTCCATGCGGTGGTCGAAACCCGGGACCCGTCACTGACCGCCGAACAACTGCGCACTCGATGCGCGGAGTCGCTGGTCAAGTACAAGGTTCCCCGCAGCTTCGAGTTTGTCGAAGCACTTCCACGTAACGAAGCGGGAAAAATCCGGCGCAGCGCGCTGATGCCCCGCACTGAGAGCACGACACCATGAGCATTGCAGCGTCCCCGCACACCGATTCGCTGACCTACTCCACGCACACCGTCGCCGTCGAAGGCGGTGACCTGACGGTCGCTCGATGGGGCCGTGGCGGCCCGGTCATCCTGGCGATTCACGGCATCACCGCCTCGCACCGCGAGTTCCTGGCATTGGCCGAAGCGCTCGGCAACGAGGTGCAATTGCTGGCACCCGACCTGCGGGGCCGAGGTGCCAGTCGCGGCATTCCCGGCCCTTGGGGCATGCGCGCCCACGCGGCGGATATGGTGGCGGTGCTCGACCATTTCAAACTCTCGCGGGCCGATGTCGTGCTCGGGCACTCCATGGGTGCATTCATTGCCGCGGTGATGGCCGCGCAGCACCCCAGCCGTGCCGGCGCCTTGCTCATGGCCGATGGCGGCTTGCCGATCATGCCGGCGTTGCCGCTGCATCGTCTGCCGTTTGGCGAATGGATGATCGAAAAGCTGGTGCAAAAAGTTCTAGGCCCGGCCCTCACGCGCCTCGACATGAGCTTCGATAGTCATGCGGCCTACCGTGACTACTGGCGAGACCACCCCGCGCTCAAGCATGACTGGTCCACCTACCTGGAGGACTACATCGATTACGACCTCGTCGGCAACGCCCCCGAGCTGCGACCGGCCACACGAAAAAGCGCACTCCTGCAAGACGTCCGCACCCAACTGTTCGAAGACCTGGTGCCCGCCTCGCTTCTGCAGCTGCAGTGCCCCGTCCGATTCCTGCGCGCACCCCGCGGATTGATGAACGACAAGCCGCTTTATCCGGCGAAACGTGTGGCCAAAGCCTCGCGGGGCATTGCTCAGTTCAGTGCCGCCGAGGTCCCTGACACCAACCACTACACGATCCTGCTGGGCGGCAATGGGGCGAGAGTCGTGGCGCATGAGGTCCAGGCGCTGCTCGCAGAAGCCGGCAGATAACCCCCCGCCCAGCAAACAAACAACAGGCATGCGACCTGTCGGGTCGGCGCCTGGCATACACGAGTCATCGAGGAGTCTGAGATGCGAAGCCCAACCAACTCTGCACAGGCGAGCGGCCCAAGAGCCACGCGAGCACACTGGCTGCTAGCCCCCCTGCTCACCTTGGTGATCAGCGGAGTGCAGGCGCAAACACCAGAACCCGCTGATCGCGATTTTGCCGCTGGTTTCCCGATGCTGACTGACAGCGAACACGCCCTTCCCTTGGGAGGATTCGGCGGCACGCATCGCGGTGATCCACCGGGGCACGTGCCTGTGATCTTTGTTCACGGCAACACGGGCGACGCCTGTAACTGGCGTCTGGTGGCCGACGACTTTCGCGCCGCAGGCTGGAGCGATCAGGCGCTCTGGGCGCTGTCATACAACGGTCGCGGCGCAGGCTTAGGGGCGGCGAAATCCCGACCTGACCCCCGATGCGAAGTGACCGGCGTGCCGGCGATGACCAGCAACGACATCAACGTTTCAGACCTGTACGCGTTTATCGAGGCCGTGCGCGACTACACCGGCTC
>Ga0208834_100380_pt1 | contig 14931 bp, 13 predicted proteins | sample DeeseametaMP1787_FD_184182 | JGI IMG/M metagenome (GOLD analysis project Ga0208834, IMG submission 184182) | Marine microbial communities from the Deep Pacific Ocean - MP1787 (SPAdes) | ecosystem: Environmental > Aquatic > Marine > Oceanic | place: North Pacific Ocean | collected 2011-05-03 | reverse complement strand
GACCGAGCCGCTCTCGATCAGCCCGTCGCGGCTGGTGTTGATGAGGATGACGTCATCCTTCATTCGGCTCAGCGCCTCCGCGTCGACGAGATGGTGGGTGTCCGGCGTCAACGGGCAGTGCAGGCTGATGATGTCGGCCTCGTGCCAGAGGGTCTCGAGATCGCAAGCCGACGCGGGCGGGTTCACGTCCTGAACGAAGGGGTCGTATACCAGCACCCGGCAGCCGAATCCTCCCAGGATGCCGCAAAGCGCCCGGCCGATGACGCCGACGGTCTTGCCGTGCAGGTCGAATCCGACCAGACCGTCCAGCGAGAAATTGCCCTCGCGCACACGGTTGTAGCTCTTGTGAATCTTGCGGATCAGACACAGCAGAATGGCCAGGGTATGTTCCGCGACGGCGTAAGGCGAGTAGGCCGGCACGTTGGTTACGCATAGGCCCCGCTGCCGGGCCGTGTCGAGGTCGACATTGTTGAAGCCGGTGCAGCGCATCAGCACCAGCCGAACGCCCAGATCGGCCAGCGCGTGGACGATGTCGGCATCGCAGCGATCGTTGACGAACAGGCAGATCGCGTCGGCGTCCTGGGCCAGCGCCACGGTCGCAGGTTCGAGAGCCGCCTCCAGGTACTCGATGTCAAATCCGTGCCGGCGGTTGGCATCCGCAATGCACACCCGGTCGTAGGATTTCGCGGAAAAGACCCGGATTTTCATCGTCGCCCAGCCGCCTTGATGCCTGATCGGCAACACACCATCGTCGGGTGACGATCCCGATTGGTGGCGCCAGTGGGAGGTGGTCAGGCGTCCAGATTCGGAATCATCATCGATTCCAGTCTTGCGATCGCATCCTTGAGTTGCAGCTTGCGTTTCTTGAGGCGGCGCAGTTCGAGCTGGTTGCAGTAGAGCTGCATTTCCATCTCGGTGATGGCGAGGTCGAGCTGGCGGTGTTCGGCCCGCAGGTCGCAGACCTTGGTGCGAATCTCGGTGTGGGTGTACTGGATCATGCCGGCGTGGGCTCCCGGTTGGGCAGCGGGGCAACACCATCCCTCAGTGGACTCATGCTTGGCGTGTCCCGAAAACGGCACTCAAAAACTGTATTTCTCCACTCCTTAGTGCGCAGCTATCGGGAAGGCGGTTAATTGCCGTCGGTGACCCTGCTATCTGTTGCCATGACCGGCAAGCTTACGACGTGAGTTACGAAACAAGCATCGTCGATGCAGCATGGCGACCGCTGTCCGGTTTTCTGTGTCGAATGCGTTATTACTGGAAACCATCTCCTTTTTTATCTCGTACCCATGGATGCTCGGCAACTGACATTTATAAGTGCGCTCTATCGTGCGGCGTCTTCTCGGCATGCTCCGGAATTCCGTAGCTGGGCGTTGGACTCATTACGGCAGCTGCTGTCCTTTGATGTGGCAGTTTGGACCAATGCTTCTCAGATGGATCAGCAAATTTATCTATTGAGTCAATGGGGCTGGCACAGTGATAAAGATCAAGTAGTTCAGGCGGTTGAGGCGGAGTATGCGCAACCAGTGGCGGATAGGATGGCGGCTTTGCGCAGCCGGGTGGCGGCTCCGCGTGTGGTTGCTCAGTACGATCAGCAAGCTCGGTTGCGTGCGCTCAATTTGCACCGGCGTGCGGGCGTTGACTCCGATCTTCCTGGCGCAGCGCTGGATGTTTTTTTGGAACATCCGGTCATTGCATCCCGCAGCGTTCTGACACTGTGCCGCAATGAAGGAGCCGCACCGTTTACGGCTGAGGACGCAGAACTAGCCACCGAACTCTTCTTTTACTTGGTAGACGCTAGCTCGTTGGCCTTGTTTCTTCATTTGCGCAAACCGCCGCTGCTGGATCGCAATCGCAAGGCTGCCCTCACAACAGTCGGTGGCTTAGTTCTGGAGGCGCAACCGGGATTCACGACGCTTATCGAGGCTTCGAGTCAGGGATGGAGTGGTGGCGTTTTGCCGTTCGAACTGCCGGATCCGGATTATGGAGAGCCTTGGGAGCATGACGGGCTCATGTGTTCGACAGAACGGCTTGGTGAGCTACGCGTTGTCCGGGTCTGGCAGCGAACAGAAATTGACAAGCTGACGACGCGCGAGCGTCAGTGCGTCGTCGGGCTGTGTCGTGGAATGCAACTCAAGGAGATTGCCAGCGAGTTGGGGATAGCTCCTACCACGGTCTCGACGAACATTAGCCGAGCAAGTGAGAAGCTTGGTGCGAAGTCCCGCCGAGAATTGCGTGCGGTCATGGCCGCACTGCCCCGCGAGTCGGGATCGAGTATTGGCCGCTGATCGACCCTTGTAGTGGTTTTAACTACAAGTTGGTCAGTTTTGGCGACAGACGCCACTGAATAAGATTTTTAGCATAGGCCGCGTTGGCCAAAGCGATTTATGCCACTCGTCGTATGGCTGATTCACTGCGTCTTGGAGGGACTCTGGACACTTGCGAACCTAAATGTGTCACACCGTCGTATTGGAGACGAACGGTGTATCAACGAAACTTCCGTGGAAAATTATGTTTAAGCGATTAGTTCGATGCATGAGTATTGCTGCTCTCATGGTTTCTTTCATGCCGCGGGCGACTGCATCATCAGCTATTGAGTCCGCAGCCTCGTTTGCTCAGGATGTCGAAGGTTTATTGGCTGAGCAGTCCTTGTTGGGTACTCACTTCGGTGATGCCATGCTTGAGAACGTCAACTCAAACAATGGAATAGCCATTGACCTTGATGAAGCATTAAATGCCCTTGCGCTGCCCTATCTGAACCGGCCGGCAAATGAGATTTACGCTGGCCTTTACGATGAGATGATGGCCAGTTTGGCTGGTGGCGAGCAGTTAACCGCTAGCGTCTTGTTTCAAGTCTACATGCTGGCGTCAACTGCTGGTATTTGCGAAGTAGCGGAACCCGAACAGGCGGGAGATAACCGGGTCACCACATGTGCAATCGGTCTGACGCCTCTGGCACGCAACGCTTCCGAGGTCTCCATGGCAGGAACGCTAGGTGATGATGGCCAACGTGCGATCACCTCACTTACGCTATCTGAGTTGATCGACCGAGCTCAGGCAGGGACTGTGTCGCACTGGACGGACATGTCCGCACGCTCATCGTCGACCTCAGGTTCGGGGCATCTTTCAAACTTCGACTACATGTTGCGAGACACTGACAAGAGCCGCTGTAACCAGCGAGCCCCGGGGCCAAGGTCCCACTCGGAATATTGTGACGACTTCGATGGAGAACGGAGCGAGCCCGCGGGTGGAATGAATGTCGACTATGCTTACGCAGGTTTTTACATTATTCAAACCATTTGCGGGTCAACATCGTGCCGTTTGTATGGTGAAGTTGCGGGTGGGTTAAATGCAAAATACACCACCTTGTCAGACACGGTCATGTTCGAACTTGGTGTCGGTGCTTATTGCGGCACCTCCTGCATAGGCGGGCTGCTGTTGGATGCGATAGCGTTTGCTATTGATAAGTATGTGTTCGATGAGGATCTCGACTCTGACGATTTGATGCGTATTATCTTAGGGAACCTCAGCTTCCGACAGTACGATCTGCATCTAGGTGGAAGTCTCAATGCACTTTACGTTGGCGGGTGTCCTATCATCCCGAGCAACTATGAACTGCATCCGACGTATTATTCGGAGAATGCCGTTAACGAAGAAATACCTGAAGAGTTTGGTGGGCTTGTTAGCTTTGAATTTGGCACCAATTTTCAGAGGGATCTGACAGACGACGGGCTGGCGGATGAGGCGCTACATGCGTTTCCTACTGCATCGTCCGTATATTCGGGTGCCATAGAGCGCTTAGGTGCAGGTGATAATGGGGTCGATCCTTTATCTGTGGATACGAGCAACCCCACGCAGATGGCATCGACGGCTGAATACGATCTGAATACGTACTACGAGTTTTCTCAGTTCCGAGCGTTTAACCCGAATGTGATTTTGGTGACCTCGGTGTTCACTGAGCCGGACATTCAGTCGTGTCGTGCCAGCCGAAGCGTCCGTACGAACTACTACAACCGATATATGAGTGGTTACGGCTCTGCGTTCGTTCACTTCTTTGGGCAGGCGTATCCTGGCAACGAGTTCACTCGGCATTCGGCAGGTGGGTTGCCGCAGTTCGAGATATTCATTGGATTCGACGCTTCGATTAAGACGACCGATCTTGCAGCCGGGGTGCAGGTTGGTGTGCCGAGTGTTCCGGCCGTCCCCGGTGTTCCAACAGTGCCCGGCGGTATCCCGGAGACGATTGGGATCATCACTGACTTCGTTGAAGAGTTCCCAGGAGCAGGTACTTATTTGGACACAGCAGAGGCTTATCTGGCATTTGTTGTTGGTCTGGCGTCAGATCCGTTGAACGAGGCGCAGCCGTATGTGGAGACGGTGCCATATCTCGCTGAGAGAGCAGTTGAGTTGCTGTTGCTGCTTCTGCCGACCGATGCAGATGAAGTTGAGTATGTGGTGGGCAATGTCGAGCATGAAGTTGACAAGCTCATGGACTCACCTCTGTACCTCGTCAACGCGATTGTTCAGCAAACCGCTCCGGGGCTCCTGTCTACGTTGGAGGCGCAGGCGAACAAGGCTGTCGGTGATGCTGAGGAGATCGTCGAGTATGTGATGCCGTAAGTCACTGTTCGAACGTGCACGCCCGGATAGTGTCTAACCGGGCGTGCATCTTTGTGTCCCTGACCAAGCCTGATGGGTCTAGTTTCTGACTCTGCGCAACGATTAGCGCGCACTGCCTTTTAGCGAGGTATTTAGATGATCATATATAGCGGTTTGCAACGAACTCTTCGCCTTTTCGCGGTGTACCCCATTTTAATTGCGGTGATGCTCGTCGGATGCGGGGGCGGTGATTCGGCTCCGGAGCTGACGGCGACGGAAGTCGAGATCGAGCGTTGGGAGATCGAAACCCCGACCAATAATCTCGTGTCAGGCCGGCCCATGCTCCGGCTAGGGGACACATTTACGTTGAGTTGGGACGTGATTGCCAATGGTGTCGCGGAGATCACGCTGCTGTTTGCGGACGCTGAATTTGGCGAAGCGCCGGCGAACGAGCAGGTGTTCTACCGCAAGCAATGTCCAACGGCTGATTCCTGCGAACTGACTATGTCGATTGATTGCACCTACACGCAGGAGCGGGACATCCAATGTCCCGATGCGCGAGGGACGAGTCTTCAGGTCTTTGCTGACGCGGGTGAGACAGAACTGAGTCTTGAGCTTCGCACTCGTGGCCGGTTAGGAAGCAGCGTCCAGGGTTTCCTGGTCGATTTTGAGTAGCCGCTATGCATCCAGATTCGGAATCATCATCGATTCCAATCGTGAGATGGCGTCCTTGAGTTGCAGCTTGCGCTTCTTGAGGCGTCGCAGTTCCAGCTGGTTGCAGTAGACCAGCATTTCCATCTCCATGATCGCGAGGTCGAGCTGGCGGTGTTCGGCCCGCAGGTCGCAGACCTTGGCGCGGATTTCGGAGCGGGTGTACTGGGTCATGCCGGTTCCGGCTCGCGCTGGAGCAGCGGTTGCAGGAAGCGACCGGTGTGGGAGGCCTCGACATTGGCCACGTCTTCCGGCGTGCCGGTTGCGACGACCATGCCGCCGCCGTCGCCGCCTTCCGGACCCATGTCGATGATCCAGTCAGCGGTCTTGATGACATCCAGATTGTGTTCGATCACGACCACCGTGTTCCCGGCATCCCGAAGTCTGGAGAGTACCCCGAGCAGCTGGGCAATATCGTGAAAATGCAGCCCGGTGGTGGGTTCATCGAGGATGTAGAGCGTTTTTCCGGTGTCGCGCTTGGAGAGTTCGCGCGCGAGTTTGACGCGCTGCGCCTCGCCGCCGGACAGCGTGGTCGCGTTCTGGCCGAGCTTGACATAGGACAGGCCGACTTCCATCAGGGTTTCCAGCTTGCGGCGCAGGACGGGAACGGGCTGGAAGAAATCCGTGGCCTCCTCGACCGTCATGCCTAGCACCTCTGCAATGCTGCGGCCCTTGTACTGGATGTCCAGCGTCTCGCGGTTGTAGCGCGCGCCCTTGCAGACATCGCAGGGCACGTAGACGTCCGGCAGGAAGTGCATCTCCACCTTGATCACGCCATCGCCCTGGCAGGCCTCGCAGCGGCCGCCCTTGACGTTGAACGAGAAGCGGCCTGGCTTGTAGCCGCGGGCGCGGGCTTCGGGCACGCCGGCGAACAGGTCACGGATCGGCGTGAACAGCCCGGTGTAGGTCGCGGGGTTCGAACGTGGCGTGCGGCCGATCGGGCTCTGGTCGATGTCGATGACCTTGTCAAAATGCTCCAAGCCGTGAATGGCGCGTGCCGGCGCGGCGTGGTGATGAGCGCGGTTCAGCTCGCGCGAGACATGCTTGTAGAGCGTCTCGTTGATCAGCGTCGATTTGCCCGAGCCGGATACGCCGGTGACGCAGACCATCAGCCCGACAGGAATCTTGACCGTGACATTGCGCAGGTTGTTGCCGGTGGCCCCTTCGATGATCAGCGACTGCTTGTCATTCGGCGCGTGGCGCTGTTCGGGTACGGCGATGCCGCGCTTGCCGCTGAGGTAGTCGCCGGTGAGCGAGCCGCTTGCGCGTTCGATGTCTTCGGGCTTGCCCTGGGCGACGACCTGACCGCCATGCACGCCAGCGCCGGGACCGATGTCGATGACATGGTCGGCCAGACGAATGGCGTCTTCATCATGCTCGACCACGATCACGGTGTTGCCGAGGTCGCGCAGGCGAAACAGCGTGTCGAGCAGGCGGCGGTTGTCGCGCTGGTGCAGGCCGATGGAGGGCTCATCCAATACGTACATCACGCCAACCAGGCCAGCACCGATCTGGCTGGCAAGGCGAATGCGCTGAGCCTCGCCGCCGGAGAGCGTGTCGGCACTTCGGGACAGACTGAGATAATCGAGGCCGACATCGACCAGAAATCGCAGGCGTGCGCTAATTTCTTTGAGAATGGGGCGGGCGATCTCGGCGTGGCGGCCTTGCAGGTCCAGCTGGGTCATCTGGTGCTGGGCTTCGTGCACTGAGGTGCTGACTAGCTCAGGCAGGCGGCGACCATCAACCTTTACGTGTCGCGCGGCGCGGTTCAGGCGTTCGCCATCACAGTCGGGGCAGGCCTTATTCGCTAGGTACTTGGCCAGTTCTTCACGCACGGCCACCGAATCGGTCTCGCGGTAGCGGCGCTCCATGTTGGGGATGATGCCCTCGAAGCGATGGCGGCGTGTGCGGGTGCGCCCGCCTTGGCCGGGGTAGGTGAACTCGATGGCGTCTCGCCCACTGCCGTAGAGCACGACCTGCTGGATCTCGTCCGGCAACTCGTCGAAGGGTGTGTCCAGATCAAACGCGTAGTGCCCGGATAGTGATTCGATCAGCGAATAGAAGTAGGCATTGCGCTTGTCCCAGCCCCGAATGGCACCGTCACCCAACGGAACGTCGGGATGGGCGACGACGCGGTCCTTGTCGAACACCTGTAGCTGGCCGAGGCCATCGCAGGTGGGGCAGGCACCGGTCGGGTTATTGAACGAAAACAGCCGCGGTTCCAGCTCGCCAATGGCCCAGCCGCAGAGCTTGCAGGCGTAGCGCGATGAGAACGTGATCGACTCGCCCTCGCGGTTGTACGGCGCCAGGGTGGCGACGCCATCGGCGAGATTCAGCGCGGTCTCGAAGGATTCGGCCAGACGTTGCTTGAGGTCGTCGCGGATCTTGAACCGATCGACCACGGCTTCGATGGTGTGCTTGGTCTTCTTGTTGAGTTCCGGCGCCTCGTCCAGTTCCATCACCGTGCCGTCGATGCGGGCACGGATAAAGCCCTGGCTGCGCAGCTGCTCCATGATCTGCTTGTGTTCGCCCTTGCGGCCGTCGATGACCGGGGCAAGCAGCATCCACGCCGAGCCCTCCTCCTGCTCCAGCGTTTTGTCCACCATCTGGCTTACGGTTTGCGCAATCAGTTCGCCGCCGTGGTCGGGGCAGGACGGAATGCCCGTGCGCGCATAGAGCAGGCGCAGGTAGTCGTAGATCTCGGTGACCGTGCCCACCGTCGAGCGCGGGTTGTGCGATGTCGACTTCTGCTCGATGGAGATCGCCGGCGACAGGCCCTCGATGGAGTCGATGTCCGGCTTTTCCATCATCGACAGGAACTGCCGCGCATAGGCAGACAGGCTTTCCACATAACGCCGCTGGCCCTCGGCATAGATGGTGTCGAAGGCAAGCGATGATTTGCCGGAGCCGGACAGCCCGGTGATCACGATCAGGCGGTCGCGAGGCAGTGTCAGGTCGACATTGCGCAGGTTGTGCGTGCGCGCGCCGCGGATCTCGATGGTGTCCATAGGGACAGGAAACCTGTGGCTGGTGGAATCGGGGAAGCGCGAAAGTTTAGCAGCGTGCCGGGTGATACCATGCACAGGCGTTTTTTCTCGATGTGTCCCCCGTCCGGATGAATTCCCTCGAACGCCGCGCCGTGGGTGGTCTGGCGCTGGTTTATTGGCTACGCATGCTGGGCCTTTTCATGGTCTTGCCCGTGCTCGCCGCCTACGCCAACGACTACACGCGCGCCACGCCGGTGCTGATCGGCTTGGCGGTGGGAGTCTATGGGCTCACGCAGGCCGTGCTGCAGCTGCCGTTCGGTCTGGCCTCGGATCGTGTCGGGCGGATTCCCGTGATCGTGTTCGGCCTCGTCGTGTTTCTCGCGGGGAGTCTGGTCGCGGCCTCGGCGCAGACCATCGAGTGGCTCATTATCGGGCGCGCCTTGCAGGGCGCCGGCGCGGTGGCTGCCGCCATCAATGCCCTGCTGGCCGATCTGACCCGCCCCAGCGTGCGCACCACGGCGATGGCCATTCTCGGCATCTCTATTGGCATGGCGTTTCTGGTGGCGCTGATGATCGGGCCGGTACTCACGGCCTGGCTGGGGTTGGAGGGCGTGTTCCGGCTGGCGGCCGTGTTCGCCTTTGTCGCGATTCTGTTGCTGCTGATGCTCATTCCGCGCCCGGAGCGGCGTGAACCCACGACGCTGATCAGCGGCCTGCGTGCGGCGCTGCGCGACTCGTCACTGCATCCGCTTTATGCCGGCATCTTTGTGCTGCACGCGGCCATGACCGCGGTATTCGTGGCGGTGCCGGTGCTGTTGAGCCGCCGGTTGGGCATGGAGGCTGGCGACCAATGGTCGGTGTTTGCGCCGGCCATGCTGGTGTCGATTCTTCCGCTACCCATCCTGATCTGGCTGGCCGAGCGCCGAGGCCATCAGGCAGCGGTGGTGCTGCTGTGCATTGCCATGGCGGCCGTGGCGTTGGTTGGCATGACCCAGGTGGTCGCAACGGGCTCCATGCTATTCGCGCTTAGTCTCTATTTCGCCGGCTTCAACTTGCTGGAAGCGACCATGCCGTCGCTGGTCTCCCAGGCCGCGCAGATCGAGGCGCGCGGCGCAGCCCTGGGCATGTACTCCACCGCGCAGTTTCTTGGCGCGTTCACGGGTGGCGCGGCAGGGGGCTGGATCATGTCCGGCTGGGGCATGAACGGCGTGCTGATCGCGGCGGGTGCGCTGCTAGCAAGCTGGCTGCTGTTTGCGCCTCGCACGCCCTGGCGCACGCTCAAGACAGCCTGATCGTCGGCTGCGGTAGTCACCACGGCGCGACTGCGGGTAGGCTATCCGGCTACTTCACACCAGTTTCGCAGGGGCTCTCGCATGGCGCGCGGCATCAACAAAGTCATTCTCGTCGGCAACCTTGGAGCAGATCCGGAAACCCGGCGCATTCCGAGCAGTGGCGCGCAGGTCACCAATATTCGGATCGCCACGTCCGAAAGCTGGAAAGACAAGCAGACCGGCGAGCAAAAGGAACGGACCGAGTGGCATAGCGTGGCGTTTTTCGGTCGTTTGGCCGAGATTGCTGCCGAATACCTGCGCAAGGGTTCGCAGGTCTATGTGGAAGGCTCGCTGCGCACTCGCAAGTGGCAGGGCAATGACGGTCAGGATCGCTACACCACCGAGGTGATCGGCAGCGAAATGCAGATGCTGGGTGGCCGCGGTGGCGCAGGCGGCGGTAGTGGTGGCGGCTTCGGCGGCGGCTCGTCATCGGGCGGCGGCTACAGCGGCGGCGGAAGCAGCAGCGGTGGCGGTGGCGGTTACGGTGGTGGTCGCTCCGGTGGTGGTGGCGGCAACAATGCGCCGGCCCCGCAGCCGGTCGACGACTTTGGTGACGACGACATTCCGTTTTAGTCCGCCAACGCGCTGCGCGCCCAGCGGGACATGATTGGCGGGACCTCGTCGCAGGCCGTTCCGCAAATCCACTCGAAGTGATCCGGGCAGGTTCGGAGTTCGGGAGCGATGATCACGCGTTCGCCGGCTCGGGTGGCGTGATGTACCCAGTCGGCCACTGGCCAAACCTGTAGCGAGGTGCCGACCACGAGGAAGCGGTCGGCTTCGCGGATGCGGTCCAGACTCTCATCGATGTGGCGGACGGCCTCGCCGAACCACACGACGTCGGGCCGCAACTGCGCGCCATCATCGGCCAGATCACCCAGGCGGATGTCCTGATCCTGCATCGGAACCTTCAGGCCTGGGTTGCGGCTGCTGCGGGCGAGCATGATCTCGCCATGGACATGCAGCACATCGGTGGAGCCTGCCCGTTCGTGCAAGTTGTCGACGTTCTGTGTGACGACGCTGACTGGATGGTGACGTTCCAGCGCGGCGATCGCCTGATGCGCCGCGTTGGGCGCCGCCTCGCGCACCATCGCCCGGCGAAAGTTGTAGAAATCGAGGACGCGTTGCGGGTTGTCGGCGAAGGCTTCCGGCGTTGCCAGCGTCTCGGCGCGGACTCCGTTCCAGAGTCCGCCGGCACCGCGAAAGGTCGGCAGCCCACTTTCTGCGCTGATGCCCGCACCGGTGAGTACAACAATCTTCATGGGGTGATTCCGTTGGCTGGCCGGTGCATTGGAACGCGAAATGCAAGGTCGATGAAAGCGGAAGCCGCCCGCCGCAGGGTGCATGTTCTTGCGGTGACGGGTTCGCTTTGACTACCGTCTGGCCTTTCCCTGCAACCATCGAGCTATGTTCCCCCGACTCACGAGCGGTGCCGCGCGTTTTGGTCGCCGACGCCGCGTGGCGGCGCCGCTGTGTTTGCTGCTGGCGTCCAGCATGCAAATCGGTTGCGACGGTCGGACTGCCGTGGTCGCCTCGGAGATTCCCACGTCCTTCCATGGCGAATGGAACCGGCAGTTCGAGGACTGCGGCAGTGGCCGCAACGACACGCGCTTGCGGATCGGCGCCGACCGGGTGCAGTTCTACGAAAGCACGGCCTATGTGCAGTCGGTGGAACGCATCACGCCGCAGGAGATCCGGGTTGATCTACGGTTCAGCGGCGAAGGAGATTTCTGGGATCGGACTTACCGGTACCGGTTGTCCAACAACCGCCAGGCGCTGATCGATCTGACCGGCGAACGCGAGCTGCGTCGATACCGCTGCCAAGACGCAGGGTGATTCGCCCAGGCTCACCCGGCCTAGTCGGTGTAGCCGAAACGAGCGGCCGTTGGCCAGGTGATCCGGCGGATCAGGTCCAGTTCGCTGGCCTCGAAGGCAGGCTGGTAGTAATCCGGTAGCTTCAGGCGTGCGGCGGCAGCGTGGATGACCGGCGCGTCGACCTCAAGTTCGCAATGCGCATAGGCCGCATTGAGCACCTGCTCCGAGTGCTTGCACAGGGCTTCGTAGCGGATGACCTGACAGGCCCGGTGCAGCGCGGGGCTGGCGTCGAGCTGATTGGCCACCGTGGTGTAGACCATGGCCCAGTACTTGGCCCAGCCTTCGACCTCGCGGCCGTTCTTCCAAAGGTCCTGAACTTCGCGGATCGCATCGTCGTCGCCGGTGTGCATCGGCCGGCGGTCCAGCCCGAACTCGAAATGCCCCACGCGACGCATGTGCTCCAGCGAGCGCGGGTGCGCCTGCTCGCCGGCTTCGAACAGCGTCTGCTGTTTCATCAGCGAGGCGATATGCCAGACCGGGTCGCGGATGGGCAGCAGGAAGCGCGCGTCCGGAAACAGCTTGAGCAGGTACTCCAGACGCATCAGGTTGTAGTTGCCTTTGGCGACATAGCGTGAGCCCCCACGAATCGCCAGCAGCTTGCGGATGTGCTCGCGGTAGAACGTCTCGAACTGCGGGTGTTTGGTGGTCTCGTTCAGCACATTGCTGCGGCTGGGGTTATGCGTATCGGGAAAAAACGCCATCCAGAGCACTTCTTCAAAGGCTTCGGGACTGCGTGAGGTGACGCTGATGCCGTCGCCGTGAGCCCGTTCCTTGGCATCTTCCTTGGACTCCGGAACCCGCGACAGCCAGCGGTCCCAAAGCCAGGGGGTCATCACCGGCGGATAGTCGCGGTATTGGTGTGTGCTGACGTCGGCGTGCTCGGCCAGCAATTCCAGCAGAATCGTGGTGCCGGAGCGAGCCAGGCCGGCGATGTAGATCGGCGCCTTGATATCGACCTGGGCGATTGCGTCCTCGGCCAGGCGGGTATCGAAATTGCCCAGTCCAATGGCCGAATCTCGGTGCTTGTGTTGCCAGCCACTCAGCCAGTGCATCCAGGTCGGTACCGCGAAGCTTTCGACCGCGGCGTCGCTGGGTTGGGATCTGGCGGTGCGTTTGGGGTCGAGTGTCGCGTTCATTGAATGTTGGCCCAGCGGTACATCAGAAGTGACACGACGAACATCACCGGCATGAACACGGCCAGCCAGGATCGCAGCCAGTCCGGCCCGAAAGGCAGCACATGGCGTTCGGGCAGCGCGATCCAGACCTGTTCGACGGGGGCGTCGTCGGGGAGGTAGCCCAGCGGGTTTTCCGCCAGCCAGTGCCACCAGGGTTGTTTGGTGACAATGCCGACCGGGGCTGTCATGTCGATCGCAGCGACCAGCGTGGGGCCGTTGAAGACCGATAGCTCGGCCGGTTGCTGGGCGCCGTTCCAGCGCGTTTCGGCCCCTTCGGGCACCGTGCGTACGGTGGGCGGGTCATCCGGTGGCGGCAGGCGGTGGCCGTAGTAGGTTTCAGCCCACAACAGCAGGCTGAGCAAGGGCAGGATCGCCAGCAGCGTGCCCGGCACGACCAGTCCCACATGGCGAAAGGCAGTCGCGAACTGTCGCCTGATCAGCGGCCCGGCATCGGCGAAGTCGCCATCGAAGGCGTTGAGTCGTTGGCGGGCCTCACGGGCGTTCTTCTTGGCCTCGGCAATGCGTGACTGCGGCGATAGCCACTTGTACAGCAGCATGGTGCCGATAGCCGCAACCCCGGCCCAGATGGTGAGGCGCAGCCAGTCCGGCAACGCCGTCGCCATCAGTTGGTCCAGAGCGGTGAAGCCCGGTGCGGGCCAGTCGAAGAATCCCATGAGTGGTTCCCGGTCAGCCGTCGGCTCAAGCCGTGCGGCTGGAGTCCGGCCCCTGCGGCTGTCTGACATCCACGGCGGGATCGTCCATCACCTCCAGGGTGTCGGCCTGGTTGGCCTCTGCGGCCAGCTTGCGTTGACGTCGTGCGCGGCGAATCGGCCACAGCACCACAAACAACACGGCGGCTCCCAGCGCTGCGACCAGGCCCCATAGGGCGCCCAGCAGGCTGAGGCCGGCGCCGGGGCCGACATAAGCCTGGGCAGCGGTGAGCGGGGCGATGCAGAACATCACGGCCAGCAGCCACTGCAGGGAACGCGGGTTGGATTTCATTTGACGATGGTTCATGACTTAACTCCTTGTCTCGGATTGCAGGCGTGCGCGGAACTCCGGGGTCAGCTCATCGGCAGCCAGACGTTGGCCGGATGACATGACGGGGATGAACTGGTCGTTGTCGCCACCGCGAACGGGGTTGACGAACTCCCAGACGATCTCGCCTTGCGGCGAGACTTCCAGCAAACGGCCACCATCGGATTCGGTGATCAGATAGTTGCCGTTGGGAAGTTTGGTGACGGCGGCGCGCAGCTTGCTTTCTAGCGGCTTGTCGTCGCTGCCGGCATAGGAGAAGACGATGCCGCCTGTGGCGGGGTCCACTTCGAGAATCCGGCTGCGGTCGCCGTCGGTGTAGTGGCCGTAGTTGTCGAACACGGTGAAGTTGCCGTTCGGCCAGGCCTGGATCGAGTGCTGGCCATGCCAGGGGCCCTTGGTCGCCCAGGTCATCTCGCCGGAATCCAGATCAATCAGGGCAGGCGCGGCCGGATGACGCATGGAGATCAAGGCCTGGTTCGCCTTGCCGTCGGCCGGGGCGAACACGCCGGCCAGTTCCTCGTCGATAAGCTGGATGCTGTTCGTGTGCAGCGGGTCTTCCAGCGCGAAATAGGGGATTGCGGTCAGGATGATCTGGTACTTCGATTCGTAGAACGCATCGAAAACGGAGATCGGCTGCTGCGGTTCACCGGTTTCGCCGTCGATCACGACCACCCAGTCGTCCAGGAAGGGTTTCGCTAGCGACGAGAACACTTCGTAGCGCTGGTCGCGGAAACCATGGGTGAGCGCCAGTACGCGGCCATCCGATCCCAGGTCGAAGTCGTGGTGCACGGCGCCGTGATACGACCAGATGACGTTGGAATCGGCATCGAGCTTGACCATGCCGTAGCCCCAGGGCGTGTCGGCCGCGGCGATGTAGATCGCGATCAGGTCACCGTTGGGTTGCATGATCGCCTTGCGCCAGTACATCAGCTCATCGCGCTGAGCCGGACGGCCATCCGGTGTGGTGTTCCACAGCTCTCGGTAGGGCAGGCTCCAACGATGGACTTCGTCGCCGTCCATGCCGATCAGATGGGCCGTGGTGCTGCCGCCGCGGGTGTACAGGGTATAGCCGGCGTAAGCCTTTGCCGGGTCGTGGACGGTGGTGCCGCGGGCGTCGGTACGGGCCTCGCGCCACTGGTCCGTTTGCACGTAGGAGTTTTCGATCTCGCGCTGGAGTACAAGTGCGCGGCCCGCCTTGTAGGCGTTCAAGAGCGGCTC
>Ga0208834_100377_pt1 | contig 14978 bp, 13 predicted proteins | sample DeeseametaMP1787_FD_184182 | JGI IMG/M metagenome (GOLD analysis project Ga0208834, IMG submission 184182) | Marine microbial communities from the Deep Pacific Ocean - MP1787 (SPAdes) | ecosystem: Environmental > Aquatic > Marine > Oceanic | place: North Pacific Ocean | collected 2011-05-03 | reverse complement strand
CGGATCGACGGTCGCGGCGACCTTGGCCGCCACCCCCTCGGTGCGGGCGTCGCGGTGGGAGTAGGGGTTGCCCAGCAGGGTGCCGTCCCGGTCCAGCAGGCCGTAGTCGATGGCCCAGGAGTCGATGCCGATGCCGTGCAGCGGACCGGTCTCGGCGACCCGGCGGATGCCGGTCAGCACCTCTCGGTGGATGCCGAGCACGTCCCAGAACAGCCCGTCGCGCACCCGCACCCCGCCGTTGGGGAAGCGGTGCACCTCCTCCAGGTGCAGCGAGCGCGCACTGACCGTGCCGGCCATGATCCGGCCGCTGGTCGCGCCCAGGTCGACCGCGGCGACGCGCAGCGCCGAGCCCGACGACCCGGCGCGACCAGCCCCGGTCATCGCAGGAAGGCCGCGGCCACGCCGGCGTCGACGGGGACGTGCAGACCGGTGGTGTGGGTCATCTCCGGGCCGCAGAGCACGAAGACGGCGTTGGCGATGTGGGAGGGCAGCACCTCGCGCTTGAGGATCGTGCGCTGGGCGTAGAACTTGCCCAGGTCCTTCTCCTCCACGCCGTAGACCGCCGCCCGGTTGGCGCCCCAGCCGCCGGCGAAGATGCCGGAGCCGGCGACGACACCGTCGGGGTTCACGCCGTTGACCTTGATGCCGTGCTCGCCCAGCTCGGCGGCCAGCAGCCGCACCTGGTGGGCCTGGTCGGCCTTGGCGGCGCCGTACGCGACGTTGTTGGGGCCGGCGAAGATCGAGTTCTTGGACGAGATGTAGACGATGTCGCCGCCCATCTCCTGGGCGATCATCGCCTTCGCGGCGGCCTGCGAGACCAGGAACGAGCCCTTGGCCATCACGTCGTGCTGGAGGTCCCAGTCCTTCTCGGTGGTCTCCAGCAGGGACCGCGACAGCGACAGGCCCGCGTTGTTGACGACCAGGTCCACGCCGCCGAAGGCCAGCACCGTCGCGTCGACCATCGCCTGCACGGCAGCGGCGTCGGAGACGTCGACCTGCACGCCCACCGCCACGTCGGCGCCCTTGCCGCCGGCGATCTCCTCGGCCGCGGCCTGCGCCTTGGCCAGGTCCAGGTCGGCGATGACGACGCAGGCGCCCTCGGCGGCCAGCTTCTCGGCGGTCGCGCGTCCGATGCCCGAGGCGGCGCCGGTCACCAGCGCCACACGGGTCGCGAGCGGCTTCGGCTTCGGCATCCGCTGGAGCTTGGCCTCCTCCAGCGCCCAGTACTCGATGCGGAACTTCTCGCTCTCGTCGATGGGGGCGTACGTCGAGAGCCCCTCGGCCCCACGCATCACGTTGATCGCGTTGACGTAGAACTCACCGGCCACGCGCGCGGTCTGCTTGTCCTTGCCGAAGCTGAACATGCCGACGCCGGGCACCAGCACGATCAGCGGGTCCTTGCCGCGGATCGCGGGCCACTCACCGCCCAGCGCGGAGGAGTTGCGGTCGTAGTAGGCCTGGTAGTCCTCGCGGTAGGACACCGCGAGCTCCTGCAGCCGGGCGATCGACTCCTCCACCGAGGCGGTCGCGGGGAGGTCGAGGACCAGCGGCTTGACCTTGGTGCGCAGGAAGTGGTCGGGGCAGGAGGTGCCCAGCTCGCCCAGCCGCGGGTGCTCGGCGTGCGCCAGGAAGTCCAGCACCACCTCGGAGTCGGTGAAGTGACCCACCATCGGCCGGTCCGCCGAGGCGATGCCGCGGATCGTCGGCGCCAGGGCGGCGGCCTTCGCGCGCCGCTCGGCCTCCGGCAGCGCGGCGTACCCCTCCAGCGCCGGGCCGAACGGCTCGGCCTTCGAGTGCTCGGCGATGTACGCCGCGGCGGTGTCGATGATCCACAGGCTGTTGGCCTCGGCCTCGTCGCTGGTGTCGCCCCAGGCCGTGATCCCGTGGCCGCCCAGGATGCAGCCGACGGCCTGCGGGTTGCGCGCCTTGATCTCGGCGATGTCCAGGCCCAGCTGGAAGCCGGGGCGGCGCCACGGCACCCACACCACCTTGTCGCCGTAGATCTGCTTGGTCAGCGCCTCGCCGTCCGCTGCAGTGGCGATCGCGATGCCCGAGTCGGGGTGCAGGTGGTCCACGTGCGCGGCGTCGACCAGGCCGTGCATCGCGGTGTCGATCGACGGCGCGGCACCACCCTTGCCGTGCAGGCAGTAGTCGAAGGCCGCGACCATCTCGTCCTCGCGCTCGATGCCGGGGTAGACGTCGACCAGGGCCCGCATCCGGTCCAGGCGCAGCACCGCCAGGCCCGACTCCTTCAGCGTCCCGAGGTCACCCCCGGACCCCTTGACCCACAGCAGCTCGACCGGCTCGCCGGTGACCGGGTCGGTCTCGGAGCCCTTGGCCGAGGTGTTGCCGCCGGCGTAGTTGGTGTTCTTCGGGTCCGCGCCCAGGCGGTTGGACCGGGCGATCAGGTCGGCGGCGGTCGGGTTCGGCGTGGTGCTCATGGCTCTCTCTCGGGTCGGGGTGCGCGCTGGGTCGTCGGGTTGGCTCGGGGGTGGGTCAGGTCCAGCTGAGCTGGGTGCCGCCGACGCGGGCGGCCTCGATCTGCTGCTGGTAGCCGGACTCGGCGTACGCCTTCATCGGGTACGCCGGCAGCCCGCGCTCCTCGCGCCAGGCGGCGAGGTCGGCGCGGACGTCGGTCTGGTAGGCGTCCATGAAGACCTCGTGGGCGCCGAGGACGTCGCCGGCCTCCTGCGCGGCGGCCAGTGCGTCACGGTCGACGAGCAGCGCGCGGGCGGTCATCTCCTGGACGTTGAGGACCGAGCGGATCTGGCCGGGGATCTTGTCCTCGACGTTGTGGCACTGGTCGAGCATGAACGCGACGTCGCTGTGCCCGTCGGGGTTGGCGGGCCCGTAGCCGCCACCGCGGATCACCTCGAAGAGGATCCGGAAGAGCTGGAACGGGTCGGCCGACCCGACGATCAGGTCGTCGTCGGCGTAGAAGCGGGAGTTGAAGTCGAAGGAGCCCAGCTTGCCCAGCCGCAGCAGCTGCATCACGACGAACTCGATGTTGGTGCCCGGCGCGTGGTGGCCGGTGTCGAGGCACACCGTCGCCTGGTCGCCCAGGGCGCTGACCTGGGCGTAGGAGGTGCCCCAGTCCGGGACGTCGGTGTGGTAGAACGCCGGCTCGAAGAACTTGTACTCCAGGACCAGACGCCGCTCGGGGCCGAGCCCCACGAGCCGCTCGTAGATGGTCGCCAGGGAGTCGGCGAGCCGGTCCTGGCGGCCGCGCAGGTCGGCCTGGCCGGGGTAGTTCGAGCCGTCGGCCAGCCAGATCTTCAGGTCGCGCGACCCGGTCGCGGCCATCACCTCGAGGCACTCGAAGTGGTGGTCGATCGCCTTCTGGCGGATCTTCGCGTCGACGTGGGTCAGGCCGCCGAACTTGTAGTCGTCGTCCTGGAAGGTGTTGGAGTTGACGGTCCCGAGCGCGACGCCCTGCTCGGCGGCGTAGGCGCGCAGCGCGGCGTAGTCGTCGACGAGGTCCCACGGGATGTGCAGCGCAACGCTCGGGGCGAGCCCGGTGAGGCGGTGCACGGTCGCGGCGTCGGCGATCTTCTCCTCGATGGTGCGCGGCGAGCCGGGGCTGCCGAACACCTTGAACCGGGTGCCGGAGTTGCCGAAGGCCCACGACGGCAGCTCGATGGCCTGGCCCTCGAGCTGCGGGGCGATCTGGGCGAAGCGTGCGGTGGTCATCACTGGCTCTCGTTCGGTCGTGCGGGGCTGGCGGTGGCGGGGCTGGCGGGGCCGGCTGGTCCTGCGGGCAGCTGGTCCTCGAGGTGGAAGACCTCGGGGAGCAGCCGGAAGCTCTCGTCGGGCGGGCGCCCGTCGGTGCCGACGAAGAAGTCGGCCATCTCGGCCTGCCATCGGGCGTTGACCTCGGTGGCGGCCATGGCGGCCTGCGCGGCGGTCAGGTCATCGGCGACGACGTACCCGACGAGCAGGCCGTCCTCCCGCAGGAACAGGGAGTAGTCGCGCCAGCCGGTGTCGTGCAGGGCCTGGCACATCTCGGGCCAGACCGCGGCGTGACGCTCGGCGTACTCCGCCAACCGGTCCGGGCGGACCTGGAGGGTGAAGCAGTAGCGCGGCATGGAGGGTCTCCCTGTTCCTGCGGGTGGGGTGGGGTGATTCGTTTCAACGACGGGCGGGCGAAGCCGCCGGTCGGTCAGAAATCGAAGTCCCCGATGTTGTCGGCGTTGAAGCGGAACGGCTCGCCGAGCAGGACGACGGAGTTCTCGCCCACGGTGTAGTCACCGAGCTTGCCGGCCTCGAAGGTGTCGCCCTCGTCGCCCTCGATGTCGCCGTTGGCCAGGGCGGCAGCGGCGTACGCCGCGAGGTAGCCCAGGTCGCCCGGGTTCCACAGGGCGAACTCCGCGACGGTGCCGTCCTCGACGTACTCGCGCATCTGGTTGGGGGTGCCCAGACCGGTGACGGCGACCTCGCCCTTGTACTGCGAGGTGGAGACGTAGCGCGCGGCGGCCGCGATGCCGACCGTGGTCGGGCTGATGATGCCCTTGAGGTCGGGGTGGCTCTGCAGCAGCGCGGCGGTCTTGTCGAAGGAGGTCTGGTCGTCGTCGTCGCCGTAGACGGTGTCGACGAGCTCGATGTCGGGGTAGTTGGCGTCGAGCTCCTCCTCCATCAGCGCGATCCACTCGTTCTGGTTGGTCGCGTTGGCCGCGGCCGAGAGGATCGCGATCTCACCGGAGCCGCCGATCTGCTCGGCGACCATCTCGACCTGCACCTTGGCGATGCCGGCGGCGTCGGCCTGGGAGATGTAGAGGTCGCGGCACTCGGGGTCGGTGTCGGAGTCGAAGGTGACGATCGCGGTGCCCGCGCCGGCGGCCTCCTCGAGCGCGTCGCAGATCGCGGTCGGGTCGTTGGCCGACACGATCAGCGCATCCGCACCCTGCTGGGCGGCGGTGTTGATGAAGGGGACCTGGGCGTCGGGGGTGGCGGTGTCGGGACCGACCTCCTCGACGGAGGCGCCGAGCTCGCCGGCCGCGTCCTCGGCACCACCGGTGGAGGTGTCGAAGTAGGGGTTGCCCAGGTTCTTGGGGAGCATGGTGATGGAGAGGTCACCGTCGCCGGAGGCGGACTCGCCGTCCCCGTCGCTGCCGCAAGCGGTCAGGCCCAGGCCGGCGACGAGGGACAGGGCGGCGAGCGCCGTGAACCGTCGGTTCTGGAACGTCATCGTTCGTACCTTTCGTGGGGTGATCAGGGCAGTGACCGCTTGCCGGTGCCTGCCGTGGACCTGCTGCGCAGGCCCGTCCTCCCCCGGATGAGACCCGAGGCCCAGGAGAGGAAGCTGGGAGAGACGACGGAGAGCACGAGGAGCACCCCGACGACGATCTGGATCTTGTCGACCAGATCGGTGTTGAACCGCATGGCGGAGGTGACGACGCCGATGAGCAGCACGCCCGCCAGGACGCCGTGCAGGGCGCCGCGGCCGCCGAAGATCGACACGCCGCCGAGGAGCACGGCCGCGATGACCTGCAGCTCCATGCCGGTGGCGTTGTCACCGCGAGCGCTGCCGTAGCGCAGCGTGTAGTAGACGCCGGCGAAGGCCGAGATCGTGCCGGCCAGCACGAAGAGCACGAGCTTGGTGCGGGCGACGTCGACGCCGGAGAAGCGGGCCGCCTCGTCGTTGAGCCCGATCTCGAAGACGCCGCGGCCGAAGGTCGAGAAGTGAAGGAGCACCGCGAAGACGACCGCGAGCACCGCGACGACCAGCAGGATCCACGGGTAGGGCTGTCCCTCGACGATGCGCTGCTTGGCCAGGTCGGTCCACTTCTCGGGGAAGTCGGTCTTGGCCTCGGTGCCGAGCAGGCCGACCGCGATGCCGCGGTAAAGCGCCAGCGTGCCGATGGTGACCGCGAGGCTCGGCAGCCCGACGTAGGCGACGAGGAAGCCGTTGACCGCGCCGGCCACCGCACCGACGGTCATGGCCACCAGGGCGGCCATCGGGAGCGACAGCCCGGCGTCGACGTGCAGGATCCCGACCAGCACCGAGCTGAGCCCGACGACGGAGGCGACCGACAGGTCGATCTCACCGGTCACGATGATCATCGTCATCGGCAGCGCGATGAGCAGGATCGGCGCGACGTCGAGGAGGAGGTAGTAGAGCGTGAGCGGGCCGTCGAAGTTCTCGACGCGCACGTAGGAGAAGGCGTAGACCGCCACGAGCGCCGCGATGATCGCGAACTCGCGGGTGAGCAGGACGCGCTGCCACAGGGGCTTGGAGTACGCCGCGTAGGTGCGCGCCTCGCCGGAGGTCAGCGGTGCGCCGGCGGCCGGGGTCGTGGAGCGGGTGCTCATGCCGGCACCTCCTGTCGGGTCGGGCTGGCGGTCGGTGGCGGGTCGGTGGGCGCCTCCCGCTCGGCCGCGAGGCGCTTGGCCTGGCGGGCGGAGAGCACCCGGTCGAGCACGACCGCGGCGAGGATGAGGGCGCCGACGACGGCGCGCTGCCAGAAGTCGCTGACCCCGAGGATCGGGAGCGAGGAGTTGATGGTGGTGAGGAGCACGGCGCCGATCGCTGCGCCCCACACCGTGCCGACGCCCCCGAAGATCGCGACGCCGCCGATGACGGCGGCCCCGACGGCCTGCAGCTCGATGTCGCGGCCGGCGCCGGAGGAGATCGAGCCGTAGCGGGCGGCGTAGCAGACGCCGGCCAGCCCGGCGAGGGCGCCGGAGAGCACGAAGGCCGACAGCACCCGCTTGGTGGTCTGCAGGCCGTAGAGGACGGCGGCGTCGGGGTCGGAGCCGATGGCGTACATCTCGCGGCCGCCGCGGGCGGTCCACAGGTAGTAGCCGACGGCCGCCAGGACGACCAGCGCGATGATCGTGAGCACCGGGATGGTCAGCACCTGCTTGGTGCCGAGGGCCAGGAAGTCGCGGGGCATGTCGGAGGCGGTGATCCGGTCCGAGCCGGCCCAGGACAGGAAGATGCCGCGGTAGATGTAGAGCGTGCCCAGGGTGATCACCAGCGCGGGCACCTTGCCGAAGGTCACCAGCACCCCGTTGACCAGGCCGAGCAGCCCGCCGAAGACCAGGCCCGCGAGGAAGACGAGCACCACGGGCAGGTCGGGGTAGGTCGTGTAGAGCTTGCCGACGGCGTACGCCGTGAGGCCGAGGGTGGAGCCGACCGAGAGGTCGACGTTGCGGGTGATGATCACCGCGGTCTGGCCGACGGCCAGGATCAGCAGCATCGAGGGGTTGAGCAGCAGGTTGCGCCACCCGTCGGGGCTGAAGAGGAAGTTGTCGTTCCTCAGCGTGGTGACGACGACCAGCGCCACCAGGACGACGGCGACGGCCAGCTCGCGGGAGCGGACGACGTGGGACAGGACTCGGGTCGCGGAGCTCACGCGGACACCTCCGACTTCTCGGCCGCGTGCGGCTCGTGGTGGGCACCGCCGGCGGTGTGGCCGTCGCGGTGGGTGGCGGCGTGCATGACGGCCTCGGCGGTCGCGTCCTCGCGGGGCATGTCGGCGGTGAGCCGGCCCTCGCAGACCACGAGCACCCGGTCGGCCATGCCGAGGACCTCGGGCAGCTCGGAGGAGATCATCAGGATCGCCATCCCCTGCCCGGCGAGGTCGGAGAGCAGCCGGTGGACCTCGGACTTGGTGCCGACGTCGATGCCTCGCGTCGGCTCGTCGATGATCAGCAGCCGCGGCTCGGTGGCCAGCCACTTGGCGATGACGACCTTCTGCTGGTTGCCGCCGCTCATCGTGGCCGCGCGCATGTCGAGCGCGGAGGTCTTCACCTCGAGGCGACCGGCCCAGGGGCCGACGGCGTCGTTCTCCATCGAGGTGGTGAGCAGGCCGGCCCGGCTCAGGCCGCGGCGGATCACGGCGGCGACGTTGCGGGCGACCGAGGCCTCGGTGACCAGGCCCTGCTGGCGGCGGTCCTCGGGGATGAAGGCCATGCCGGCGCGGATCGCCTCGCGGGGCGAGCGCTTGCGGACCGCGTCGCCCCCGAGGGTGACGGTGCCGGTCTCATAGTCGTCGATGCCGAAGACCGCGCGGGCGATCTCGGAGCGGCCCGCACCGACCAGCCCGGCCAGGCCGACGATCTCGCCGGCGCGGACCTGGAAGGAGACTTCGTGGAAGCGGCCGGTGGCCGACAGGCCGCGGACGTCGAGGACCACCTCGCCGATCTCGGCGGGGGTCTTCGGGAACAGGTCGGTGACCTCGCGACCGACCATGAGGGCGACGATCTCGTCGACGCTGGTCTCGGCGATGCGCTCGGTGCCGACGTACTCGCCGTCGCGCATCACCGTGACGGTGTCGCACAGGTCGAAGACCTCGTCGAAGCGGTGGGAGATGAAGACCAGGGCACGGCCCTCGTCGCGCAGGCTGCGGGCCACGGTGAAGAGCCGCTCGACCTCGACGCCGGAGAGGGCGGCGGTGGGCTCGTCCATGATCAGGAGCGAGGCGTCCAGGGAGATGGCCTTGGCGATCTCGAGGATCTGCTGGTCGGCGATCGAGAGGCCGCGGGCCGGGCGGCGCGGGTCGATCGCGACACCGAGGCGCTCGAAGAGGGCGGCTGCCTCGGCGTACATCCGGTGGCGGTCGATGCGACGCCAGGAGCCGACCGGCTGGCGGCCCATGAAGATGTTCTCGGTGACGTCGAGGTCGGGGAAGAGCGTCGGCTCCTGGTAGATCACCGCGACGCCGGCCGCCTTGGACTCCGCCGTGGAGGAGAAGTCCGCGTCGGCGCCCAGCAGGCGGAAGGTGCCGGAGTCGCGGCGGTGGACGCCGGCGACGATCTTGACCAGCGTCGACTTGCCGGCGCCGTTCTCCCCCACCAGGGCGTGGATGGAGCCGGGCTCGACCGTGAGGGAGCCCGAGCGCAGGGCGGCCACCGCGCCGAAGGACTTGGCGACGTCCTCGAGGACCAACGTCGGCTCCGCCATCACCACTCCTGAGTTGAAACGTTTTAAACGACTCGAGCGACGGTACGTGTCGCCCGTCACAGCCGTCAAGGGTGTCGTGCAGATTTCATCAAGGAGTCCGCAGGTGACGCCGCCCGCGGGGTTCTCGGCGGTATCCCGTCGGGGGCACTATGGTCGTGCCCACAACGTTTCAGAGGTGTTGCCCGAGCGTGGGCACCGGACCGGCGGGAGGGAAGTCGTGGCCAGCTCCCGCTCGGTGTCGGTCAAGGACGTCGCGGCCGCCGCCGGCGTCTCCCTCGGCACCGTCTCCAACGTGCTGAACCGGCCCGACCGGGTCAGTGCCAGCACCCGGCAGCGGGTGCAGGCCGCGATGGCCGAGCTCGGCTTCGTGCGCAACGAGTCGGCGCGCCAGCTGCGGGCCGGCACCAGCCGGACGCTGGCCTACGTGATGCTCGACGCGGGCAACCCGTTCTTCACCGACGTCGCGCTCGGCGTCGAGTCGGCCGCCGAGGAGCAGGGCCTCACGGTCATGCTGTGCAACTCCGCCAACCGCGAGGCGCGGGAGCGCGCGCACGTCGAGCTGCTGGAGCAGCAGCGGGTGCAGGGGGTCCTGGTCACCCCGGTCGACCCGCACGCCGCGTTCCTCGACCACCTCGCCGCGCGCGGCACCCCGGTCGTCATCGTGGACCGCACCCGCGACGACGAGGCCTTCTGCTCGGTCGCGGTCGACGACGTCCTCGGAGGACGCCTGGCGGTCGAGCACCTGATCGACCTCGGGCACGAGCGGGTGGCGTTCGTGGGCGGCCCGGTCTCGATCGGCCAGGTGCGCGACCGGCTCCGCGGTGCACGCGAGGCGTGGGCCGACGCGGGCCGGCCCGAGGAGGACCTCGTGGTGCTCGAGACCGACCAGCTCGTCGTCCCCGAGGGACGCGAGGCGGGGGCCCGACTGGCCGGGCTCGCCGCGCGACGCCGGCCCACCGCCGCCTTCTGCGCCAACGACCTGCTCGCGCTCGGCCTGCTCCAGCACGCGATCAGCACCGGTCGCTCCGTGCCCGAGGACCTCGCGATCGTCGGCTACGACGACATCGAGTTCGCCGCCGCCGCGGCCGTCCCCCTCACCTCGGTGCGCCAGCCTCGTCACCTGCTCGGCCGCACCGCCGCCGAGCTGGTCCTCTCCGAGGCCTCCGACGCCGACCACCGGCACCAGCAGGTGCTGTTCACGCCCGAGCTGGTGGCGCGGGCTTCGACCACTGGCCGCTGACGGCGGACGCTGACCGGCGGGTGGTCTTGACCACCGGCCGTCCACGGGTAACAAGCCACCCACAGTTCCGGCGAACCCCTCAGGTCGGGCGCGCGCCTTCCTATGGTTCTCACATGTCCAGTCGCTGCGAGCTCTTCGACGCCTTCGGCTCCCGCTGCCGGGGTACGACGGTGGGTCGGTGCGCCGAGGACCGGATGTCCTTCTGCGCGGCCCACCGCGGCTTCCGGCGCGGCGTGCCCACGACCGACTGGTGCGCGGCGTGCGAGGGCCAGACGGCCGACGCGCGACGTGAGGCCCGCGCGATCGCGGCCGACCAGGACGTGGCCGCGACCCGCCTGACCGAGACTCCCGAGCACCTGGCGGACCTGGTCCGGGCGCGGGGCGTGCAGCCGAGCGTCGGCGCGACCGTGCGCGTGGCCAGCGGCGGCTGGCTCCGGGGCCGGCGTCACGAGGCGGAGGACACCCGGTTCTGGCTGATCACCCTCGAGCCCGACGACACCGACCCGACCCGCGAGGTCGGCCTGGGCCTGACCACCCACGGGGAGTGGGTGCGCCACGTGCGCCCCGCCGGGTCCGGCCTGCCGCCGACGCTGGAGCACGGGATCCTGCCGACCACCAGCGGCGCCCGCCAGCTGGTGGGCTGGCTGCACCGGCACAACGTCGACCTGCCCGGCTGAGGCCCCGCTCTCGCTGACCCGGCTCAGGCCGGCCGGTCCCGCACCTGCTCGGCCAGGCGCGTGGCGACGGCCACGACCGGGACGGCGACCACGGCGCCGATGACGCCCGCGGCACTGGCCCCGAGCGCGACGGCGACGACGACGGCCGCCGGGTGCAGGTGCAGCGCGCGTCCCATCACCAGCGGCTGGAGCAGGTTGCCCTCGACCTGCTGCACCGCGATGACCGCCAGCACCACCAGCAGCGCCACCAGCGGCCCCTGGGAGACGAGCGCGACGGCGACGGCGAGCGTGCCGGCGACCGTCGACCCGACGATGGGCACGAAGGCCCCGAGGAAGACCAGGCAGGCCAGCGAGGTCACCATCGGCACGCCGAGGACCAGCAGCGCCACCGCGACGCCGACCGCGTCGATGGTGGCGACCACGACCGTGCCGCGGACGTAGCGGGTGAGCACGTCCCAGGCCGCGTCGCCGCCCTCGGCGACCGCCTCGCGGCGCTGGGACGGGACCCAGCGCATCGCCCACTGCCACCACCGCGGCCCGTCACGCAGCAGGAAGAACCAGACGAAGAGGGCCAGCGCGATGCCACCGAGCACCTGGACGGCCCCGGTGGCGGCGGCGGCCGGGCCCGGCAGCAGCGACGGCAGCCCCTCGCGGACCCGGTCCTCGAGATCGGTGAGCCGGCCCTCCGTGACCGGCAGCGAGGAGCGGATCAGCGCCTGCTCCACGTCGGCGAGCGCCTGGGACGCCGCCTTCTGCAGGTCCTCGGTCTGCGCCAGCGCCCGGTCGACGACGAGCGCGAGGATGCCGACGATCACGGCGACGCCGGTGACCAGCGTGGTGAGCGCGGCCAGCCAGGTCGGCAGCCGGCGGCTGAGCCAGACTGTCATCGGGCGGGTGAGCGCGGTGAGCAGGAGTGCGGCGAGCAGCGCCGCCGTCACCGAGGGCACCGCCATCAGGACCCTGCCCAGCAGCCAGGTCCCCACCGCCAGCACCAGCAGGCACAGGACGACCAACGTCGCCGACGCCAGGCGGCGGGGCACCAGGGGCGCCGTCTCCGTGCGGCTCATCGGGCCTCGACCCCGCCCGGCCCGAGCCTCGCGAGCGTCGCCGCCAGGGCGGCGAAGGAGCCGTCCGGGACGTGCGCGGCCAGCCGGTCCGGCTGCCGGCTCAGCCCTGCGGCCGCGGCGGCGTCGGCCGCCCGGCCGTCCAGGTAGGGCTCGAGGTCCCGCCACACGGCTTGGACCTCGCGCACGAAGATGCCTGCTCCCACCGGCCCCAAGCGAGGCACCGCCTGCACCTCCTCAGCCACCGTCTCAGCCAGCCCACCAGCCAGCCCGTCGGCCAGCTGCTCGGAGCCGGCGCACCGCTCCCGCACGGTGCGGACGTCGTCGTCCCACCGGTCGCGCACGACCTCGGCCCCCTCGGCCAGGGCCGTGGCGGTGCTCTCGTCGTAGCGTCGGTAGCCGCCGCGCCCGAGCGCGTCGACCCGCTGCTGCCATGTGGAGTCCCGCATCCGCTGCGGCGTCGTGAAGCCGGCCGCCCAGAGCTCCCGCGCCGCAGCGGCCGCGACCTCGGCGCGGATCCGGGTCGAGGCCAAGGTGGCCAGCACGAGCAGGCGGTACAGCGGAGCAGGTTCGTCGCGCAGCCCCACCTCGCCCTCCTCGGCGTAGGTGCGGCCGTCGCGCTCGAGCAGCTCCCGGCAGGTCCGGGAGGGGTCTGGATCAGCCATGGGGTGCGGGTACCCGGTGCGTGCCGGCCGACACCCGCCCAGCCGGGTGGGCAGCGACGGCCCCTTCCGGACGCGTCGGGACGGGGGTCCTCGCAGGACCCGGCTGACCCGGGCCCGGCTGCCTATCGTGGAGGCGTGAGGCCCAGCAAGCAGGACGTCCGCGACTTCCTCGTCACCCGCCGCGGCAAGGTCACCCCCGAGCAGGCGGGCCTGAGCCACTACGGCGGCAACCGGCGCGTGCCGGGGCTGCGGCGCGAGGAGGTCGCGCTGCTCGCGGGCGTGAGCGTCGACTACTACACGCGCCTGGAGAAGGGGAACCTCGCCGGGGCCTCGGAGTCGGTGCTGCACTCGATCGCCTCGGCGCTGCAGCTCGACGACGCCGAGCGCGCCCACCTGCTCGACCTGGCGCGGGCGCTCGACGGCGGCAGCGCGGCCCGCCCACGCCGTACGCCGCGCTCCCGCGTGCGCCCCGGCCTGCAGCTGGTCCTGGACGGGATGGCCGGGATGCCGGCCTTCGTCACCAACGCCCGGATGGACCTGCTGGCCTGGAACCCTCTCGGCGGCGCGTTCCTCGGCCCGCTGCTGGACTTCGCGGCCGCGACCGGCACCGCCCCCAACTTCGCCCGCTTCAACGTGCTCGACCCGGCGGCCCGCGACTACTACCTCGCCTGGGACAGGGCCTGCGACACCACCGCCTCGATGCTGCGCACCGCGGTCGGCCAGAGCCCCGACGACCCCGAGCTCCACGCCCTCGTCGGCGAGCTCTGCAGCCGCAGCGACGACTTCGCCCGCCGCTGGGCCCGCCACGACGTCCGTCTGCACACCTCCGGCACCAAGACCTTCCTGCACCCGCAGGTCGGGGAGCTGGAGCTGCACTACGAGGTGCTGCCGGTCAGCGCCGACGACGGCCAGGCCATCACGGTGTACGCCGCCGAGCGCGGCTCCCCGAGCGAGGACGCCTTGCGCCTGCTGGCCTCCCTCGACGCGACCCGTCGCCAGGCCGGGGACGAGCCGGACGGGTCCCCGCAGCGCTCGGTGCTCGACGGCGAGGAGCGCACCTTCTAGCAGGGCCCGGCGCTCCCGAAGGGGGTCCTGGCGGAACCCGGATCGTCCCGCCCTCCCCCACCCCTCCTCGAGCGGGTTCGCTGGGTGGTGAACCCACGCACCTCCGAGAGGAACCACCATGCGCGCCACCGTGATGCACGCCGCCGGCGACGTCCGTGTCGAGGACGTCCCCGACGCCCGGATCGAGCAGCCCACCGACGCCCTCGTGCGGATCACCGCCTCCTGCATCTGCGGCTCCGACCTGCACCCCTACCACTCGATGCCCGCCGGCTCCGGCCCCGTGCACATGGGCCACGAGTTCATCGGCGTCGTCGAGGAGGTCGGCGCCGAGGTCCGCACCCTCACCAAGGGCGACCTCGTGATCGCCCCCTTCGCCTTCTCCTGCGGGGAGTGCGAGTTCTGCCGCGCAGGACTGCACACCGCCTGCGCCGGCGGCGGTGGCTTCTGGGACATGCTCGGCGGCCAGGGCGGTCAGTCCGAGGCGATCCGCGTCCCGCTCGCCGACGGCACCCTCTTCACGGTCCCCGGACCGGTCGACGAGGCGCTGGTCCCGTCGCTGCTGACGCTGTCCGACGTCTACGGCACCGGCTACCACGCGGCCAAGGTCGCCGGCGTGCGCCCGGGCGACACCGTCACCGTGGTGGGCGACGGCGCCGTCGGCCTGCTCGCCGTGCTGTCGGCCAAGCAGCTCGGCGCCGAGCAGGTCGTGCTGATGGGCCGCCACACCGCTCGCACCGACCTCGGCAGGGAGTACGGCGCCACCGATGTCGTCGCCGAGCGCGGCCAGGAGGGCATCGAGAAGGTCCGCGAGCTCACCGGCGGCGGCAGCCGGGTCGTGCTCGAGGCGGTCGGCCACATGCCGGCCTACGAGCAGTCCTACGGCGTGGTGCGCGCGGGCGGCGTGATCAGCCGCGTGGGCGTCCCGCAGTACGACGAGGCGCCGGTCGGCTTCATGAGCCTGTTCGGTCGCAACATCACCCTCAACGGCGGGCCCGCCCCGACCCGCGCCTACATGGCCGAGCTGCTGCCGGCGGTCCTCGACGGCACCGTCGACCCCGGCCGCGTCTTCGACCGCACCATCGGCCTCGAGGACGTCCCCGAGGGCTACCGCGCGATGGATGCGCGCGAGGCGCTGAAGGTGCTCATCACGCCCTGACCAGCCTGAGTCACCGGCCAGTCAGGACCCGGTCCGCTGCTCCAGCACCTGCAGGAGCCGGGCCGGGTCCTGCACGGTCAGCGTGGCACCGGGGTGCCGCAGCAGACCGGTGGGATCGAGGGTCTTGACGGGCTCGTGGAACAGCACGCAGACCCCGCCGGCACCGTTGGTCGCGAAGCTGACGCCCTTGTCGACCAGCGACAGGG
>Ga0208834_100375_pt1 | contig 15004 bp, 14 predicted proteins | sample DeeseametaMP1787_FD_184182 | JGI IMG/M metagenome (GOLD analysis project Ga0208834, IMG submission 184182) | Marine microbial communities from the Deep Pacific Ocean - MP1787 (SPAdes) | ecosystem: Environmental > Aquatic > Marine > Oceanic | place: North Pacific Ocean | collected 2011-05-03 | reverse complement strand
TGGGCGAGGAAGTCGGAGAGTTTCAGAAGGCGGGGCCTGGAGTTGACGTGATACCCGTCGAGAGTGAGCACTCCAATGTCACCTGGGGTCGCGATCTCGACGGTGCTGCCCTCGCCGTGCATGACGACGATGGCGTGAATGCGCGGGACCTGCCCCCTGGCCGCTTGGTTGGGCGCTCGATCTTGAAGGAGGCCTTTGAGCCACTTCGCCTTGCGGTCGGCGGCCAGCCGGGGGTTCTCGACATTGCGCTGGCCTTGGTTCCAACGCTGCGCGTTCCCCCGGATCGTGCCGTGCCAGCCCTTGAGCTCGACGAGGTACATCCCCTGAGTCGTGAGCAGCAGTACGTCAACCTCGGCGGTACGACCCTGATCGTTGATGAAGGTCAGGTTCGCCCAGGCAGTGGTGATGCCATCGTCCGGGAGAAGCTCACGGAAGGCATCGAGCGCGGCTGCCTCGGCAGGACTCGCTGGCTCACCCATGACCTTCCACAGTGGGGAGTCAGGCTTCATGCCACGCCTACTCCGGGCACTCGGCCGGGCGATCCAAGCGAGTGCACGAAGCTCAACTGGTTCACCTCGGTAGCCTATCCGCGGTATCCGAAGAACGTGGACAGCTCACACACGCCAAATAACGGGACATAAGTGAAGATGGGCTCTGTTGCGCGCGATTCTCGACCGCTCCGACGGCAACAGCCCTTCGCCCTGCAATTGGCCCGCCATATGCGCCTCGTACGGAACACCATCACCACCAAATTCATCTGCGAGACCTCATGCCGGTAGCGACTCTCCTACGTCGCTGTCTGTCGGTTCCTCATCTTCGAGGTCGTAATCTTCCGGCACAGTGAGCGGAAAGACGTTTGCCACGTCTTTACCCATTGCGGTCGAGATTAGCTTGAGAAGACTAAGCCGGCGTGCTTCGAAGAAGGCATCGAAGTCGTCGGCGCGAAGTGCGTCGAAGTCGACATGGTGTTGCCGCATCCGCGCTTCAAGCTCGTGGGCAGTAGTCTCTCCGTCACGCATAAGTAGTGAGAGGTACTTGCTCGGAGCGCGGGCAAGGATTTTACGGTTGGTCGACGCGGAAATAGCCGTTTTGTTGACGATGCTTTCCCGCCGGAGGCCATCGATTTTGCGATCCTCACACCACTTCTTAGGAAAAATATGGTGTATGTCGACAGCCAAACTATGGTGGCTTGCAATCGTGATGTCCTGGTCGTACATCCAATCTCTCGATCCGCCACGCATCAATAATGCGTAGACACCCTTGTACGCTGCGCTGTTTCGAGTCCGAAGAGTGAGTAGGCGGCCGGGGTCAAACGAAGACTCGTAGATTGTGAGCGGTTCTGAATCAGCACCATTGCACCAGTCAGCGACTTGCTGGAGGTCATTGGCGAACCTCGTTTCGATCGCACCGCCATAAAGCTCACCCAACACCCCGCACCAATACCAGCGCCTAATCTTTTCCACTTTTCCAATCACTTCCCCGCTTGGACCGAGCGCGGCGTGGATGGCGGCTAAAGGAACCAATTGGGACCGATACGGAACGTCGCGGGCTTCGAAGATCATTTCGCCCGTCAAGAAGGTCGCTGCCCATGCGAAGCCCTTCTCAGCTTCGGGCGCAAACTGCTCGTACTCCTCGCGAGTCAAACGCAGGATGTCCCGGCGCTTACACGACACCGCTGGAGCCTTATCGGAATCGCCGACCTTCCATGACGTTCGGTTGCGTCCAGCAGAGTGGTGTACGAGTCGGGCCTGATCAGGGTTACCGGCGTGTCGTAGCCGAATGATTGAAGGTCATCGCGTGATTCTTCGAGAGACCGACCAAAGTCACTCGAGCAAAGGAATCGACGCGATGACCGCCGCCCACAATATCGACCTGCCCGCCGTGCTGGCCGAACGACTCACCACCGCCCACCCCGACGTGCTGCGCGAGCTGCTGGCCACCTTCATCCACACCCTGATGGGCGCAGAAGCCGACGCCCTGTGCGGCGCCGGGTACGGCGAACGAACGTCTGAGCGCACCAACTCGCGCAACGGGTATCGGCATCGCCAGTTCGACACCCGCGCCGGTTCGTTGGATCTGGCGATCCCCAAGCTGCGCCACGGCTCGTACTTCCCGGACTGGCTGCTGGAACGCCGTAAACGCGCCGAGCGCGCGCTGACCACGGTGGTCGCGACGTGCTATCTGCTCGGGGTGTCCACGCGGCGGATGGACAAACTCGTCGAGACCCTCGGCATCACCAGCCTGTCGAAGTCGCAGGTCAGCGTGATGGCCAAAGAACTCGACGCCGCGGTCGAGGCGTTTCGCACCCGGCCGCTGGACGCCGGCCCATACACGTTCATGGCCGCTGACGCCCTGGTCCTCAAGGTCCGTGAAGGTGGCCGCGTGGTCAACGTGCACGCCCTGATCGCGGTCGGGGTCAACGCCGAGGGGTATCGGGAGATCCTGGGCGTCGAGGTCAGTACCGCCGAAGACGGGGCCGGCTGGTTGACGTTTATGCGGTCGCTGACCGCGCGTGGGCTGTCCGGGGTCAAGCTGGTCACCAGCGACGCGCACGCCGGGCTGGTCGCCGCGATCGGCGCCACTCTGCCTGGCGCGGCCTGGCAGCGCTGCCGAACCCACTACACGACCAACTTGATGGCCGTCACCCCGAAGGCGTCCTGGCCGTGGGTCAAGACGCTACTGCACTCGGTGTTCGACCAACCTGACTCTGAATCCGTTGCAGCCCAATATGACCGGGTCATCGACGCCCTCGCCGACAAACTGCCCAAGACCACTGAACACCTCGAAGCGGCCCGGCCGGACCTGCTGGCCTTCACCGCGTTTCCCAAACAGATCTGGCGCCAGATCTGGTCGAACAATCCCCAGGAGCGTCTCAACAAGGAGATCCGCCGGCGCACCGACGTCGTCGGGATCTTCCCCGACCGCGACGCGCTGATCCGTCTCGTGGGCGCCGTGCTGGCCGAACAACACGACGAATGGGCCGAGTCGCGGCGCTATCTCGGCCTCGACGTCCTGAGCAAATCACGCACCGTCAACGACACCCCAACAGAACAGGAGGACACCCCCGCGGCACTAACCGCCTGAGCCATCACGACGAAGAATCACACGACGACGTCGTACACCACGTCCCTGGACTTGACCGTTTCTGACGAACGACCCTTTCTACCGCCGTGAACTCCGGAAAGTGTGGCTCTGGAGCGCGTGGCCCGGTCGCTGGGGCGCTGACGCCGGCATCGATCTTGTCGCCGAGAACGTCAACGGTGAACTGTGGGCCATACAAGCCAAGGCGTACGACCGTGCCTACCGAGTTACCAAGAGAGACGTCGACACGTTCTTGGCCGAGTCCGGCCGGTCGGTGTTCACGTACCGAATGTTGATTGCCACGACTGATCTCATATCTCGCACGGGTGAGCGCACGATTCAGGACCAGGAGAAGCGGGTCACTTTCCTGCGCCTCAACAATCTGCGGGCGGCTGGCCTCGACTGGCCCACAGCACCGAACAACCTTCGTCCGGCACGTCCTCGTAAGCCCGCCCGCCCCCGCAAGCACCAGCGGGAAGCAGTTACAAAGGTCATCGCCGGGTTTGAGAGCGCTGACCGGGGACAGCTCATCATGGCATGCGGAACTGGCAAGACACTTACAGCTCTTTTTGTAAAAGAGCAGCTCGAAGCGAGCCGCACCCTCGTTCTGATGCCGTCGCTTTCCCTGCTCAAGCAGACGTTGAACGTATGGCGCACCAACGCCACCACCGAGTTCACTTTGCGGGCGGTGTGCTCCGATGAAACGGTTGCACATGCCGAGGACGAGGCGCTGTCACACACGACCGATATCGGGGTGCCTGTGACAACTGACCCTGAAGAGATCGCGGCGTTTCTACGAAAACGCTCGGGGTCGCAGGTGGTGTTCGCGACGTACCAGTCGTCGCGCCAGATCGCGAAAGCGCAGGCCTTGGGGCGGGTGCCCGCCTTCGATCTCTTGATCGGCGACGAGGCCCACAGGTGCGCGGGACCGGTGTCCTCCGACTTCGCCACCGTCCTCGACGCGACTGTGATTCGAGCTCGTCGACGCCTTTTCATGACAGCCACTCCTCGGTACTTCACTGGTCGAGTGGTCAAGGCCGCCCTGGAGTCCGACTATGAGGTTGCCTCGATGGATGATGACGCGAAGTTCGGGCCGACCTTCTACCGGCTGAGCTTCGGCGAGGCCATCAACAGTGGCCTCCTCACTGACTATCAGGTGGTCATCGTCGGCGTTGATAACGACACGTATCGGGCGTGGGCCGAGAAAGGCAGGCTGGTTTCGCGCGACGGAGTCGAGATAATCAGCGCCACTACCTTGGCGGGCCAGATCGGCCTGGCCAAGTCGATGAAGAAATACAATCTGCACCGGGTGATTTCGTTCCACTCCCGGGTGGCTCGAGCGCGGGACTTCGCCGCATCCATGCCTGCCGTGCTGGCCTGGATGCCCGCTCGTCAGCGCCCCAAAGGACGGCTGTGGTCTCGCTTCGCTTCCGGAGAGATGCCCGCCGGCCGTCGCTACGTGCTTCTTCAACAGCTGGCCCACCTCGACGATGCCGACCGGGGCCTCTTGGCCAATGCTCGTTGCCTTGCAGAGGGTGTTGACGTACCCACACTCGACGGCGTTGCCTTCGTTGATCCCCGACGGTCCGAAGTGGACATCGTCCAGGCCGTAGGCCGAGCTATCCGAAAGTCGCAGGACAAGACTCTTGGCACTGTAGTGATCCCTGTATTCATCGATACCAGCACCGACCCCGAGGCGGCCCTGGAGTCCTCGGTGTTCAAACCGGTATGGGATGTCATCAAGGCCCTCCGTGCCCATGACGCCGAACTCGGCGAGCAGCTCGACGCTCTGCGCCGTGAGCTAGGTCGCGAACGCGGTCGTCCGCGGTTGCCCCCGAAGATCCACACCGACATCCCGTCCAGGGTCGGCACCGACTTCGTCCAGGCATTCGAGGTACGCCTTGTCGAGAAAACCACATCCTCCTGGGAGTTCTGGTTCGGACTGATCGAGCAGTACGTCCTCGATAACGGGGACGCACAAGTACACATCGACTACACCGTGGACGGCCATCGCCTCGGTCGCTGGTGCAGTAGTCAGCGCGTGAAGTATCTACGCGACGAGCTGGCCCCTGACCAAGCAGCGCGACTTGAGGACCTGCCCGGTTGGAGTTGGCAGCGAAACGACGACCGATGGGAGAAGGGCTTCGCGCTCCTGTTGGCCTACGTCGACAGCCACGGTCATGCGCTGGTCGGCGCGAGGGAGGTGTTCCAGGGCTTCCCTCTTGGCTCGTGGGCAGCCAACCAGCGGCGTGCCTATCGTCGCGATGAGTTGGAGCATGACCGTCGTCAGCGCCTTGACACTGTCCCGGCGTGGGTTTGGAGCCTGGAGGAAGAGCGCTGGGAGCGCGGCTTCGACTACCTGGTGCAGTACGTCGCCCATTACAAACATTCGCGGGTGCCGCAGCCCTTCACGAATGACGATGGATTTCGACTCGGTGCGTGGGTGAACTTCCAGCGCACCAGATTCAACCGAGGGGCATTGGAGACCGAGCGTGCTGAACGCCTTGCGGTCCTGCCCGGATGGGTCTGGCGCGCGTCGGAGGCCAAGTGGGAGGAAGGGTTCGAGCGACTGCGTGAGTACGCCGACGAGCACGGCAACGTCCGGGTGCCACGCGACTACAAGCCCGACGGGTTCAAGCTAAGGATCTGGGCGACAAACCAGCGGACCAAGTTCGGCAAGCTGAGCCGAGATCGGCAGCGCCGACTCCAAGACCTACCCGGCTGGAACGAGTACGGTCACAACGCGAAGTGGGAGGCGGGCTTCCAGCGGCTGCTCGATTTCGTGCAAGAGCATGGCGATGCCAAGGTCCTGCGCTCCTACGAAGTCGAAGGTTATCCCCTGGGCTCGTGGGTCATGACACAGCGCCAGGAGTTCAGGAAGGGCACGCTGTCTGCCGAGCGCCAAGAGAGGCTAGCCCGACTGCCTGGTTGGGATTGGGACCGCCGTATTGGCAAATGGGACGAAGGACTTCAGCACCTTATTGAGTATGTCAACGACAACGGGCTTGCGAATCCGGCCAGCTCCTACATCGCCCCCGATGGATACCGACTTGGTGCATGGACGCAGCAGCAGCGGTATCTGCACAACAAGACGGGTCAGCTGCACGCTGAGCGCAAGAAGCAGCTCGAGAAGTTGCCCGGCTGGGACTGGAATCCACCTCGCGGAGCCGCAGCACGGCACTGAAGCCTGCCGCTTGCGCATTGATTCGACGCCGTCCCGACAGCAAGTGGTCCCGCCCGCAAACAACGTTCGGTTGCGGCCAGAACTGCGCAAACAGATAAACGTTATGTTTGCAGGAAAATTCATGCGCGGAAGTTATCGGCCCAGACCCTAAGCGCAGTCGTCACACACCCCGTTTGTCGGCAGCGTTATCCATGGATGCTCAGGGCAGAACTTCGGCGGTTCATCCCGCTTAGCCTGCGCTCGCTTGTACTCCCGCGACGCCTGCGCCTTCGGCGTAAGTGCCGGCCGACCGCCATCAGGCGGCAACTCCGCGCCGAAGAACTTGTAGCACTCGAACCGCTCTTTAGCCGCGTGGTCATCGAGATCATCAAGGCTCGGTTCGCCGTCACCGTTCTGCCGGTTCTTCTCCGCTGCCACCAGCGCGAACTTGTAACCGGGACCAACCGTGCCGTCCGAAGTGACACATAGAGACGTGAGCTGCGGCCATCCGCTCGCGGTGCACACCTTGATGACCCGCCCCAAGACATGGCCGACCCAGTTCTGTACCAGGGCGTTGTGGGTAATGCCGGTCTTGTCTTTCACGTAATCGGCGAGCTGGGTATAGGTGACGAAGCCGTGGTAGCGCCTGGCCGCCGAAAGCAAGATCTCAACCGCGAAGGGTTCCCACGCGTCGTAGGCGTCCTGCATCTCGACGTACTTGCCATCTTTATCGTGCGGCACCGTGCCCCCTGTCCGTTTGCCGTTACTTTCGCACACCAGACCGACATGCCAAGTCATTGCACCAGTGCCATTTACCATCGCTCACCATGACTGAAGAGCCACATCCCGAATGGATCGAAGCTGTTGCCAAGTTGCTGTCCACAGTTGGCGCCGAAGTTCTTCTCTCGCCCCTAGGTGTACCTGGTCTTGCAGCAGGCACCACGGTTGTCCTGGAGTATCTGACAACCCAACGACGGAGTAAGGGCGTTGAGCATCTGGGCTATGTAGTCCACCGTGTCGGCGAAGACAGGCTCCGCGGCATCATTCAGTCGGATGACGAGCGCAGCGAGATCCTGTGGACTAGTACGCAGGCATCAATGGCCACCAGTCACCAAGGCAAACGCGTCTACCTCGCCCGCGTAACAGCCAACGCAATGACCAGCGACGAGGCAATCGACGAGGCACAGCTCATCGTGACCGCGCTTAACGAGCTCGACGGTCCACACATCAGGGCACTCACGGTTATCAGGAACGTGCAGGACGCCAATTCGGACAACGAGGAGCTTGATGACATCGTGCACGAGATTGTGAGGAAACAGCCGTACCCGGTGCTGGCCACACTCGCGCGAACCGGGGTTGTGCGACAAGGCTCCGAGGAGCGGAGCCCTGGGCTGTACAGCATCATGTTCGCGGACAGTCTCGGTATAACGGGCGTCAGTGACTTCGGTCGGAACCTGCTGGCGGATCTTGAGTCGGTGGACCCCGACGTTTGGTGATCCGCTGATCAGTTCGTGTCGAGGTCCGTTCGCGCCGCATCCTCAAATTCAGCCTATGCTCAATCGAGTTTGCATCCTGCACTACCCGGTTGATCTCTAAGACACGATCGGGCGGCGCGGGCGCATCCAGGTTTTGGCAAGCATAGAACGCATCACTGCGGATCCCCCGGAGCTCTTCGGCAAGAGTCGCAGCTGTGGAAGACGCCAGGGCGGCAACCTGCGCTTGTCAGGAGGGGATCAATGCTGTCCCGGCATTTCGTTGGTCCGCTTTGGCCACAGCTAACTGCGACACCGATTGGTCCCACAGGAGTCCAGCGCCATGCATGACGCTGAAACGCAGTATCCCTGACCCCTATCAAGGCCACCGGCACAGTCCACTCCCAGTCCGCAGGCAGTCCGCAGCGCAGTCGCACTTCGCCAGCACCACCCAACCCCGCCAACGCCCGTGACCTGCAACTTCACGCCCCACCGAACGCCGCCAACTCAATCAGACTCCCTGGTGCCGTGGTTCGGGACGAAGAGGTCGTGGGTTCGAATCCCGCCACCCCGACTCGTGTGTCTGCAGGTGAGAGGCCCTGACCGGTTCTTCTGGTCGGCGCCTTCTTGCTGCTGTGAGCCGGGTGCTGCGTTGGAAATTGGTGCATAGCCGGCTCACGGGGCTCCACTAACGTGGGCGCTGTGGAGGTCGATCCAGAGGTGCTGCGTGCGTTCGCCGGCCAGGTCGACCTCGCGTCGGCGCTGATCCGCGAAGCCCACGTCGGGACCAAGGTGGCCACCGCAGCCGACGGACTGGACGGATCCACCACCCAGTGGGCGGCGCGACTTGTCGGTGCGCATGTGACGCAGGTCGTCGAGCGGATCGAGGCCCAGGTGAGCGCCATGGGTATCGCCGTACGTGGCGCGGGCAACAGCTACGAGGTGACCGACTCGGACCTTGCCGGCAGCTTCGAGGGGATCTTCTGACCCGTGCTGCCTTCACGTTCCCGATTGGAGCGCTGGAACCCCGATTCTCTGGCCTTCACCGGACAGTCGATCCAGGACAGCGGCCGAGCGGTCGCCGATGCGGTCACCACGATGAGCGACAACATCGACACCATGCCCGAGACCAGGGCGTGGTCGGGTGATGCACACACCGCGGCCACCAAGATGTTCGGCCGTGCCGCCAATGCGGCGAGCGCGTTGGGGGCCTATACCAAGGCCGTCGGCGCGGCCTTGTGGGACGGCGCCGGCACCATCGCAGAAGCTCGGACAGCATTGCTGAACAAGGCCGACGAAATCGACATGAGCGGCCAGTTGCTCGTCAGCGATCAATGGGTCGTCCTGATTAGCGGCGCCGCCATGACCGCCGAACAGGCCGCTGCCCTCGAACGGCGCGCGCAGGCCGAACAGATGACCGTCAACACTTTGCTGCTCGCGGTGGGCGCTGCTGACGACGACACCGCCGCCGCAGTGACCGGTGCCGCCACATCGAACGGCTTCCAGGAGCCGGACCCCACCTCACTGGACAGCATGCTGGTGCCAGACCCTCAACGGCCGGGTGACGATGTACCCGATCCGTCGAATCCCGTCGGGTTCCTGCAGCAGGCCATGTTGCGGGACGCGGACATGGCGCAGACGACCCGCGACAAGACGGTAGAGACCACGTTTGACCCCATAACGGGCGAAGAAGTATCGACGACGACGACCCTCGTCATGCAGGACGGAAGTACACATGCACGGACCGTCAACGCAACATCTGAATTTTCTGATCGCAGCCCGGCTATCACCGAGCGATACTCCGACAAGGACGGAAATCTGATCTCAGAAGCGAGCTCCGTGACCTTCAACGAGTTCGGTCATCACAGCCTGACGAATTCGAAGGTGACCACCGTGAAGCTGGCCGATGGCACGGTCACAACCCTGATCGAACGCCCCGACGGGCGCAGAAGTGCCACCGTAACCACGCCTGACGGTCGGCATGCCGACGTCCCGCTTGATCTGTTCAATCACCCTGTCTTGAGCACAGCGGGAGCCGGTTTCAGCGGGTTGGAGGCCCAAGCGCAACACGGCATCCCGATCCTGACCGAGGAGGCGGCCGAACACGTCCGGGTGGGTGCCAAATACGGAGGCCCTGCAATCGGTATCGCGACTGCCCTGTGGGACGTGGCAGTCGCGGAGAGCGGGTTCGAAAAGTGCGTCGCCGTCGCCGAGGGTGCCACCTCGGTGGCTTCGGGCACCATCGCGGGGGTGGCCACAGCGGGTTCAGCGCCTTGGCTTGTTGTCCCTGCAGTCCTCGTCGCGTCAGGCGGCGGCCAGTTGCTGGGCAACTGGGTCGGCAACACATTCTGCCCGCGATGAAGAGTCGTGCCCGCACGGTGGTGCTTTCGATTCTTCTGGTGGGGCTTGGAATCCTCGCCTGCGTATGGGCGGTCGTCTGGCTGCAACGCGAAAGTTACTTGACGGCGCTGATCATTTTTCTGACCGCTATATGGGCATTCGGTTTCGCGGCGTACTTCTCCTATTCAACCTTTGCAGAGGTGAGCCCCAGAGCCGAATACAGCCCTTCTGGAACGCTACTTCGCGCCGACGCATCCGCCGATATTTCGTTCATTACGGCCACCTCAGCGATCTTCATTGCTGCCGTGCTTTATCTGTTGTTCGCGCCCTTCGGCATGGTCGATTATGTCCCGACGGGAGTGATGCGGACAGCTGTTCCGGCCGGCTGCGCTTTTCTTATTGCGTTCGGCGGGCCGACACTGTATCGAATGATCAAGCACGGAGGCGGAGGCCATCTGCGACTCAATCAGAGCGGCTTCGAAGTCTGGAATGGCCAATGGGGCACGTTCCGCCGTGGCACATGGGATGAGATCGAACGGATCCAGGATCACCCACCCAGAGGCCGCACTCCGTTCAATGAGGTCATCGTCTTCCTGCTCGCCAGCAGCCGCAGTGTCATGCTGATGGCCGACGCCATCAGCGGTGACAGCGATGCCCTTCGCCAGTGGGTGGGTTTCTATTGGCAGTATCCCGAGTTCCGTGACGAGCTCGTCGACGAGAGAGGGCTGCGTCGCCTTCGCGAGCAGCGGTTCACTCCCTAATAACATTGGAACAGAACGGTTCAGATGATCGTCGAAGTCTCCGAGTCCGATCCTGCACCGAGCAAGTGGTCATGACACACTCGGCAATTGGTGGCGGACATCTCGTTGACGGAGTCCGTCGGCGATGAGGATTGTCAGCAACGTATCTGTGCTCGTCTTGTTCCCTGCCTGCGCGCTCTTCTTCAGCTGGTGGGGTTTGTCCGCGCTCGCGAACGCGAATGCCCTGTCCGGACTGATTGCGCTGTTGTTCGCGTTTGCGATACTTGGCTTCTCGGCTCAGTGGTCGGTCATGAGGTGGATGCCGCAACCTCGCTGCGAATTCGACTCATCGGGAACCACCATTCGGCCGAGAAAGCTCTTCGACTCCCTTTCCGCAATCTGGATGGGCGCCGCGGTACTCTCGGCCGCGCTCTATGTCGCTTTCGCGCCGTTCGGCTACATCGACATTCCTACCTACCGCTCATCTACGCCGTGGATGATGGTCTTCATCCTGGTGACAGGTGTTGCAACGCTGTGGCGAATGATCGCTCACGGCGGCGACTGCTACCTGCGCTTGACCCCGGATCGTTGCGAAGTGTGGAACGGCCCGTGGCTGGCCTTTCGGCGCGCCAAATGGGAGGACATCGAACAGATTCAGGACCATCCGTTGCGGCGCAAACTCCGCGGGCGGGAATTGGTCGTGCTGGCGTTGCCCGAGGGCAGAAGTGCCACCCTTCTCTCGGATTGTGTCACCGACAACAGCCAAGCTCTTCGGGATTGGGTGCGGTTCTATTGGCAGCACCCCGAGTACCGTGACAAACTCGTCGACGGCCGTGGCCTGCAACGTCTTGATGACCAAAAGTTCACCGTCGAATGACATTGACAGAGCCGATCTCTGGCGGATCACACCATAGGCGTCGGCGCGGAGCTTCCTATCTCCGCATCGGGCCACGGCCCGTCCGCGCGGCCTCCGTGTCGTCGGCGATGAATCCCTCGATGAAGCCGCGCAACATGTCTGCAGTGACGGGCTCGGCGTATCCGGCATCGGCCTCATACAGGTAGTCACCGTCGCCGCTCACCTGCACCCACTGCAGGATTCGCCGCTGCGGATCAGTTCCCCATTCCCGCGCCGGCTCGTAGCGCGTCTGCACCGTGCCGCTGGCCGTGACGTCCTGGATATCGACCACAGAGATGGCCGGCTCGTCGACATCGGTCGGCGGCAGCGGGAAGCCGAGGCCGTCGTACTCCTCGATGGATTCCGGCGGCTCTGGAAGGTGGTTCCCGCCTCCCGCCACCGCAATCCGGGGGTGCGCACCTGCGCCGATCAGCCCGTCCGATTCTGTGATCACGGCAGCCAACGCGCTCGGCGCCACCGCGAACACGTCGACGACGTCGACCCCGTCAGAGCCGATTCCCTGCACCGCGACGAAGCCGAGCGCGCCCGCACGCACCCCATGCAGACGTAAATCGTCCCGGCCGAAGTGGTCCACCCGGCATTCGACGCAGACATCGGCTCGCACAAGCGCTTCCACCCAAGCTCGAATCCCGGACAGTTCACCATCGGCGAGCCGATCGGCGATCGGTCGCCCCTGCCTGGTGGCGAGCCAGACAGATCCGACCGGTCGGCGGCGGCCGAGCGGATACGGCAGTGCGTTCCGTCCGTAGAGTTCGCATGCCGTCTCCAGATCGACCACCGCGATGGTCCCGGTGTGTTCAGCGGAAATCGCCGTAGCAAGACTCGGCCTGAACGTCATACATGCCATTCTGCGTCGCCCGCGCGGCGTCTTTACCGACTGGTCGTCCGTGCGCCGACGGTAGGCTCGGTGCAACGCTGGGGGCGTCATCCGTGCCATGTCGGAACGAATGCAGAACGGGGGCTTTGCGTGGCAACGAGGATCGACAGGCGGGTGGCGCTCGACGGCGATCAGCGCCTGCGCCGCGCCCGGCACCGCTGGACCGCGGTGCTGATCGGCGCGCTGTTGTTCGGCGTGGCGGTCTACCTGCTGGCCGTCCACACGCGGACCGGGCAGCGGCTCGAAGACGCCGCACTGCGCGGCGCCACCCAGGTCGACGCCGAACTCCGTCAGACCGCGCTGGACATGTTCCACACCATCACGGTCACCTCACAGTTGGCCGCGGCGTTCCTCGTCGGCCTGATCGGGTTGCTGCGCCGACAGGTGTGGCTGGCCGTCGCCGGCGTCGGCGTGATCCTCGGTGGGCAGGCCGTCACCCAAGTGCTGAAGTACCACGTGCTGTCGCGCCCCGACCTCGTCTCCATCAACGGCACGTTCGCCGACAACACCCTGCCCAGCGGTCACACCACCGCGGCAATGTCGCTGTTGTTCGCGACATTGATCGTGATGCCGTACCGGTTCCGCGGAGTGGCGATGTTCGTGACGCTGACGTGGGCGGTGGGAATCGGCGCCTACACCGTCATCATCAGGGCGCACCGACTCTCCGACACGCTGGCCGCCGACGCCGTCGCCCTCGTCGTGGCGTGCGCGGCGTCGCACTTCCTGGCGCGCACCGGCCGGATCCGGGCGGTGATCTCACCGAGCGCCGCGCGGTTCACGTTGCGCACGGTGTTCGTCGTTCTCGTCGGTGCGGTCGGTGCGGCAAGCCTGACCCTCGGCCTAGTGCAGGTGCTCAACGCGGCCTCGGCTCATCTCAACGACCGGCCCGCCGAGTGGCACCTGTTCCTGGGTTCGCAATGGCTGGCCGCCGCGGGCTCGATCGGGGCGGCCCTGCTGTTCTGGTGGACGTGGCACCGCCTGGAGACAAAGCGCAGCGGCGACCCGGTCAGCACCCGCTAGAAGTCAGGCCGTCGGCTCGCCGGCGTCCTTGTCGACGTCGGGGGTGTCTTCGCGGTGCTTGCCCTCTTCCTCGGCTTCGCGCTTGGCGCGCGACGCAGTGGAGCCCTCTTCGTCGTCGTAGATCCCTTTTCCTCGAGTCATCGAGCCTCCTTTCAGCGTGAAGCGTCGCGGAGCTTGTCCAGCAGCGGACCCGCCGCCTCCTTGAGGAACAGGTCCTGATTCTCGTCACCGATCTGGACGAGCGCAATGTCGGTGAACCCGGCCTCCCAGTACGCGCGCACTGCCTCGACGATTCCGTCGAGATCGGGTCCGCACGGAATGGACTCGGCGACGTCCTCGGGCCGGACGTACTGGGTCGCCGCGGCGAAGCCCGCCGTCGTGGGGATGTCGGCGTTGACGGCCCACCCTCCGGAGAACCAGCGGAACTGGTCGTGCGCGCGCGTGACGGCGGCGTCGCGGTCGGGATCCCAGCAGACGGGGATCTGGCCGATCACCCGGGAATCTTCGGGCAGTCCGGTCGCGCGACGCCGGTCATGCCACCCGGTGACGAGCTCCTTGTCCGGTTCGGTGGTGATGAGGTGGTCGGCCAGCGCGGTGAACTGCTCCACCGAGCGCTCACCGGACACCGCGGCCGCGATGGCCACCGGAACCTCGGGCACGTCCCAGATCCGCGCGGAGTCGACCTCGAAGTAGTCGCCCTTCCAGTCGACGAGCTCACCGGTGAGCAGCTCCCGGATGATCCGGATGGCTTCGGCCAGCATTTCCTGTCGGCGCGCCACGGTCGGCCAGCGGTGACCCACGACGTGCTCGTTGAGGTTCTCCCCGCTGCCCACGCCGAGGGTGAACCGGCCGTCGGCGAGGATCTGCATCGTGGCCGCCTTCTGCGCGACGACGGCGGGGTGGTAGCGCATGGTCGGGCAGGTGATGTAGGTCATCAACTCGACGCGCTCGGTGGCGTGGGCGACGGCACCAAGCATGGACCAGGCATAGCACGCGTGGCCCTGCGAGGAGAGCCACGGAAAGTAGTGGTCGCTGCTCACCTCGAAGTCGAATCCGGCCTGTTCAGCCGAAACGGCATAACGGACAAGGTCTTTGGGTCCACTCTGCTCGGTCATCAGGGTGTAGCCGAATCGGGTCATGCGCAGCGGGGTACCCCGTTGACCAACACCAAAACGGTGGCTGCCGGTCGCTGCGCGGATGGTGTCGACGTTGTCAATCGTTGCCGGCGTCGACAAGATGGTGATCATGACCCACGACGCCGGCGGCTATGGCCCACCTCAGGGCCCACCGCCCGGGTACGGCCCGCCCCCGGGTTACGGACCACCGCCTGGCTACGGCCCACCACCGGGCTACGGCCCGCCCCCGGGTTACGGACCACCGCCTGGCTACGGACCA
>Ga0208834_100372_pt1 | contig 15112 bp, 10 predicted proteins | sample DeeseametaMP1787_FD_184182 | JGI IMG/M metagenome (GOLD analysis project Ga0208834, IMG submission 184182) | Marine microbial communities from the Deep Pacific Ocean - MP1787 (SPAdes) | ecosystem: Environmental > Aquatic > Marine > Oceanic | place: North Pacific Ocean | collected 2011-05-03 | reverse complement strand
CCGATCCGCCCGCAGGCAGGCTGCCACCCGCCGGACGCGTGTGCATGACGCGGCCCTGAGCATCCAGCACCAGTTCCAGGCCGTCGACAGCCGGGGTGTCCAGACCCCAATCCGTTGAAAACCAGATCAACTCTGCCGGATCGCTGCAGGTCACATCGTGCCGCGCGGATTCGGTCGGGCTATCGCCCCCCGTGCCGCCACAGTTTCGAATCGCGCCGGGCACACGATTGATGCCATCCAGCGCCCAGGATTCACCGCCGGCCTCCAGCCACAGGCGGGTCTCGGTGCGTGGAAATCGAACGTCACGCCCCGCAGCGGAAAACACCAGCGCCTCGCGGCTGCCGACGGCTTCGGACACCAACTCGCCCTGCAACACCGTCACTCCGGCCGGATCGCCGGCGAGGCCATCGTCCCCTTGATCGGGATCACGGCTGCTGGTGCCTCCAGGGCCGACGACGAAGAATCCGGCGTTGATCGCCGCGATCGCGCCAGCGGCATCGGCCATCTCGGACGTGGTCGCCTTGCCGGCGATCCGGCCCTGCGCGAGCGCCGGCTCGAGCTGGCCGGTGAAACGATCCGGATCGATTTCAAGCACGTGAAATGCATAGGGGCCGGTCGCGAACACCGATCCCAGCGACCCACCACCGAATTGATTCTCCTGGACCACGTCGGTGCACGGCAACGGCGCGGGTTCCTGGCTTGCCGAACCGCGGCGAATACGATGCAGCAGCAAACCGTCTGCAATCTGGCATCGCTCTCGGGATTCGGACAGCAGCCAGCCGACCGGCAAAGGTGCCGGGTTCAGTTCACTGGTAACGGTCGCGGGAGGCCCGACTGGTGGCACCGCGCTCGTGCCGGTGTCGCTGCAAGCCGCCAGCACGAGCCCGCTGCCGAGCAATGCGCCCAGCAAACGCCGCCGCCCGTCGCGAGACCCGGTCATCGCCACCCTACCCGGCGCAGCACGATGCAGATCAACGCGGAAGACCACGGTCTTGAGTGTGACGGCGTAAAGACGACAACGCATGAATAGAAGCAACCGCAGAGCGCGAATCTGCCCGGCAGCCTACGCGGCCGACATGACATCACGGCGAACCTGCGTCGCCCGCCGCGATCCGCTGGACGTGCTACCAGACGTCGTTGGTCAGCCGGACGACATAGAAACCGCTATAGCCATCCGTGTACCAGATTTCCTTGCGCTCGGGGGCGAAGGCCGGGCTGGACATCGCCCAGTTGCTGGCCTCGAAGATCGGCGTGATGCGCGGATTGACCGGCGCGTTGAAGTAGGCGATTTCCTTGGGCCTGGCCGGATCACGAATGTCGAAAATACGCAGGCCGGAAACAATCATGCTGCAGGCGGCGATCTCGGGATTCACTCGCGTCGGGATATTGCAGTAATGGCCGGCATAGCCCTGAATCGGCAAAAAGGCACCAGGGTCGCCGGCGATCTCGGCACGGTTTTCCGGCTCGTGCACGTCCAGCCGCAAATCTGAAACGATGACGGGGTTCGTCTCGTCGGTGATGTCGATGATCCGCCCGGCACCGACCACATCGCCATGGGCCGCAACCCCGCCGTCCGCTTCCGAGGCGGAGTATTCATCGATTTCCAGCACGTAGGATTTGCCATCCCGGGTGAACGGAATCGCGTTCTGCGGGATGGTCATGTTCGGCCAGGTGATGTTCGCGATCTCATACACCTGCGGGTCGTCCACCCGGGCCTGAATCTCCGACACGTCAAGAATCATGAAGCCCTTTCCGTCTCCGGCAGCGACATAGGCGCGATTGCCGTCGTTGCTAATCGACAGGCCGTGCGAGTAGTACGGACCGGTCCAGAGCTGCCTCGGAAACAGGGGCTGGGTGATGTCGACCGCGACCAGCGTCGGCGAGCCCGGATTGGCCGAGTAGAAGGTGCGGCCGTCCGGCGCCAAGCCACTCTCATGGCCCAGGTTGCCGACCAGTGCCGAAGAGCGCAGCTGCGGGCTGCGGCAGTCCTCAGAAATATCGTAAACATCGACAATACCCGGATAAAACGCCGGATTGCCGGTCACGGCGGCCAGCACACCGGCCTCCTGCGACACCACCAGCGACTCATGCGGCGTGAGCATCGCGGGGGTTAGCAGCCGGGTCACCAGCTGCGGATTGGCCGGGTCGGTCATGTCCATGACGTTGACACCCGCCTCGGCATCCAGCGCATTGGTCGGATAGAGCAGCGTCGAATCGTAGTACGCACACTCGTTACCCTGGGCGTCGATGTAACGCTCTACCTTGAAACCGCCGACCGTGCCGATGGCATTGGACGTGGTGTAAGCGCCGACAAGCTCGGTGTTGCAGGTATACCCTTCGGCGGCGCGGCCGCTGGCGTGATCCTCGCTGCTGACCCGTCCCTGCATTCCGGATTCCGGGTTCGAACCCGGCCCACATACCGCCTTGGGTACCGCCCCGCCGGAACCGACGGGCGTCGTCGGACCCGAATCAGCGCCACCGCATCCGCCCAGCGCCAACATTGCGACGGCCAGCACGGCCATGCCTGCAGTTGATTTCATGATTGTCCCCACCGTTGTTGTTATTTACACGTCAGTCTTCGACCGCCGCGCTCCACCCGTTGCAGCCTGCCGATCGGCGGCGCGCTCAGTCTGACGACGGCACCAAGCGAATCGCATGCAGCATGACGCGAATGCCGGCGACCTCCTTGGTCTGTTCCAACACGATGTTGGACGCCACGCGCCGGACCGCATGAATTCTCGCATTTTTCGCGGCGAACCGAGCCATCGGAATGCCGCCCTCGTGATGGGCCAGCATCAACTCCAGAAACAGCCGGCTGCGCGCCAGACCCTGCAAACTCCGCAGCCGATTGAGCTGCTGGTCGGTCGCCAGCCCCGGCATCCCGGTTGGCGAGGCTTCGCAATCCAGAAGATATTGGGCAAGTGCCTGGCTGGGCGGATCATCACCCAACAGCATCCAGCTCATGGCCCTGCTCTCAGGAAAGAACGGCTTGTTCCAAAGCCGCAGCCAGCCGCGCATTTCGCCAAGCTCCAGCAGCTGGGCACCAATGATGGATTGCGCCAGATTGGCCACAGCGGAGGATTCGTCATCCCGCATGAGCTGCGCCATCACCACGGCCTGCTGGTGATGCAGGCTCATGAACTGCGCAAAGCCCACATCCACAGCACTGGGCGCAACCGCCGCCAGACGCGCACGCGTAACGTGGAGCGTGCGGTATTGCAGGGCGGCGACGGTCGCGACGACCAGCAACAACGCGACGACGAGCGCAACGAATACTTGCCTGGCTGCGGTCATCCGGCGCTCAACGATCCGTGGGACGCAGCAGACTCAGGCGGTTACCAACCGCCGAAGCGGTATCGCCAAGTACGCCCTTCTCGGTGATCAGCAGCTCATCCGGCTGAAACATCGGCGGCTGCCCCACGATCACCGACGATGGAAACGACAAGCCGCCCACGTCGGTGGCACTGATCTCAAGCCCCGCCGCGTCCAGCAACACGAGACGGCCGGACAGATATTCGGTGACGAGCAGGCCCTCCGCGACGGTGGTCAGATCATCCAGCAGGCTGGTGAACGTCGCCACGGTCTGCACGGCGCCGGCACTGCCATCCGGCAGGATCGGCACTGACCGCACGGCTCCCAGTTCCACCGGCAGCAGCGCGGAGTCCGTGAAGTAGAGCAACTCGCCGCGGCGAACCAGCCCGTTGGGGAACTGCAGGCCGGACGCCAGCCAGGTGGTCTGCTCGACGACCTGCAATGGGTCGGATGGGTCGAACCGCAACCGGACGATCTTGGGCGATGGCAGGCTGCCATTACCGGGCAACGGCCCGTCGATCACATAAATGCTGCCATCAGCGCCGGTCGCCATGCCATTGGGCAAGGCGGTATTTTCGTAGCTGTAGATCGGCACGAGATTCGGTGTCGCGGTTAGCTCCGCCGCATAAAGCTCTGCGCTGCCACAGCTCGCATAGAGCGTGCGCCCACGCAGTGCCAAGCCGGTGAAATTACAATCGGTCGCTGACAGCGCCGTCAGCGCGACGCTGGTGTCGCCGTCGCGCACCACTTCGAACACATTGGTGCCGCCGGAGACGAACAAGCGCCCATCCGGCGTGAACAGCAGGTTTTCGGCATCGGGCACGGCCGCCAGTGTGAGTAGCTCCCCGCAGTCCGATGCCACGCACAGCGACACGGACGTATCCTGCGCCTCTGCCGGCGAGCCGTTGTCACTCCCACAGGCCGCCAGGACCAGAGCAGCGCCCAAACCCAGGGCGGTTGTCCAAATTCGCATGTTGTCTCCCCAATCGGGCCAAGTCGCGTAACGCTCGGCGCATTATTCGCCGGACGTTTGGACGCCCAGTCGCTGGAGAATACCGTCGAACTCGTCAAGGCTGTGGAATGCCACCCGCAGTTCGCCCTTGGCACCGTCGAAATCGATCGACACCTTGTTCCCCAGCTTGTCGGTGAGATCGCGCTCCAGCGCCTGCCATTGGGCGTCCCGGCGTGGCAATGCATCACCGGCTGCCGGGCGCTTGAGCGCGGAGCGACAGCGCGATTCCAGCACCCGCACCGACCAGCCGCCCGACACCGCATCCATGGCCATGCCCCGTTGCGAGGCCAGCGGCAGGCCGGCCAGAGCCTTGGCGTGGCCCAGCGACAACAGCCGCTCGTTCACCAGCTTCTGCACCGGTTCGGCCAGCTTGAGCAGCCGCAGATAGTTGCTGACGTACTCCCTGGACTTGCCGATGCGCTTGGCGGCCTCGGCATGCGTCAGCTCGTAGTGATCGGCCAGAAACTGCAGGCCTGCCGCCGCCTCGATTGGTGTCAGCGATTCGCGCTGAAGATTCTCGATCAATCCCAGCACCATTGCTTCATCGTCGCTGAGGTCATCGCGGACGATGGCGGGAATCTCATGCAATTGCGCGTGCTGCGCGGCGCGCCAGCGGCGCTCGCCGGCCAGCAGTTCATAACCGTCGCCCAGCGACCGAACCACGACCGGCTGGACCACGCCGGACTCACGGATCGAGTTAGCAAGTTCGGCGATGCGCTCCGCATCAAAGCTGCGCCGCGCCTGGTAGGTGCCCGGGCGGATCAGATCGATGGGGAGTTGGCGAACCGCAGCGTCCAAGGGAGTCCCTAGCGAACCTCAAATCCGGCGGTGAGCGAATCATCCTCCACCGCATCGGAGTGCCACACGCTTTCGACATGGGCGCTGGACGGGCCCTGGTGCAGCCACTCGGTGAACGGTTCGAGTTGATCCGCCGTGCCGAACGCCACGCCTTCCACGCATCCGTCGGAGCGATTTCGCACCCAGCCGGCGAGTTTCAGGCGCTGAGCGGTCTGCCGCGTGGCCGCGCGAAACCCGACGCCCTGCACACGCCCGGACACCACAAAGCCCCGACAGGTGCGGCGGCCTGTGTCCTGTATCATCGATGCCTCCTTGCCGACTGATGTGTCATGCCGAAGCTGCTGCCTCGCTGGCGCCGTCGAACCGGCGTTTCCAGCCAAGAAAACGTGCCCGCGCAGGGCGCCGGAACCGAGCACACGCGCCTGCGTGCGACCCTGCCCGGTCTGTTCGGCCGGGAGCCATTGTTACGTATCGATGTGGATGTGGAAACGCGGCGGGATACCGATGGCGAAACCGTGCGCATCATGGCGCAGGTGGACGGCCATTTATCCGCCCCCCCGGCGCCCGCGCTAAGCGCGCCGCCGTCGGGACCGCGCTCCCTGCGACTCGCCGCACAGGCTCGTGTGGAGCGTGCAGTCGAACGCGTCGCACGGCATCCGACAGTACGTCGCCAACTGGAACGTGCTGCAGGCCATCTGCGAAGCCAGCTGGTCATCGAGGCATCGACGCGCCCTCTGGCGAAAGGCGCCTCCGCGTTGATACCCGCCGGGCTGTCGCGCATCGGCTTTGGCGCCACCCGCGCCGACGATTCCCAGTACCCGGTGGTCGAGGCCTGGCAAGGCCCGGTGTCACGCCGCGGCGGCGCATCACATGTGGGCGTGGTGCAGATTGCCAAGCGTCATCTGCCGCCTGGGCTGGCGAAGTCGTTGGGCGACCGCCCCTTCAATCTCACCGCCGTGATCGCACACCAGCTCGAACCGGACGACTAGGGAAACCCTGATCTATTCACATCACCAAGACGGAGTCGGTTTTCAGACGGCAACTTGGCGGCGGGAATAGATCAGGGTTTCCCTACCGCCTAACCCAGCTTCGCTCCGTTGGGCACCGGCTGGTCGGGCACGGCCAGCACCACCGCCCCGTCATCGCGATAAAACCCGGTGATCAGACACTCCGAGCGCATCGGGCCGATCTGCTTGGGCGGAAAGTTCACCACCCCCACCACTTGCCGCCCGACTAGCTCGTCCAGCGCATACAGGTCGGTGATCTGCGCGCTGGACTTCAGCTCTCCAAGCTCGGGACCGAAGTCCACCCGTAACCGGTACGCCGGCCGATGGGCTTCCGGAAACGGCTCAGCCGACACGACAGTGCCGATGCGCAGTTGGACCTTCGCGAAGTCGTCCCAGGTAATCGTGTCCATGTGTTTAGCCGAGGTCTTGTGAATCACGCGTTCAGGGCTGCACCGCAATGACGCATGGAACGAGGCTGTGCCATTGCCCGTGTCAATGCATTCTGCGACGGCTTGGCGCAGGCTATTCGATGCATCGGCCAAGCTTTTCGGGGGGAATGTTGCATGCATGAGATCAGCGCTGCCAAACACGGCACGACATGGCCTTGCGCCATCGCGTTAGCAGGGGCGTTGCTCCAGGGCTGCGGCCAGAGTCCTGAACCCCGGTCCCTGCAACCAGACCCGCCGCCCGCCGAACTGGTCTGTCGCGTCGATGCGCTGAGCGAAGCTGACATCCTCGCCGTGGCGCGTCCGGAACCCGATGCCCCGCTGGCGACCCTCGCCCACTACGCCCCGCGCTCGGCCGTCCGCGCGCCGGATGCCACGCTGAACAGCGGCGCCTGCACCAACAACACGCAATTTCGATACGCGGCGGGCCGCGGCGACATCACCGGGCCGATCGGCGCCAACATGGCCGGGTATGTCGACACCGACCAGATCTCCAACGGTCTGCTGGACCGCCAGCATGCCCGCGCCTTCATCATCGAGACGGCTTGCAGCGGTGCCAGCGAACGCGTGGTGCTGGTGCAGATGGACATCGGCCTGATGTTTCACTCGATTCGCCAAACCGTACTGGATCGGCTGGCCGAGGACCCCGTCCTTGGCCCGCTGTACACCGACAGCAATCTGCTGATGAATGCCTCCCACAGCCATGCCACGGCCGCCGGGCAGTCGCATTTCGATGCCTATCACGTGCTTACGCTGGGCCACGATGCCCAGGCGCTGGAGCACGCGGTGTCGGGTGTGATCAACGCCATCACCCGCGCCCACCGGGCGCTCCAAGAGGCCGTACCGGGGCCGATCCGCTACAACCAGGGCGAATTGCTCAACGGCACTGTCAACCGTTCCATCGAAGCCTACGCGCAGAACCCGGCCGATGAGCGAGCCGCCTTCGTCGACACCCAAGGCCGCGAGGTGACGACCAACCGGATGATGAGCCTGCTGAAGCTGGAACGCGACGATGGCACCGCCGTGGGCATGATCAACTGGTATGCCATCCACGGCACATCGATCTGGCAGAACAACCTGCAGCTGTCGGGCGATAACAAGGGCTATGCCGGCTACCGCTTCGAACAGGATTTCACCGACATGAACCCGGATTTTCTCGCCGGCTTCATGCAGGCTGACGAGGGCGATGCATCACCGAATCTGTTCATCGTCGACCTCAGCGAAGAGGAGTTGCGGAACCTGGACTCCGACGGCTTCCAGCACCGGGCCGGCGGCCGCACCGAGGCCGAGAACGCCTTGATTGCCGGCTACAAGCAGTACCGGCGCGCGCGCGATCTCTATGACGCCGCCGAGCAGCCCCTGGTAGGCGGTGTTGGCCACCGTTCGATCCTCGTCGATTTTTCCAGCGTGCAGGTCGATGCACCGCGCGACTATCCCGCTGCCCTGCAACCAGACGATGGCGTCTACGCGGCCTGCACCAGCGCGCTGGGCGTGTCCTTCGCCGGCGGCGCCGAAGACGGGCGTGGCCCGACCGCGGAAGGTCAGACCTGCACCGATGTCACCGACCTGAACGCAATTGTCGAATTGATCGAGGAGAACTTCGCCGCCGGGTCAGCGGGCGCCATCCCGCCCGGTCTGATCGTGCCGGTCGGCTGCAATAATCCTGCCTTCGACCTGCTCGGCTACGCATGCCATGCGGAAAAGCCGATCATCTTCCCGCTGGGCCTGCCGTCGCCATTCCTCCCGACCCAGTCGCTGGAACCGCAGACCGTCCAATTGCAGGTCATCACCATCGGCAATCTGGCGATTGTTGCCGTGCCTTGGGAGGTCACGACCATGTCGGGCCGCCGCATCCGCACGGCCGTGCTGGACACCCTGGACGATGCCGGCATCGATTACGCCGTGATCTCGGGTTTGAGCAACGGCTTCGTGCACTACCTGACAACGCGCGAGGAATATTCCCAGCAATACTACGAGGGCGCATCTACCGTGTTCGGCCCCTGGTCGCAGGAGGCATTAACACAGGAACTCGAGCGCATCGCTCTCCAGCTACGCAACGGCGAGCCGGCGAGCAGCCCTTACGCCGACCCCGCCTTTCGCAGCCAGCTCACACTCATGCGCAACCCGATGCTGGCCGCCGACGGTACGCCGGCCGGCGCGTTCGGCGATGTCACGACACCACCCGACTTGCAGTATCAGCTCGGAGACGAGCGGATCGAGATCGTCGTGGAGTTTGCCGCCGGCCACCCACGCAACGACATGCGCCTGGACGCTAGCCTGCTCTATGTCGAGCGGCAGCAAACCGACGGAAGCTGGACGACAATCCGCACCGATGCCGATTGGTTCACCCGCTTCGAATACGTGGCCGCCGCCCTGCCCACAGGCGAAAACCACGCGCGGGTGACCTGGATTGTCGAGCCGGAGACCGAACCGGGCATCTACCGCATCCGGCATGCCGGTGCGAGCGGGGCCGGGCCGTATGAAGGCATCACCGATGTATTCGAACTGCTGCCCTGCGACGACGCCTGAACGCCCCTAGCGACAGTGGCTCCGCCTGCGGTGAAGTGGCACCATCAGCGGCCCGGAGACAATAAACACAGGCGTACATGAGCTCACTAATCAACCGCCGCGACCTCGATTTTCTGTTGTTCGAGTACCTGGATGCCGGCGCGCTGACGGCGTTCGACCGCTACGCCGAACACGATCGCGCGACCTTCGAGGCGGTGATCGACGCCGCCGAACAGCTGGCGGTGGACCAGTTCCAGTCGCATGCGGCCAAGCTGGATGCCAACGAACCGCACTTTGACGGCGAGCACGTGCACATCATCCCCGAGGTCAAGGCCGCGGTGGATGCCTATATCGAAGGCGGCTTTCTCGGCATGGCCTTCGACACTAAGGACGGTGGGCTGCAACTCCCCTACACCATCGCCCAGGCCTGCGCCTCGCTGTTCTCGGCGGCGAACATCGGCACTGCGGGCTATGCCTTCTTGACCGGGGCCGCGGCGAACATGCTGCGCATCGTCGGCAGCGAGGAACAGAAAAAACGTTACATGCGCCCGATGATTGACGGTCGCTTCTTCGGAACCATGTGTCTGTCCGAGCCCCAAGCGGGATCATCGCTGGGCGACATCAAGACCCGCGCGATTCCACAGGCGGACGGAACCTACCACCTCAAGGGGACGAAAATGTGGATCTCCGGCGGCGAGCACGACCTGTCGGAAAACATCGTGCACATGGTGCTCGCGAAGATCGAGGCGCCGGACACGCCCCCCGGCACCAAGGGCATTTCGCTGTTCGTCGTGCCGAAGTACATGGTCGGCGACGATGGCCGCCTGGGCGCCCGCAACGGCGTGCGGCTGGCCGGCCTCAACCACAAGATGGGCTATCGCGGCACGGTCAACACGGTACTGAATTTCGGCGAGACGGAAGACTGTGTCGGCGAACTGGTCGGCACGGCGCACAAGGGCCTGGCCGGCATGTTCCACATGATGAACGAAGCCCGGATCGGGGTCGGCATGGGGGCGGCCGTGCTCGGCTATGCGGGCTACCAGGTCGCGCTGGACTACGCCAAGAACCGACCGCAGGGGCGGCCGGTCGCCGACAAGAACCCATCGTCCAAACCGATCGCCATCATCGATCATGCCGATATACGCCGCCTGCTGTTGGCGCAGAAGGCCGCGGTCGAAGGCGCTTACGGGCTTTGTCTTTACTGCGCGAAGCTGGTGGACACGGTGGATGCCGGCGCCGACGAGCAGGCCGCCGCCCGGGCCGGATTGCTGCTGGAGATTCTGACACCCATCGCCAAATCCTGGCCCAGCGAGTTCTGCCTGGAGGCGAACAAGCATGCCATCCAGGTGCTTGGCGGCTACGGCTACACCCGTGACTATCCGGTCGAACGGCTTTACCGCGACAATCGCCTGAACCCGATCCACGAAGGCACCCATGGCATCCAGGGGTTGGACCTGCTCGGCCGCAAGGTGCTGATGCAGGACGGCGCGGCATTCAAGCTGCTGATCGCGACCATCACCGAATCCATCGAAGCCAACGCCACCACCGAGGTCCTCTCAGAATTCGCGACAGCATTGAGAGACGCGCTACAAGCCGCCAGCAGTACGACACAAACGCTGATCGGCGCCGCGATGGCAGGACAAACCGACCGTTTCCTCGCCAACGCCACCATCTATCTCGACATGCTTGGCCACATCGTGCTCGCCTGGCAGTGGCTAGAGCAGGCCAGTATCGCCATGCGCCGGCGCGGCGATGCCACCGAAAGCGACCGGACCTTCTACGACGGCAAGCTTGCCGCCTGCCAATACTTCTTCCGCTACGAGCTGCCGAAGATCCACACGCAATGCGCGTTGCTGGCGCGGTTGGACACGACAACCTTGGCCGTGGACGCATCGAGCCTGTAACCTCCGTGGCCGGGGCGGGCGGCATGAAACTTGATGGCGAATCCGCGACTTAGAACACATCCTGAAACCGGAACCTGAATTCGGATGTCATGCGCCATACAAGGTTTTGACGAAGCACTCGCCGTCGAGGACGATCGCTTCGTTGCCTATTTCGAGGGTTTCCGGCTGGAAAGCACGTTCCAGCCGATCTTCAGCCATGCCCACCATCGGGCGATCGGGCACGAGGCACTCCTAAGAATCACCGACAGCGAAGGCGCTCCGATCGGCCCACTCCAGTTCCTTTGCAAGCAATGGGCGCCGACCGACGCCGTCGCGCTAAACGCGCTCATCGCCCGCATGCATGTCGCAAACTTCCGTCGCTCGGAGCCGGTGGACCGCTGGCTGTTCCTCAATGTCGATCCGGTGGACACCATCCGCACCTTGCAGGCGGTTGAGGCCCTGGGTCAGGCATTGCGCGATCACGGCATCAGCCCTGAATCCGTCGTCATCGAGATTGTCGAACAGGACATTCCGAACTCCGGTGATCTGCTCGACATCGTCGCGGCCTATCGAGAGTTGGGCTGCCTGATCGCCATCGATGACTTTGGCACCGGATTTTCCAATCTCGCCCGAATGATCAAGTTCCGACCGGACATCGTGAAGCTGGACCGCACCTTCGTGTCCGACACCGGCAGCGACGTGCATTTCGCCCGCTGCTTGCCACTGATCGTCAACATGCTGCATGAGATCGGCTCGCTGGTGCTGGCCGAAGGAGTGGAAAACGAGCAGCACGCACTGACATCGGTGCGCGCCGATGTCGATCTGATGCAGGGCTTCTACTTTGCCCGCCCGCAACGTGACATCGACTCCGACGAACCCGAGCGGTTGCCGCAATTGCGAGACATCTCCCGGCTGTCCGAACAGAAGGTCCATGACTACGAATCCGCCTTCCACCTTGCCCTGCAGGAATACCAGGCGGCCTTTTCCACAATGCTGGTCGAGATGCGCTGTGGTACCGACCTGGCCACCGCGGCGATCCCGATACTGGCGATGGAACGTGCCGTTCACCTTTATGTGCTCGACACCGACGGACTCCAGGTGGGGGGCAATGTGCACGGTGCCAACCGCCAGATTCACGCGCGATCGCCGCACAAGCCACTGATTAACGGTGAAGGTGCCAAGTGGGCGCATCGTCCGTATTTTCGGCGCGCACGCCTGCATCGCCATGAGCTGCAAGTCACCCGGCCGTACTTGTCACTCACCGGCGCATTCATGTGCGTGACGCTGTCGCAATCGACCGACGTTGGCGGTCGCGAGTACGTTGTCTGCTGCGACTTGGAATATCCGCTCTCCCGAGCGGGCCAGAACTGAAGAAAATGTAAAACATCGCCTATGACGATGTTTACGTTCTGCTCACCTCCCTTAAGCCAGACTTCCAGCTTCGGAACGTCAACCCTTGCGCTCGAGTTGCCCGGACAGGATGCCTGCTCGAGCCGGGAGCTGTGCGGGCTGCATTCCGCACGGGACATGGAGCCCCAAACAAAATGTGACGCGTAAACGGCCAGCAGGGACGTGTCGTGCGCTACCTGGACCCCGAACTTTGCGAGGTATTCCCGTGGCTGATGAGCACAACGACCAGCCCGCGTCAACCCACGACACCGCATCCGGCACAGAACGCGACCGCATGGGCATTGCACCGCATGCGAAGGCGGACTCGGATCTCATCATCGTCGGCATTGGTGCGTCGGCGGGCGGTCTCGAAGCGCTGAAGGAACTCATCGCGGAACTTCCGCATTCCGATCGGCTGAGCTACGTGGTCGCGCAGCACCTGTCACCCACGCACAACAGTCTGCTCATGGAGTTGCTGACGCCAGGGGCCCCCATCGCTGTGCGCGACCTGACGGATGGCCAGGTTCCGGCCGCCGAGACGATTTACGTGGCGCCGCCCAATTATCACGTCGAGTACACCGATGGTCGCCTGCGCCTGCTGCGCCCACAAGGCGGGGTCGGGCCCAAGCCCTCGGTCGATCAGATGCTCAGGTCGTTGGCTGACAACCATGGCGAAAACACCATCGCCATCATCCTGTCCGGGACCGGGTCGGATGGTGCGATCGGCGTTCGTTCGGTGAAGGCGGCTGGCGGGATTGTCCTGGTCCAGGACCCGACCAGCGCCAAGTACGACGGCATGCCGCGCTCGTCGATCAACACGGGCTGCGCGGACCGGGTCCAGCGGCCGCCGGAGATGGGGCAGATTCTCGAGAACATCGCCAACTCCCCCAATGCGCTGCGGATGCAGACCGTCAATGATGACGACCGGACTGGGGGGTTGGAGCGGGTGACCCGTCTGCTCAAACGCGCCACCGGCATGGACTTGTCCAACTACAAGCGCGCCACGGTGAACCGGCGTGTGCAGCGGCGCATGAACATTCACAAGGTTACCGAGCTCGATGCCTACGCCAGCCTGTTGCAGCGGGACAAGTCGGAACCGGCCCATCTCGCCCGCGACCTGCTGATCTCCGTCACGGAGTTCTTCCGCGACAGGGAAAGCTTCGATGCGCTCAATGAAGCCTTGGGCGAGCTGGTCGCCCGGCGCAGCAGCGACGAGGTGATCCGCGTGTGGATACCCGCCTGCGCGACGGGCGAGGAACCCTACTCGATCGCGATGATGCTGGCGGAGCACATCCGCCAACGGCGGGACGCGCCCGAGTTCCTGATCTTCGCCAGTGACATCGAGACCGACGGCCTGGCCAGCGCGCGAATGGGCGCCTATTCCGAGCCGGCACTGGTCAACGTCGGCGAAGAATTGCGCAAGCGTTACTTCACCCGCGAAGGCAATTTGTGGGTCATCAACAAGTCGCTGCGCCAGTCCATCGTCTTTGCAACACAAAACGTGATCGACGACCCGCCGTTCCGGCGCATGGATTTGATCAGCTGCCGCAACCTGTTGATCTACTTCGAGAACAAGGTCCAGAAACGCGTACTCGAACTGTTTCACTACTCGCTGAATCACAACGGACTGCTGTTTCTCGGCAAGTCGGAATCCATCGAATTGCACGCCGACTTGTACCAGCCCATCCTTCGCCGCGCTCGGCTGTTCCGCAAGCGGAATGCGATCCAGGGCTATGCCCTGCCGATCGCCGCGCGGCCGGGGGTGGCAACCGGCATTGCCGAGCCAGACACCGCGGCCATGTCCAGCGACCGCCGACGCAGCACCCGCGGTTCCCGGATGACCCGGGCCGTGCTCGAAAAATACTGCCCGCCCGTCGTTGTGGTCGACGGATCGGATCGCGTGGTTCATACCGCGGGCGCCTTCCAGGATTTCATCCGCATCCCGGTCGGCGAAGTCGATCTGACCATCTATGAAATGGTCGACCCCAAGATGCGCGCCGAGCTTCGCGCCCTGCTGCATCGCGTGCGCCGAGAGAAGGAGCCGGTCATCGGTTCGCAAATGCGGATGGGGGACGACGAGACGCCAGTCCGCATGAACATCCAGCCCTTGACCATCGATGGAGAAGTGGTCGTGATGATCGGTTTCGACCTGGTCACGGTCCGGCTCAATGTCGTCGATGGCCAACCTGCCATCACACCGACCGAGAACCTGATCATCTCCGAGCTGGAACAGGAACTCGCGAATACCCGGCTGCACCTGCAAACCGTCGTCGAGGAGCTGGAAACCTCCAACGAGGAGCTCCAATCGCACAGTGAAGAGCTGCAATCGGCGAATGAGGAACTGCAATCGACCAACGAGGAATTGCAGACCTCCAACGAGGAGCTGCAATCAACCAACGAAGAACTGACGACGGTCAACGATGAGCTACAGATCAAATCCACCGAACTGGAAGAAATGGCCTCGACGCTTTATTCGCTCAAGGAGAGCCTCAGTTCACCGCTAATCCTCGTCAACAAGCGGCTGGAGATCCAGGTGGTCAACGCAGCGGCCGACGCCATCCTCGACCGCGAGGAGGCCACGCCGAACAAGTCGATCTCCAGCGTAAGCTGGCGCATGGACTTCATGCCCGCGCTCTCGCTGGCCCGCCAGGTGCTGGACAGCGGCGACGTGCAACAGGAAGTCGTCCAATGCGGTGACGCAAGCTACCTGCTGACAGCCTCTCCGCACCGCAGTGGCGACCAGCCACTGTTGGGGGG
>Ga0208834_100368_pt1 | contig 15245 bp, 15 predicted proteins | sample DeeseametaMP1787_FD_184182 | JGI IMG/M metagenome (GOLD analysis project Ga0208834, IMG submission 184182) | Marine microbial communities from the Deep Pacific Ocean - MP1787 (SPAdes) | ecosystem: Environmental > Aquatic > Marine > Oceanic | place: North Pacific Ocean | collected 2011-05-03 | reverse complement strand
AACACTACTATATTGGTAGCTTTTTGTACTTTCTTTCTTGGTTTTCTAAGCCCAAGATATTGGGACAAATGTATTATGACAGTGTGTATCGTGGTTATTGGTATGCTGCTTTGTATTGTTATAGGAATCCCAGTTGGCATAGCTATGGCAAGAAACAAAAAAGTAAGAAATGCGTTATTACCTGTGCTTGATTTAATGCAAACTATCCCTAGTTTTTGTTATTTAATTCCGGGCATTCTATTGTTTGGATTGGGTGCGGTTCCAGCCATTATTGCAATCTTTGTTTATGCCGTTCCTCCTCTTATACGATTAACGGATCTTGGTATCCGATTAGTTGATAAAGAAGTTATTGAAGCCTCAGAAGCCTTTGGGGCTAGCAAAAGACAAACACTTTGGGGTGTTCAAATTCCTCTAGCTTTACCGAATATTATGCAAGGAATTAACCAGTGTACCATGATGTCTTTGGCGATGGTTGTTATTGCTTCAATGATCGGAACCAGAGGAATAGGCGATGAAGTGTTGCTTGGACTACAACAGCTTAATGTAGGAATGGCCACAGAAGCAGGAATTGCAATTGTACTTCTTGCAATTATTTTTGATCGAATTACTCAATCTTACGGCGAAAGACTTCAAGAAAAAACACAACCAAAAAAAAAGATAATTATTAATAATGCCAAAAATTGAAGTAAAAAATGTTTATAAGATTTTTGGAACAGAGCCTTCAAAAGTTCTTCCTATGTGTCAAGAGGGAGCAACAAAAGAAGATATATTGGAAAATACAGGTCATACAGTTGGACTTGCTGATGTATCGTTAAGCATAGAAGAAGGAGAAACCTTTGTATGCATGGGTTTGTCCGGTTCAGGAAAATCAACGCTTATTCGTCATATTAATCGTTTAATTGATCCAACCGCAGGGGAAGTTTTTGTGGAAGGAATAAATGTTATGCAACTGAATCAAAAAAATCTAATTAAGTTTAGAAGGCATAAGATGAGTATGGTGTTTCAGCGTTTTGGACTATTTCCACATAAAACGGTAATTCAAAATATCGCTTATGGTTTAGAGGTTCAAGGTAAAGAGATTAATGAAAGAAATAAAGTTGCTATGGAAAAGATCGAGGCCGTGGGTTTAAACGGTTTTGAATATCAATACCCTAATCAATTGTCTGGTGGTATGCAGCAACGAGTAGGTCTTGCTCGTGCTTTAGCCACTAACACCGATATTATGTTGATGGACGAAGCGTTTAGTGCCCTTGATCCACTTATTCGAAGCGACATGCAAAAGCAACTTATTGAATTACAGGCCGAAATAAAAAAAACCATACTTTTTATTACACACGATTTGGATGAAGCTTTAAGACTGGGTGATCATATAGGCATTTTAAATCACGGTCGTTTAGTTCAAGTTGGATCTCCAATAGATATTATTATGAAACCAGCAGACGATTATGTCGCTGCGTTTGTAAAAGACGTAAATCGTGCCAAGGTTATTAAAGCCAAAATAATTATGTTGTCTCCAGAGCAATATAAAAGTAATGGGACAAATAATACAAATACTATAAAGGTTAATGAGGATGCATTTATAGATGAGTTTTTGCCTCAAGTTTGTTGTACTGATGCAGATGTAGAGGTTGTTGATAAAAGTGGAGATGTCAAAGGATACATTACTGAAAAAGAATTATCCAAAGCTTTGACAAAGTCCAAAGCTTATGTCGAGCAACAGTCTACAAAATAAAAAAATCGTAATTTCTGGTGGAGCTTCCGGAATAGGGTGGGCAACAACGAAAATTTGCGTTGCAAAGGGTGCTTCAGTTTATTTGTGTGATATCGATAATTCGGCATTAAATAAAATCAAAAAACATCCTCAATATAATAAGAAAATTTTTGCGGCAAATGTTGATGCTTCAAAAGAATCTGCAGTAATTAAATTTTTTAAAGATATAAAAAAAAAATTCAAATATTTAGATGGTTTAATCAATAATGTTGGTATTGCAGGACCAACGGGATCAATTGAAAAATTAAACTCTAGAGATTGGGTAAGAACTTTGTATGTAAATGTAATAAGTCATTTTTATTTTACGAAACAAACAATTCCTCTTATGAAAAAATCAAAATATGGTTCTATTATAAACATTTCATCTGGTGCAGGAATTATGGGTTTTCCACTTCGATCTTCGTATGCAGCAAGCAAATGGGCAGTAGTTGGTTTGACCAAAACATTGGCCATGGAACTTGGTAAATATAAAATCAGAGTTAATGCTGTTTGTCCAGGAACCATTAAAGGAGATCGAATGGAAAGAGTTATTAGAGATAAAGCTAAGTTTACAAAAATTTCTCCAAAAATTATTGAGGATGATTTTATTTCAATGAGTTCAATGAAAACTTGGGTTGCAGAAGAAGATATTGGAAATATGTGTGCCTTTTTAATTTCAAACGAAGCCAATAAGGTTTCCGGTCAAGTTATTGCGGTTGATGGTAATACAGAAAGAATGGATTAGATTATCTTAATTTAGTTTCAAATTTTTTTCGCATTTTCAGTAAATTGACTAAATATTCATCGCGAAGATTTGAAATTTTTTCAATAGATTTACCTCTAGCCTGTTTCTTAGTTTCTTTGATTATTCTTTGAGATAATTTTTTGGTAAGTGTAGGAGCTTTTAATTTTGTCCATGGTAATTTCAATGCTGGGCCAAACTGTTCGAGCATATGTTTCATTCCAGCTTTACCTCCAGCAAGATGATAGGTTAAAAAGACTCCCATCAAAGACCATCGAAGACCTGGCCCATCCTCGATTGCCCTATCCAAATCTTCAGTACTTGCATAGCCTTCATTAACAATATGTAATGCTTCTCTCCATAATGCCTCTTGTAGTCGATCAGCCAAATATCCTGGCAGCTCTTTTTTTACCATTAATGGATTCATAGAAATTGATCTATAAAAGCTTTTCGCTTTGTTAATATATGATTTTTGGGTTTTTCGCCCTGGAACAATCTCTACTCCTGGAAGTATATAAACCGGGTTAAAAGGATGGCCAATCATACCTCTTTTTGGATTATTACATTTCGAATAGATTCTTGATGGCAAAAGCCCCGAAGAACTTGACGAAATTATAGCATTAGGTTTTGCGTATTTACCTATGCTGTGCATTAAATTTGTTTTTAAGCTGTAGTTTTCCGTCACGCATTCTTGAATAAAGTCTACTTCTCTAACAGCTTCTTCTAGTTTATTCACAAATTTAAGTTTATTTAAATTAAGTTTTTTTTTATTGAATAATTTTTTGGCAAAAGGCCAAGCACGCCTAATTTCTTTTGTGAGGCTTTTTTCTTGTTTTAAATCTTTATCAAAAGCAATCACTTTTTTATTGTGTGCAAGGATTCTGATAATCCAGCCAGCACCAATCACTCCAGTGCCAATGACCGCAACCTTTGTAATTTTGCTAGGCATTAATTAAATTATTTATATTTTTTTAATTTTAATTTTTGTCTTGTTTCTTCAGGTGTGAGAGTAGTTGCTCCCATGTCATTCACTATTCTGATTGCTTTTTCAACTAATTGGGCATTAGAAGCTAAGACACCTTTTTTTAAATATAAATTATCTTCAAGACCAACCCGTACATTACCTCCGAGAAGTACTGTTTGAGCAACATAGGGCATTTCCATTTTTGAAATTGCAAATCCTGACCAATGACTTCCTTCAGGCATAATGTCAACAAACGCTTTCATAGCAGAAGGGGTTGCGGGAGCGCCCCAAGGAATTCCTAAACAAATTTGAAACCAAGGAGGATCATTAATTAATCCTTCTTTAACCAACTGCGTACCAAACCACATGTTTCCTAAATCAAATGCTTCAATTTCTGGTTTAACACCAATTTCTTGTAATCGTTTTGCGGCTTTACGAATATCATTAGGAGTATTAACCGCTAGCATAGAGCTATCACCAAAATTTAAAGATCCGCAATCTAAAGAACAAATTTCGGGCAATAATTGTTCGGCATTTGCAATTCGTTCCATAATATTTGCCATGTCAGTATTAGGACCAACATCAAGGGGATTTTTACCACCTCCCATTTCTAAATCACCACCCATACCTGTAGTTAAATTTAAAACAACATCCGTACCACTTGAACGCACTCGATCAACTACTTCTTTATATAATTCAATTTTTCTACTAGGTTTTCCATCAGATTCTCTAACGTGTATATGAGTAATTGCAGCTCCAGCTTTTGCAGCTTCAATTGCAGCCTTTGCTATTTGCTCAGGAGTTTTTGGTAAGTCTGGATGCTTTTTTGCTGTATCACCAGATCCGGTTACTGCACACGATACGATTACTTTGTTGTTCATAAATATATTATTTTTTTTGTTTAAAATTTTAACAATACCAATGGTTTCTCACAATCAAAATCTATCCTTATGCTCACTAGTTATTTTGCCACCTATTAACCAACATTCCCGACAAACTTTTCCTAAATATTAATTATAAAATTTCTAAAATAACGATTTAATATACAACCTGAAAAATCTGATAGGCATCTTTACATATGCTACTTTTTCTTATAATATGACTCACTCATATAGAATAATTTTCTTTTCTCTTGTGTAAAAAGCAAATATTCCAATATAAAAATAGAGGCAAATGGGTAATTTGAAAAAAATTGAGGTCAAACAAAAATGAAAAAAGTTAAATTAGCAGTTGTTGGGGTAGGTAATTGTGCAAGTTCATTAATTCAGGGAATCGAATATTACAGACATCATCATAATGAACATTCCGATGGCATTATGCAGCCGCAAATTAATGGATGGAGACCACAAGATATAAAAATTGTAGCTGCTTTTGATATTGATAGGAGAAAAGTAGGATTACCAATTGCGAAAGCAATTTTTGCAGAACCTAATTGTACAACAGTTTTTCAAAAATTAATTCCAGTCAACGGGGTTGGGGTAAAAATGGGTCCATTATTAGATGGAATGGCTGATCATATGAAGGAATATCCTGAGTCTCAATCATTTAGAGTTGCAGATGAAAAACCGGTAAACGTTGTTGAAGAATTGAAAAGTAGCGGTGCAGAAGTTTTGGTTTGTTATTTACCCGTAGGTTCTCAAAAAGCAGTTGAATTCTACACCAATGCTTGTCTACAGGCTAAAGTAGCTATGGTTAACTGTGTGCCAGTTTTTATTGCCTCAGATAATAAATGGGCGGAAAAATTTACACAAGCCGGTGTACCAATAATTGGAGATGATATAAAAAGTCAGGTTGGAGCAACCATTGTTCATAGAGTTTTAAGCCGCTTATTTAATGATAGAGGTTGTAAAATATTAAGAACCTATCAGTTAAATACCGGCGGAAATACTGACTTTCTAAATATGATCGAAAAGTCAAGATTAAAATACAAAAAAATTTCAAAAACGGGATCTGTCCAATCACAATTAGATGTTCCTCTAGATGCTGATGATATTCATATTGGTCCATCAGATTATGTTTCTTGGCAAAAAGATAATAAAGTTGCTTTCATACGAATAGAAGGCGAAGGTTTTGGTGGCGCACCTATAAATCTTGAAATGAGATTATCTGTGCAAGATTCACCAAATAGTGCAGGTGTAGTTATTGATGCCATCCGATGTGTAGCACTTGCTAAAGAACGTGGATTAGCAGGTCCTCTTAACAGCGCTTCATCATACTACATGAAAACTCCTCCAGTGCAGCATCGTGATCATATAGCACGTGAGTTAACAAATGAGTTTATTATGGGAAAAAACATTGAATTAAATAAAAATAAAATAAATTAGGCGTTGGTAAAATCTTTACCAACAACTTTACCAACATTATCTAGAACAAACACCCTACAAGCCCTAACAAGGAATATCTGAGATTGAATCCACGTGAAATTAAACTCAAATAAACTCTTAATTTAAATATGATTTAGGAATGGTCGCGCTAACTTTTGTGTGCGAAGGAAACGAATACTTTGTTGTTCATTTTTTTTATAGAGAATATACTATCAAATAATATCAAATGGAAAGATTAGAATTACAAAAAGATTTAGTAGCTGCTTTTAGATGGACAGCTAGACTTAATATGAATGAGGCAGTGTCTAACCATTTTAGCGTATGTCTCCCAAACTCGAACGACAGTTTTTATGTGAATAGAGCTGGAATACATTTTAACAGAGTTAAAGTTAGTGATCTTGTTTTGGTTGAACGAAGTAACTTAGAAAAGATTAAAAAAGATCCATCACTAGTTGATCCAACGGCAATTAATATACATGGTGAAATCCATAAAATAGTACCACAAGCAAAATGTATACTTCATGTTCATTCAAAATATGCTACCGTTTTATCGACGCTCAAAAATCCAGAGCTACCTCCTATAGATCAAAATACAATGCGTTTTTACAATCGAGTTTCGGTGTTAGATAATTTTGGTGGTTTAGGTTTTGAAGAAGAGTCAAAAAAAATGGCTACTTGTCTAGGAAACAAACAGCTAATGCTTTTGGCAAATCATGGAGTTTTGGTCACAGGTCAAACAGTAGCTCAAGCCTTTGATGATTTATATTATTTTGAAAGAGCATGCAGGACTTACATAATTGCTTTATCGACGAATAAAGAGTTAAAAATAACTAGTCCAGAAGTTGCCGAAAAAACAGCTCAAGAATGTGCAAATTATCCTATTGATCTTGCGGGAAAACATTTGAAAGAGATAAGATCAATTTTAGATAAAGAAGAACCAGATTACAAAAATTGATAAAATGCAAAATGAATCTAATAAACTAGAGTGGAATTGGCATCCAAAACTTCCACTTGATGATTGGTTTGGCTCTTTTCATAATGGCACACCTGAATCAAATATAGGTATAAAAGAAAGACGTCGACAAATTCACGGAAATTTAGGATAAAAACTTAAACATGAGTTTGATTTTAAAAACGGAAAAAATAATAAAAGAGTGGACGGATTACAACGGTCATCTGAATGTAGCTTACTATGTCCATGTTTTTGATATAGCTGCAGACATTATGTTAGATAATTTTAAAATGGGAGGAGAGTCTGCAAAAAAAGATAAAAAAAGCACTTTTGTTGTTGAAATGCATACTAACTACAATCAAGAAGTTAAACTAGGTGAAGAAGTTGAAACACATCTAACTTATATTGATCATGACAAAAAAAGGATTCAGTATAAACTTTCTATGTTTCATAAAGAAAAAAAATACCTTACCGCCACAAATGAAGTATTGTCATTATATGTTGATCTTAATCAACGAAAAGTTGCTGAGTTTGATCCAGATAGAGTAAAAATTATGGATGATTTTATAAAAAATAACTCATCAAAATTTAACTCTGATAAGTTAGTTTTTTCAAGCAAATTAAAAAAATAATTACCTTAGTGGTTTTTCAGTAGCGATGGATTGATTTTGAGCTTTTTCACGGATAAAAATATAAATACCTCCACATACAATTAAAATCATCCCAACAATAGTTCTAACATCAGGAATTTCATCAAAGAAAAGCCATCCATTCAATGAAGCCCATACTAATATTGAATACTCGAATGGTGATATAACAGCGGGAGAGGCAATTCGATATGCCGTGAATAAACAAAGAAATGCAGAAGCTCCAACCACACCTATAAAAATCATATACGGCAAAGAGAATTCTAAATTATCAAACCATTTTCGAAAAATAAATTGAGAAGCAGGGTGATCAATATTGTTAAATTTACCATCACCCATATAAAAATAAAATATTATACTGATTACTATTGCTAGAATATAAAAATGAAACATTTGTGAATAAACATTATCTTTATCAGATGTTTTTTTTAGAATTATCATTGATAATGCATAACAAAATGCACATAAAACTGGTGTTAAACTAAGATAATTAAAATTATCAAAGTCAGGGTTCAATATTACATAGACGCCCATAAAGCCAATTATCACAGCTAGCCATCTTCGAAGCCCAATTTCTTCTTTTAAAATAAATATTGCAAAAATTGTCATTAAAAAGGGGCTAGCAAAAAACAAGGCCGTAGCTGTTGCTAGAGGCATTATAGTTATTGCAATATAAAAAGAACTAAATCCAAAAAAGAAAAGAATTACACGGATAATTGTAAGTAGAGGATAATGAGTAGAAAAAATAATCGGTTTGTTTGTTATTTTTAAATAACAAAAAATAATTATAAAACTTACCAATGTTCTAATTAAATAAACTTCATACAAAGATACACTGCTATAAATATATTTAAATGTTGCATCTTGAAAGGAAACAATAAACATTCCAATGAAGATAAGAAGAATGCCTTTTGGATTATTATTTTTCACGATGACTGCTGGACCTATATCAAATTTTTTACCTTCTTTATATTTTTTATTCGTGTAAGATAAAATTTATGCTTTCAAAAGAAGATCAAGTTATGATGGATACGATGTATTGGTGGGGAATTCCAACAAAAGATCAGCCAAATAATATTACATCAATGGTAGCTGCATCAATTATGTTTGAGATAATTTCTCTTATAAGCTTTAATTTGAAGAATTGATTATATCTGACCCTTTTTCTGCAATCATGAGAGTAGGTGCATTTAAATTAGCACTAGGAATTTCTGGCATTACAGAAGCATCAATTACTCTAATATTTTGTAGTCCATGAATTCTTAGATTTTCATCAACTACAGCCATCTCATATATTCCCATTTTTAAAGTACCACATGGATGATAAGCTGTTTCTGCTTTTGATCTAATGTAATCATCTAATTGTTCATCAGATTGAGCTTCAGCACCAGGACCCACTTCTTTTCCTGAATAGGATTTTAAAGATTCTTGAGATAATATTTTTCTTGCTACATGAATACATTCTCTTGTTTGTTTCAAATCATCCTCATGTTCTAAGTAGTTAAATAATATTTTTGGATAGTCATAAGGGTTTGATGAGCTTAAAGTTACAGACCCTCTACTCTTAGGATGATTGGGACTAGCGTGTAGTTGATATCCATGAGAGCTTGGTGGAATTAAACCATGATCTATTACAAAAGAAGGAAAAAAATGAAATTGTATGTTTGAAATCTTTCGTTCTACTGATGATTTTGCAAAACCACCGGCTTCTAAAAATGAATGTGAGCATGGGCCTTTTTTAAATAAAAACCATTCTATACCTATTCGAATTTTATTAAATAATTTTGTAAAGGAATATAATGTATCAGATGTTTTACATTCTTGTTGTATGTAGGTTTCTAAATGATCTTGTAAATTTTTTCCAACACCTTGAAGGTCATGAATAACATTAATTCCTTTATCTTTCAGATGGTCAGCTGGTCCGACTCCAGAAACCATTAATAATTGTGGAGAATTAATTGATCCACCACTTAAAATTACTTCTTTATTTGCAAATATTTTCTCGACTTTATTCTTAATTTTTACTTCTATGCCAGTAGCCTTTTTTCCATCAAAAATAATTTTTTCAACGAAAGAATTTGAAAAAATGTTTAGATTTTTTCTACTCTTAGCTGGATTTAAATAGTGTTTAGAAACACTTGCCCTTTCACCATTATTAATAGTGACATCAAACATACCAAAACCTTCTTGCTCTTCGCCATTTATATCAGGATTAATTTTATAACCAGCTTCACCAGCAGAATTTATAAATGCTTTAAATAATGGATTTTCGTTTTGAGATTGATTAACAGGAAGCAAACCATTTCCACCCCTATAATGATTTTCTCCTCCCGACCATGTTTCAATTTTCTTAAAATAGGGAAGTACTTTTTCATAGGACCAAGATTTTAGTCCAAATGAAGCCCATCTTTCGTAATCATCGCGATTACCTCTGACAAAAACCATTCCATTGTGTGCAGAACATCCTCCTATCATCTTTGCTCTAGGACAAAATAATTTTCTATTATGTAAATACGGTTCTGGCTCAGAATAATATTTCCAATTATATTTTGGATCGTGCATGGTGTAGAGTAAGGCAAGCGGCATTTTAACTTTCCATATATCGCTCGATTGTCCAGCCTCAAACAACCCAACTGTATTTTGAGATTTTTCTGTAAGTCGGTTAGCCAATACACAACCTGTTGTTCCTGCTCCAATAATAAGATAATCAAAATTCATAATTTGGTTTAGCGATTAGAAATCAATAAAGATAGAATGGAATTTTAATTAGTTGGGTTTGTCACCTTGAACAGCTATTCTATCCATAATTCTTTCATGGCCTAATCCTCTTCCCGGAAAAAAATCTGCTATAGCATAGTGCTGAACACTTCTATTATCCCAAATTGCAACAGCATTTTCTGTCCATTGAAATCGGCATGTAAAGTCTAATCGTGCCTGATGTTTAAAAATTTCATTTAGAATTTCGTCACTTTCTTTTTTATCCATACCAATAATCTTTTTAGTATAAGTCCAATTTACAAATAATATTTTTTTTCTAGTTTCTGGATGAGTTCTAACAATAGGATGTTCGTTGGAATACTCATCATAATTTCCATTACTTTCCATTGCTTTATAATCTTCTATAAAAAATTTTGCACCTAGAGAACTATGAATTGCTTTTTTGTTTTTAATTTTTTCTTTGATGCTTACGTCAAGCGTTTCCCAGGCAAGTTCCATATTAGCGAACATCGTATCTCCACCAACAGGAGGAATTTTGATAGATTTTAAAATTACCGCTTTAGTTGGTTTAACGTTGTAACTGACATCACTATGCCAATTCTCACCCCACTGATTTTTTTCGTCGGGCTTTTTAATTATTCTTACAATTTCAGGATAATCGTCTAGACCTTTTACATAAGCATGCTGTTCTATGGGTCCAAAACGTGAAGCTAATGTTAACTGTTCTTCGGGAGTAATATTTTGTCTTCTGAAAAAAATAACTTTATGTTCTAAAAGTAAATTATTAATTATCTCAAAATTTTTTAACGAAGTATCCTTTAGATCCACCCCACTAATTTCAGCTCCCAAAGCTCCAGAAAGTAACTTTATGTCCATAAATTTACTGTAATTGATTTATTTTTTTTTGTCATTAGTTTTTCATTTTTCCGCCGTTAGCATCGTACAAGGGTTTATCAGTCACATGGGCTAAATATAGCTTTCCATTTATTTCAACATCAAGAGTTGAGTTATGTTTTGATAATTCTGGTGGGACATAACCAAGGGCCATACTTTTTTTGACATGATGGGCATAACCACCCGAAGTAATATAACCCACACACTTTTTGTCTTTTAAAATAGCCTCATCATTAGTCACATCAATATTATTTGTATCTATCGTCATGGTAACAAGTTTCTTTTTAGGACCCTGTTTTTTTTCATTTAAAGTTGGTTCTTTACCAATAAAATCTTTATTCCAATTTATAAAAGCATCTAACCCAGATTCTATAGCGGTAAAATCAGGTCTAAAATCGAGTGTCCATGCGCCCCAATTTTTTTCCAATCTTAAAGACATCATAGCTCTACTACCGTATAGTTTTAATCCCAAGTCTTTTCCATTAACCTCAATTTCTTCAAATAATTTTAATTGAAATTGCGGAGCAACATAAATTTCGTATCCCAATTCTCCTGAAAAAGATATTCGATTTAAAATAGCTGGAACCCCTCCAATAAATGTTTCTCTTGTATCTCTAAATTTTAATGCTTCAGCTGACACGTCATCTCTACAAATTCTAGATAATAATTTGCGTGAGTTAGGACCTGAAATGGCAATACCATGAAAATCATCAGATCGATTTTTGTAAATTACACCCTCTTTTGGTAAAAATTTTTCAAACCATCTACGGTGCATTTCTTGTGCAGCACCAGATCCAAAAATCATAAATTTTTCTTCGTTAAAACAAGCAACTGTTAAATCACCATATAATTTACCCTTTGGCGTTAACATGGGTGTAAGTGCAATTCTGCCTGGCTTAGGTATTCTTCCCGCCATGATATGATCAAGAAATTTTCGTGAATTTACACCAGTTATCTCGTGTTTTGCAAAATTTGCTATTTCAGTTGCACCGACCGCATTTCGTACTGCCTCAACTTCGGCCGCAACATAATTATGTGATCTTGAACGTTTAAAAGTTGGTTCTTCATGAGCGTCTTTTGTATTTTTAGCAAACCATAAAGCATTTTCTAATCCAAAAGCATCTCCCATAACGGCACCTCTTGCAACTAGGCGATCATATAAAGAAGTTGTTTTCTGCTTTCTTCCTTTTGGTAAGGTTTCGTTTGGAAAAGTCATAATAAATCTTCGTTCATAATTTTCTGAAGATTTTATGGTTCCATAATCTGGTGATGCATAATTTCCAAATCGTGCCACATCCATTGCCCATATATCAATTGAGGGCTCTCCATCTATAATCCATTCAGCAATACATTTACCAACACCTCCAGCCTGGCAAAAACCAGCCATTACACCAACCGCAACCCAATAATTTTTCATGCCTGGAATAGGACCAATTAAGGGGTTACCATCTGGACCAAAAGTAAAAGGGCCATTAACAATATTTTTAATTCCAGCTTTTTCTAGAGCAGGCATTCTTTTAAATCCAATTGCTAGACGATCTTGGATATTCTCTAGTTTTGGATCCAGCAATTCATGGCCAAAATTCATTGGGGTTCCATTCACTTGCCAAGGAGTGGACTTAGGCTCATAGGTGCCAAGCAACATTCCATATCCTTCCTGTCTAAAATAAATGTTTCCATCAAAATCTGTTCCAACTGGTAAGCGTGTTCCATTCCCTCTTTCTTTAATTTCTGGAATAGTTTCAGTGATTAAATAGTGATGTTCCATCGGTTGAACTGGTAAATTAACCCCTGCCAATTTACCAACCTCTCTAGCCCACAATCCCCCAGCATTAATTATTATCTCCGCATTAATATTTCCCTTCTCTGTAATGACATCCCAAGTCCCATCTTTTTTCTGATTAGTTTCTAAGACAGAGGTATTAGTATAATATTTTGCTCCATATACCTTTGCAGATTTGGCATAGGCATAAGTTACTCCCGATGGATCAATCTCACCATCAATTGGATCCCAAAGAGCCGCAATATAATGTTTTGGATTAATTATGGGATTTTTTTTCACTACTTCTTCTAAAGAAATAAATTCTTGATCCAAACCCATATATCTTGCTTTAGATCGTTCTCTCTTTAAGTAATCGTGCCAAACTTCATTTGAGGCGAGGTAAAAACCTCCACTAGGTTTAAATCCAGTCGAATGACCTGAAGTTTTTTCAATTTCTTTATAGAGCTTAATAGTATAAGCCATCAATCTTGAAATATTTGGATCAGAAGAGATTACATGCACATTTCCTGCCGCATGCCATGACGATCCGGAAGCTAATTCTTTCCGTTCTAAAAGAATACAGTCTTTTAAACCAAACTTAGCTAAGTGAAAAAGTATTGAACAGCCAACTACACCACCACCAATTATAACTACTTTAGCGTGCGTTTCCATTTAGTTATTCTTTTAATATTCTTTTGCGTGATCGGTATAAATTTTTTTTAAACTTTTATCTGTTCCGTGAACATAGTGTTTGCTCATGTCAGGATAATACTTATAGGAGATTGGTTTTCTTCCAAGTGCAACCGCCATTTCTCTGACGTGATGAGGTGAAGCTCCACAGCAAATTCCAATAAAATTTATTTTCTTAGATACGCATTCTTTAGCAAATTCGGCCATTTCAAATCTATTACAATAAAGATTATCTAAAGCTACTGGAAATGCATTACCTCCAGGAATACAATCACAACCAGGATCAGTTTGATTTAAAAATCCTGGTTCTTTTTCTGTTGTTCTATAAGGAACTGGTAATCCGGCAACATGACAAGAAACTTTTTCTCTTATTTTATTAAGTAGTTTCATTGTCATCTTTGGTCCTCTGAAACAATTTAAACCTACAACATCTGCTCCATTATCTTCTAAAATTTTACATGCATCTTCTGGGGTATAATCATCTCTAGTTTTATCCCCTTTTTTTATGGAAAGGTTAGATACCGCAATCAGGCCGACATCTTTAATAACTTTAAGAGCCATTTTTGCCTCTTCTAACCAAGTAATTGTTTCAGCAACAATAAAATCTACTCCAGCTTCTTTAGCCCACAGAACTTGTTCTTCAAACATTTTTTGACACTGAATATTAGTTTTTTTGTCCCTAGGATCGTAAACATTTGTATTTGCTACATCACCACAAACTAACAAATCTAAATCCTTAAATTCATTCCTAGCATCTTTCGCAATTTTTAAAGCATTTTTTTGAAGAGGTTCAAGAAGATTTTCTTTTCCAATTATTCTTAATTTTTCTCTATGACCATAATATGTGAATGCTTGCACGACATCAGAACCAGCTCTTATAAATTCTCTATGTAGTTGTGAAACTACTTCTGGATGTTCTAAAACTACTTCAGGTACAAAAGCTCCCGCTTGTAAGTATCCTCTTCTTTCCATTGCGAAAAGATAACCTTCCGCACAAAGCACTGGTCCATCATTAAGCCTTTGAATTAAATCCTTACTCATACTACTTTTTCCATTTTTATTAACTAATCATATTTTATTTGAATTGAAAACAAAATTGTTTAACATTTATTTATTGCTTTAAATTATGAAAAAAGACACAAGCAACAAACTTGATATATACAAACTAAAAACATCAGAAGAATTGTTGAAATACTACCAAGACTGGACAGATAATAATCAATACAATAAAGATATGGTGGATTGGAATTATACTGCTCCAAAGGAAACAGTATTAATTTTGAAAAAATATGTATTTAATAAAAATTCCAAGATATTAGATGCAGGTTGTGGTACCGGACTTGTTGGTATTGAACTGAAAAAATATGGTTACTCAAATATTGAAGGGGTTGATTTTTCTCAAAATATGTTAGATCTCGTACCCCAAAGTATTTATAAAAAAATTGAAAAAATTAATTTAAATAAAGCTCTTAAATTTAAAGATAATATTTATGATGTGATCATGTGTGTTGGTACATTCACTTATGGACACGTCAAACCTCAAACTTTAGATGAACTAATTAGAATAACCAAGAACAAAGGTTTTATTTGTTTTACGATAAATGAAGGTATATATGAAGAATATGGTTTTGATAACAAAATAAAAGAGCTATCAAATAATAAATCATGGGATGTAAAAGAATTTTTTAAATCAGATTATATAACAACCAAGGATGTGGATGCTTGGCTATGTCTAGCAGAAATAATAAAATAATAAGCTGCCTTTGTGGCGGGATTCAATTAAAAACAAAAGGACCTCTTCG
>Ga0208834_100365_pt1 | contig 15305 bp, 11 predicted proteins | sample DeeseametaMP1787_FD_184182 | JGI IMG/M metagenome (GOLD analysis project Ga0208834, IMG submission 184182) | Marine microbial communities from the Deep Pacific Ocean - MP1787 (SPAdes) | ecosystem: Environmental > Aquatic > Marine > Oceanic | place: North Pacific Ocean | collected 2011-05-03 | reverse complement strand
GGACTCGCTGAATCGGGACTTCTTCATTTCAAACCTCCTGGCTGGCAATGTGCCAGAAAGTTCTACTTCCTACCTGTCGCCCGTAGGGGGAAGCTTACGCAGAAGACTCTCCACGCCAGGAACGGACAAGCTGGGTAGCGCCTTCTTGCCACGCGTCCTCTTGCCAGGCCGACCTTGCAAGCCATTGGCTGCCATTAAGCGAGCGATCCGATTCAGGCTCGCTGTCTCGCCTTCCTCAACCAGGTCTTCCCACATGCGTGGGGCACCGATCGGACCTTGGCTGTCCTCGAGCATCTGCCGCATCCGCACGGGCAGACGCTCATTGTCGCGCTGCCGCGCACACGGCGGGCGATCAGCCCAACCATAATAGCCGATTGGCGAAACCTCCAGACAGCGGCACATCATGCGGATCGGAAACTCATCGCGACAACGCCAGATCGCCTGATATGTCAGGATGATTCCATGGCAAAGAACGTTGCTGCTTTCGCTAAAAAATCCCGTTCCTCCTTGACCCGCGCCAGCTCGCGCTTCAGGCGCATCAACTCGGCATCTCGTGCAGATCCGGTACCACCGAATGCTGCTGTACCGCTCGCCTCGGCCTCGCGCCGCCAGCGGGTCAGCAGATTGGCGCCAATCCCATGCTCACGGGCAACCTGCGCACACGTCACACCCGGCTGAAGGGTCTGCTCAACAATCCCTTGCTTGAACTCTCGACTAAACATCCTACGCTTCGACATGACCACTCCTTTGCCCCAGTATCAGGCTTCTTGAAAGCGTCAGTGAGAACGGGGTGGGACCCGAGACTTCATCAGTCCATTGTCGGGATGCCGCCGAATGAGAGCTACGCTCAGCATTCAGAGGTCGAATTTCAGGATCTCAAACCGTTTTGCTATTGTGGTGTAAGTTATCATTGATCTGAGACAACTTGGAACTAAGGGATACAGTTTGTCTCAGTCAATAATAGGTTTAGGGGTAAGTGGTGGCTGCGACTCAACTCCTGGTCATTATTTATATTCCTTATGCCGCATAGCTTGATATTGAACGCAAGGAGCAATTTGAATTGGTTAAGTATTATGCAGTGTTGGCAGCTTTCTTTGTTGGTTGTGCTCAGGCGGAGCAAAATTCTACAATACCAGAGGGTTGGTGGTTTGCAGGTACACCTGGATCTGATTACACAATCGAAGTCGCAGACTCGCCTTATGGGTCAAAGTGCGCACTTATATACTCCGCAAATGAATCAAGAACTACATTTGGGGGATTGGGGCAGGCTATTTCCGCACTAAGCTTCGTAGGTAAATCCGTCCAGGTCGCTGCAACGATGAAGACAGAAGATTTAATGGGATGGGCGGGACTTTGGGTTCGGATTGACGCGGCGGATGGGCGCTTAATTTCGCTCGACAACATGTCTAATAGGCCACTCTTTGGCAGCACGGGTTGGCAAACAAAAAGAATAGTACTCGCTGTTCCCGAAGGTGCCGTAAGAATCGCATTTGGGGTGATTCAAAATGGAGCCGGGCATACTTGGGTAGATGAGTTTGATGTCGGAATCGCGCCATCCACAGTACAACCTACGATGCCCCCCAGTCGGATCATTTACTTTAATGAACCGGTTTACGTAGATCCTCCCAAGATCGCAGCTAATCTAGACTTTGAGCTTTGAAGCGGCCGGCTGCTATTCCTTTCCGCTAACTGCTGGTTCTCGATGCCGAATAAAACACGGTGTGAAGTCTCACTCGCCTTGAGATTTAGGGCGATCTAGAGTCCGATCTGTGAAACACAAGAACAAGGATGTGAAGAAGCGATGCTCTGTAGAGCGGATCATCGAGCTTCTGCAGCAGGCAGCAGGCGGGAAACGGTATGCTTGTAGAAAGCTGAGCCGCAAGCACACTACTTCGCAGGTCAGCTTGCGCATGGCGCAGCAAATTCGTTGGCATAAGCGCCCCTGGCGCCAAGCGCTTGAAAAAGAAGTTGGCTGAGGATGGCAGTTCAACGAACGCTGTTGGCTGGATCGCTTCTCGAGCAATAAGCCGTATAGGAAGTGCTCAGAAAAAAGTGGTAGCTGCGCCATCAGAGCGGGATGTGGTCCTGTAAGGTGCTGGCGACAGCTTGGATTCAAGAATCAAGTGCAACATGATTGAGATAATCCGCCGTCGCTTTATCGAAAAGCTCCTGCGGAGTCTGAAAGTCAAAACGTTTTCTTGGCCGGGTGTTCAGCAGCCATGCGACGTCGTTCAAGCGGACCTGGCTCACGCCAGATAGGTCGGTGCCCTTCGGGAAGTACTGCCGGAGCAAGCCGTTGATGTTCTCGTTGCTGCCTCGCTGCCAAGGGGCATGCGGATCTGCAAAGTAGATGGCCATCTTCAGATGCTTGCTCATCAGCGGATGCTCAGCCATCTCGGAGCCCCGGTCGTAAGTCATCGACAACCGGAGAAAGCTGTCGATCTTCTTGAGCTGCCGTTCAAAGCCCTCTCGGACGGCTGCAGCGCTCTTATTCTCCATCTTGCAGAGCACCAGAAAGCCGGTCTTACGCTCAACCACCGTGCCGATACAGGACTGATTCAGCTGGCCGATGATCAGGTCGCCTTCCCAGTGGCCTGGAAATTCTCGACCCTCAATTTCGGCCGGGCGCTGATGGATCGTCTGGTGATCCGGCACCTGAATCGCCGAACAGTTCGAAGCGCTGGCTCTGCGCCCACGTTTGGGCTTGCCCTGGCGCAGTTGGGACACCAGCAGCCGCTTCAGCTGGTTTCTCGGCTGCGCGTAGACCCACGAATAGATCGTCTCGTGGCTCACGTGCATGGACGGATCGTCCGGGTGTTCCCGTTTCAGCTTATCTGCAATTTGCTCTGGCGACCAATGGCGATGCTCAAGCATGGTGACGACCCGGTCTGACAAGCGTGTACCGGCTTGCAGCTTAGACGGTCGGCCGCATCTGCGGCGAACGCTGCGATAGCGTTCAGACGCCCGGACTGCTGAGTAAGAACGCCCACTCTGACGCGATAACTCGCGAGAGATCGTCGAACGGTGACGGCCCAGCAGGCGTGCGATGGAACTGAGCGTGGCGCCCTGGCCGTGCTGAATCATGATGGTCGCACGCTCTTCTGGGCTCAGATGATGGTAGCTGGATGACATGGCAACACTCTTTTTGGATAGTGTTGCACTTGTTTCCTGAGCCTACGCAGGTAGTACGTGGAGCTATCTGGCGCTTCGACAGCCAGGAAGTTTGAAGTACGCAAGTACCGTTTCAACGAGTCCTAGATGGTTGCAACTATTAAGTAGTTGGACGGGGGCCTACCGCTCCAGGCGGTTTGCCACGAGCACGGCACTAGCATTTCCACGTACTAGAATTTGAAATCTAAGCAGGGAAACGGCTAAGCCTGAGGCGTACGCCTCGTCAAGTGGAGTTCCCAGGATTTAGTGGACACTCTTTCGAAGACGAGGCGATCGTCGGAGGTGAGAAGTGCCAAGGAAGCAAGAAACCAGCGCTGTTCGGCGCAAATACGAGTTCATCAAAGCCAACCGCAAGGAGCACAGCGTTCAGATGATGTGCCGCTTGCTGGAGGTTGCACCCAGCGGCTACTACGCTTGGTTCAGCAACCCGGTTTCTGATCGAGCTCGCGAGGATAAGCGCTTGCTTGGCCTGATCAGGGCATCGTTCAACGCAAGCCAGGGTGTTTACGGCGCTCCACGCGTCTTCCTAGACCTTCGAGAGGCCGGCGAAACCTGCAGCAAGCATCGTGTTGCGCGGCTGATGCGGGAGAACGGCATGCGTGCCAAGAGCGGCTACCGAACCCGTCGTTACGTCAGTGGCGGAAAGTCGGCTCATTTGATTCCGAATCTCGTAAAGCGCAACTTCGACGTTTCGCAGCCGAATCGAGTTTGGGTCACGGACATCACTTATGTCCGAACGTGGCAAGGCTGGCTGTACTTGGCCGTCGTACTGGACCTGTTCTCTCGCAAGGTGGTCGGCTGGGCCACGCGGCAATCCATTCATCGAGAACTCGTCTTGGATGCTCTGCTGATTGCCGTTCGCAACCGTGAACCCGAAGGCACGATTGTCCATTCCGACCAGGGCTCGCAATATGGCAGTGACGACTGGCGTCGCTTCTGCCGCTCGAACGGCCTTCAACCGAGCATGAGCCGTCGCGGCAACTGCTGGGACAACGCGGTCGTCGAATCCTTTTTCTCGAGCTTGAAAAAGGAGCGCATCAAAAAACGCATCTACAACACGCGCCAGCAAGCCACGGAAGACATCGCAGACTATATCGATGGCTTCTACAATCGGACGCGAAGACACAAGCATTTGTCGGGCGTTAGCCCAGAGCAATTTGAGGCAGCTACAAAGCCCTAGCTGCAGTGTGTCCACTAAATCCTGGGAACTCCACAGGTGGGCAAATCGTGCTGCCGACTGCCTGGGAACGCATACAAACAGGGGAAAGGGCATGCCGGTAGAAATACCCATGGGGAATCGTGTCAGACTCAGCCACTACGGCGACCGGCGCGGGCTTGCCCTTGAAAACAACAAATGGGGCCAACAAAGCAGCGGTGCATTCGGTCAGCAATCCGTCAAGTATCACGATCAGGCGATACGAGCTCGGATGGCGTTGGAATTGGAACGGTGCGCGCCCGCACAGCGTGACCGCCTATCCGGAAGTGATGTTCGGCTACAAGCCGTGGTCGCACCAACCCACGTTGTGCCGCCTGCAAGCGCTCAGAGAGTTGCGCATCGATTACGCTTTTCCACTCCGGCAAGCGCCGACTGGAATGCGGCCTTTGAAGTTTGGCTGGCAAGCAGTCCGATCGCCCATGAAGCCAACGTCACGGCGGAAGTGATGATCTGGGTCGCCAGAGCGGGCAGCATGAATCGGGCCGGCGGCAGCTACCCCAGCCAGACCTGGCCTCAATGTGGATTCAGTATATATGAAGGCCATACCGGGCAATGGCCGATCTAAAGCCGCTTCTTCGATTAGGCGTTATTTGCCGGCCAAATCGATTGGCGCTGGTATCTGGACGAACTGATCAAGCACGGTCGTATCTCCGAGGCCGATTACCTTACCAGTACGGAGTTCAGGCAGGAGATCATCAACGGCCAAGGCCAAACACGTGTCGGCCGTTTTGATATGCAATTTGTCGAATAAGCTGCATTGGATCACAAGGGGAGAAATTCATGGATTGGAAGGTGAAGATTGCGCTTGGCGTAATCTGGCTCATCAGCGTCGTCGCGGCAGCCGGTTTTGCTTATAAGACAACGCCCACACTCGTCGAACAGGAAGTCGTCCTCGATGAGGGGATCAAACAACTAACCGACCGCATACGCACAGAACGCTTTGAGTCTGCGATTCGGCCCCGCAGCCCCAGCCTAGACTATTTAGCCGGCTATCTCGGAGTCATCGCGGTCAAGAAGGTCGACAACTGGTTCTTTGTGCCGGACTACCGACCGCGTTTCCAAGACGTAAAAATCACTCCGCTTGACGACAAGATTTATGAAGGAATCATCACGCAAGCGGCTTCGGTCAGCGGTGATATCACGTCGTTTGCATCTTCACTGTCGATCGATGAAGCAGCGGAAGCGACGATTGAGACCAAGATTTCGCTCGACTTCGAAAATGCATCAGAGATTCCCTGGGCCGAACTGCGCCGTATGCGTATGGATCCAGATGCTGAGTATTATTTCGTGGACAACGTCGTCTTGATTGAATCGACTTTTCGGAAATTCAGGAAAACGAAATCAGGTTCCGGCTTAACTGGCGTAGGCTTTGCCGCAAACGGCGACGTCTACACCGCAGCCGAGGGTTTTTCCCGCGATAGAAAGCTGGTGATGCGCCTTTTTGACTTAAGGCAACTTGGCATGTCTGAGGGCGCAGATAAATCGACAGGAATCGCTAGAATGTTGTCCGAGGACTTACAGAAAGATGACAATGCTGCGCGTCTTCAACGACTGCTGCGGCAAAACAGTCCGAGCATCCAATTGCCCCAGTTTGATCCTGAGTCCATACGGGGGGCAGATACGATCAGCATGCGAACGCAGCCGCGCGCGGGTGTCGGATTCATTCAGGAGCTCAAGCAGGAGAAAAGTAATGGCTGCTGGGCAACCGCAGCCGCCATGCTGGCATCCTGGCGATCGAAGCAAGAAACAACGGTCGAACAATATCTCGCGACACTGGATCCCATGTGGCAGAGGATCTACGAGGGTAATCGCGGATTGACCTATGACCGAAAAGGGGCATTCCTGCAAGACGCCGGGCTGATCTATGAGCCGGGACAAAGTTTTTTGCCGGAAAGGTTAGATCAAATGCTAAATGAGCATGGCCCGCTCTGGATGACGGTCGGTCTCGATACATTCTCATCTCATGCCGTGATCGTAGTCGGCACGTCGGTTGATGAAACCGGTAGTTATTTCGTTCGGTTTATTGACCCAAAAACAGGCAGACAACAACGCGCCTCCTATGTCGACTTCATGACCATGTACGAAAAGTTCGCGTTTGATATGAACGAGTACTACATGGAGTCAATGCTAGACGGCGACGTCAATTACATGCAGATCATTCACTATCCATCGTAGTGCTGACGATCGATTCCAACCGGCACCAGATCAGCCAACAATCTGGACTTCAAGGACTGCCCGACTTCGAAACAGTGGGCCTCGATTGTCTAGGATGTATTCTTCCGGGACCAGACAATCAATGTAACTTCATCGAAGATGCAGTGTACAAAAGCTAGGCTTTGGGTTTTATGTGGTCGCTATGTTATCCATTTGCCTCGTCGGCAGTGTCCCCAATGCACGAACTAAATAACCGTATCGTGGGGAGATGGGCGCAGCTTGGGTTCGAGAATCAAGTGCAAAATGATTGAGATAATACGCCGTTGCTTGGTCTAAACCGCTCCTGCGGGTTCTGAAAGTCAAAATACTTTCTCGGTCGGGTGTTCAGCAGCCATGCGACGTCGTTCAAGCGAACCTCGCTCACAAATGATCGGTCCGTGCCCTTCGGGAAGTGCTGCCGCGGCAGGCCTTTGATGTTCTCCTCGCTGTTTCGTCGCCATGGGGCGTGTGGGTCCGCAAAGTAGATGGCACATCTTCAAGTGCTTGCTCATCAGCGAATGTCCAGCCATCTCAGAGCCCTGTTGGTAAGCCATCGATAGATGGAGAAAGCGGTTGATCTTATTGAGTTGCTGTCCGAAGCCCTCTCGCACGGCTGCAGGGCTCTATTCTCTATCTTGCACAACATCAGAGAGCGGGCTTGCGCAACCTGCGTGCCGATACAGGATGGGTCCAGCTGGCCGATGATTAGGTTGTCTTCCCAGTGATCTGGCAACTGCTAGATTACAAACAAGCATATAGGCGAAAACCCGTTTTCGAGCCCTACAGCACTCCACCTCGCACGAGCGCGTAGACCATCGACTGCACCCACCATACGGCACTCCGCTCAGTCCGCGGGGCACCAGGTTCGGCCTTCGGACGACTGAGACGGAAGTGCGTGGCGTGTTTGGGGCGATGTGTACGTTCTGCGTGTTCTGCCGGACGTGCAATGGGGTTGAGAAACTGGTCGCCCCACTCGTACCAGGCTGCCGATAGGCAACCGGAGTCGAGCAACCATTGCATCGCACCTTCCGTGTCCGCGTTCAGTCGGAAGAAGCTGCGATCACGACTTGTGTGCTCGTTCCAAACCGCGATGGCGTCGCGGGTGCGCTGGAAGTCTGACCGAAAGGCGTCCTCCAGCATCTGGCTCACACTGATCGCGGTACCGCGTGCGTGTTCACCACGCAGTGGAGGTGGAAGCGAGATGGAATAGCCCTGCTTCAGACCATGGGTCAACGCATGGCTGCCACGCTTGTCGGTCGTGATGTCATGTACATGGGACAACGCATCAATCATTCTGGCTAGCAGCTCACTGGGCGGGCGGTGCTCTCGACCAGGATCGCGCTTGCGTCGATCTTGCTCGCGGCGCAGGCGCAGCCAGTGACGCTCAAGCAGTTGAAGCAGTGTGGTCTCGCCACCGGCCGCCTCCACGATATGACGCTGCTTCTTCAGAATCGTGTCGTCGCGCGCGAACTCTTCCGGGAACCGCTTCTCGATGCCCCGGCCCGCACGCTCCGCGCCCTTGGCTAGCCATGTCTGGACCGTCCGGTGCGGCGTTGGTCGTAGACCATTCAACAGCCCGGACACCCGCTTGGCCTGCCCGTCGCGCCCGGTGCTGTCGAAATGTGCATGCAGGAGCAGGTCCATGCTGTGGATGTAGTGCTCCAGCGTCGTGCCGGGACTCGCGTGGCCAAGTATCAGGCCCACCGCATGCAACCCTTTACCACTGGGTCCGAGGTTGGCCAGCAGATGCCGCATGGTCTTGCGCCGATTGTCGATGGGCTCCGCCAGGTACGGTGAGCGGCGTGCATAGCGCTGCAGGTCAAGCGCATCAGCGAGCAGGCTGACCAGCGTCCAGGTCGCAGCACCATGGCGCAGATGGTGGAAATGGAAAGTGCTGTCGGCCAGCGCTTGCTTGAGGGCGCGGTTCATCAAGGGGAAGAATCGCCATTCGTACACCGCCTGTGTGGCCCCAAGCGCTGCGCTGATGATCGGATCGTCCATACCGCAGCCTTGCGCGAAGCGCCGCAACCGATCTCTCGCCGACCGCGTCGCCAGCTCCAAGAGCAGCCAACGCATTGATCCGGCGGCCTTGAGGTCGCGCGCGGTGTTGGGACGGATCAGCGCGACTTGCCGGCCGCTCAGGTGAAGGTCCCCACCGCGCAGATGCAGAATCTCGTTGCGCCGCGGCCCACAGTTGCCAGCGATGTCGGTCATGGTCGCCGCCGCCAGCCGCTCTGGCTCAGTAGCGAATGCGCTGGCTGATTCCATCACCTTGATGGCGTCGCGCAGCTCGATCGGGGTCGCCGCGTTCGCGCTGACCGCGAGCAAGCCCAGGGCACGAGGGATCTCGGGCAGATCGAGGCCCACCAGATACCCCTCTGACTGCAGGAACGCCAGAAAGAGACGCAGGCCTGGCGCGATGCGTCTGCGTGCTCCTGGAGCCGATTGCTGGTCAAGGACCTCTTCGCAGACAGCTTCGATGTCGGCCTGGCTGAGCGCGTTGAGCGGTACACCTTCCGTCACGCTGAGCCATGGCGGGCCGATCACGCGCAGGAGGTGACTGATCGAAATGGCCTTCTGGTGGCGGAAGCCTGGTACGTCCCCGGCTTCAGTTGCCAGACCGAACTCGATCAAGCACCGCAAGTTCTCCTCCGGCAGGACTCCCCACGATTCGATCAGCGACTGAATAGCCGCCGCCCGTTGGCGGTGCCCAAGCGCCGATTTGCGAAAGATTCGCCTGACCTGGTCGAGCCTTTGCTTACTGGCGCCGCCGGTCGCACTGCTGACATCAATGTCGTCCTGACCCGCTTCGCCTTGATCCGGCTCGGCGCTCCCAACCGGTGCGTAGCCTTCCCAGCGCCGGAAGACGTTCAGTGGCACGGAGTGGCTGATGACATCCCGGGTCGCGTAGGCCTCGAGCAGCGGCATGCCGGTCACGCGAAGCGATGCGGCGACCCATGCAAGAAAAGTGGAGAACGACTTCGGCCTGTCCGACTTCGGCAGCCTTAGCGCCTTGCAGAGCGCACGGAAACCGCCATTCATTTTTTGGTTCAGTCGGGTGTCGTCCAGTGCAGCGAGGTCTTCGAACGAAAAGCCAGGCATCGCCCGGAGCTTGTAACGAGTGGCAATCAGGGCAGCCAATGGGAGGGCGTGTAGCCGCACGCGGCGCAGCTCCAGCTTGTCGGAGCGGCCATCCGTGAGCTGCAGGTCCAAGTGCCACCAATCACCGGTCGCATGGATCGGCTTGCTGAGGCATCGCAGCAGGGCGCGATGCTCGTGAAGGTTGAGCAAGCCGCACTCGAGTGCCAGCACACTGCACACGAACCCCAACAAGGCGTTGTTCGGCAGGCCCTGAAGCCCTATTTGGTACAAGCCATCCAATCGTTCTTGCAAGAATGCCAGCTTGTTCGCGCCGTCCTGGTGCGGGGCGTGGTCCAGGCGGTTGCGCTGTGCTGGCAAGGTGATTGGCAGCGGATGTTTGGGCACGGGGAACTTACGCAGCGAGCACTTGTGGCGCAGCAGTTGCGCAAGAGCCGTCAGCTCCTCCGTGATTTTGGTCGGCGCGATCTGAACGCCGTCGTGCTCAAGTTGGTAGTGGCGCGACGAGGCTTCGATGTACCGGTGCAAGTCCGCCTCTGTCGCTTGGAGGTGCGGCTCCTCGAACGCATCTGCCCGGGCGAAATCGAGGTTTGGCTTGCTGGCGGCGACACGCTGCGTCCGGATGAACGCGGCGCGCTGCTGCTCGGTTGGCCACTCGCACAGCAAGCAGAATACCTCTTCAGGCAATCCGCTCCCCGCGGCGTCACCGTGCATGCGGACTTTCCATCAACCGCCAGCCCAACGCCGCGCGCAGCTCATCCAGGTGAGGAGTGATGGCTTCCACCACGCTGGGCATCGACAGCGTCGAGTACTTGTTCCAGCGTTCCGTGCCTCGCCGCCCGTGGCCCAGATAGGCATCAATGAGCTCACCGTTGACCTTCTGATCTGACAGGTAGCTACGCACCAGACGTCGGAATGCGTTGATGCTGTAGGGCAACTCGAACCCATCGCCCTTGAAATGCTTCGGCCGCAAGGGGGATGAGCCACCGGCTTGGTCGAGCAGGAAGAAAGTGTTCGGGGAGGGATCGGCACCGTTGGCAAGTGCCAGCAAGCGCATCTGGGCGGAATGCCTGTCGCAGTCTGCAAGTTGGTGTGTGATGTCACCGGACAGGGCACCGAGTCGGTCGAGATAGTGCGTACCGCGCTGCTTGTCGCTGGTGTAGGCGATAGACAGCGACGCGACGACGAGCAACGGCGCTGGATCAATGATCGCTCGCATCACGAGTTCGAAGCTCAGCCATGCGGCGACATACCGGTGGTAGATGTTGTGGTAGGCAACGCGGTGCTCGACGGCGGGCTTCTCCAACGCCGAGAGTTGGCCTTGCACATGCGCGATCCGGGAAGCCACGTGTGCCACTTCGGGCATGCGGCGCGCACCCACGTGAGTGCCGTGATTGATGGGGGCCGATGTTGATCGGTCAGCATCCCATTGCCGGACCACGGCGGGCGCAATGGAGACTTGTGCGGCTCGATAATCCGAGAGTACCCGCTCGATGGACGAGGTCTGGTAGTGCGCGACGGTTGCACAGTGCCAGTTCGCAACGGACATCACATTGGCCAGCGGCCCAACATCCTGGTTTTGCTGGTACAACACCTGGATCAGAACGTTGGCGGCGCGCTCCAGAGACAGCCGATGTCCCGCGGCAACGGTGAGCAAACACGCTTTGGTGGCGGCCTTCAGCGCGGTCGCGGCTTTTGCGAATGCTCGCTTGCGACGAGTCAGGGACGCGACCTCACCGCCGAAGAAGCGGTGGAAGTTCCAGTAGTCGGGCAGCCGAATGTGGTCCCGAGGCTGCACAACGATGCCGGGCCCGAGATCGTCGCGGTCAGCGCTGAATGCCGGCGCATGGTTTGGCAAGCGCCAGCAACGGGCTTCCAGGTCATATTCAATGTCGCTGCTCCATAGCTGATCGGACCGCGTCCACCGGATCGTCTCAAGCTCGCGTACGGAGCAGCCGGTTGCAAGGACGGCCGTGCAGGCCATGGCTGCGTCACGGGTGGGATCGCCGGCATCCAGACCATCCACATCCCTCGATGCAATCTCGACGTACTTCTGAATTTCGTCGTCGGTCGAACACCCCCAGGCGAACGGCAGGGCTTGGTTTGCTCGCTCGATCAGTGACGCCTGGTGTCGCGCGGCGAGAATCTGTGCATCCAGCGAACGCTCATCGTTTTGGTCGGCGGAGATCAACGCCACCTGGTCAGGCGTGACCCGTTCTCCCGGCGGCTCATCTTCGTCCGAATCCTCGGCTGGGACTCCGAGATTGACCAGTGTGGCGGGGAATTCCGGATCGTCGTCGACGAAGTCGCGGCCAGAGGCCGACAAGACGTTCCCGGACCAGAACATATACACGCCTTTTTGCGTGCCATCCCATTCGCGCGGGCCAGTAGAACCTCCGCCTGTGTGCGTACCGGGTATCTCGCCGCCCACGGCCATGCCGAGGAACCGGGTCAACTCATCGATCCGAGCGCGGCCTTTCGCGCTCAGTGTTTCGATCTCGGCCCGCAGCGCGGGCGTCGGGTTGTCTAAGCGCTCGAAGAGGCGTCCGGGGCGGACGTCGCCGGCAATCTTTGCGAGCAACCGGTCCGACCCGTGTTCGCTCAACCAGCGCAACGCCCGGCCGCCGCCCGCCAAACGGCCATGGCCGACGTCCAGGCGCGGCGCGTCGGCTGCCAGCGGCAAGGTGCTGAGATAGCCGGCGACGGTCAGGTGCTCTGTGCAGTACCGCATCCCGGCCGCCAACGCCTCCGCGAGGATGACGCCGAAGTCATCAGCGCGCTCGAGAGAGATCAGACCCAGTACGGAGTACAGGGGCGCGCTGCTGAGACATTTGCGTACGAATGGGTTCGTTCCGGGCGGCGGAACCGCGTGGAGATGCTCGCGCCCTGGAACACTGTTGCCTCTGAGGAAGGCGATAACGTCTGACAGGGTCTGAAGATATGGCTCGTGGCTCGCACCCAATGTCGAACGAAGATGGGCTTCGAACTGAGAGAACAAGCGCTCTGCGGTGGTCAGGGCAGCGAGTCCGTGAATGGCGGGCTCCGGGACGAGCAGCGCCCGGAACAGCGCCATGACATCCGTCTCTGATGTATGCGCTGATGGGTCGCGACCGACAAGCCGAGCGAGGGCACGGACGTCCTCGGTCGACGCGCCCAGCGCGTTGTTATCCACGCAATACCCGTTTGCGACGCCTTGCGATCGTATCTCGCGACTCGCCAGTGTGGCGCGCCAGCGCTTGATCCGACAGAGCGGCACGTTCAATCAACTCAGGCTCGTCGGACGCAAGCAGCTGCGCCACGAGGGCGTCGGCCTGGTCTCTGGGTGTCATCCTGAGTATCGGCATCAGCCAACCCTCCAACGCTCGTGCGTGCTTGAACCAGTTGGAACTTCGTCCGAATCGGAGCACGTAGACTCGATCATCGTCGGCCAGAACTGACCGGGCGAGAATCCAACTCTCGACGTTGCCGATCACATACAGTCCAGCCCGCCGCTCGCGGAGCCAGATCGGCGCACGCATAATCGCCCCCATCACGGTATCCAGCGTCACGAACGGCGGTGCAGGCCTAGCAACAGCCGGGAGTGAATCCGCTTGCAAGGCAGAGTCGAGCCCCACAATGTCGCCCAGCCGCACCAACCCGAATTCGGGCAGCTGCGCGTTGCGCAACTTCTGCACACTGCCGGCAACTGGCGTCGGACGTGCTACCATCCGAAGACGAGAAAGAAGTGGTCACTTGCCATGCCGAAAACGCTATATCGGGTGCGCCACTTTGTCGAGGGCTTGAGTGGCGTCATCCGGTGTCGGTTGAGGCTTCGACTGCAGGAATTTACACTGTAGTAGTACGATTTAAAACGATTTTTGCCGGACGCGCCCGCTCAACAAGAACTAACCGGTTCTCCCTCCGAAGGCAGGGGTCGCAGGTTCGAATCCTGCCAGGCGCGCCAATTCAGACCGGGTGTATTCCGATCACATGATTTGAGTTCACCTCAACCGGTCAGATTCTCTAGCGAGACCGAGCCCCCTGCCGCAGGTACAGAATCTTCCCCCCGACCAAAGGCGGATGTAGTGCTGCCGTTCCAGTGCTAGTCGGATTTGATTGTTAAGGTCAGAAGCGGATTACCCCTGCCGTGACCAGGACCCTCTTCATCCAGAGGCTGCACGACAAAGCCTTCGCGGAGAAGCGTCGGATCACGTTGGACGAGGTGGCCAAGCAGGCGGGCTTCCCCAGGACTAGGCTGGTCCGGATCGTCTACAAGCCGGGGTACATAACCTGAACATGAAGGCGTTAGAGGCGCTCTGTGCCGCTACTTGAACTGCGGGCCATGAGAGCGGTTTCAGTTGGTGGATGACTTCACAGTACTTCACAAGCGTGCTTGTGAAGCCATTCACCGGGCGATAAACTTCGTATTAAGTGGATCGGGGGTGCCCGGTCGGCGTCTACGCCTCGGTGAGTTCATCGGGGCTTTTCGCTTTCTGGGGCCGATGAAGTCCCCTGCTCAACCGGGCAGCCGCTTCAGTCCGAGACCTTCGTAGTCTCTACCCACTTCATCGCGCCCACCTACGCAATAGAACTTGCGGCGCAGCACCTCGAACGCCCGATTGGTTTGCTGTGGCCTCAGCACATGTACGCCGATTGGCCTCGCCACCAGATCAGACAGTTGCAGCCCGGCCGAGTTAACCTGCTTGCTCGCGAACTTGACGGCAAACGGCAGTTCACGTCCCAGCGCGTTATTGCCATCGCAGATGCGACGAAATTCCAGTTCCAAGTCGCGATCTTCCTTCTTGCCACGGCATTCGACAACCACATGCGTGGTCTGATCAGCTTGGCCTTTTTCAGCCAGAAAACCATGCAGGCTCTCCAAGCCGTACCGCAATGCATAGTGATACGGATTGTCCGCGCCGTCTCCGCTCTGGGCATGCAAGGCTTGCTTGTCGATCACACAGGCAATCAACACGAAATTGCTGTCTTCGATCAAACCGGTGAGTTCACCCAGGAACGTCTCGCGTTGAGCGGCACTACGGAAGATATTGAACGCGCCTTTCTCCTTGCGGATCTCTTGCTCGTGCAGCACGACAATGTCGTGACCAAAATGCTTGAACTTGAACTGCTCTAATGCTGGAACCACCGTCTGGCTGTAGTAACGCTTATGGAACACGCAGAACGCCAAGACGAATACAGGGTAGTTGGCGTCGATATTGATCAGGCTATGATCGCCAGATTCGTCGACGTAGACGATATAGTCGCTGAAGGTCATGTGTGGACTTTACGCAAGCTGGCCCTCAATCGGTGCGTTGGAATGCCTGGATCAGCGCGCATCAGTGTGATTTCGTGCGTGGGTCCGCCCAAACTGGAGCACTGTCGGCGGACAAAGGTTTTCACGAACCGAACGTCGTTCCGCTGCATACCTTATTGGGTGTAGGGGAATAACTACCGGAGTGCATTTGATGTCATTTGGTAATCCCCGCCCCTAGGGAAACACTGATCTATTCCCACCACCAAGACGGAGTCGGTTTTCCCGCAAGCCCAGGCGGCGCGAGCGCGGTTTGGTCATTCCAAATGAGCGAACGACAACGCAGGCTTGCGGGAAAACCGGCCCGTTCCATCCGGATTGCGCCTGAAAACAGGC
>Ga0208834_100360_pt1 | contig 15403 bp, 13 predicted proteins | sample DeeseametaMP1787_FD_184182 | JGI IMG/M metagenome (GOLD analysis project Ga0208834, IMG submission 184182) | Marine microbial communities from the Deep Pacific Ocean - MP1787 (SPAdes) | ecosystem: Environmental > Aquatic > Marine > Oceanic | place: North Pacific Ocean | collected 2011-05-03 | reverse complement strand
CGCCGGCTCGGCAGGACGGTATCGTTCAGCGCAGGCGGGTGACGCCGATGCGGGCCTTGCGGATCTGCTTGCCGGTCCAGGCGAACCGCACCCACTTCTCCTGCGAGAACAGGCGCGTCTGGTCGGCGTGGAAGCGGGAGGTCGGGTCCTCGGACTGGCTGTAGGTCAGGATCGTCCGCGCGATCGGTGCACCCTTCTTGCGGAACGCGATCGCCTGGATGTGCGAGGAGCCATAGGTGATCGGCTGGTACCTGTCGTCGTTCTCCTCGGGGAGGTACGACTTCAGGGCGTTGGCGTTGCCGGCGGAGTCGCCGAGCCCACCGCCCAGCGGGATCGCCGGCGCTCCACGGTCGCCGGCCACCTGCAGCGAGCCCCACCGGGCGTCGAACGCGACCCCCGCGTCACGCACCTCGTCGATGGCGTCCTGCATCGCCTGGACGACCTGCGGGTCGGCGGTGTTGAGCCCGGCCGGGGTGTTGAACGGGTCGTTGGGATCGAACGGGGTGGTCCAGATGGTGTTGATGCCGACCACGGGCAGCGCCGAGGGCAGCTTGGAGACGAAAGCCTCGAAGAGGTGCACGCCACGCGACCCCTTGTCCGAGCGGCCGTCCCAGGCCGCGAGCGCCTCGCAGGCCTCGGTCTCGCCCGTCGCCTCGCAGACGGCGTCGAGCGCGCCGTCCTCACGCATGACCTCGGCGGCCATGACGCGGTTCTCGTGCTGGTGCCCGGCCAGGCTGCGCGGGGTCTCCTTCTTCCCCGCGGCGAGCCGGTCGGCGACGTACGCCGCCACGACGCGGCTGCGCATGGTGCGGGTGCAGTCCTCGCAGCCGATGATCGCGTCGTAGCCCTCGAGCCGGACCTCGTCGTTGGGGGTCCAGTAGGAGTCGTTGGCGTTCATCACCCAGTCGCGGGTGACGACCGACGGCAGGTTCTCCGGGCCGAGGATGCCCGGACGCGAGGCGTCCTCGTCGGCACCCCAGGCGCACGAGCTGCCGGCGCGGGTGCCGTCGAGACCGGGCAGGCCCGCCACCTCGTTCAGCACCCGGCCCACGACGGTCATGCAGGTGGACGCCATCTCGTCGGTGACGTGCGGGACGACCGAGTGGTCGGCGTACAGCACCTGCCCCTTGCGGTCGGCCGCCGTGGTGTTGACCCACGGCATGCCAGCCGCGCGGTCCTGGCGGCGCAGCAGGTCCTCCACGTCCGTGGCCTTGCCCATGTCCAGGAACGTGTCGATCGTGCGCAGGTGCTCGGCGTTGGCGTCACGGATCGCCCACAGGCTCGCGAGACCCCACGGCATCAGCAGGTCCGGAGCGTCGATGACGTAGCCCTCGGCGGTGCGGTAGACGTCCTCGGTGACGGTCTCCAGCGTCCCGTCCTGCCCCTTGACGACGACCTCGACCTCGCGGTGGTCGAGCTCGGCGGGGCCGGCGTCGGTGAGGTACGTCGTGGGGCTGGCCGCGACCGGCGTGAGGTACTCGTACGGGGTGAACCGGTAGGCCGTGGAGACCGTGTGCGACCAGGCGACGTCGTCGTTGAAGCCGATGTTGACCGCGGGCGAGCCGACCAGCGAGGCACCGGCGACGTCGTACGTGCCCGGGATCGTCAGGTGCTGCTGGGTGAAGTGTTCTGGGGACATTACGACTGTTCAAGCCATACACTGTTCAAGTGACGCCAGCCGAGAACGAGCCAGGAACACACTGGCTAGTGCTCTTCGTCGACCAGGACAAGCAGGTACCGGTACACCTGCATCCCGACCTCGTGGCACTGGCCGATCTAGCCGACGAGGAGCAAGCCCACGGGGTCACCTCGGGCACGCCAATCATCGTTTCGCCTGAACTCGAACTCGACCCACGACTAGTCGCTTTCTGCACTCAGGGTCCCCTCGCTTCGAGACGTGACCTGACCAAGGACGCGTACGCCCGCAACATCGCCGACTGGTGCTCGTTCCTCTGGAGCGAAGACCTGACATGGACCGATGCGACAGAAAGCCACTACGACGACTACCGGCGCTGGCGGACTGATAGGAACCTGCATCGCTCGCCCCTGCCTGGTGAGCGGAAGGTGCACATCCGCGAGTCGTCATTCGATCGTGCCCACTTCGCTCTCAAGTTGCTCTACGACTGGGCCGTGAAGCAAGGACACGTGGACCAGTCGCCCGTCCCAGAAGCGCGACCCGCTAAGTCGCCCAGGGGACGCAGTAGGCCGACAGGTCACGCGTCGCGTCCTGAGCGCTTTCGCTGGGTCACCCCAGCCTCTTATCAGGTATGGCGCAACGTCGGGCTGCTTGGGCACGAAGCAGTTCGGCGAGACCGTGCTGTCGTTACCGGACCGCCACTCACCTCATGGCGTGGACACAACACAGACCGGGACAGCGCACTGACCGACCTCATGATTACCTCGGCGCTGCGCAGTGGCGAGCAGCGGGCGCTACTGCTACCCGAGATGCCTGAGCACTCGATTGACCTGCGCTTGGCCACTGAGACCGCGAAGTACCGGAAGAGCCGCATCTACACGCCGCTCCCGTTGGCGTTGGATCGGGTTGCGCGTTACTGCCAGGGCGAGCGAGCCAGGGCGGTACGGCGAGCCCAGGCTGCTGGCCGCTACGAGACACGCGCCACCAGTGAGCGGCTGCTCGTCGTTCGCTGGGTCCAGGACGGACGAGACCTGGCATACGAGGCAGAGGACGGGCGCTGCGGGCTGCTCGACGACTTGACCATCATCGAGCGCTCTCGGGTGTTCGTACGAACTGAGGGCGGCGAGTTGGAACCACAGTCGCTGTGGCTGAAGGACGACGGTTCGGCCATGACGGAGGACGCTTGGAAGAAGGTCTTCCGACGTGCCAACAACCGCGTCCTCACGCAGTGGGAGGGCCTCGGTGCAGACGTTCGGACCGTGCCATGGATTAGTTCTCACAGCCTGCGCTTCTCGTTCGCCCTGTACGTGCTCGCAGCCCTGCACCGGCGCATCGACGAACGCGACGGACGTGACCCCCACGGCGCATACGACGAACGGAACTACGAGACCGCCTACGACATCGTCAGGGACATGCTGGGACACGCCTCTGTGGTGACTACGAAGGACATCTATCTGGAGCCCGTGAAGCGGCTCCGCAGCGCCAGCCTCTTTAACGATGTAGCAACCGCGACTGACCTGTCGGAGGTCATCGCCAGACTGGTTGGCGATAGCGACCGCGTTCTCGACACCGGCACCGTGTTCGAGAGCGGGGACTGATGCCGCAATCACCCAAGCGTGCCAAGGGACAGCCCATCCCGTCACGCCTCGACGCAGGCCGTCTCTCACTAACCTGGACGGTGCCGGGCGAAGACGAGCCACGGGTGATTGACCTCAGCGGCGAGCCGGGGTCAGTAGCCCTGCGGCTTGACATGCTGCGCGCGTTCGAGGAGAAGACCAAGGTCGACTGGCGCGAGACCGCCACCGTGTTCCGGGGGCTCAACGCTGCCAGGCATCTGCTGGGCAAGTGTGACGAGCAGGGCATCGGGTCTCTCGCCGACCTGCAAGTCGACGTGTACGCCGCAATGGTGGAGGACCTCGCCACCGGTTGGTCGGAAGCGACACTGCAGACCTTCAAGGTGCACATCAGGTCTCTGCTCCTTGTCGCGCCGAACCTCCCCATTCGGACAGCGTGGTTCGTTGGCACACGGACGGGAGGACGCCGAGGAGAGAGCGACCGCGCCGCTTACACCAGAGACGAGTTCCTGGCGCTCGCTGATGCTGCACAACGAGTGGTCAGTCAAGCCCACCGGCGCATCACCCGCGCCTATGCGGACGCATTCGTCGGCTCAACACTTCCCGCGTGGCGCGACCTCCCGGCAGGGTCAGAAGACCGGCGCAAGCGCCTCCTCTGGTTACTGCTCACAGATAGTGAGCGGCCGACCTATGCCGTCTACAAAAGGGACCTGGGCTCTCCTTCTGTAACGGACTTGCGATACCCCGACGCGAACTCTTGGTACATGTTCAAACACTGGTTCCTTCTCACGGCAAGAGAGGCATCAGCCGCAGCGACCCTTCTCACCTGTCGCGAGGGTTACAACACCAGCACCATCGACCGACTCACCGTTGCAGACCGAAGCGTTGGCGTAGGCGACCCCGACAGCGAGTTCTTCGCTGTGCTCAATGACAAGGCCCGGCGAACAAGCAATCGATACTTCACGAGCATCCACGAGGACTCGAACGACGACATCGAAGATCCGGAAGAGGCTGCTCACGAGGTGGGATCTGCCACGCTGCGCACGGGACGAGTGTTCAGGCTGCTACACGAAGCCACCGACCCGGCGCGGCATCACGCCTCCGCAAGAGGGCTAGCCACTACGACTCTGCTGATATACGGCAGCCCCGGACCTGCCATCACCAAGACGAGTGGACATTCCCAGCGCAGCCTCATGCAGGGGCTCATGTCCGGAGTGCCGGACCAGTACCGAGATGGCGGCTGGATACCGACCGGGTTGCACCTCGACTTCCAGATGCTTCACCGGACGTACCAAGTCGTCATCGAGCGTGCGCCCACCCACAACACCCGCAACACCCACACTCGCGCGTACCTCGCCAAGAACCCCGAAGCGCGAGCGCAAGCAGACGCGACAGCGCGAGACGGTTTCACGCAGTCGGTCGCCACCGCGCACCAGCGAATGGCGCTGCGAATCAGCGCCGAAGCCGAGGTCAGCGCCGAGGTCAACTCAGGACTCAAGGACACGGCGACTGTTGCGTGCGCCGACATCACCCACCACCCAGTCACCGGCACCATCTGCCGCGACAACTTCCTGATGTGTCTTGCTTGCACCAACGCCATCGCCACCGCCCGTCACGTACCCCGACTGGCTCTACTTCATGGGGCTCTCGAAGACTTGCGAAGCACCATGACCAGCACGGCTTGGGAACAATGGCGCGACGATTACCTGCGCCTGCACGCCTTCCTTGTCAACGAGGTCCGGCTCGACCAAGACGGCATCCGAGAAGCCGCGCAGCGAGCCACCAGGGCCGACCGTCTCAACGTATCGCGCGTCCTCGAAGGAGCCCTTGATGTCGACCAGTGACGCGGAGTGGGTGGAGGCTCTCGCGGAAGAGGTCGATGCCGGAGAAGTCGTCAGCCTCAGTCCCGACACCCCCGCAATCGAGTCCCATCGCATCCTGAACACCGCCGCTGCCGTCCCTGTTGCAGGGGATGACCGGTGGGACCTCTCCGCACTCAACCAAGACCCAGGCGTGTCCCCCGTCGCGCTCGTGTTCACAACCACCCGCGCCACTGGAGTCGTCTACCACCCAGAGCGCATCGAAACGCTCAAGCGAATCGCTTACCTCCTCATCAACCGTCGCGTTCCGGCCACTGTCGCCATGGCTCCTGACAGCAAGCCAGGGTCTCCCTACGTACCGGCCCCCTCCGTCTACCAAACCCTTCGCGCCCTGCGCCGGTTCATGGAGTGGGCTGAAGCCATCGCCGAGGCTGAGGTCCTAGCCGACTGCACGCCCGCCCTGATGGACCAGTACGCCAACGCTCTAGCCCAGAGGGACATCGAAGACCAGTCGGTAAGAGCAAGCCTCTACCCACTGTGGCGACTGAGCCAGATGGCGAAGTGGCTGCCCTCACAAGACCAACTCCCCGTGCCGTCCTGGAAGTGGGACACCCCCGGCACTGGGCGGGTGCAAGTCGACCCGGACGGGTCCGCTTTCGCTGTCATCGACCCCGAAGTTCTGGACCCGCTGCTCACCTGGTCCTTGGCTTACGTGCGTGACTTCTCACGCGACCTCCTGCCCGCACGGGACCTGGTGCGGAATCGTCTAGCCTCTGCTCGACCGGTCTCCGAGGAAGAGGTCGGGGCCTGGATGCGTGACTACCTCCAACAGACCGGACATCGCATCCCGCTCGATCCGCAGTTACCGAGGCCCACCCCAGCCCTGCACTACCTGTCGTACCTGTCCGGCATCGACTACACATCACTCAGGGTCTGGTGGGATACGCACCGCAAGCGACGACCACTCATCATCCGCGACCGCGACCTGCGATGCGACCTCGGTGTGACCGTCACCGCGACGCTGCACGACGGCCTCCCCTGGGCCGATGACATCGAGTTCTACGACGTGTCCAAGGGCAACCAGACGCGCGGAGTCAACGGCGCTCGGGCGCTTCGACATCTCCAGACGGCGTGCTTCATCGTTCTGGCCTACCTCAGTGGATGCAGGCCACAAGAGTTGCGCACTCTTGAACGCGAGGGCTGCATCATCGAGGTCCCGGCACCAGAACCAGGCGGCATCACCGGCTACCTCGTGCGAGGAACCCTTCGTAAGGGCCAGGAGTCCGGTGGCACGAGTGAAAAGTGGGCCACCATCAAGCCCGGAGCAGACGCGGCGCATCTCGCATCCAGGCTCGCTGAAGACAGTCGCTGGCTCTTCCCTGGGCCTGACGGCAAGCCCATCAGCACCGTGCGAATCAACGCCCGCATCGACGACTTCATCAAGCACGTCAACAACCTGCCGCTCCAGGACCGACTCCCCGGCGCATTCCGCATCGGCGGCGACCAGGAACCTGACGTCACGACCCGGCAGTTCCGACGCACCGCGTCCTGGAACATCCTGAACCAGCCGGACGGTGAGTTCGCACTGGGCAACCAGTACAAGCAAGCGAGCACCACGCTGGGCCGAGACGGCTACGCGTCGATGCGCAACGCTGGCGTGACGAAGATGATGGACGCCGACGCTGCCGCCGTCCACCGAGCAACCCTGGTGTCGGTGAGCGAAGCAATCCTGAACGGCGCAGGAGTGTCTGGTCCCTCAGCGGACCGACTCATCGCCGCAGCCCAGTTGGCCCAGCCTCTGAGAGCCGTTTACGTGGCGCCAGCGGCCCTTGCGGAGATTCTGAGCGACGCCGACGCGCAGGTGTACGACAACCCAAGTCAGCACAGCCTGTGCGTCTACGTGCCTGCCCGAGCCAAGTGCGCAGGCACCGACGACGCACCCGACCGTGGGTCCTGCGTCAGAAACTGCACCTGCCATGCCCGCACCGACATCCAGATGGACGTTCTCGCGAAAGAGGCGGAGCGCAACCGCATCGAAGCCGAATCACCCCTGACCCCGGAGCCCCTCAGGGTTCGACTCCTCCAGGTCGCAGAGCAGGCGGAACAGGACGTCGACCAACACCACCGTGAACGCAGGTACCTGCCGATAGTCGAAGTGACCAACCAAGCGGGCGGGGTGTCCGATGGCGACTGAAGCACCAGGCTGGTGCAAGCGATGCCTCAAGCCCATCGAGCAGGCTGAGCGACGCCAAGGTCGGGCTCGTGAGTTCTGCGGCGATGCCTGTCGCCAAGCCCACGGACGTGCCCAGCGGACCCACCGGTTACTCGTGAAAGAGGTCGGTCTCAGCGAGGCCCAGGTCGGACGGCTACTCACTCTCTTCAAGGTCAGCGAACGTGACGTGAGGCTGTCACGTTCTGGTTCGGAGCAGGAGGCTTCTGATGCCACGACGTGACCCAAAGGTGGTGCGGGCTATCCAGGCAGCGTCCCAAAGGATGCTTGACGGCAACCCCATCGAAGTCGAGGTAGGGCGTCTCAGCGTCATAGCCCTGTCTGAGGAGTCCGGGGTAGCGCGCACACGGCTCAACCGCGAGTACAAGGAAGAACGCGACGCACACACCCTTGCAGTGCTGAGGGCACAAGCACCAGGCGAGCCGACCACTCCGAGGGAACGAGAACTACGGGACCAGGTAGCGACCCTCACCGACCAGGTCGAGGTCCTCAACGACCAGCGGCTAGGGCTGTCTCAGTTGCGGGACTCTTGGAAGCAGGCTGCCGAACACTTCATCCGAGCCGCACACGTCAAGCAGGTGGAGGTCAACCGTCTTCGTGAGAAGGACGCCGTGTCGATGAAGGTCCGAGCGCGGCTCAAGAACGAACTGGAAGACGCCATCGCGAGAGCCGAGCAGGCCGAGTTCGAACTACTGCAACGCGAAGCCCAGCCGGGCCAGGCGACACCTGTTCGGAGCCTTCGTCCTGTCGGTTCTTCCGACATCCCAGACGAGGTCTGACTGGGTGTGTCCCTATTGGTGACGCCAGTTACCGGATCTGCCGATGAGCGGGCTGCCGTGCGCGACCCTCCCGACTAATGTCCTTCCATGCCCTTGGCGCAACCGGCCAGCGATGACGAGCCGTTGGACCTGCGGTCGAAAGATCAAGACTGGCTGGTGTCGTGGCACCGTCCTGACGACCAGCCGCTGGGCAAGCGACACGGTGCTGCGGGGGTCTGCCTTGGGCCTGGTGGCGCTCTCGTCCTGATCAGCGACGACGGAACTCTGTGGGACTTTCCAGCAGGACGCCCAGAGGGCGACGAGACGGACGAACAGACGCTCCGCCGGGAGGTGCGCGAGGAAGCGTGCGTCGAGGTGACCGCCTCGCGTTTGCTCGGGTACGCACGCAGCGAGTGCATCGGCGGTCACGAGGTTGGTCTGATCCTCGTACGGTCGCTCTGGCGAGCCGATGTGACGATCCACGATTGGGAACCGCAGTTCGAGATCCCACACCGGCTACTGATACCCAACGCTGACCTGACGTCCGAGGCGCTGGATCGGCTCACCGCCTTCACCGGTATTCACATGCGCGCCTTGGTCGAGGCTGGCCTTCACGTCTCGGGTTAGCCGACCACCCGCTCATGCCGCGATCCGCGCAGTCGCGCGAATTGCAGTAGCGAGCACCTGATGCACTGAACGTCGGAGGTAGGGGTTACCGACGAAGTGCCCGTTCGATATCGGCCAGTTCGTGCGGAGTCAGCCCGCGCTCGGCGTCGGGCGCGATGAGGTGCGCCCTGATCCCCCGTTCCTGCAGTCGCGTTGCACAGAACTCGCCTCTCGTTTGCTCTGCGTGCTCGGAGGCTTCCCCCTGATCGAGTTTGCGGCCCAGGTCATCATCGCACCAGACGATGGTGGAGACGTCGTAGTTGTCGTCCAGCCACGCGTCAAGGGCCCACCACTTCCACCAAGGCTTAAGGTCCCACGCCTTCCCAGCGCGCTCGTGGGCGCGAATGCGGCCCTCCTCCGGACCGGCGATCGATGGCCAGTCACGGCCTGGAAAGGGACGCATTGAGGACCGCATCTCGGCGTCCCAGTCAGTGAGCCACCAGGACCGCACCCCCGGCACCTGAGCAAGCGCATCGAGTCGCACGCACAGGCTCGCGGAGACGAGCACCGGACCCAGCAGCCGACCCGCGACGACGTCATCTCCCCAGGTCGTCGTCCCGTGAAGAGGGGACACGACGCCATCCACGTCGACTACCAGGGCTTTGGTGTCCCTCACGTGGCAGGTCTACCGGAAGCCGCCGACATGATGCCCCTCAACCCGCGATGCGGCTTGCCTACAGGTGCACACATCTGGCGCGTAGCGTACGCCCGGCGACCATCCGGTTCTGCCGCCGTCCGCGCGGTCGTGCCGATGGACGTGCGCTTCTCCCATTCTGTAATTGACTGGGACCTGTCCGCAGGCCGTGAGAGGTTGTGCCCCATGTCTTCTCTCGGGCGCGACTTTCGGTGGCTGTGGTCCGGCAACGCAGCGGGCAACATGGCTGATGGCGTTGCCTTCGTGGCCATCCCTCTGGTCGCGACCTCGATCACCACGAATCCGACCTTGATCGCTGGGCTGGCCCTCGTGTACTCCGGAGTCCGGATGCTGTTAGTGGTGCCGGTGGGGGTGATCGTCGATCGGGTAGATCGACGGCTGCTGATGTGGCTGCCGAATGTGCTCAGAGGCGCGACCCTTCTCGCGCTGTCGCTGGCCTTCGCCGTCGGCGTGGAGTCCTTGCTGCTGTTGTACATCGCCTTCGCCCTCGTCGGCGTAATGGAGATTGCCGCCGACAACGCCGCCATCTCAGTCCTGCCCGACTTGGTCGAGCAAGATGATCTGGACCGGGCGAACGGACGCATCGCGACTGCTCAACTGGTGGCCGACGAGTTCGTCGGGCCTCCGTTCGGAGGTTTCCTGTTCGCCCTCGCGGTCGCTGCGCCTCTAGCCGCAACAGGGGCTCTCTACGGGGCAGCGGGGCTCTTGTTCCTGGCTATACCCCGTCAACCACGCCCGGCGCAAAGCGACGTAGGTGCAACCAAAAGGCCCTCGATGTGGCGCGATGCCGCTGCGGGCGCCACCTGGATCCGCAGCCAACAGTTGCTGCTCGGACTGGCGATTACCGGCGGCCTCGCGAGCGTCGCTTACATGATGACCTTCTCCATCATCGTGCTCTACGCCACCGAGACCCTCGGCGTGACATCCACCGGCTACGGCCTGATCCTCGCCGTTTCGTCACTGGGCGGCCTCCTTGCCTCTGCCTCCACAGCGAGGATGCGGCAGTTCCTCGGTTACAGGCTGTTGGTGCCGGGGGCGCTGGCTCTGGGCTCGATCACCATGCTGGGGCTCTTCTTCACGACCAGCCCCTACGTCGCAGCCGTTCTGCTCGCGGCCTACATTTTCCACGTCACCGCCTGGAACATCTGCGTCGTATCACTGCGTCAGCGACTGGTGCCCGACGACATGCGCGGGCGGCAGAACAGCCTATTCAAACTCTCAGGCCTGATCGGGCTCGTCGTCGGAGCAGCCATCGCAGGCCCCATCGCCTCCACCGCCGGGCTTGCCACGCCCTTCGGCATAGCCGGGCTCATCTTCGGCGGCTGCACCGCCTACACGGCCTGGCTGCTGACATCTGAACCCGACGTCGCCAGCCGTGTCACAGTCACCACCGCCACCCCCAACTAGCCGAGAACCGCATGTGGTCTGGGCGATGTACAGCATCGCGTCCACCATGCTCCGCAGGTCGTCGGCGTGCCTGCGGCCCCGCTTGCCCGGCGCGTCGGGGACAGGCTCCAGCAGGTCCCGCTGCTCATCGGTTCGGTCACTGGGGTACGGCATGCGCCGCACGGTGCCTGTGCAACTCGCCCAGCCATCGGGATACACCCAGTGACAGGTCTCCCAGCCATCCTCGTGGCGGGTCATCATGGTGTACCGGTACCTGCTTGTCCTGGTCCACGAAGAGCACCACCGAGTGTGTAAACAGAACAGCCCTGGGAGGTCCCTATAAGAAGTGGTAGCGACCACGCCACGGGAAGTGCGGGTTGCCCAGGATCATCGCGCTGCCGGTGGAGGTGTTGTCGCTGCCGACGGCAGTGGCGTTGGAGCCGAAGGGACGCTCGGGGTCGCGCCCCAGCCCGGCGAGCAGCGCGTCTCGGTCGACGTCCGCGGCCCTCACGGGCAGCTCCGGCAGCCCCGGGTCGGTCGGGCTCGGCGGGGCGGCGTCGGCGATGGCGCCCACGAACACACCGGTGGAGGCCAGCAGGTTGGCCAGGTAGACGCCGTACCAGAGGTCGAGGGTGGTCACGTTCGGCTTGACGTACGCCGCGCCCCTGCACGCGGGGTCGGTGACCCTGTTCTCCCGGACCCAGCGGTTGATGCCGGCGACGTAGCCGTCGACCATCTGCCGCGCCTGCCGGCCCGGTCCGCGCGTCCTGTCCTTCAGCAGACCCTCGACGACCTTGCGGTCGTGGAGGTCGGTGACGACGGTGTCGACCTGCAGGTTGGTCGCCCGCAGCGTCACCTGGTCGTCGTAGACCTCGTCGGGGCCGAACCACCGCGACCGCTCACCGCGTCCGGTCACCAGGGTGTCGAACAGCGTGCACAGGCTCATCTCGGCGGCGGCGTACCCGCTGCCGTAGCCCAGGCCGACGAAGTCCTTGGCCTTGATGTGCGGGATGCCGTGCTCGGTCCAGGTGATGTCGGCGCGGTAGCGGTCGGACTTGCGGGCTGCCTTGCCGGCTGCTGGCCGGTCGGCCCTGCGCAGGTCAGGCGCCGAGGCGGCGGGAGCGCTGGCCGTCGGCGCGGCGCCGACGGCCGACGAGGTCGCTCCGGTGGGCACCGCCACCAGCAGGGCACCGAGGCCGGTCGCGAGGGCAGTTCCGAGAGTCGTGGAGAGTCGCACGACGGCTCAACGGCCGAGTGTGACGGTGGTTACTCCCCGGTCACGAGTTCGTGAGGAGGCCTCTCAGAGACCCTCAGACCCGACCCTGCTCCGCGAGCGTCGGGAACGGGTTGAACGTGCAGCCGTCACGGCCCTTGGACTGCTGCATCATCACCGGGGCCGGCTTGCCGGCGCCCGGGCAGCCGGAGTGCCCCAGTCCGAGCCAGTGCCCGACCTCGTGGTTGACCACCATGTGGCGGTAGTCGCGCAGCGAGCGCCCGGCCGCGTTCCAGGCCGGCGACGCATGGCGCCACCGGGTCTGGTTGATGACCACGAACCGCCCGACCCGGCACGACCACTGCGACGAGCACTGCGAGGAGAACGACGGCACCTGCTCCGCGGTCGCCAGCACCAGCGTGAACGACCCGCCCTTCGCCACCCGGCGGAAGGCGACTCCCCCTCCGCGCCAGCCCCGCGGGTCCTCGAAGGTCTGCTGCGCCAGGCGCGCGAACTCCTTCACGCTCGCGGTCACCGGGCCGCGCGTGGCGATGCTGTAGGTCACCGAGCGCTGGACGTCGACGCGGTGTGCCACCTTGTCGGTGCGCTCGGAGCGGGCGCGCTCACGGGTGTGGCCGGGGGCGGTGGCGACGACCTCGACGCGCAGCCGGTGGCCGACGTCCGCCACGCCGATGCGGTACGACGCCTCGCGCGCGCCCCGGATCGGCTCACCGTCCCGCAGCCACCGGTAGCGCACCTTCGTCGGCTCCGTCCGCCAGCGACCGGGGGTCGCGCGGACCGTGCGGGTGAACCGCTGCTCACCGCGGACCTTCGGGTCGCCGCGCAGCACCAGCCGGGCACGCGTCACCTTGCCGGTCGGCTCGGAGAGGGCCGTCTCGGCGTAGCCGTCGGCGTCGGTGGCCGTGACCTCGACCTGCAGCCGGTGCCGCAGGTCGTCGAGATCGAGGGAGTAGGTCTGCTCGCGGGCCCCACGGACCGGCTCGCCATCGCGGAACCACCGGTAGCTGTGGGTCAGCGGCTCGCCCGGCTCGTCGGTCTCCCACTCGCCGGTCGAGGCAGCCAGCGTCTCGCCGAAGGTGGTCTCACCCGTGACCTCGGGCGCGGTCACGACCGTGACCGGGCTGGGCTCCTCCACGGCGACGGCCGCGGTGGGGGCGAGCAGGAGCAGCAGGGCCGTCAGGCCCAGAGCTGCCCTTCGAGCCGGTCCTCGGCCTCGTCCACGGTGCCCTCGTAGGCCCCGGTCGAGAGGTACTTCCAGCCGCCGTCGCACACGACGAAGGCTATGTCAGCCGACTCGCCTGCCTTGACAGCCTTGGCGGCCTGTCCCATCGCGGCGTGCAGGATCGCGCCGGTGGAGACCCCGGCGAAGATGCCCTCGAGCTCGAGCAGCTCGCGGACCCGCCGCACGGCGTCACGCGGACCGACCGAGAATCGCGAGTCGATCAGCGAGGCGTCGTACAGCTCGGGGACGAAGCCCTCGTCGAGGTTGCGCAGGCCGTAGACCAGCTCGCCGTAGCGCGGCTCGGCGGCCACGATCTTGACCTCGGGCTTGGCGCGGCGGAAGTAGCGGCTGACGCCCATGAGGGTGCCGGTGGTGCCGAGGCCGGCGACGAAGTGGGTGATCGAGGGCAGGTCCTCGAGCAGCTCGGGGCCGGTGCCCTCCTCGTGCGCGAGGGCGTTGGCGGCGTTGCCGTACTGGTAGAGCATCACCCAGTCGGGGTGCTCCTCGGAGACCCGCTTGGCCACGCGCACGGCCTCGTTGGAGCCGCCGGCCGCCGGGCTGGAGACGATCTCGGCGCCCCACATCCGCAGCAGCTGGCGGCGCTCCTCGGAGGTGTTCTCCGGCATCACGCACACGATACGGTAGCCCTTGAGCTTGGCCGCCATCGCCAGCGAGATGCCGGTGTTGCCGGAGGTCGGCTCGAGGATGGTGCACCCCGGTCGCAGGGTGCCGTCCTTCTCGGCCTCCTCGATCATCCGCAGCGCCGGCCGGTCCTTGATGGAGCCGGTCGGGTTGCGGTCCTCGAGCTTGGCCCACAGGCGGACGTCAGGGCTCGGCGAGAGCCGCGGCAGCCCCACCAGGGGCGTGCCGCCGACCGAGGCGAGCAGGTTGTCGTACCGCACGGGCGCTCAGAGGAAGGTGCTCAGCGCGCACCGCCGGCCACAGCCGGCAGCACGACGACCTGGTCGCCGTCGGAGAGCGGGGCCTCGAGGCCGCCCATGAAGCGGACGTCCTCGTCGTTGATGTAGATGTTGACGAAGCGGCGCAGGTCGTCGGCGCCGTTCTTCTCCTCGACCAGACGGTCCTTGAGGCCGGGGTGCTTGGCCTCGAGGTCGTCGATCAGGGCACTCAGGCTGCCGCCCTCGCCGGACACGGCCTTCTCGCCGCCGGTGTAGGTGCGCAGGATGGTGGGGATCCGGACCTCGATGGACATGCTGCTCCTCTTCTTCGCGATGCTCAGGGATCAGGCTCAGGGATCAGGCGAGCGTGGGGACGACGGTGACCTCTTCCTCGGTCACCTCGCCGTCGACGATCCGATAGGACCTGAACTCCACAGGGCCCTCGTTATTCCCGTGCTCCCTCGTCGAGACCAGCACGTAGTGCGCGCCCGGCTCGCTGGCCAGGCCGATGTCGGTGCGGCTGGGGTAGGCCTCGGTGGCCGTGTGCGAGTGGTAGATCACCACCGGCTCCTCGTCGCGGTCCCACATCTGCTTGTACAGCTCGAGCAGCTCGGTGGAGTCGAACTCGTAGAACGTCGGGCTGCCGGCGGCGTTGACCATCTCCACGTGCCGCTCGGGACGGTCGCTGCCCTCGGGGCCCGCCACGATGCCGCAGCACTCGTCGGGGTGGTCCCGCTTGGCGTGCGCGACGATCGCGTCGTACGTCGCCTGGTCGATGGTCAGCACGCCCGCCAGACTAGGGCGCGCGGCGCTCGGACCCCATATCCGCCCGGGGACCGGACCGGGTCGGCTGCGGCGTACCTCACTGTGCTGGGCCGCCCGCGTGCGTGATCAGCTGAGCGCGCCGACCAGGGTCTCCTGCAGCCAGCCGATCCACTCGTAGATGTCGTGGGCCTGGGCGCGCGGGTCGTCGTCGGGCAGGGAGTACCAGTACTCCTCGTCGCCGTCCTCGACGCCGAGGCGGGTCGCCAGCGCGAGCCGGATGTCGGCGAAGGAGCGCATCCAGGTCTGGGCGGTGGGCTCGTCCATCTCGACGTCGATGGTCAGGCCGTCCTCGCGCAGCTCGTCGGGCAGGCCGGCGTCCTCGAGGGTGTCGATGATCGTGCCCGCTGCCTTCGCCTTGCCCTCGCGCAGGGTGCCCTCGGTGAAGCGACGGAACTCCGCGGCCGCCTCCTCGTCGTCGGCGTACGCCGTGGGGAAGAGCCGCGCGAGCACCGGGTCCTCCGGCGCGGTGGTCGGGCCGGAGAAGTCCATCAGCGCCTC